>ERZ808252.189-NODE-189-length-64194-cov-14.650384_pt1 | contig 64194 bp, 68 predicted proteins | sample MGYA00521242_ERZ808252 | MGnify/ENA primary metagenome ERZ808252 (study PRJEB31516, sample SAMN03275581) | gut metagenome | biome: mammalia-associated habitat; material: feces | host: Papio cynocephalus | place: Kenya | collected 2012-08-07 ... | reverse complement strand
CAATGGTTTCTTCCAAATGCTTTTGTTCAGCAGAAACTCGAATTTTGACCTATTATTATAAATCTATATCGGTAAAAAATCAAAAAAAACAATAGCTTAGAAAAAGTATTGTATTTAAATTTGTCTTTTTGTCTAAAATTTAGTATTATCTTTTACAAAACATATTTATAGAGGCATTTATGAAGAAATTAACACCTATAACACTCCTATGCGGTTATCTTGGAGCAGGAAAAACAACTCTTCTAAACAAAGTTCTTTCGAATCAGGAAGGATATAAAGTCGCAGTTATTGTAAATGACATTGGCGAAGTAAATTTTGACGAGAAACTTATTGCCGACGGGGCAAAAATTACAGACACATCAAGCATTGTTCCTTTGACAAACGGCTGCATCTGCTGCACACTCAAAACTCAGCTTGCCCAGAATATCGAAAACCTTATAAAAAGCGGAAAATTCGACTATATCATGATTGAAGCAAGCGGTGTATGCGAGCCAATGCCTATAGTCCAGGAGCTTGAAACAATAAAGAACGGAAAAGTTGACAATGTTGTAGGCGTTGTTGACGCGGCACGCCTTGTAGACGAGTTTGCAGGCGGAGATAAACTCTTAAAAAAGGATTCCATTGAAGAAGAAGATGTGGAAAGCCTTCTTGTTCAGCAGATTGAATTCTGTTCTACACTTGTAATCAACAAAAAAGACTTGGTTTCTGATGAAGAATTTAAGAAAGTACGCAAAGTTATTGAAGTTCTTCACCCAGGTGTAAAAATAATTGAAACAAGCCACGGAAACGTAGATGTAAAGGAAATCATGGGAACAAATTCCTTTGAATTTGACAGTGTTTACGCAAGCGCAGGCTGGTGCAAGCATCTTGAAGAAGACGAAGTTGAAGATGAACATCACGAAGAACACCATCACCATGAGGAAGAGCATGATGAACATGAAGAACATCATCACCACGAACACGAGGAGCACGAGCATGAAGGACACGAGCATCACCATCATCACGAGCACCGCCATGAAGGAGAAAGCGAAGACGAGTACGGAATAGGAACTTTCATTTATTATAGAAGAAAACCATTTGACCGCCAGCTTTTGGACGAATATGCAAACACATGGCCTCGCAATATAATCCGTTGCAAAGGTCTTATGTGGTTTGCAGATGAACCAGAGATGGCTTGGGTGTTTGAAACATCCGGCAGACAAATTCAAGCTGGCTATTCTGGACAGTGGGTTGCGGCTTGTTCTCCTGCCGAGCAGAAAAAAATCCTTGAAGAAAATCCAAAAATAAAGGATGAATGGGACAAAGATGTAGGCGACAGGATGATTAAACTTTGCATAATTGGCCAGAATTTAGACAAGGAAAAGATTTCCGCAGAACTTGACAAATGCCTTGCAAAATAAAAACACATTCAGCAATTTATTGCATTTAGGCTGCTGAAACTACATGGAATATATTTATGAAAGAAGATTTTGCAGATAAATATCACAGAATTCTATGCAAAAAAACGCCGGATTTTCTAAGTAAATATATTTCATTGCCTATTTTAAAACGTCTTGAAGGCGTTGGACTTTTATGCGGAACCGACTGGACGCCTCTTTTTCATAACAATTTCTTTTATTCACGGCTTGATCATTCAATAGGAACTGCTTTGATTGTTTGGAACTTTACAAAAGATAAAAAGCAAACTATATCTGCCCTTCTTCATGATGTTTCAACACCTGCATTCAGCCACGTTTCTGATTTTAAGAACGGAGATGCTCTTACACAAAGCAGCACAGAAAATTTAAATGCGCAATTAATAGAAAATGATTCAAAGCTTCTTGAATTTTTAAAGCAAGACGGAATAAATGTTTCAGAAGTAAGCGACTATCATATATATCCTATCGCAGACAATGAAATTCCCGGATTAAGCGCAGACCGTTTGGAATACATGTACCCGAGCGGAGCGGCTTTGGATTCGGTTTGGACTTTAACAGAAATAGAAAACAGCTACAATCACATAAATGTCTTGAAAAATGAAAAGGAAATTCCAGAGCTAGGCTTTTTAGAAGAAGGCGAATGCTTGATTTATACAAAAAAATTCATTCAAACAAGCATGATTCTTCAGCGAAACGAAGACAAAATCGCAATGCAGCTTATGGCTGACATACTGAAACTTGCAGAGGAAAGCAAAATCATAAAACCAAATGAACTTTTTACACTTTCCGAAAAAGAACTTATAGAATTATTTACAAAATCAGCAGAAGAAAATCCTTCTTGGAAATTTTCAAAATACTTTAGGACATTTAGAGGGATGAAAAAGATTTTCCATTCTGAAACTAAAATGAAGGGCTTTTACTGTGTCAATTTACAAGTAAAAAGACGCTATATAAATCCGCTCGTCAAGACAAAAAACAGCATAAAAAGAATTTCAGAAGTAAACAAAGAGGCAAAAGAAATTATAGAGCAGTTTTTACACTTCAATGACACAAAATTCGGTTGTCTGGAGTTTCTATGATTCAATGGAAGCCACGGAAAATAATCTTTATAGGCAACCAGACACCTCTTTTAAAGATTCTTGCAAAAGAAAATGAAACAGAAGTAATTTCATCTGTTAGCTTTCTTTCTACTGTAGCCACAAGGTTTACTCCAGATTTGATTGTTTTTGACAGCATACAAGATGCGGACATTCTTGAAGTGCGGAAAAATGAAAAACTAATCTTTGTTCCAGTTCTAATTACAGCAGAAAACTTTAAAGAGCTTAACAATCTAAATTCAATCTCTGATTTTTCAAATGTAATTATATGCAACCAGTCTGTTTCACAATGCAGCGAATTCGTTGAACGATTAAAAAATCTTATGTCAAAAAAGCAGCCTGTTCTCCCTTCCAGAACAGGTTCTATTGTAAAATATGCGATTCTTTATATGAACAAAAATCTTTCTAAAAAAATCAGCAGAAATACACTTGCAGACCAAGTTGGAGTTGATCCAGACTATCTTACACGTATTTTTCATAAGGAAATGGGTATTGGAATTTCTGCATATCTTAGTCTTTTCAGATTAGAAGAAGGTCATAAACTTCTTTCACTTACAGGAATGAAAATTCAAGATATTGCAAAGGAATGTGGTTTTTCAAACCCGGCATATTTTATAAATTCTTATCGTGCAAGATTTGGAATTTCGCCTGGCACAGTAAGAAAAGAAGGGCTTTCATCTTTAAATGCTTTTTAGCAATCTCGTTTTTCTTTCAATTTTTTTCAGATTATTGAATTCAAAAGTTTTATAGCCTATAATGCACGCATGATTCAGCTAATTGCATTTTTAGGAAACTACGGAAAAGAATATTCAGGCACAAGGCATAATGTTCCCTGGATTTTTGAAGAACAACTTCCGTTTGCGTCAAAAATTTCTTGGCAGACAAAGCATAAGTCAGAATTTTCTTGTGTTGACTATTCAGACTGTTTAAACTGGCTAAAGGACTTTTCACTTATAAAGCCAAGACAAGACGGAACTTTGCCAGTAGCTTCAAATGCTCCGGATAAAATTTACTTTATGAAGCCTTTAACTTATATGAATTTAAGCGGAGAGGCAGTTGGAGAAGCAGCCCGTTTCTTTAAAATAAAACCGGAAAACATTCTTATTCTGCATGATGAGATTGAACTTCCGCTTGGAACACTTAGCTTAAAGTGGTCAGGGGGTCTTGGAGGACACAATGGACTTCGCTCAATAAAAGAGCATCTTGGAACTGCGGATTTTTGGAGGCTAAGATTTGGAGTTGGAAAACCAGTCCACGGAAGTGTTGCTGATTTTGTTCTAGGCTCATTTTCAGAAGATGAAAAAATAACACTTTCACAAGTTTTTTCACAGGCAAATGTTCTTTTTTCAAAAATTTTAACTTCAACCCAGTCAGAAAAGCTCATTTCTGAATGGGGAAAGAAAAAAGTTATTCCAGAAACAAATTAAAAAAAAGTTATTTTATGGAAGAATCAGAACTTACAAAGAAAATAAAAAGTCTTTCATTGCAGGCGGCTTCATTCAACAGGCTTTTTGAACTTGCAAATATTCTGCGCAAAGAATGTCCTTGGGATAAAATTCAGACACCGCAGACATTAAGAAGCACTTTAATAGAAGAAACATTTGAAACTGTTGACGCAATAACAGAAAAAAGCCCAAGCCACGTGCGTGAAGAGCTCGGCGATGTGTTTTTCAATCTTATTTTCATAGCAAAATGCTTTGAGGAAGAAAATGAATTTACAATTGACCAAGTTTTAAATGAAGTCTGCGAAAAACTTATCCGCAGGCATCCGCATATCTTTGAAAATACAAACGAAATCAAATCTTCAACAAAAATCCAAAGCGCATCAGATGTAAAAGCGCAGTGGGATAAAATAAAAGACAATGTGGAAGGCAGAAAACAGGAAAGCGCAATTGATTCTGTGCCTAAAGGATTTCCTCCGCTTTTAAAAGCATTTAAAATTCTAAAAAAAGCATCTAAAGCAGGATTTGACTGGCGTGCAACAGAACAAGCCTATGATAAAGTGGGAGAAGAACTGACCGAAGTAAAGGAATCTTCAACAGAAAACACAGAAGAGGAAGTTGGAGATTTGCTTTTGTCATGTGTAAATTTAAGCCGCAAGCTTAATATAGATCCGTCAGTTGCGCTTGAAAGAGCCATAAACAAGTTCAGCTCAAGATTCAAGTTTGTTGAAAAAAGCATGAAACGTGAAAATCTTGAAATGAAAGCCGAAAATGACAGTAAAATGATGGAATTTTGGAAATCAGCAAAAATTATTGAAAATACAGAAGATTTATAGTATATTTTTAGCATGACTGTTCTTTATATTGCAGTCTTTTTTGGAGTAAAAATGATCAAAAAAATTGATGGCATCGTTTTGGAAGATGAAAAAGAGGAAAAAAAAGCTGAAAATGCAGCTCCAGATCCTCTTGCAGAAAAATTTTTAAAGACAAGACAGATACTTTTAAGCGGCGAAATCTGCGAAGAACTTGCAGAAAAGATTATAAGGCAACTTTTAATTCTTGAAGCAGACAATGACAAGCCAATTTATATTTACATTGACAGTCCTGGCGGAGATGTTTATGCAGGATTCGCAATTTTTGACACAATCCGCTTTATAAATGCGCCTGTTTATATAATTGGAACAGGTCTTATTGCAAGCGCAGCAGCATTGATTCTTCTTTCTGTGCCAAAAGAGCGCAGGCTTGGTCTTCCGCATTCAAGCTACTTGATTCATCAGCCTTCAAGCGGAATGAAAGGTGTTGCAACAGACATTGAAATTCATGCGGCAGAACTTGCAAAGACACGCACAAAGATAAATGAGATAATTTCAGAGCAGACAGGAACTTCATTGGAAAAAGTTTCAAAGGACACTGACCGCGACTACTGGCTAAACTCAGAAGAGGCGGTTCAATATGGACTTATCTGCAAAGTAATTACAAATCGCAAAGATTTAGGCTGATTTTTTCAAAATGACATTCGAACTTACAGATTCCATAAAAAATGACATCATGTTTGCCATGGAAGACCAAAATTCTCAAAGTGTTTTCGATGCTATGGAAAATAAGGTTGTAAGTTTCGTAAAAAACTTTGATAATCCGGCAGAAGACTTAAAAATAGATGAAAACAAAGTCTATTCCTTGCCAAACTGGACAAGCGATGACGGTTTTGATCTTATGGAAGCCTTTTCAGAAAGCTGCCGTTCACCTTTAGCGAGGAATGAATTAAAAAGATGCTTACAAAGCAGAAGGGGGGTGTTCAGAAATTTTAAGAATATTCTAAAAGCGTATCCAGATGTTGAAAAAAGATGGTTTGCATTCAAGACAAAGAAAATGTTTTCTAAAATCAACGAATGGTACAATGACTTGCGCGAGACTTGGGGACTTGAGCTTCTTGAAGAAGATTCCGCAGATGAAACGGAAGAACTTGTTCGGAATGATTTTGAGTTCAAGGAATACGATTCTGCCAAGGACAAGGAATGCGTTGATCGTGCAGTTGAAATAATGGCAGAAGAATATAAAAACAGCTTTGAAGGCGAGATTGGAATTTCCATTGCTGCAATGTGGCGTTACCAGTCAGCTTTTTCTAAAAATGAGAATAAGTATGGTTTTGTTTGCTATTCCCATTTAAAAGAATTTTTGGGCTGCATTTTATTTTCATCATGTCCGTCCTCGGCAAAAAGAACAGCTATAGTTACTGATTTTTTTGTCTTTCAGAATTACCGTGGCTTAGGCATAGGAAAGGAACTTTTCCAAAAATGTCTGGAAAAAGCAAAAAGCAACGGAATTCAGTGGGTTTTATTTTCAAATACAATTATTCTGGAATCCATGGAGCATTTGTTAAGCCAGTTTTCTTTTGAAAAGCTAGGATCCGGCTATATTGTAGATTTATTAAAAGATTAATTTTTTATTCTGAAAAGCCATGCAGCGGCAGATTCAGAAAAGAGCCTTAGTTAGTTACAGGAGTTTGATTATGGCATACAACAATAACCGTGAAGGTTTTAAATTGAATGAAGAAAACATCGCATCGTTTTTGAAAGATGCAGTAAACCGCGTAGAAAAAGCAAGCAATGCAGAAATTGAAACACTAAAGCAGATTAAAAAGCTTTTCAAAAAAAATGTTCCTTTTTCACGCAGAAGCTATGTAGCAGCATTGCTTATCAAAAATGCAACTTCAGGATTCAAGAGCAACCGCTTTAATCGCACAGAAAAAACAGAAAAGTTCGGACGCTCAGACAGAAATGAACGTTTTTCAAGAAACGAAAGCCGCCAGTCAGAAAGAAATTCAGAGGAACGCAAGGAACGCGCAGAAAAAACTCCACGTGTAACAATCGATCCTTCTGTTGCAGACACAATTTTTATAAGCGTTGGAAGAAGCCGCGGAGTTTTCCCAAGAGATTTAGTCGGACTTCTTGTAAGCGTTGCAGGTCTTGAACGTTCACGAATTGGAGAAATCAGAGTCCTTTCAAATTATTCTTTTATAACACTTTTTGCGGAAGACTGCGATAAAACTATCAAGGCGTTGAATGAATATGAATACCGCGGAAGAAAATTAAGCGTAAGCTATTCACGCAAAAAGGATGAAAATGAAGTTTCTGGAACAACAGAGCAAGTTTCAGCAGAGCCTGCTATTTCAGAAGAAACAATACCTGCAAACGTTGTAAATGACGCGCACGCAGACACATCGGCAAATACAGAGGAAGCAAAGATTGCAGCGGAACAGAGCGCATTCGCAGCTTCAATGAACAATGCTCCAGTTGAAGACAAGCCATATTCAGAAACAACTGATGACGGCCAAGTAAAGTCTCACTTTGGAAACGGTGAAGCATATTGATTCATGTCATACAAACAGGGCCTTTCAGTGTTAACACTTACATTGTAAAACTGGAAGGCACTGACGCATTAATTGTAGATCCAGCCTGCTGCAAATTCTCAAACGATGAAGAAAAGTTTTTCTCATATTTGGAGGAAAATAATCTTGTTCCAAAAGTTATATTTTTAACCCACGGACATTTTGATCATGTGGCAGGACTGAATGTAATAAAGCAAAAATTTCCTGATGTGAAAATCCTTATTCATTCAAACGACGCGCATTTTATAGGAAACGGAAGTGAAATTTTGCAAAGAATTTCACTTGAGCCAATGAATTTTCTTGAATTTTTGCCGTTTGTTTCAAATCTTCCAGAACCAGATTTCTTAGTCTCTGACAGCACAACTCTTTCTTCTTATGTAAAAAATATTCCGCTTCTTGAAAACTGGAAAATTCTTCATACGCCTGGACACACAAAAGGTTCTTGCTGCCTATACAATCAAAATGAAAAAATTCTGCTAAGCGGCGACACAGTTTTTCACCGTTCTTGTGGCCGCACGGATCTTTTCAGCGGAAGCGATGCGGATATGAAACAGAGCCTGAATAGAATTTACACAGAACTTCCAGAAGACACAAAAGTGTTTCCTGGACATAATTACTACGGCTTTGCGCTCGGAAAAAATTGAAACAAACATTCTAACTGTCATTCTCGTGCCACAGACACGGGAATCCATTTTCTGTGATTTTTCAACGTCACATTCGGCCATATAACTTTCTTTTCAGATTTCTGAAAAAAAAGCCCTGGCAATAACCAGAGCTTAATAAACTATTTTTCTTCTTTTGCAACTTTCTTGACACGAGGTTTTCTTGGTCGTTTAGGTTTTTCTTCAGAAGAATTTTTTACAGCCGTTGCCTCAAGTTCATTGCAATGATCCTCGGCTTTTATAATTTCCTGGAATTCTTTGCCTTCCATTGTTTCCTTTTCAAGAAGACGCTGCGCAATATATTCAAGAAGATTTCCATGTTTCTTTAAAGTCTTCAGAACAAACTGATAACGTTCTTCCATAACACGGGCAATTTCCTCGTCTACATATTTCTGTGTATCTTCTGAAAATTCGCGCACAAGCTCAGGTTCCTGAGTTCCATAGCCTCTTCCGCTTTTTCCAAGAGTAACATTCTTGAATTTTTCGCTCATGCCGTAATCTGTAATCATGCGTTTTATAATATCTGTTGCACGGCTAATGTCATTTGAAGCGCCAGTGCTTATTTCACCAAAAATTATTTGCTCAGCCGCACGTCCGCCTAAAAGAACATCGACCTGTCCCATAAGTTCTTTTTTGCTGTACAAAAACTGGTCATCTTCTGAACGCTGCAAAGTATAACCCAAAGCGCCCATTCCACGCGGAATGATTGTAATTTTATGAACAGGGTCGCTTCCAGGAGTAAATGCCGCAACAAGAGCGTGGCCTGTTTCATGGTAAGCCACAATTCTGCGCTCATTTTCTTTTACAACGCGGGATTTCTTCTTAAGACCAACCAAAGTTTTCTCTATGGCTTCGTCAAAATCATCCATAAGAACAACTTTTCTTCCAGCACGAACCGCAAGAAGAGCAGCTTCGTTTACAATATTGGCTAAATCCGCACCCGCAAATCCGCTTGTAGCGTGGGCAACTGCGGAAAAATCAACGCTTGGATCTATTTTCACATTCTTTGCATGAAGCCTAAGAATTTCTTCGCGGCCTTTTACATCAGGTTTGTCCACAACAATTTGGCGGTCAAAACGACCAGGACGCAAAAGAGCTGGATCCAAAATGTCAGGGCGGTTTGTAGCAGCAAGAATTATAAGTCCCTTTTCATTATCAAATCCGTCCATTTCAACCAAAAGCTGATTCAATGTCTGCTCGCGCTCATCGTTTCCGCCAAGATTATTTACACGGCTTTTTCCTATAGCATCAAGCTCATCAATAAAAATAATGCACGGAGCTTTTTCCCGGGCAGCGCGGAACAAATCACGCACACGGCTTGCGCCAACACCAACAAACATTTCAACAAAATCAGAACCAGAAATTCTAAAAAACGGAACACCAGCCTCACCTGCAACAGCACGAGCAAGCAAAGTTTTTCCTGTTCCCGGAGGTCCTACAAGCAAAGCACCTTTTGGAATTTTTCCACCTATATCAGTATATTTTTTAGGCTGTTTCAAAAAGTCAACAAGCTCCATCAATTCTTCTTTAGCTTCGTCAACGCCTGCCACATCCTGAAAACGAGTCTTTACTTTTCCTTCATCAACAGCCTTTGACCTTCCGCCGCCGCCAAGAATAGACCCCATTCCGCCAATTCCGCCGCCCATTTTTTTGAAAATAAAGAAATACATCAAGAAAATAAAGCCAAACGGAATTATAAGATTAAGCAAAAGCTGAATAAGATAATTATTCTGCCGCGTTACAAATTTGTAGTCTACGCCTTTTTCATCAAGGAACTCAATAAAGCCTTCCATAAGAACGCCAGAAGTTCTATAGACACCGCCGCTTTCTGTTCCAAGAGGCATTCCCATAAAACCAAAACGCGATGGCTGAGAAGTACCGGCAGAATGCGAAGTATACCCAGTAAAATAATTTTCACCAAGCTCAACACGAACAATCTGCCCCTGATCTATAAGATTCCTGAATTCAGAAAAATCAATCAAATCAGTTGGCTTGGAAGAAAACATCATGTTCACGGCTATAAGAACACCGGCAAGAACTAAAAGTATTGTCCAAAAAGGCGGACCTTTCTGAGAACCATTGCCAGAAGGCTTTTTGTCTCCCTTTTCATTGTCTATAGAAAGCTTGAAAAAATCATAAGGATCGTTTTCAGTCTGCTTCTTGTCGTCATCTTTTTTGTCGTTCATTTTTACCTCAAGTAGAAATTTTGCTATATCAGATAATATACAATATATTCAGGAACTGGGCAATTAAGAATAAGGCTTCAGCATAAAAAAAACCGGACTGCAAGCGCAATCCGGCATAAGTTTGGCAAATTAAAAAGCCCTACTCTTTTACACCACCAGCAGTTACACCGCCAATGATATATCTTGAAAGGAAGAAATAAATCACAATCAAAGGAAGAATAGCAACAGTCATAAGTGTATAGTTAACACCCAAGTCAAACATCATGTAGTCAGCAGAACGGGCGTTTGCAATAACAATCGGAACTGTCCAAAGTTTTTTGTCGCTGATTACGAGTGCTGGAATAAAGTAGTTGTTCCATGAAGTAACGAATGCAAAGATTGCCTGAACCGCAAACGCTGGCTTGAGCATAGGACAAACAATCGCATTGAACGTATAGAACTCGTTGCTTCCGTCTACGCGAGCAGCTTCAACAATTGAATAAGGCAAAGTTGCTTCCATTGACTGGTACATATAGAAGAAAACAACAGGAGCTGCAATCGCAGGAATAACAAGAGGAATATAAGAATTCATAATTCCAAGTTTTGTAATCAACTGCAAAAATCCAAGTGTAGAAACCTGTGTTGGAACCATCATAACAGCCATGATGAACTTAAACGCGCTCTTTTTGCCTTTGAAGTTATACATATAAATTCCGTAGGCAGTCATTGCGCTAAAGTAAGTTGTAAATGCAGCTGTAAAAAGAGCAACAAGGAAGCTGTTTCCAAGTCCGCGGAAAATAGGATAGCTAGTTCCGTAAACCTTGCGTTCAACCTGCTGACCTGCAACAATATCAAACCAGCGTTCACTCTTTATAAACTGCTTAATATGAAGCCAAAGCTGAGTTCCAGGAATAGCAGAGAATCCACTCTGAATCTGCGGATGTGAACGAGTCGCATTGATAACCATGATATAGAATGGAAACAATGAAAGAATCGCCAAAAGAACCAGAACTGCATAGCAGATAAATCTTCTGGTAGAAAGCATTTTTGCCTGACTTTTTAATTTCTCCATAAAATTATCTCCTATCTTTTATTCTGGTACTTGCTCATAGTAATCTTATAAACAAGTCCACTTAAAACACCAGTAACTGCAAACAAAAGAACAGAAATAGCTCCTGCAGGTCCGTAGTTCTTGCTCTGAAGATGATTGTTAAGCTTCATAATAATAGTCATTGTGGTTCTGTCTGGAGTACCGGCAGCATTTGTCAAAATCTGCGGAACATCGAACATCTGGATACCACCAATCAAAGAAGTAATGAAAACATAAACAAAAATCGGAAGAAGCAATGGCATTGTAACCTTGAAGAATACCTGAGAAGGAGAAGCTCCATCTATGCGGGCTGCTTCAAAAAGACTGTTGTCAATTCCCATAACGCCAGCCATAAGCAAAATTGTCGTGTTTCCGTACCACATAAGGAAGTTCATTGTAGCAACCAAAGTCCTAGTCCAAGCCGTAGAAGTAAAGAAGTAAATTGGCTTCATTGGCTCCTGTGTGCCAGCAGCAATATTAGCTGCGTTTGTATTGTCAACAATAGAGCGAATCATGCCGTTTACAGGACCGTTAGGCGAGAACAAAGTAAAGAACAGCATTGCGAATGTCGCGGCCATAATCAAGTTAGGCATATAAATAACTGTTTTAAAGAATCCTTGGCCTTTAAGATTGAGTTCTGTATTTGTAAACCAAACAGCAAGAAGCAAAGAGATTATAATCTGCGGAACAAATCCCATGACCCACATTATAAGTGTATTAAGGAAATATTTTCCCAAGCTGTCGCCAGCAGTAAATATCGCCTTGAAATTTTCCAAACCAATAAAAGTAGGTCCAACAGTAAGAAGTCCTACACGGTAATACTCAAACAAGCTGAAAATAAAAGTTGTCAAAAGCGGAATGAGCGAAAATATAATATAAATTACAAAGAATGGCGCAATAAAAACATATCCCCAATTATCATATTGGATGGTATGCCTTCTATTTGCACTTTTTTTAACATTATTTTTCATTAAATCCTCTCAGAAATAATAGCAACACATCATAGAGGGAAGTATTTCTATTGAAAAAAACGGGTAAAAAAAATGCCACCTTAAAAAAGGCGGCATTCTTACTTTCTGCAACCTTGAGACTGAAACCATGCAAACATGGTTTCAGTGATAAGAATTACATCAATTATTTAGACAAGTTTGGATAAAGTTCGATAACAGAAGTATAGAAGTTGTTCCAAGCCTGATCCTGTGAAACTTTTCCGTTGTAGTAGTCAGACATAGCAGCCATAAGTTTTTCTGTCATACCCTGATCATACATAGACATGCAGCTCTTGTCGATAGAATCAGCAGAATCGATGAATACTGCCATGTGGTTCTGTCCGCCCAAGAATGGGTTCTTGTAGTCAGATGCTGCAACTTCGCGCATAGCAGGAGCGTTGTTTGTGAAGTCGCCCATTTCTGTAGCAATGCGAACCATTGTGTCTTTTTCGCAAGTAAGTGTGAGCATGATGTCTTTAATCAAGTCAACATTGTCTGAACCTGCTGCACCACAAATCCAAGTTCCACCCCATGAGAATCCCATAGGTCCTTTGCAGAATGCCCAGTCGCCATAAGAACCGTTTCCAGCAACATTTCCCTTTGCAGGATCATCGAGAGTGTTAGGAGCAAGACAGAAGTCAATGAACCAAGCTGGTCCGAAGTATCCGAATACTTTTCCGTCTTTCTTTGCACCCTGGAAGCTTTCTGCTGACCAAAGGTTAGCTTTGTTGTTGTAGCCCTTGTCTGTGTATGTCTTTGTCATGTCAACCCAGCGCTGAATCATCGGATCAACTTTGATTTTGTTTCCTACAACCCACTTTGTCTTTACGTTGTCAGAGAATACACGGAATGCATCATCGAATCCAGAAAGCATGAAGTATCCCTTTGCTTTTGCCTTTGCAGCAACTGAGTCGAATTTGTCCCAGTTAGCAAGAGCTTCCTGTACTTTTGCTGGATCGTCTGTTCCAAGAACAGCTTTTGCGATTGAGCGGCGATAGATAAATCCAGCCGGACAAGCCTGCCAAGAAACACCTTTGAGAACTCCTTTAGAGTCTGTCATGATGTCTTTTGTATACTTGAACTGGTTGGCCAAATCAGCCTTTGTAAGACCGATGTCTTTAACTACATCGAGAGTATATGGAGTGTCAACATACTTCAATGCATAGTCAGCTTCAACAAGGAACATATCAATCTTTTCGTCTGCTGCTGCTGAGTTCTGTGCAAGAAGAGCTTCATCAAGCTTATTCTGATAAGCATTTCCCTGGTTTGGAGTCTGGATGAAGTTTACTTTTACACCAGCTGGAACTTTTGATTTGTAGTATTTTTCAAAACGTGCTGGGAATTCATCGTTCCAAACAGCGATGTTCAATACTTTTCCGCCAGTTGTTTTACCTTTAGCCTTCTTAAACCACGGAAATGATGTTGCTGCTGACGCAACCAATGCTACTCCCAAAACTGTAGCTACTAACTTTTTCATGCAATTGCCTCCTTCATTAGTAATGCATAAACCTTTTTTCTTTCTAAGGTGATTTTTATTATAAATCAGAATTTTTGTTTTGCAACAAAAAAAAAGCAAAAAAAATCAATTTTTATAGAAACGTTTCAATAATAATTTGCGTTATTGTTAAAAAATTTGCCGCATACTTTTTATGCAGCATGAAATTCGCTATAATATAAACATGAAAAACAGCGGTTTTAACGGAATCATTTTGGACATAGACGGCACAATCTGGAACACAACAGGAATTGTCGCAGTCGCCTGGAACAAGGCAATTGAAATGTCCGGGCTAAAAGCAAAAAAAGTAAACGCTCAGATTCTTCAGCAGGAATTCGGAAAAACGATGGACACAATCGCAAACGACTTATGGCCGGAACTTAGCAAAGCGGAACAAAGCAAACTCATGTCATACTGCTGCACAGAAGAACAGATTGCAATCCGGGAAAACACATTCGACATAACATATCCCGGCGTAACTGAAACAATAAAGGAACTTTCATCTTCAGAAAACTTTTACATTGTAAGCAACTGCCAAAACGGATACATTGAGCTGACAATGGAAAAAACTGGACTTTTGCCTTTTATAAAAGACTACGAATGCTTCGGGCGCACAGGAAAATCCAAGGCAGAAAACATTCAAATTCTAATGGCAAGAAACGGAATGACTTCCGCAGTTTACATCGGCGACACACAAGGAGATGCAGACGCTTGCGCTCAGGCTGGAATTCCCTTTATCTGGGCTTCCTACGGATTCGGAAAAGCTTCAAAATACATAGAAAAACTTGAAAACTTTTGCGACTTAAAAAAAATATTTTCAGAATAAAAGAGGTAATATCAATTAAAAAATATCTACTAAACTGTCATTCCCGTGCTTGACACGGGAATCTTATGAAAATTTATGACAGATTATCAATCGAGTTTCTTTCAGAAACATCGCAGGGTCAAACCCGATAATGACATTTGACCTAAAATATATTTTTCATTTGGAGGAAAAATGCTTTACATTTTTGACATGGGTGGTGTTGTAACAAATTCCGCAGTTTTAGATGACAAACTTAGCAATGTTCTTGGAATTTCAATTGAAGAATTTGAAAAAATCTGCGGAAAAAAAACAGACGGTGCAAACAAAGGCCAGCTTGAAAGCCTTGGACTATTCAGTCTTTGCTCCGACGGAATAATTGACACAAAAGAGTTCTGGGCGGAATTTTCAAAGAGAAGCGGAATCGCCGTAAAAACAGACTGGTTCAGGTGGCTTTTTCATCCTGTAAGAAACGAAAAAACTGTGGCAATTATAAAGGCATTGCGTTCAGAAGGAAACAGAGTTGTGTGCGGAACAAATACAGTTTCTGCGCATTACTTTAACCACCTTGAGCGCGGAGACTATGCGATTTTTGACCAGACATACAGTTCATGCTATATGGGAGTTTCAAAGCCGGACACAAATTTCTGGAAAATAATCCTTGAAGCAGAAAATGTTACTGCAAAAGATGCCGTGTTCATTGACGACAGAAAGGACAACTGCGAAGCCGCCGCTTCAATTGGAATACACGCAATCCAATTTACAACAGCGGAAGAAGTCGCAGAACTTTTGGGCGTAAAAATTTAACTCATGTTTTTCCATAAGTCTATAAATTCAAGCATGAACTGCTGGATTCCGCCGAACCACTTCTGCTGAAAACGGCAGGCGTTTTTTCCTATGTAGCGGAAGTGCCAGCATTCCCAGCGGTAGCCGGTAACATCTTCATATCCTTTTGGAAACGAAAGCGACCAGCCGTAATTTGCGGCGTTTTTATAGACCCATTGCCCCATTTGAGTCTTGTCAAAGTCGTCAGAAATCGAGCCGAAATCAACCGCTGTTCCAAGCTGATGCTGGCTTGTTCCCGGTCGCGCGCTTTCTCGTTCAGCCTGTTCAAGTCCGTCCACGCTTACGTAGTGGTTAAAAAGATTTTCCTGATAAGAATAAGAGCGGTAGGCGGAGCTTACCAAAAGCCTGATTCCGTCATTTAACGCGGCCTGCGCCATTTCATTCAAAGCAGAATAAACTTCCGGTCGGATTTTCATTCCGGCTTTGTTCAGGTCAAAGAGGCTGTTCTTTTCCAAAGAAACCAAGTCTTTCGGCACGTAGGAGGAATGCACGGTGTGCTTTTTGTCAATTAAAAAGAAAAGGCTTTTGTCGTCCGCACGGAATGTCTTTTCCTCCTCAAGAATCGCATGAAGGTCTTTTAAAAATTCCGTCTTGTTTTCTTCTGTAACACAAATGGCTTCTTTTGCCCTGCCGGACATTTTCTGAAAAACTCTGCCGAATTTTTCTTCTTCCGCAGATGAAATTTTTGCAGCCGGTTTAAAAGGCTGGGCATAAGATTTTTTTGCGCATCCTGCAAGACAAAAAATCCCGGCGACCGCAAAAATCTCCAAAAGTGTTTTTTTAGTCATCAGAAACCTCAGTAACTGAATGAATTATATGGAACATATCAAAAAATCCAGTTCTCTCCAAAGCGCGTTTTATCGGCTCGGAAGGATTCATTATAAAAAGCTTTGTTCCAGAAGTTTCTGCGTCATTATGCCCTGCAAGAATAACTCCAATACCAGAAGAGTCAACTTGTGTTATCTGGCTTGAATCAAGGACAACGTTCGTGTCAGCTATATATTCAAAAAGCTTTTCCTGAAGTTCTGTAATCGTGTAAGAATTCAAAGAGCCTGTAAGCTCAAGCAGCATATAGTTAACACCAATTTTTTCTTTAAGCGCAAGCTGATCCATTTTTTGCCTCTTTAAAAAATCTTTTTATAAAAATCTTAAGCCTGAGCAGCCTGATTTCCCAAATATTTCATAACAAGCATCGTAATGTCGTTTTCAAGTTCCTTTGAAGTAAATTCAACAAGAGCATCGTAAGTGAACTTCGCCATTTTTTCAGCAGGATAGCCGGAATTTTCCATAAGAGCATTTTGTGTTCTTGTTTTTCCGAAGATGTCGCCACGCAAAGACTTTGTGTCAATAATTCCATCTGTTACAATCATAACAATATCGCCTTCAGACAATTTGACTTTTTTTACTTTTATGTACGGAGCAACATCTTTTACAAATCCCAAAATATGACCTTCGCCCTGAACTTCAATAACATTATTGTAGGCGCGGGTGTACACAAGCAACGCAGGAATTCCGCAGTTGATATAATACATTGTGTCTGTGCTGAAATCAAGAATTCCAAATGTTCCAGCAAAGAAAGTTCCCTTTGGAAGATTTTCACGTATAAATGTATTCACTTTTGCAACAAGCAGCTTGAAGTCTGTGGTTTCTGAAAGGAAGGTTCTGATAATTGACTTCAAGATAACCATTCCCATTGAAGCCGCAATTCCTTTTCCGCTTAAAGCTCCAATTACAAAAATGTGCCGCGTATCAGTAAGGCGAATCATGTCAACAAATTCACCACCAATGTTGTGCGCCGGAACCATAAGATAGCCAGCGTCAATTTTCTTGCTTTTTATTAAATCCATGTTTTCCTGAATGGAAGTAATAATCTGCCCGGACATTCTAATTTCGCGGTTTACAGTTCCAACAACGGCTTCGTTCATGATATTCTTTACGTAATATCCTACAACAAAGAAGTTTGAATAGAATTTGTTAAAGACTTCATAGTCGTATTCAGAATAAATGTTTCCGCTGATTTTTTTGCCAAGAAGAATCAAACCTATAAACTGGCGGCCTTCGTTAAGCATAATCATTGCGTCTGAATTTGTGCTGTCCATTACTCCAAGAATTTTGCTTCTTACAGAGGCAAAAGAATTGTTTTTTTGAGCAAACTCGCGGAAAACAATCTGATGATGGTTGTTCATCAAAACATCCGAAACAGACTGGTCAATCGGAGTTGAAAAACTCTTGTCGCCGTCAGAAGAATAAATGCAGCTCATGTTGCCAACGCCGTCATCAATAAGAATTTTCATTGAAGAAGAGCCAACGTATTTCTTGAAAACATTGAAAACGCTTCCTGTAATTTCGTTCGCTTCAAGGCTAAAATCTATTGAAGTTATGTCGCGCTCAAAATCTTCTGAATACATTTTGTTTCTAAAAAGCTCGGAATTCTTGAACTTTCTGCGGAAAAGCATAAACACAAAGAAAACAAACGCAATCGCAACATAAATCAAGAGCTCAAAAATAAGAATGTTCACATTTGAAACCGGCAGAAGAAGCATAAAGAACACTGCGGAAACAAACATCGGCGCAATAAATCCAATCAAAAGACGAACAAAACCCATCAAAAGAATTCTTGCGTCAACAATTTCGTCATTGGAATTTGAACGAGCAAAGAAATACATTCCCGGAATAAATCCAATAGGAACAAAATTGTTAAGAACCGGCTGAATTTCAGAGCAAAGATTCATATACCAGAAAACTACCCAAGAGAGCATAATTCCAAACACATTCTGAAGCATATTCTGCTGCTTAAGCTTTGAATTTGTATTTTCAGCGCGGACAATAACCATGACACAAACAAATGCCGGAATCACGACTCTGTACAGAAAGTTATACAAGGTAAGCCAAGAAACATTGAATGCGCCGCTCAGTTTTCCTTTAAATACAATTCCAGAAGAAATGCGCAGGAAGTTTCCTGTTGCAAGTGAAACCGAAGTAAATGCGTTCGGAGCAAAGAAAACCATGTAAACTGCAAGAATAAAAAGCAAAACCTGAAAAAATGTAACAGCCTTGCACTTTTTATAATCAGGAAAAATAAGCATATAGCTGCAAGCGCAAACAGAAAACCAGCCCATAAGCAGGTAAGTGAACCTACCTGAAAGCAAAGCCGCTGGAAATGAGTTGCGCTGTTCAACATGAAGCGACTGCGTTCCATCTGGATTTAAAAGCAAAGTATGTTGCACTGAGTTATGCAGACAAAGCATAATTGTAACTGCCATAAAGAAAAATATAACGCCCAAGAACAAAAACAAGTTTACAAGATTTGCGTTGGAAGAATTTCCCTTTACATTTTTATCAATGCTAAATGAAATATAAACAAGAACAGCGCAGATAACAATATTTATAATAGCAAAAATCATTTTTTACCTCTCTACCTTGGCGACCATCATTGTAACGTCGTCCCTGAGTTTTTTTCCACCGTTGTATTCCATAATGAGATTTACAACATCATCAATAAATTCTTTTGGCGACTTAGCCGCGCTCTTTTTAATTGTCTTTTGATAAAGCTCTGTGTCTCCAAGTTCCACACCTTCATCGTTCATAACTTCAGAAACACCGTCGGAAGCCATAAGAATAACATCATCACGGAACAAACGCTGTTCATCAACCTGAACATCGTCAATGTCAATAATTCCAACAAGAGAACAGTTAGAAGTCAGAGGCTTGATTCTATAGCCGGACGGAGAATTTGTGATAATCAGCGGATCAGACATGGAAGCGTTCACATAGCGTATTGTCATTTTTTCAGTATCAACAATTCCAATAAAAAGAACCGTGTATTTATCCTGAAGTTTCATGCCTTTAATCGCTTTGTCTACAGCCTTAATCATGGCAGGAAGGTTTTCCTTGTCGCCAAGGATTTTTACAGTGTTCATAACAAGTCCCATGACCAGCGCGGCCGCAAGACCTTTTCCAGAAACGTCTCCAAGCATAAGAAGAGTTTTTGTCGGAGAAATCGGCAAAACTGAATAATAGTCTCCAGAAACATTTACAAGCGGACGGTAATATGCCGCAACAGAAAGCTTGTCAATCTTAGGCATATTCAGCGGCAAGAACGACTTTTGTGTGTCCGCAAGCTGCTTCCATTCTCTTGAAAGCGAAGAAATTTCAGACAAGTTGCTGATTGTAAGAGCTCTAGCCTGAAAACGCACAAATTCATCGTAAAGCAACTTGTAAATTTCAGAATCAAAAAGTTTTGTATAGCGGCAGAAAACGTAAAGATGCTTTTTATTATTTGAAAGAATAAAACCGCGGGCCTGGCTCTGCTTTGTTACAATACCGAATTCATTTCCCATAAAGAAATAGCCTTCGCCCCAAGTAACAGGATAATTAAGACGGAGCGCATCCATTACAGATTCAGAGCAGGAAATTCTGTCCGGGCTGTTGTAAAGAACATAGTCTTTTTCACGGTCAATAAAAAGAACGGAGCAGTCGCCTTTAACTTCAAGAATAGAAGAAATCGCCTCGTAAAAATCATCTAGCGAATAGCAGAAACGGATTTTATCAATAAATTCACTTAAAATGCCAGTTTCCTTTGTAAAAAGCGCCTTGTTCCTGATTATGTCAAGAATTCCATTTTTTGCATGCGTAACAACAACATAGATGATTGAAAAAACAACAGAAGCTGTTATAAAGGCAAAGAATATAACATTTTCACGCGCATTTTTTACAGCAGGAGAAACGGCTGAAACTAAGAAAGCTAAAATTACAAGAAAAATGGCTCCCGTTGCAATTAAAACGGCATGTCTTTTAGTCTTATACATTTCTGCACCTCGCTCTTGGGTTTATACAACAGTATATCATACTATCGGCAGAAATTTAAGAAAAAATTATATGAAACTTAGAAATGAGCTAGAACAGTTTTCCCCGATCAAGCCGGGGAATATTAATGTTTTTATCAGCCTAGGGATTCTCTTGTCAAAAGATCCGGCGAAGATGTTGGTTTTTCCAATGCGGCAAAAGCTTCCATCGCTGCAATCTGCTGACGTGAAAGCTTTGAAGGAATCTGAACCATAATCTTTACATAAAGGTCGCCTTTCCTTGAAGAGCCTTCAACTGGAACGCCTTCATCACGCACGCGGAGGAATTTTCCGTGCTGAGTTCCTGCAGGAACTTTTATAGACAAAGTTTTTCCATCAAGATTCTTGATTTCTATAGTAGCACCCAAAACTGCCTGTGATATGCTTATTGGAACTGCGCAATACAAATCATGTCCATCGCGCTCAAAATATCTGTCAGATCTTACATTTACAGCTATTATAAGGTCTCCAGCATCACCGCCGTTTGTTCCAGCATTTCCCATTCCATGAATAGAAAGCCGTCTTCCGTTTTCTACGCCAGCAGGAATTTTTACACTCAGTGTTGTTGATTTTGAAAAAACTCCAGTTCCGTGGCAAGAAGCGCAAGGCTTATCAATTACAGTACCTTTTCCGTGGCAAGTAGGACAAGTTTGCTGAACAACAAAGAATCCAGAACTTCTTCCAACCTGACCTCTTCCGCCGCAACTAGGACAAGTCTTTACAGAAGAACCTGCTGCCCCTCCTGTTCCATGACAATCAGGACACTGCTCATCCCGTCTAAAAGTTATATCTTTCTTGCAACCGTAAACTGCTTCTTTAAAATCAATATGCAAGTCATAGCGCAAGCTCGCGCCGTCATTGTTGCTTCTGCTTCTTCCGCCTGAACCACCGCCAAAGCTAAATCCGCCGCCAAAAAGATTTTCAAAAATATCACTGAAACCACTTGAGCCGCCAAACAAGTCGCTAAAGTCATGGAAAGCATGACTATATCCTCCACTAGTAGCGCCACCCATTCCTTCAAGTCCAGCAAAACCATACTGATCATAAATCGGACGTTTCTGGTCGTCACTTAAAACTTCATAAGCTTCTGTTGCTTCTTTAAATTTTTCTTCTGCGGTTTTATCACCTGGATTGCGGTCTGGATGATACTGAATGGCAAGTTTTCTATAAGCCTTTTTTATTGCATCCTTATCCGCGCTTTTGTCAATGCCTAAAACTTCGTAATAATCACGTTTTGCAGACATACTGTTTTCCTATAAAATCGAGGTTGCCCCGAAATTTCTTTCAAGACAACCCCGTTTTTCTTACTTTAGATTAGATTTTAGTTTTTTACTTCGTACTCAACATCATCAGCGTTGTTTGCGCCCTTGAATTCAGAAGAGCTTTCGTCTTTTCCTTCATCAGGATTCGGCTGTGCGCCTGCGCCTGCATTAGCTCCTGCCGCGCCAGCTGCTCCCTGCTGCTTGTAGACTTCCTCAGCAATTTTGTAAGAAGCCTGCTTCAAAGCCTCAGTCTTTGCCTTGATGTCGTCAGTGTTTCCGCCTTCAATAGCTTTCTTCAAGTCTGCAATAGCGTCCTCGACTTTCTGCTTTTCAGCTCCGTTTATCTTGTCGCCCAACTCTTTAAGGCTCTTTTCTGTCTGATAAACAAGGCTGTCAGCTTCATTCTTAGCATCGATTGCCTCGCGCTGCTTTTTGTCTTCATCAGCGTGAGCTTCCGCATCTTTTACCATGCGGTCGATTTCGTCCTTGCTCAATCCTGAAGAAGAAGTAATCTGAATGTGCTGCTCTTTGCCTGTTCCCATATCTTTTGCAGAAACGTGAACAATGCCGTTCGCATCAATATCAAATGTGACTTCAATCTGAGGAACTCCGCGTGGAGCTGCCGGGATTCCATCCAAGTTAAAGTTGCCCAAAGTCTTGTTCTCGGAAGCCATTTCACGCTCGCCCTGCAATACGTGAATAGTAACCGCTGTCTGACCGTCTGTCGCTGTAGAGAAAATCTGGCTCTTCTTTGTAGGAATTGTCGTGTTTCTCGGAATCAGCTTTGTCATAACGCCGCCCATTGTCTCAATTCCAAGAGAAAGCGGAGTTACATCAAGAAGAAGGACGTCCTTTACATCGCCTGCGAGAACACCGCCCTGAATTGCAGCTCCCATTGAAACTGCCTCGTCCGGGTTGATTCCTTTCAAAGGCTCTTTTCCGAAGAAGTTCTTTACAACTTCCTGGAATTTTGGCATACGTGAAGAACCTCCGATAAGGAGAACTTCGTTAATCTGGTCTTTTGTGTATCCAGAGTCTTTCAACGCGTTCTGGCAAGGAATAAGAACTCTGTCCCACAAGCTCTGTGTCATCTCTTCAAACTGAGCACGTGTCAAAGTCTTCTGCAAGTGCTTAGGACCAGTCGCGTCAGCTGTGATGAACGGCAAGTTGATGTCTGTTGAAGACTGGTTTGAAAGAGCGATTTTTGCCTTTTCAGACTCATCCTTGATACGCTGCATAGCCATCGGATCTTTTGAAAGGTCGATTCCAGTGTCAGCCTTGAAAGAATTTACAAGCCAGTCTGCAATAGCATTATCCCAGTCTGCGCCACCAAGATGAGTATCACCGTTTGTGGCTTTTACCTCAAATACGCCGTCAGCCATATCAAGAATTGTAACATCGAGAGTTCCGCCGCCTTCATCGATTACAGCGAGAACTTTCTCCGCGCTCTTGTCCTCTTTGAATCCGAACGCGAGAGCCGCAGCTGTAGGCTCGTTGATGATACGCTTTACATTCAAGCCAGCGATTGTACCAGCGTCTTTTGTCGCCTGTCTCTGAGCGTCGTTAAAGTAAGCAGGAACTGTGATTACAGCATCTGTAACTTTTTCGCCAAGATAATCCTCAGCAGTCTTCTTCATCTTCTGCAAGATAAAAGCTGAAATTTCCTGAGGAGTGTATTCCTTCTGCTGGCCGTTGTCTGTAACAACAACAGCGACATTCTCGCCTTTCTGAACGATTCCGTAAGGAACGCGCTTAATCTCTTCCTGAAGGTCAGAGTAGCGTTTTCCAATAAGACGTTTTACTTCGTAAACTGTGTTTTTCGGGTTTGTAATCGCCTGGTTCTTCGCAGCCTGACCTACAATGCGCTCGCCTTTTGCTGTGAATCCTACGATTGAAGGAGTGATTCTTCCGCCCTCAGAATTCTGAATGACAGTTGCCTGTCCATTTTCCATAACGGCAACTTCCGATGTGGTAGTTCCCAAGTCAATTCCGATAATCTTACCCATAATATTTACCTCTTTTTATATTCAATTTATTTTTTTTCTGAAGAAATTATTTTTGCTCTTCAGTTTCTTTCTTTTCTTCTGACGGCTGCTGACTTACAGTTCCGTCCGGCATACTCACCATTACTTTTGCATGGCGAATAACTCTGTCCTTAAGCTTGTATCCTTTAAGATAAACTACTTTCAGCACAGGAGAAGCTACAGGGTCTTGAGAAGAACCAATGGCTTCATGAATATCCGGATCAAAAGCATCGCCTGCAACGCCGTAAGCAACAAGATTATACTTGTTCTCAAGCATACTGATGAGGCTTTTGTTTATCATTTTAACGCCATCTGCAATAGACTTTGGATCTGTGGCAGTAGCAGCGGCTTCAACAGTGCGGTCAAAGTTATCAAGGCTTTCAAGAAGATCCTTTAGCAAATTTGTGTTCGCAAAATCAAAGGCTTCCTGTTTTTCCTGAATCGCTCTTTTTCTGTAGTTGTCAAAATCAGCGGCACGGCGCAAAACCTGATCTTTTAAGTCAGCGTTGGCTTTCTTTAGCTCGTCAATCTGCTTTTCAAGCTCTGCAATTTTTTCTTCTGCGGAAAGATTTTTTTCTTCTTTAACTTCCGCATTTTCCTTTTTTTCATTTTCCTGAGCTACGGCATTCTGAACATTTTCATGCTCTTCGTGCTTGTGTTCCTCATGGTGATGATGTTTTTCTTTGCTCATTTTATTTTCCTATCTGATGAAAAAGATAATAAAATTTATGTTGAGTTGTCAACAAATTTTTGAATTTTGTCATCAGCAATGTATTTTTATTTGCGTTTTTCCATTGGAACGTAATCACGCTCTTCCGCAACATTTTTATACGCCGGACGGTAAATGCGTTTTCCTGCGACAATCTCTTCAATTCTATGCGCGCTCCAGCCTGCAATTCTCGCAATGGCAAACAACGGAGTGTAAAGCTCACGTGGAATTCCAAGCATCGAATAAACAAAGCCTGAATAAAAGTCAACATTTGTGCAGATTCGTTTTTTCTGTCCGTGAAGCTCATAAAGAACTTCCGGAGCAAGACGTTCTATTGAAGTGTAAAGATTAAATTCTTCCTCGCAGCCTTTTTCCTTTGCAAGTTCCGCAGCCTTGTTTCTTAAAAGAATTGCGCGTGGATCGCTGATTGTATAAACGGCGTGTCCTTGCCCGTAGATAAGTCCCGTGCGGTCAAAGGCTTCTTTTTTTCCGATTTTATAAAGATAGTCTTCTATTTCCTTTTCGTTGCTCCAGTCTTTTACATTTTCCTTGATATTGTCCATCATTTCTATAACACGGATATTTGCTCCACCATGGCGGCGGCCTTTTAAAGAACCAACTGCGGCGGCAACAGCGGAATAAGTATCTGTGTCCGCAGAAGAAACTACGTGGATTGTAAGAGAAGAGTTGTTTCCTCCACCGTGCTCGGCATGAAGAATAAGCGCAAGGTCAAGAATTTCAGCTTCAAGACGAGTATAGCTCTTGTCGTTTCTTGTAAGGCGCAAGAAATTTTCAGAAGTGCTAAGTTCCGGAAGCGGATTATGAATGTACATGCTTTTTCCGTCATAATAGCGACGTTTCGCCTGATAGCCATAAGCAGCCAATGTAGAAAAACGTGAAATAAGCTCAATACACTGGCGAAGAATATTTGCAACATCGCGGTTTTCTGGGTCTGGATCATAAGAATACGAAGCAAGAACTCCACGCGCAATTTTATTCATAATATCGCTTGAAGGAGCTTTCATTATCATGTCTTCTGTAAAATATTCAGGAAGAGACCGTAGGCTTCCCAAGAAACTTGAAAACTCATCCAGCTGCGACTGAGTTGGAAGCTGTCCGAACAAAAGAAGGTAAACACACTGCTCAAATCCAAACTGATGATGAAGTTCCGCATCTTTTGCAATGTCTTCAACATTATATCCGCGGTAAATCAGTTTTCCAGGAATTGCGACTTTATTTCCGTCATCATCGATGTAATAGCCTACAACATCTCCAATTTTTGTAAGTCCGACCAAAACACCGCGTCCGTCCGCATATCTTAGTCCGCGCTTGACATTGTATTTTTCATAAAGGGCTGGATCTATGGGATCGTTATCCACAGTAAGTTTTGAAAGTTTGTCGATAAAATTTGAAGTCTGACTGTTTTCGTTCATAGACGAGCCTCCATTTTTGTATAAATATGCACTTTTTTTTATAAAAAACTATATCAGTATACAAAAAATTAAGTATTTATTCAACAAGAGAGAATAACTGACATTCCAGTTCTAACAAGCTTGTCATTGCCGTACTTGACACTGTGATGCTTGCACAGCAGACTCGACTGGCAATCTACTGTAAATTTTCAAAGGATTATCAACCGAGTTTCTTTCAGAAACGTCGCAGGGTCAAGCCCGATAATGACAGTAAAATATAAAATTCAAAAATTCCGCCCGCATAAATTGCTATGCAGGCAGCATTTTTTATGCGCTTTACATTCTTTCCAAGTAAGGAACAAGAACAAGTTCCATTCCGCTTTTTAAAACAGTCAACGTGCATTGTGCAAGAGCAAGACGGGCTTTTGCAAGACGTTCATTTTCAGAAGCAGTTCCAACAATCGGGCAGTCACGGTAAAACGCGCTGAAACTTTTGCTTACATCATAAAGGTAAGAAGCCATTCCGCTTGGATCTAAAGTTTCCGCAGATTTTTGAACAACAGAAGGAAATCTTTCCAAATCCTTTATCAAAGCCCATTCGCTTTCCGCAGTTAAAAGTGAAAAATCTTCTGCCAAAACAGAAGGCTCAAGCCCCTGCTCTTTTGCCTTGCGTAAAATAGAAGCAATACGCGCTCCCATGTACTGAAGATAAGGTCCCGTGTTTCCGTTGAAACTAAGCGATTCTTCCGGATTGAAAAGCATATCTTTTACAGGCGCAACATTCAAAAGGTAATAATCCAAGGCAGCCAGCGCAACTTTTTCAGCAACCTCATCAGGATTTCCAACAGAATTATCTCTGCCACGCTCTTCAATTGCCTTTAAAGCCTGCGCATGAAGATTGTCAATCAAGTCATCGGCATCTACAACAGTTCCCTCACGGCTTTTCATCCTTCCGCTTGGAAGATTTACAAGTCCGTAGCTCAAATGGAACAGTTTTTCAGTCCAGCTGAATCCAAGCTTTTTCAAAATATGGAAAAGAATTTTAAAGTGGTAGTTTTGCTCGCTTGCAACAACGTAGACAAGCTGGTTAAACGGCCAGTCATTGTGGCGGCTGATTGCAGTTCCAATGTCCTGGGTTATGTAAACAGAAGTTCCGTCTTTTCTAAGAAGAACTTTTTCGTGACTGTCTTCATCTTTGCCTTTTCCAACAACATCTGTAACGTCAATTCTTACAGAGCCGTCGGAAGCTTTAAAGAACACGCCTTTTTCAAGTCCCTTTAAAATTTCGTCTTTGCCTTTTAAATAAGTGTCGCTTTCAAAGTAAAATTTGTCAAAAACGATTCCTGTTCGCTTGTAAGTCTCCTTAAGTCCGTCCAAAGTCCAGCCGTTCATTTTCTGCCAAAGCTCGCGGACTTCCTTGTCTCCCTGCTCCCATTTTACAAGCATTTCTTCCGCCTGCTGAACAGCTTCCGGGTGCTCCTTGGAATACTTGTCAAACTCAACATAACACTGGCCCACAAAATGGTCTCCCTTCATTCCAAGAGATTCCGGAGTTTCGTTCTTTGCCTCGTGGAAAAGCTTATACGCCAGCATTGATTTGCAGATATGGATTCCGCGGTTGTTAATAAGATCAACTTTAAAAACTTCCGCGCCCGCTTTTTTTAGAATCCGGCTAACGCTTTCACCAAGAGCGTCATTGCGAAGATGTCCAAGGTGAAGCGGCTTGTTTGTGTTTGGAGAAGAAAATTCCACCATAATGCGCTGACCTTCAAGAGGCTTTTTCCCTGCTGAATCAAAAGAGCCGTAATTTTCCCCCTGCGAAACAATCGAAGCCAAAATTCCTGAAGCAGAAGCAGCTTTATTGAGCTTTACATTCACATAAGGACCGGCAGCGTCAAATTCACCAAGAGAAGCAAGAGACGCATCGTTTTCCGCAGATTTTTTAAGCGACATGGCAACTGCGGCGGCAATTGCAGGAGGAGCCATTCTGAACATTTTGGCAAACGGAAACATCGGGCTTCCCAAGTCTCCCATTTCAGGGCGAGGCGGATTTTCCACGCGAACAAGTTTTTCATCAATTTCAGGGCAATCTATTTTATTTTCAATTTTAAACTTATTTACAGCATTCAATACAGCGGATTTAAACAAATCTTTTTGACTTAACATAGTTTTTCCTTAAAAATTTTCTTTGTCCAAAAAGCAAGCGGACAGCGGTTTATTTTTAGAGAGTATAACAAAATAAGAACAAAGTGAAAAGCATGGGAATTTTGAAGAAAAATGAATACTCATATTAAGTGCCATTGCCGTGTTTGACACAGCAATCCAATAGATTATCGGGTCAAGCCCGATAATGACAGTAAAATATATAATTTGAAATTCCTGCTCAAACAAAAGAAGCATTCCTATTAGAAGAGGAAGAGCATTTAGCTTAAAAGAAAATCAGCGTTCCTGTTCTAACAGGAAGCACGTTCCGCTTATAACAGGAAGAAAAAAAACACTGAATTAGTGCTCTTCCATTGGATGATCTTGAAGATGTCCTGTCTTTCTAAGATTTACAGAATGATTAAGATAATGGAAAGTAATAAAAACAAGCTCAACTATAGCCAAAAACAGGCAAAGCTCGGCAGTCGCAACTCTTACAGTAAGTTTGTATGAAATTAAAACTGAAAAGCAAATAAGAACTTGAAGACATAAAAGGAATGCAATTGTCGCGCACCGGGAAAATCCAACGTTCAGCATTTTGTGGTGAATATGGGATCTGTCCGCACTGAAAATAGAACGGTGATCGCGGAGCCTTCTCCAAGTGGCGGCAATAACATCGGTAAGTGGAATGGATGCAATAAGAAGCATTATGAGCATCTTGTTGTACTCAAAGCTTGGAGACTCTTTGTAAATAAGCGGAAAAACTGCAACCGCAAAGCCCAAAGTCTGGCTTCCTGAATCCCCAAGGAATATTTTTGCCTGAGGCTTGTTGAAAACCATAAAGCCTGCTATTGCACCCGCAAGAATAAAATAAAGAGAAAATGAATCAGTTCTAAAAATCAGACTTAAAAAGCCAAGCGTTACAATAGAAAGAAATGAAATTCCAGAGCAAAGCCAGTCAATTCCGTCAATTAAATTAAAAGCATTTACGCAGACCAAAATCCAAAAGAAAGTAAAAACCTTTCCCAAAACAGGATTTAAATTAACAAAGAATATTTTACTGATTCCAACAGGACTAAGCGCAACCAAGAGAGCCGCCACAATTTGAACTAAGAACTTAAACCGCGCATGAAGGTCAACAAGATCGTCAATAAATCCAAAGGCAAATATCAAAAGCAGTCCTAAAAAAGCCTGCCAGGCAAAATTAAATGCGCCCTTTTGAAAAAGACATACATAAATTCCTGCGCAAACAAAAAAAGACACAAAGACTGCAACCCCTCCTAAACGAGGAATGTTTCCACTGTGAATCTTGCGAGGATCTATTTCATCATAAATTTCGTATCTTTTGCAAATTTTTATTATGAACCAAGTCATCAAAAGGCTCAAAACAAAAGTCAGCAACGAAGCATAAAATATCAACAAGTACCCCCCCCACTAAAAAGTTCATTTTTACTACCTTTTACTGAGAGTGAACTATAAACTAACATTTTTTTATATTCACTTCAATATACCCACTGTATATAACATATATTATTATTGCATACAGGGCAAACACATTATAAATAATTTAAGTAAAGTTTGCACGAAGGAACGGTTTCTGGGGCAAAAACACGCTGATTGTTGCGACCGCGTGAACGGGCAATTCTATAGTTACTTTGCAACAATCAGCGTGTAGCGCATTATTGCACGATTTTGAACCACGAAACCGTGACTGGGCGCCAGTTTTATGCTGAATACATTTATAATACCTTTGCACTATCATTGCAAAACCTTTTTGTTGTGTTTTTGCAGAAATTTGATTATATTCATTGCAAAACAAATATGCAAAATCGAGGTGAAAAATGGCTTGTGGTGGAAGTTGCTCCAACTGCGGAGACAAATGTGAAAAAAAGCCTTTAAAGGAAAATCTTCATTCAGGCTCTTCTGTAAAAAAAGTTATTGGAATTGTTTCTGGCAAAGGCGGAGTCGGAAAATCGCTTGTAACAAGCCTTTTAGCCTGCAAAGTAAATAAAGACGGATTCAAGACAGCAATTCTTGACGCTGACATTACAGGACCTTCCATTCCAACTTCATTCGGGCTTGGAAATGTCCGCGCGGAAAGCGTTTCAGAAAAAAACAGCGACGGAAGCGAAGGCGGATACTTAAAATCAGTTAAGTCAAAGTCAGGAATTCAGCTTATGTCAATGAATTTCCTGCTGCAAAACGAAACTGACCCGGTTGTTTGGCGTGGTCCTGTTATTTCCGGGGCAGTGCGCCAGTTTTGGACAGATGTTCTTTGGGAAGACGTTGACTTTATGTTTGTTGACTGTCCGCCGGGAACTGGAGACGTTCCGCTAACAGTTTTCCAATCGCTTCCAGTAGACGGAATTATAATTGTATCTTCACCGCAGCAGCTTGTGCGCGTAATAGTTGAAAAAGCCGTAAACATGGCAAACATGATGAATATTCCAGTTTTGGGACTTGTAGAAAACATGAGCTACGTAAAATGCCCGGACTGCGGAAAAGAAATAAAAGTATTCGGTGAAAGCAACATCACAAAAATCGCGGAAGAATTCAATTTAAAAGTTCTTGCGCGCATTCCGATAGAACAGAATATGTCTGCCTCCGTTGACAAGGGAGAAATTGAATCTCTTGACGCACCTTTTATTGAAGAAGCTGCAAAAGCTGTAGAGTCGCTATGATTTTCCCGGAAGAAGCAAAAAAACGCGCAAAGGAAAATTTTCTAAACGGCTTCAACTGCGCCCAGTCGGTTCTTGAAGTTTTCTGCAATGAGCTTGGAATTGACCGGGAACTTGCATTAAAAGCTTCTCAGGCATTTGGCGGCGGAACTTGCAGAATGCGGGAAATGTGCGGCGCGGTAAACGGAATGCTGCTTGCATTAAGCATAAAAAGCGGTAGTTCAGATCCAAAGGACAAAGAGGCCAAAGATTCAGTTTACAAAGACGGACAAATTTTGTGCGAAAAGTTCAGGGAAAAGAACGGCTCGTTTATCTGCCGGGAACTTCTTGGACTTTCGCCGCTCGGACAATCTCAAAGCTACCTGCGAAAAAATTCCGTGGAAGGAAAAGCAGATTCCCCGGTTTCAGAAAAAAGAACGGAAGAATACTATAAGAAACGACCTTGCCCTGAACTTTGCTCTGATGCTGCTGAACTTTTTGCAGAATACTTGAATACAAAATGAACCTTATCTGCGCGCCAATGGCAACCTTGAGCCACGAAGCATTCAGAATTTCCGTGGAAGAATTCGGAGGCTGCGATGAATACTTTACAGAAATGATAAACGCATCTTCGCTTTTGAACATGGGACCGTTTGAAAAATATTACCTTCTGAACGGACCTTGCCCAAAAAAAATCGTGTGGCAGCTAACAGGAACTTCCGCAGAATCCTTGGCAAAGGCGGCAGAAACAGTATGCGAAAAAGGCGGTATCGGAATCGACTTGAACATGGGCTGCTCCGCCCCGCAAATCTACAAGACAGGAGCCGGAATCGCCTGGATGCTAAAGCCGCTAAATGAAACCAAAGAAGCGGTCATTCAAGTAAAAAAATCGCTGGATTTGATAGAAGAAAAAATGCAAAAACATTTCAGGCTGAGCGTAAAATGCAGGCTTGGAGATGAAAACTTCACGGAAAAAAGCTTTTTTAACTTTACAGACATGCTGACAGAAAACGGCGTTGAACTTATAACGCTTCATGCGCGCACAATCAAGGAAAAATACCGTGGACTTCCAAGATACGAGTTTGCGCAAAAACTTTCACAGCGGTATTCAAAAAAAATCAAAGTCTACGTGAACGGCTGCATAAAGGACGCCGCAAGCGCAAAGTTTGCAATTCAAAAAGCCCCGGAATCAGACGGAATCATGATTGCAAGAGCCGCCGCCGAACGCCCTTGGGTTTTCGCCCAGATAAAAAAAGAACTTGAAGGTTCCGCAGAAAAAATTACCGTTGACAGAATGCAGACCGCTTTAAATTTTATAGACAATGTTGAAAAATTTCAGCCAAAGGAATTCCACAAGACACGAATCCAGCGTTTTTTTTCGTATTACTGCGCCCAGTTCGAGTTTGGACATTATTTTCAGACAAAAATGCTGAATTACAAGTCAAATGAAGAAAGCCGCAAAGAAATTTATGATTATTTTCAAAAACAGCCCCAGGAACGCTACATCCAAGTGTGAATTTTTCAGTTTTAAGGAAATTTCTTCAGGAATAAGAGATATTCCTGTATTTTTATGCATATTCTTGAAGAATATTGTATATTCCTGAAGTTTTTGCATAAATATTCAAGAATATAAGCTATTCTTCAGGAATATTAAATTTTTTTCAAGAATTTAAGATATTCCTCAAGAATATTGAATTTTCCAGAAGAATATTAAATATTCCTCACAAATTTTGAGGATTCAAGCCGAATTCTTCCTTGGGCTGATGCAAATCGGAATTTTTCGGCTCAACATGAATCACAATGTCGTAAATTTCAGGAATTTCCTTGCGTATTGCGCTTTCAACCTGCTCGCTAAGCTCGTGCGCCTCGTAAACGGAAAGCGACGGGTCAACTTCAATGTCCAAGTCAACGTCAAAACTGGAAGCCATTCTGCGGATTCTGGCCTTGTGCGGATTTTGGACACCGGGAACTGTTGCAACCGCATCGAACAGTTTTTTGTAAAGGGAACTGTCAGCGTTTCCGTCCATAAGCTCAAGGTTCATCCTTGCAAAAAGGGAAGCGGCATTTTTTATAACCCAAAGTCCCACAAGCAGCGCAATTGCCGGGTCAAGAAAAGGAAGCTTAAAAAAGTCTGAGCATAAAAGTCCTGCAAGAACAGCGGCGGAAAGCATTATGTCGCTTTTCATGTTCTGGGCGTTTGCCTTTACAATTTCGCTTTCGGCAATTTTTCCGTAGTGAAACTGAATAAAGGCAAGAAGAGATTTTCCTGCAATTGAAATAACAGCCGCATAAACCGCCACAAGTGAAGTTTCAGAGTGAAAATCATGCAGAATAAGTTTTTTTGCCGCGGAAAGAACAATCTGCGCGCCCGCAAAGAAAATTATAAAAGCCAAAGCCATCGTCGCAGTCGTTTCTGCCCTTGCGTGCCCCCAAGGATGCTCCTTGTCGCCCGGCTGCTGAATTATGCGGCTTACAAACAAAGTTACAAGAGCAATCAGAACATCTGTTGAACTGTCAACGGCGTCTCCTGCAACCGCAAGAGAACCTGAAAGATATGCGAACAAAAACTTCACAGCGGCAAGAACTGCGTTTCCAACGAGGGATGCAACTCCTGCCACTTTGATGTAATGGGCTTTTAAGCTTGTCGCGTTCATTTATTTTGCTACGATGTTTACAAGCTTGTCTTTTACAACAATGACTTTTGCAATTGTTTTTCCGTCCGTAAACTTTTTGTAGCCTTCAGTCTGGGATGCAAGATTTTTAAGCGTTTCGTCATCTGTTCCAGGAGCGGCTTCAAATTTGTCGCGGAGTTTTCCGTTTATCATTACGACAATCTGAATGCTGTCTTCCTTGCAGAATTCCTCGCTGAACGAAGGCCATTTTTCGTAAGATACAGTTTTTGTTCCGCCAAGTTTCTGCCAAAGCTCTTCGCCAAGGTGAGGCGCATACGGGCTAAGAATAAGAACAAAGTCTTTCCACATTTCTTTTGGAAGCGAATTGAACTTTGAAGCTTCGTTTATAAAAATCATCATCTGGCTGATTGCAGTATTGAAGCTGAGAGAAGATGTGTCTTCTGTAACTTTTTTGATTGTCTGGGCGAAAGTTTTTCTAAGCGCAACAAGAGCTTTGTCTTCAATCTTGCCTTTTATGTCGATGTCGTCCATTGGCTTTTCGCTTATGTTCCAGACTTTTTCAAGGAAACGGTTTATTCCTACAAGTCCTTGTGTGTTCCACGGCTTGGAAACAGTGAGCGGTCCCATGAACATTTCGTACATACGCACAGAATCTGCTCCGTACTTCTGAATCATTTCGTCCGGATTTACAACATTCTTGAGCGACTTGGACATCTTGGCGATAATCTGCTCAACCTGCTCGCCTGTTGACTTTTCAAAATATTTTCCGTCTTTTTCTTCAACTTCATCTGTCGGAACAAGAGTTTTGTTTTTGCGCTGAAATGCAAACGAAGTTATAAGTCCTTGGTTTATAAGGCGATGGAATGGCTCTTTTGTTGAAACTGCTCCGATGTCATAAAGAACTTTGTGCCAGAATCTTGCATACAAAAGGTGAAGAACCGCGTGCTCAGCTCCTCCAACATAAAGGTCAACAGGCATCCAGTATTCTTCTTTGTCTTTTGAGCAGAACTGTGAATTGTTTTTTGGATCAAGGTAGCGAAGATAATACCAGCATGAGCCGCCCCACTGAGGCATTGTGTTTGTTTCGCGCTTTGCTTTTCCGCCGCATTTAGGGCAAGTTGTGTTGACCCAGGATTCGATTGCAGCAAGAGGACTTTCTCCTGTTCCTGTCGGCTGATAAGATTTTACATCAGGAAGCTTTACAGGCAAATCTTTTTCTGGAACCGGAACACATCCGCATTTTTCGCAGTGAACAAGAGGAATCGGTTCTCCCCAGTAACGCTGACGGCTGAAAATCCAATCGCGAAGTTTATAGTTTACAGTTGCCTTTCCGCATTTTTTTTCTTCAAGGAATTTTATCATTTCCTGAATCGCGTCTTTTGTGCTTTTTCCTGTAAGGAATTCCGAATTGATTGAATATCCGTCTTTTGCAGAAGTGCATTCATTTGCCACACAGAAAATTTCAGGATGGGCTTCAACAAGTTTTTTGTATTCCTCTGGATTTTTTGAAGCCGCCTGCAAAAGTTCTGCTCCTTTCTTTTCATTTCCGCCGCCAAGAGAAACGATGTCTTCTTTTGTCGCAATTACTTTTATAATCGGCAGATTGAATTTCTTTGCAAAATCCCAGTCGCGCTCATCGTGCGCAGGAACAGCCATAATCGCGCCAGTTCCGTAAGAAGTCAAAACGTAATCAGAAATCCAGATTGGAACTTTTGCTCCATTTACAGGATCAATTCCGTAGCTTCCTGTAAAAACGCCAGTTTTGTTTTTGTTCAAGTCTGTGCGCTCAAGGTCGGATTTCTTTGCGGCTTCTTCAACATAAGCTTCTACTGCCGCTTTCTGCTCTGGAGTTGTAAGTTCCTTGAGCATTTTGTGTTCTGGCGACATTACCATGTAAGTGCAGCCAAAAAGCGTGTCGGCTCTTGTTGTGTAGACTTTCAAATACTTTCCGCTTCCGTTTCCGTCTTTGTCAGCAACTTCAAATTCAACTTCCGCGCCACAAGATTTTCCAATCCAGTTTTTCTGCATGAGTTTTACGCTTTCAGGCCAGTCAAGCAAATCAAGATCTTCAAGGAGACGTTCTGCATAATCAGTGATTTTTAAAATCCACTGGCGGATTGTCTTGCGTGTTACAACTGCGCCGCATCTTTCGCACTTGCCCTCTTTCACTTCCTCGTTTGCAAGACCTGTAAGGCAAGAAGGACACCAGTTGATTGGAGTTTCCGCTTCGTAAGCCAAGCCTTTTTTGTAAAGCTGAAGGAAAATCCACTGCGTCCATTTATAATATTCAGGATCGCAAGTTGAAACGCATCTGTCCCAGTCATAACTGAATCCAAGAGCTTTTATCTGACGCGTAAAATTCGCAATGTTAGCATTTGTTGTAATTGAAGGATGAGTTCCTGTTTTTATCGCATAGTTTTCAGCAGGAAGTCCGAATGAATCGTATCCCATCGGATGCAAAACATTGTAGCCGTTCATGCGCAAGTAGCGGCTGTAAATATCTGTGGCAGTATAGCCTTCAGGATGTCCTACATGAAGCCCTGCTCCGCTCGGATAAGGAAACATATCAAGAATATATCTGCGCTTTTCTTTTGGAAATGATTTGTCTTCTTCTACGCGGAAAGTTTTGTTTTCTTCCCAGTACTTCTGCCATTTTATTTCGATATTTTGAAAAGGATAGTTAGACATAAAAAGCCTCTGTAAAAAAATAATGTGGCAGTATTATAGAACAAACAGCAAATATTTTCTATGGGATTTAAAAGCAAAAAAATGCCTGGTCAAAACCAGACAATGAATAGCGAAGCTCTAAAATTACGCTTGAGTTATTTTTTCGTAAAATTCAAGGACTTTTTTCAAATCATCTTCTGTAGGGCAATTTTTATTTATTCCGCCCATGATTTTAAACGGACCGTAAGTGTCGAACCCCTTGCAAAAATAAGAGCCAAGACATTTGCAGTTTTTGAGTTCCGCAATTTTTTTAACAGCATCCGCATGAGATTCGCGCGGACTTCCGGCTGTAAAAATAAAAAACACTTTTTTGTTTTCCGGCAAAAATTCAGAAGTTTTTTCAAGAATATTTTTATAAAATTTTCCAAATGAAATTCCTGATGCAATTCCGATAAAATCATATTCGTCAAGAAACGGAACATTATCGTTAATATCAAAAAGCTGAACATCAAATTTTTGAGCAATAGCATCGCAAAGTTTTTTTGTGTTTCCATGGTGAGTTGATTCATAAACAATCGCAGTTTTCATTTCTTCATCCTTTTAAATTTTAGTATAAAAACAAACTAATAAAAAAATATTCAAAATGCAACTTCGCTATTGAAATTCCGCGCGCCAAATTTCCGCAAGTTTTTCAAGGGAAAATGAAGCGTTGGCAGGACTTGTGGACGGAAGAGCTTTGAGCATGGAGCACAAAGTTTCATCTTGATATTTTAAAAAATATTTTGCGGCAGTTTTTCCATTGGCAAGAATTTTTTGGACACTGGAATTTTCAACGATTGATTTTATATTGGAAGGAACAACGTTTTTAATTGAGCTGTCAGATGAGCCGCAAATTGTGCATTCCTTAATTGAATCGTAAAGCGCGATTTTATTGCGCCTCAAAAAATTTTTCTTTTCTTCTGTAGACTGCGGAAGCTCCTCGCAAAAAACAAGGGCAAGCATTTTCCAAAAGCGGTTTTGAGGATGTCCGTAGTAAAATCCATTTTCCCGCGACTTTACAGAAGGAAGACTGCCCACAATAAGAACGTAAGAATCTTCGCAAAAAAACGGAGCGAACGGATGCACGATATGCTGTGGAACAAAAATATTTTTCTGCATAAAATTTATTTTCTCAGTTTTAAATTTGGTTAATGATAGGCGCGAATTTATCATCAAGTCAATAAAAAAATTTCATGGAAGTTGCAGAACGTATTCTTTTCATTCTATAATTTCCGCGCTTGCAACAATAAAGGACGGAGAACTAAATGAAAATCAGACTTGGAAACTTTGAATACACGGAATGTTGGGACGGTGTTTTTTACAAGAAACTTTCGGCATTTCCAAAAATAACGGACTGGGAAATTCAGACAGTTCTAGACTTCATCAACTACGAAAAACTTTACGGCCGAGAATGTAAAATCGAAGCGAGCGACGAAATCCTTTCGCAAATCGAGCGGTTCAAATCGCAGAACAAAACTCGCCTTTCCGCACCGGCAAAAATCACCGAGTGCACCGCCTGCCCCACCTACAAAGGCTGCATGACCGATTTTGTCTGCCACACTTCTCCTGTGGAAAATGCGGCGAAAATCCTTGACTGCGGCTCGCTTCTTTCGCCTGTAAAAGCGCGGAAAATGAGCGGCGCGGAACTTGCAAAGGAAGCTCGGAACGTGGCGAAAGACCCGGCGGACTATTTTGAATACATCATGTTCGCTTGGGGAAACTGCCAGGCGGGCGACCGCCTTGTAATGGAACGAAAATTGAAGCGGTTTCCGAACGAAAAGGACTTGAGCGAGGATTTTACTCCCGGTGTAAGATTTTTCTTTGACTACAAAAGACTCTGCACGCACCCGAACGCGGTTTTTGAAGGCGTTCTTCCGCTAAAAATCAGGGACGAAGTGATTTCAAAGGACTGGATTCACGCAATCGTTGTGCCGGGAAACGAGCGCGCCGCTTTGGAAAAACACATTCCGCAGAACATTGCGCAAAAAGTCCGCTTTATAAAAAACGACTGCAAGGACATCTGGGCTTGGTCAGAAAAAGTGTATGAGTTTATAAAAAAGATTTGAGCAAAAAATGACAAACGAACTTTTGGAAAATCTTTAAAAACTTTACACAACGTAACGCTAGAAAGATACAGAGAAAAACAGAAAAACAAATTGCAATTACGATAACATTTTAAAAATGTTATTTTGTGGCGCAGCAGACTGAAAAACGGCTATTTTTTCTTTTTGCTAATTTCTGCGGAAATAGTTTTTATTGCTTTTAGACCAGATTTTTCGCCGTTCTCTACCGCTTTGCCGTACATTTCAATTGCTTTCTTATAGTCTTTTCTCACACCAAATCCGTTTTCGTAACAGATTCCGAGATTGTGATACGCAACGCCCGAACTGCACTTTTCGGCAGCAGTCTTAAAACACTTAACCGCTTCCCTTTTATCTTCTTTTACGCCGTTGCCTTGAAGATAGCAAAGTCCGATATTGATAATCGCCTCTTCCTCGCCGAAATTGTACGCGCTTGTAAACAATTCAAAGGCTTTTTTATAGGCCGCTTCGGTTTTGACGGTGTAATAGTAATAAAGTCCCACTTGCAGACACGCCGACGGATTTTCGCCTTTCGCACTCTTTTCAAGCCAGAATATCGCTTTTTCCCTGTCCATCTTAACGCCGTAGTACCCGCAAGCATACGCCATACCGAGATTATACTGCGCGGCGGCGTTGCCGAGTTTCGCGGCTCGTTTGAAAAGTTTAAGGGCGGTTTTTTCGTCCTTTTCGAGTCCGAGTTCGTCGCCGAGATACGCTTCCGCCATTCTTTCGATTGCGTCGGGGAAATTCATTTCCATCGCCATTTCGTAATATGCGAGTGCGTTTTCATAATCTTTCTTTTGCTCTTCGCAAATCGTTGCAATCGCCCAATAAACGCCGGCATCATTCAAATCGCACTGTGCAAAACAATCGAGTGCGTCGTCGTATTTGCCTTTTTTATAATAGTAATACCCTAAATCGAGCAGAGCGTCGTTCTGACAAAGGTTCGCCGCCTTTTTGAGATAATGAATATACTTTTTTTCATCGGGTTCTATTCCGTACAAACCGTCCTCGTATATTCTGGCTTGCAAATAAAGGCTTTCCGGATCATTGTGTTTCACTCCGTCCGCAAGATATTTTAAGCCTTTTTCATAGTCGTGCGGAACAAACCTGTCGTTCAGATACACATACGCCAAGTCAAAATTGAGAGAGTGATCGCCAAGGCTCAATCCCTTTTCGTACCACTCTATGGCTTTGGGAACGTCTTTCAGTTCTTCATTGTTTAAGTAGATAAAGCCTATCTTTTTTGCGACCTCTATATCTCCGAGGTAAAAAGCACGCTCGTAATATTTCAACGCATTTTTAACGTTTTCGATCTCGGAATCTTCAATCGGAGTATTGAAATAATACAATTCACCGAGAGATCTTGCCGCTGCCGCCACACCCAAATCGGAAGCTTTGGCGTAACACTCGATTGCTTTTTGAATATCGATTTTTACATAACCGGTTTCATAGCAAAATCCGAGACGGGCAAAACACTCCGCTTCGCCTTTGTTTGCGCCTTCCGTATAAACGTCGAACGCTTTTTTGTATTGAGAGAGGTAGCCCCAAGTGTCGCCAAGAACAGTATATGCCAAAACGCCGTTGTCGACGGCTTTTTGATAGTACGTCGTTGCGGTTTTGAAATCGCCGTCATCGGAATATAAATCGCCGATAAGTGCGTAATACTTCGGCTTTTTTACCGCGAGTTTCTTATATTTTTGAATTTTATCGTAAACTTTTTCCATAGTTTCACCTTTATTGTTTTTGACACCAGACTTCGTTTTTCGTCTGTCTGTATTCAAGCGAATTTATGTTAAAATATCCTTCTTCTTCGCCCAAAACCGGACAAATTCCCGTCGGAACAAAGTTTATGCAATAATATCCGACCGTATCTTTTAAGGAATAATCATACTTTTCATAAAGAATCTTATTTCCGTCCACTCTGTATTCTTCGGTGACTTTACCATTTTCAAAATTCGTCACGAGAATCGGATATCCGACGGCTTTGCTCTTATCTTCAAAATACGGGAAAAGATAACGTCGTTCGCCGTCATATTGCGCGACGTATATCACGTCCAAATCGTTATGTCCGCCTACGAAGCACTCGACTTTTATCACTCTTTCGCCCGACCTATAAAACTTATTGTAATTTTTGCAGATCGGACTGATTTTTAATGATTCTTTGGTTTTATGCGCTTCCATTTCTGTAAGCCCGCGCATCCCCTCGATTATCCCCGTCAGGTTTCTCTTATTTGTGTTTACATAGGTTATTTTTACATTTGGAATATCTGCAAAACAATATGAAAACTCACCAAATTTTTTTCGTGCGTTTGATATTAGTTTCTGCAAATATTCTTCGGTCGGTTTTTCCATATTAAACTCCTACGTCTATAACGTCGCAAACGGTTTGGACGATATAAGTTTGTAATCACCGTTGAGCGCGTAGAACTATATTATCTCTTTATAGAATTATTTATGCTGTATTTAATAGGTTCAGGGTGCTTATTTTGTAATCTACCTATAAAATCGCAAATAATATCGTAAAGGTTGTCTTTTGTATACGCAAGTTTTTCAGGAAGAACATCGTTATCCGAAATTTTTCCATCGTTGAACCTTTGAGCGTACACTCCGCATTCTTTGAGATAATTCATTATGACACATATTTTTTCTTTTTCAGTTTCAGAAAAAATCGGTTGTTCAATCAATGATTGCTTTATAAATTCACAAAAATAAGTAAAATCGTCGTCCCAATTAACATTTCCGTTATCTTGTGCCTCACAACGAATATTCTCGATTTCTCGCAACAATTCTCCTTGCAAATTTCGGGCTTGTCCTCTTTTAGGAACAAAGTTTTGCCATATGAATTTGCACTCTTCAAAATATTGTTGCTCATATTCTTGTTCTATCAGTTTGTCTATTGAAATAGTGTTTGACATATTACGCCCTCACGCCTCATTGTGAATTTATAACGTCGCAAACGGTTTGGACGATATAAGTTTGTAATCGTCATCGTGCGTGTAAAAATATTCCATAAGCCAATAAATACCGTTCGTCCCCTTTTTCAATTTCTTTGTAAGCAACTCTCTCATTATCGGCATTACCTGAAATATACTGATGTATTTATGCTCGGACACATAGCATTTTACGATACTCGGCGATTTGAATACTTCGGGTAACAGCAGTACCGTTCCGCAATACTTTCCGTCAAGTCCCATATCTATCGTATCGGAAACAGTAAGATTATCCTTTTCGTTAAAAGCATATTCGGCGGTAGACCAAAGCAATGAATTTAAAAAAAGCCACTCGGTTGAATCCTCGTTTACTTCCACTTCCGGTGCAATCAACATCATATATTCGTTGCGGCGGTTCGCCTTTCTTCCCCAACCTATATCGCGTTCGGGCATCAGGTAATCGCTTGCGCCGATGGTACACAGTTTCCAAAACGGCATTTCGTCCGTCGGTTTGAAAACGAGCGTCGTAATCGGTTTCATATCTGTCGGCAAAACGTTCTTTTTCAGTTTCAGACTGAAAATCGGTTCTTCCCCGAAAACGGTTTTATAATGGTCGTATAGTTTTTGCTGTCGTTTACTCACCATAAGCTCCTCTCACTTGATTATAAAAAAAATCATCATAATTATATAAAAACATTTGTTCTTGGACTATCAAGTATAATCTTTATCTACGGTCAACATTTTGTTATTGGACAGTCAACAAAATATTTTTCTACAGTCAGTATTTTACTTTTGGACAGTCAGTAAAATCTTTATCGACGCTCAGTAAAATGTTTTGCGACAGTCAGCAAAATCTTTTTATACGCAGAATATTTTACTTTTATACGGTCAACATAATCTTTTTGTACGATGAGGAAAATTCACAAAAAAAAAGGTAAATTTTGACTGACAAACTAATAAAATTAGTTTAATATAAAAAATCCTTTGGTAATTTAAATGGAAAACACACCAATTACAACCGACCGCCTGATTATCCGCAGATATGAAGAAAGAGATTTGGACGACCTTTATGAATACCTTTCCGATGAAGAAGTTGTGCGTTTTGAGCCATACAACACGCTCAGCCTTGAAGAAACAAAGAAAAATCTTGAATGGAGAGTTTCTTCAGATGAGATTTTCGCAATTGAGCTGAAAGCTACCTGCAAAATGATTGGAAATGTCTTTCTTGGAAAACGCGAATGTGAAACGCTGGAACTCGGCTACGTTCTGAACAAAAAATTCTGGGGAAATGGCTACGCTTTTGAAGCCTGCAGCTCTATGTGCAAAAACGCATTTTCTAACGGCACACACAGAATCGAAGCAAACTGCGATCCATTAAATTCAGCCTCATGGAAACTTTTGGAACGGCTCGGCTTTATCCGCGAAGGGCACTTGCGCAAGGACATCTACTTCCGAAAAGACAAAGACGGAAATCCAATCTGGAAGGACACTTATATTTACTCGAAATTGAACGAAAAATAATAAAAAAAACTGTAATTTTCACTTGAAAAACACATAAAGTTCACATATATTCAATTGTATAACACTGATCTTTTACAGGAGAAATTATGGCAAACTTGACAATCACACTCGATGACCAGGACAAAAAAGACATCTCTTCATTCTGCGAGCAGGTCGGAATGACGGTTTCCGGGCTTTACAACGTTTTTACAAAACAAGTTCTCCGCGAAGGACGTATTCCGTTCGACATAGCCGTTGACCGCCCGAACCGCAAGACAATCAAGGCGATGAAAGAAGGCGACAGAATTGCGAACGACCCGAATGTGAAAGGATACTCATTTAATGAATTTGTCGAGGAGATGAAAAAATGGTAGAGCCAAAATATCAAATCAAATGGACTTCGCAATACAAAAAAGACATAAAACTTGCAAAAAAACGACATTATAAAATTGAAGAATTACAAAAAGTTGTCTTTTCGCTTGCAAACGGTCTTCCTCTCGATGAAAAATACTGCGACCACGAACTTGAAGGAAACTGGAAAAATCACCGTGAATGTCATATAAAACCGGACTGGCTTCTAGTTTATCAGGCTCAATTTCGAGTTTTAAATTTTAGTGTCATTATCGGGCTTGACCCGATAATCCATTGGAAAGATTGCTAATCGAGTTAGCTATGCAAACATCGCGGTGTCAAGCACGGCAATGACAGCCTTGTTGGCATAGGAATAACTGTTTAGCAGCTATTTTTATTAAAACTCGAAATTCGATCTATCAGATAAAAAATGATGTGCTGATTCTTGAACTTTCCCGCACAGGAACCCACGCTGATTTATTCAAAAAATAGAACTTTTTTCCAGCCTGCTTATTTTTTTTCTTAAAACTTGCTGTAAATTTCACACTTCGCGGTAATACGGGCAGATGTCCTCAAAATGTCCGTCTTTCATTCTGAACCCGCCTTTTATTGTTCCAAGCTGAATAAAACCGAGCCTTTCGTACAAATGCCGCGCATGGATGTTTGTTGCAACAACGGCGTTGAACTGCAAAATTTTAAAACCTGCAATCCGGGCTTGGGCAAGGCAGTCTTTTACAAGAAGTTCTCCTATGTGAAGTCCGCGGCAAGCGGAACTTACGGCGTAGCTTGCGTTTGCAATGTGCGAACAGCGGCCGACATTGTTCGGATGCAGAATGTAAAGACCGACGGTTTTTCCGCTTTCAGTTTCTTCGGCGACCGCGCAGTAAGTTTGGGAAGCAAAAAAATCCGCTCCGTTTTTTTCAGTCAACTTATCTTCCTGCGGAAAGGCGACTCCTTCTTCAACGACTTCATTCCAGATTCCGCACATTGCGGGAATGTCTTTTTCCGTGTATTTTCTGATTATTATTTTATTCATGATTTTCCCCAGCAAGAAATTATAGCGAGCAAAAAAACTGGTGGCAAGATTTTTTTTAGGCAGAAATATTTAGCTCCTCTTGACAAGTAACCGTTTGGTAACTATTATACATTTATAAGTAAACAAACGGTTACTTAATTAACCCAAATGCCGAGTCTTGATAAGAACAGTGATTTAAGTGTCGTTCCAGTTCTTGTTTCTTTTGTCATTTCTGTGCTACGGACACAGAAATCTCTGTACGCATGGATTATCGGGTCAAGCCCGATAATGACAAGAACTCAAGTCCGATAATGACGCTAAAATTTAAAACTCGAAATTAAGGGGAATTAAAATTTAAAAGGTAGATAAAAATGCCAAGCGAAACAAAAGAGCAAATTGTAGAAACTGCGCTTGAACTTTTTTCGCAAAACGGATTTTTGGGAACTTCCATGAACGATATTGCATCTTGCCTAAAAATCACGAAAGGCGCGCTTTACAAACATTACGAAGGCAAGCAGCAGATTCTTGAGCGGATTATTGAGCGCATGGCGGAATTTGATTTGGAACGCGCAAAAAAATACAAAATGCCAGAATCAAATTCCGAAAAATCCGCAGAAGCGTATATTCATATTCCTGCTGAAAAAATCCGCGGGTACAGCATTGCGCAGTTCAGGCATTGGACGGAAGAAAAGTTTTCTGCCCAGTTCCGCAAAATGCTTACATTGGAACAATTCCGAAGCAAAGAAATGTCCAATCTTTATCAAGATTATCTTGTGGCAGGACCGCTTGAATACATGACAAAGATTTTCAAAAAGATAACAAAATCAAAGCCGAAAGCAAGGCAGGTTGCGCTTGAATTCTACGGACCGATTTTTACTCTTTACAGTGTTTACGACGGCGCAGAAGAGAATGCTAAAAAATCAGTTTTTGTTCAGCTGAAAAAACACATAGAAAATTTTATAGAGCAGTTCGAAAAAGAACGTGCTGAAAAATAATCAAAATAATCTATGGGGTCGAATGTCGAATTTTAATAAAAACAGCTACTAAACAGTTATTTCTATGCTAACAAGGCTGTCATTGCTGTGCTTGACACCGCGATGTTTGCATAGCTAACTCGATTAGCAATCTTTACAACGGATTATCGGGTCAAGCCCGATAATGACAGTAAAATTTAAAACTCGAAATTGAACCTAGGAGGAAAAAAAATGGAAGCAATCATCTACACAACAAACACAGGAAGCGCAGCGCAGTACGCAAAAATGCTCGCAGAAAAAACAGGGCTTTCTGTTTTTTCAATGGAAGAGGCAAAGTCAAAAGTTGAGGAAGGAAGCGAAATCATTTATCTTGGCTGGATAATGGCGGCGCAAGTCAAAGGCTACAAGACGGCTGCAAAAAAATACAAAATCCGCGCCGTTTGCGCAGTCGGAATGGAAAAAACTGGAACACGCACAGAAGAAATCCGCGAAAAAACTTGTGTTCCTGCCGAGATTCCGCTTTTTACTTTGCAGGGAAATTTCAATGTAAAAAAACTGCACGGGTTTTACCGGCTTATGATGAACATGATGGTCAAAATGGTTACAAAGCAGCTTGAGGCAAAGACAGACCGCACTCAGCGGGAAAGCGAAATGCTTGAAATTATGATGAATGACGGCGAAAGAGTGCGGGAAGAAAATCTTGCAGAAGTTTTTGAATGGCTAAAAAGTGAAACTGCCACACGTATTCAAAAAATCTAACATTTTTTTAATATTGGAAAAAACAAAAAAGATTCATATTATCATTGCCTGGCATGACCAGGCATTTTTCTAAACAGGAATTGTTGACCGAGTTTGCTACGAAAACATTGCAGGGTCAAGTATGAAAATTGATAGCAGCGTTTTTTTGTAAACGGCACTGAATTCCGGCGAACAAATCATTTTATTTCCAATCCTCTCTTCCATTTGCCCGTCCTGTATTCCGCGAACGAAATCACAAAGTTCATGAACCAGCCCATCGGAACGGAATACCAGACCCACTCAATTCCAAAGCGAGGTGCGCACACAATTGAAACAACCACGCGGATTGAAAGATTAATCAGATTTGCAAGCGTAAATACTTTCATGTCGCCAGCACCGCGCAAAAGTCCGTCGCAGGCCATTTTAAATCCTATCCAGCAGTAAAAAAATCCTTCAAAGCGCAGCGCGGCTTGCCCTGTCCGCAAGGCAGTTTCACTTCCACCAGCTCCGATAAAAAGAGAAATGAGCGGACGGTAAAAAATCTCAATGCACAGGCAGAGCGTTACCGCAAAAAACGCGACCATAAGATTTGCCGCATGATAGCCTTTTACAACACGCTCAGGTTTTCCAGCGCCGATGTTTTGCGCCGTGTACGAGGACATTGAATTGTTCAACGCCGCCATAGGAACAATCGCAATCGATGCAATGCGGCTGAACGCAGAATATCCGGCAAGCGCCTCCGAGCCGAAACTGTTCACCACGGACTGAACCAGCATCATCCCGATAGAAACGGTGGACTGCTGTAATATGGAAGGAATCGCGATTTTCGCCATTGAAGCAAGCTCGCGTCCGTCAAAAAACCGAAACTTTCTGCCGCAACCGGCAGCTCCTCCTGCCGTCGCAACGCCATCTTCCGAATCCTTGAATTTTCCAAGCGTGTTCATAAAAACCGCAAACGACAAAACGCACGAAAGTCCCTGCGCAATCAGCGTAGCCCAGGCAGCTCCGGCAACACCGGTCTTAAAAACCGCGACAAACAAAAAATCCAACGCAACATTCAGAACCGAAGAAAAAATCAGAAAAACAAGCGGAATCCGCGACTTCCCCAGCGCATTGAACATCGAAGAAATCACGTTGTACATGAACAAAAACGGCAGCCCCAGAAAATAAATGCGCAGATAAACAAGCGCCATATCCAAAGCGTCGGAAGGAGTTTTCAACGCAACTAGAAGAGGCCGGTTTATCACAATTCCCACCGCGCCAAGAAAAATGCTGATTCCCAGAAACGTCAAAAACGCAGTGCTGACCGCCGTCTTCATTGCAGAAAAATTGCGCGCGCCAAAATATTTGCTCACAATCACCGAAGAACCAACGCCGCCGCCAATCGCCACGCAAATAAAAACAACCGTAAGCGAATACGAAGCCCCGACCGCCGCCAGAGCCTGCTCGCCCACAAAACGCCCCACGACCGCCGAATCGACCATCGTGTAAAGCTGCTGAAATAAATTGCCAATTATAATCGGAAGAGAAAAAACAAAAAGCGCGTAAAACGGCCGCTTCGTAGTAAGATAATCGCTTTTCATACGAAAATCATAGCAGAAAAGAAAAAAACTGTCGAACCTTCAGATTTTTTAAATTAGGGCAACTTTCCTGGGTTGCGTTTTCGCTCCAGCCGCTTTCCTTTCTCCGCTCAAGTCCAATCCCATGCCACATTTTCTAGAATTATTTTCTACCGAATACAATTCTGTCCAGCAATAACGCAAAGAATTCCTAAAATCAAACTTGAAAAAGCATAAACAGCCGCCATAAAGAAATTCTTGCCCGAAACAAAATTCGCGCTTTCCAACGCAAATGTGGAAAAAGTTGTAAATCCGCCGCAAATTCCAGTCTTCAAAAAAAGCACAAGAATCGGCCCGAATCTTACAGAAAATTTTTGCGCCGCAACAGAAGCCAATGCTGTAACAACACCAATCGCGAAGCAGCCAAGCATATTCACCACAAAAGTTTGGAACGGAAAAACAGCCTTCACTGGAATCAAAGTAAAAAGATAACGCAAAACACTTCCCGCCGCTCCACCAGCCGCAACAGCTAAAACATTCAGAATCATAAAGCAATTCTATAAATTTTGCGTTTAGGATTCAATCTGAAAGAGAACAAAAATGCGCAAAATTTATCAGGAAGATTTTTTTTAATTCTAATAATATGGACGTGGAGGATTTTTATGAAAGAAAAAATTTTAGAGCATTACAGAAAAACTGGAGCGTTCACGTATTCAGGATTATATGCGCAATATTTTCGCACATTACCAGATGACATTGCACAGTTAGGACGACTTGTTTGCTCTCAAGTTATTCACAGAGTTACTCTGAAAGAAGGCAACACAAATTTCAATGCAACACTTTTGTACGGCGACATGAAACGCTACCCTTGGTTCGCTCCCAGATGCCACGACGATTTGCTTATAACCGCAGCCTCAATGGCAGCAGAACTTTTCAGGCTTGACGAGCGTGGATTCACAAAAGACAGAGACGTGGAAAGCAAAATTGTCGTAACATGCCGCTACGTTTCAGTTCTTATGAGCGCGATTTTAAAGGCAAAAGGAATTCCTGCAAGAAGCCGAGCTGGATTTGCTCCGTATTTCAAAAATGGAATCAGCATGGATCACTGGATAAATCAGTATTTTTGCGAAAAAGAAAACAGATGGATTACATTTGACGCTGACGGATTTTACGAAGAAGCTGGAATGGAAATCCGCCAGTACGATATTCCGCACGAAAAATTCAACTGGGCAGCGGAAAGCTGGATTGCAGTTAGATACGGAAAATCAGACGGAAAAAAATTTTTGTATGCAGACGGAAAAGGAACTTGCGGAATTCCAGCCCTCGCTCGTTATCTAGTTTACGACTTTCATGCGCTTATGAACAATGAACTTACTTTTTCATTTTTGCCAGAATTCATGGACGGAAGACTGGACTCCTTAAGTGAAAAGGAACTTTGCGAATTTGACGAGCTTGCAGAACTACTTTTAGACCCAGACAAAAATTTTAAAAAGATTTGCAGCATTTGGGAAACAAACAGAAAATTCCGCGTACTCAACAGTCCGCTTGTAGGCAGCTGTGACCACGGTGCGGAATACAAGGAGTGGAGTTTACCATTAAAATACAGTAAAGCTTTTTTACTGTATTTTTTTTATTTCAAATTTACTTAAAACATCACTAATATCTTTTAAGAGAAATTTTTTATCAGATGGAAAAAGTTCTGTCATATTTTTACAGGAGGACTTTATGTGCGAAATCCGCAAACTGGACGATTCTTATTTTACACAAATTGAAACCATGTTCCGCAATGTTTTCAGTTCACCGCCCTGGAATGACGGATGGAACGACCCGGTTCAGCTTCACGAATATATATGCGACATGACACAGCGGAGAGGCTCGCTTGTCTTCGGATTTTTTATTGACGGAAAACTGTTCATGAAAGGAATTGAAGATTCGCTCAAAAAGAAAAACATAAGTGCAATTTACCTTCAGACGGAACACGGAATTCCGGCATGCAGCTTCTACAGGAAAAACGGATTCACCGAACTTGAAAGCTGCGCCGTGTTTCTCAAAGTCTTGGAGTAAAGGATTTCCCCGCTTTTGGCGCATAGATTATAAGGCGGAATTCTTTACAAATTTATCTCGTTCTGCCTGTTTTTTAGTGATTTTTCACCCTATATAGTGTTAAATATAGTAAATTTATCCCCTTATAAGGTGAATTATTCTTGATTTTCCCTTTTTTGAACAATATAATTACCGCATGAGCATAAATAAGGACAAAGTGAAGGAAGTAATTCTCGAAAATCAGAGGTTCGTGCAGTCTGTGCATCTGGTTCGCCGCAGCATAAAAATCCAGCCGAACTTCAACTATATTTTTGTGGGAATACGGCGCGCCGGCAAGTCATTTTATCTGTTCCAGTGCATTCATGACCTGCTGGCAGAGGGGCATAAAATAGAGGAAATTCTTTACTTCAACTTTGAGGACGACCGCCTTGACGGAATTGAGCTTGCCGACCTTGACCTGCTTCTGCAGTGCTACGGCGAGATGTTCAGCCACAAGCCTTTTGTTTTTCTTGACGAGATTCAGAATGTCGTGGGCTGGGAAAAATTCGCGCGGCGGCTGGCGGACAACAAATATTCGGTTTTCATCACCGGAAGCAATGCAAAAATGCTTTCCAAGGAAATGGCAACCGTTCTTGGCGGAAGATTTCTTGTTCAGAACGTTTTTCCGTTTTCGTTCGCAGAGCATCTTTCCCTGAACGGAATCAGTACGGATCCGGTTTCCCTTATCCGCAGCAAAAATGAAATCGTGCGAGAGTTCGAGACGTATTTTTACAACGGCGGACTTCCTGAGCTTCACTATGCGCAGGGAGCGGAAAAGCGGCTTTGGCTCAGCAACCTTTACAACAAAATCTATTTCGGCGATTTGATTTCGCGCTACAAAATCAGGAACGAGAGAGCCGTCAAGCTTCTGATAAAAAAAATCGCGGAAAGCGTAAAGCAGCCCTCATCGTACACAAGGCTTGCGAACATCGTCTCGTCGTGCGGAACAAAGGTCAAGGCGGAAACGGTCGCGGAATATCTGAACTATGAGGAAGAAGCGTGGCTTGTCTTCCATGCGGAAAATCTTTCAGCAAAGCTTTCGGAACGTGAATCCGTCAAAAAATATTACATAACGGACAACGGAATTCTGAACCTCTTTCTGACCGACCCGAACACTTCACTTCTGGAAAATCTTGTGGCGGTAACGCTTTTGAGGAGCGAAACCGAATTCTGCTTTTACCGCTCTGCCGACTGCGAGGTTGACTTTGTTCTGCCGGAAGAAAAAACCGCTATTCAGGTCTGCTACAGCCTTTCCGATGACGAGACACGAAAACGCGAATTTTCCGCCCTGCATTCATTGGACAGACGCTACGAGCTGAAAAACTGCCTTGTGATTTCAAAGGATGCGGAGGAAACTGCCGAATACAAAGGCACGCAGATTAAAATTCTTCCAGCCTGGAAATGGGTTCTGGAAAAACATAATTGAACGGATTTACAATGCCTCAAGCAGCGCGGCGATTTCTTTTTTGATTTCGGACTTTGACTTTATTTCTGACTCGGGGAAAAATTCACGCGGATTCGTCTCAAGGACTTCTGCGATTCTGATTATGGTCATGAGCGACGGCTGGTTTATGCCGGACTCGACGTGCGTGTAGAAGCTCTGCGAGAAATTTCCGCGCGTGCACACTTCCAGCTGCGAAAGTCCCTTTGAAATACGCGCAAGCCTTATCTTCTCAATTACATATCTGTGAATTTCCTCATTTGTCATGTAAAAATGATATTATTCTTCAGAGCATAAAACGATTCTCTATACAGAAAGATAATTACTTGATAGAGTAATAAAATTACCTTATAGTAAACAGAAATAACTCTATAAGATAACAATTTGTTTTGTGGAACTTCTACAGATTAGTGAAACAGTTTCTGACAGTGATCTTATTTCAAAATTGGATGTAAAGGCAAAGGCTAATAATCCACTTTTGCAAAAATTACTTGATGAAAACCGCCCCGTTTACGGTTAATATAGATTCTTCCGCAAGTCCACCCGCCCGGCGGATTTTTTAGTCAGTAAAATCCAGTGCAGGCATTTTGTGTTCCATCACAACGGAACGAAGAATTTCATTTGTCTTTGACTGATAGCCTTTTCCGAAACTCTTTAGAACTGCAACCAAATCCGCGTCAAGCCTCATTGTGACTGTCTGTTTTATAGGCTCAATCTTGTAATATTTGAATTTAGCTTTTGAGAAATCCGTTGTCTTTGGAATGTCTGAATAGTCAACAGGGGTGTTTCCAAGATTTTTAAGTTCGTCAATTTGTTCCTGTGTAAGATTTGATAAATTCGTCATACGCTTTCTTTTCCTGCGGATCAAGTCCTCTTGCTGAAATCAAGCGGTGCCGTTCCTTTCCGTCTGAACACCGTTCCGTATAAAACACCGTAACTACGGCAATTCCATTTATGTTTCCAAATCCTTGATACCTTTGCTCTGTCTCTGAGTGTTCCTCATCGGGAATCTCAAGAAACAGCGGGTCAAGAAAAACTTTGGAAGCCGTCTCAAAGCTTAAGTGATGCTTTTTTATGTTGATGAGATTTTTTTCACTGTCCCATTCGCAAGTGTCATCACTGCTGAAAACTGTCATAATTGTATTATAAATCGTTATTTACAAAGTTGTAAAGATAAAAATTATGTCATTAGCCGCCACTCCTCCCCCTTGCAAAAGTTCCACCGGATGTCTAAAATGTGCGGCAAGTTTGCGTCGCAAATTTTATGACTAACTTCACTTAGGAGGAAAAACGTGATTCTTTGTATTGCAATGTCTCCGTGCAAAGTCTTTTAGGGCAGTTTGTACGGAGTAGTTTCTGCTCTTGGGCTTTGCGTTTCATCAGAAAAATGAAATCAAATGGAGCAAAGTCTTATGAAAAATTTTATTAAAATCCTGCGGGAAATGAGGACGTTCCTGCTTTTGTGGATTACACAGTCCTTCTCTTCATTCGGAAGCGCGATGACTTCCTACGCACTTGTCATCTGGTCGTACACGCAGAAAGGCTCTGCGCTCATGACGGCTCTTCTGATGGTCTCAACCTACACGCCTTATGTGATTCTCAGCATTTTTGCCGGCGCACTCAGCGACAGGTGGAACAAGAAAGCCACAATGCTCGTCTGCGATTCGGTGGCGGCGGTCTCTACGGTGGTGATGTTCATCCTGCTCAAAAACGGGCTTCTTGAAATCTGGCATCTTTATCTGATAAACGCGGTGAACGGACTTATGAACACGGTCCAGTCGCCTGCCTCGGAAGTTGCGGTCTCGCGGATTCTTCCAAAGCAGCACTATCAGCGCGTAGGCGGACTTCGCTACTTTTCCAATGCGCTCAATTCAATTTTTGTGCCGGTCATTGCGACTGCGGTCATCGGGCTTTTCGGACTGACTGCGGTTGTCGCCATTGACCTTGCAACTTTTTCCGCTGCATTTCTTGTGCTTGCGCTCGCCATAAAAATTCCTGAGCCGGACAGGAATGCGGAAAGCGGAAATGCGGAATCGTCTTCAGAAAATCAGGCTGAAAAGACAAGCCTCCTGGACTCGGTAAAAGGCGGAATCTCGTTCCTGAAAAACGAGCGTGGGCTTTTGTGCATGATAATGTTCCTTTCGTCAATCAACCTGATTGCGTCAATTTACAATGCGGCTCTTCCTGCAATGGTTCTTTCCAGAAACTGCGGCGGAGAAAAGGCGCTTGGAATGGTGAACTCGGTAATCGGAATTTCCATGCTGATTGGAAGCGTTCTTGCGTCGGCAGTTCCGGCTCCAAAAAACCGGGTGCGCACAATTTTCGTGTGCCTGTTCATCTCGATGGGAACGGAAAACATCATGCTTGCTCTGGGACGTTCGCCGCTTGTGTGGTGCGTCGGCGGATTTTTGGGCTACATTCTGATTCCTCTGATGAGCGCGAACCTTGACGCAATCATGCGCCTTCGCGTTCCGGATGAGATTCAGGGGCGGGTCTATTCGGTGCGGAACACGTTCCAGTTCTTCACGATTCCAGCCGGATATTTCTTAGGCGGATTTCTTGTGGACAAAGTGTTCGAGCCGTTCCTGGCAAGATTCGCGGCCGGCACATTCCTTGAGCGCATCTTCGGCAACACGAAAGGCTCCGGGGCTGCCCTGCTCTTCTTTGTGATTGCGTTCGCCGGAGTCGCCGTCTGCATAATATTCAGAACCAGCCGCTCAATCCGCGCGCTTGAAAAGGAGGAACTGGAAAGAAAGTAGGATTGTATTTTACACGAGATTGTAAAATTTCTGATTCGCCGTCTATCGTTATACAGATAGAATACCTGTCATTATGCTGATAGGCAGCATATCAGGGTATTGCGTAGATTGGAAAAACCTCATAGCTTTTTTGCATTATTTGAAAGTTGTAGTATACATTGCAATATATAAGGTTTACACACGGTAATGCATAGCTTCTATACACTACCGTGCGAGGCTTTGGTACATTGCCTTGTATCGCAACGGTACATTAGGCTATACCAGGATGGTACATTTCCGTGTACCAAAGCGGTACAAGAGAGTGTATCGACTTGGTACAGCAGTTTGCGTTTTTTTATTCAACATTGCAGATCAAGGTCTTCCTGAATCTGCCTGTATTCATGGTCTTTAGAGGACGGCTTCTCTAGTTGGATTTTTGCCTCGGTGAACTCTCTATCGGAAACATTCAAATTTATGACTGTCAATTCCTCTATTTACACTTGCACGTTCTGAACTTTCCTTCAATCCAGAAAGTCGTAGCAAACCGCAAGTTTTATCCATCTCTCAAATAAAATAACTGACTGTTCCTCGTTGCAAAACTTAAATTTATTTTTCTAAAACAAGCCGTGCCACTTTTACATTTCCGTCTGTTTCTGTTGACTCGATTTTGAAGCCGCATTTTTCTGTGTAGAACTTTACATTTTCCTTTTTTTCTATCGGCGTGATTAAGGTGAATTTTTCAGCGTCCTTGTAAAGCGATGTTACATATTTGACCGCGTGTGTTCCTATTCCTTTTCCCTGAAGTTTTGGAACAACGCACAGGCAGCCGATTTCATATATTCTGTCGGAGATTTTTTTGCAGGAAACACAGCCGGCCGGCTCACTATCACATAAAATGATAAGCTTGGGATATTCCGATATGGATTTTTCCATCGCCGCTTTGCTCTTGCCGTAAGCAGGACATTCACCGAATCTCACATAATCGTCATAAAACGCAGAATCATAAATGTTCGTCAGCAGTTCAGCGTCTGCCAAATCCGCTTTTCTGTATTCAATTTTCATATATTTTTTCCTGCTCCAGCGCAAACTCCATCTGGATGTCGAACGGCTCTTCCGCCGCCATTTTTTCGTTTACTTCCACAGCCGGAATGCAGTCCAAAGCCTTGTACGCCGCCTGACTTTCTTTTGACGAATGGGCTGAAATGTAGAGCTTTTGCGCACCAAGATTTTTCGCTTCCGAGCAGGCGAGGGCGAACAGCTTGCGCCCGGTTCCTTTTCCGCGGAAATCCTGTGAAACCTGAAACTGCTCAAGATTCACGTACTTTGCCGAATTGCCGAAAATCTCGTGCTCGACCGTTACGAATCCCACAAGGCGGTTTCCGCAGAACGCCCCGAATGCCGACAACAAGTCCTTTTCCAGCCTGCAAGAAATTCCTGCGGCAACTTCACGGCATTTTTCAACCGTCCAGTCCTCAGTAAAATCGTTCGGAACAAGCTTCAGCTCGCCGTCAACGTTCCGCCAGCATTCTGTGATTGTCTGATGCCTTATAAAATCATCGAGCGAATGTCCGCCAAAATTTCCGTGATTGAGTTTTTCGTACCTGATTTCCATGTGAATCCTTGTAAATTCTGAAAAATTGCCATTTCCGCAGAGATTGCGGAAATTCTTTGTAAAACTAATTAAATTAGTTAATATATACCTAATAAGATTAGTTTTGTCAAGAATTTAGGAAACAGAACATTGTGCTTATTGTAAAATCTTCCAGCTGCCGTTTTTGTCCGCGCCGAGCCGCTGAATTATTTTTTCCTGCTGAAGTTTTTTCATGTTGCGGTTTACGGTTTCCCGTGCGATTTTCAGTCTTTAATTTGTTTGAGTGAGTTTATCATCTTTCCACCGTAAAAAACGTGTTCGCATACAGCGGCATTTTGGGCATTGCGGTGTTCCAGAGTTTCTTGAATTCTTTTGCCGGAATTCTTCTATTATAATGCGGCTCGTTGCAGTTTGAAAGTTCGGCAAGCGATTCTGCGACAAAAACGTTCTGTTCATCGTAGCCAACAACCGGAACGTAATGAAGCCAGTTTTTGTCCGCTCGGATTTTTATCATCACGATTACAGGATTTCCGGTGGCGACCGCATTTTTCAGCGTGTTCAGATTTCCGCGGCAGTATTTTACCTTGAATCCGTTTTCACAAAGAAAATTGAAGATTCCTTTCGGGTAAACGTAGCCGCCCTGCATTTTGTTCGGCATTTTTTCGTAGACTGAATTTCCGTCCGCACTGATATTCCAGTGTCGCATCACGAACGCGGAAGAAAAGCCTGAACATTTGAATCCGTCCTGAAAATCAATCCGATTCGCCTTTGTGATAAGAAATTCCTTTGCCTTTGCTTTTGCACTGAAACAAAAATCAAGCCGCCCCATCAGAACAACATCAACAATCGTTGTGGTCAAAAAATACGAGAGGAATGAAATTGCCGCGATAAGAAGAATCAGTTTCATGTCTTAAACGTAAGCGTACATCTTGATTGCGGAGAATTCCGCATAGTGCTTGCTTTCCTCTTCCTCAAGATCGTAGAGATTCTGAAGATTCAGCCAGAATTCCGCCGTCGTTCCAAAGAATTTTGAAAACCTGATTGCCGTGTCGGCTGTTATTGAACGCTTCCCGTGGATTATCTCGGAAATTCTTGTCTGCGGAATGTCGATTTCCTTTGCGAGCCGGTACGCCGTGATATTCATCGGGTCAAGGAACTCTTCCTTCAAAATTTTGCCAGGGTGAATGTTAGGCAGCTTGTCATCTGTAATAATCTTGTATTCCGACATCTTCAGCACCTCCATCTTCAAATTTAAAAACTATCCGCCACTGGTCGTTTATTCTAACTGAAAAATATCCGTCCAGATTTCCTAAAAGTTTTTCAAGCCTGTTTCCGGGCGGAATCCGCAGGTCGTCCACGGTTTTTGCGGCGTAAATCATTCTGAGTTTTCTTCGTGCGGCATTTTGAATTTCAGGCGGAAGTTTTCTGCTTCTTGTTCCGTTGAATATCAGCTCCGTTTCCCCGTCCGCAAAAGTCCGAATCATAAATGTATACTAACGTTTGTCAGAAGTATTTGTCAAGGGAAAAATATTTTTTTACTTCCTCACTTTCCCTGCAATCCGCAGAGCCGCCTCGATGTGCATTATCCAGTGGCGCGAAAACGGCATCTGAACAAGTCCGCGAAAATCCTTGCCGCACCAGTAGTTAATCAGCCAGACGGCGCTTTCGTCCGGGCTTACGACGTTCAGCGATTCAAGGCACTTTCTGCGTTCGGCAGAAACTTTTTTCTTTAAGTCGGAATAGGAAAGGGCGCAAAGGATTTTTTCAGTTTGGGCTTTGACTTCGTGAATGTAGTTTTGAAGCTCTGCAAGGTTCAGCTGGCGCGAAAAGTCTGCAATCTGTTCTTTTACAAGCTCGTTTCCTGTCGTGATAATCGGGCTTTTTGTGCGTTCCTTGTAATTTCCGCAAAAGAAAACCTGTTCACCGCCTGCAATCAGCGTGTTTGCAACAATGTCCTCAATCCTGAAAATGTGCCAGAGCGAATATGCAATTGTCTTTGAATGGTAGCCTTCCGCGTTCAAAAAAGGAATGGCACTGAACTCATCATGGCTCAAATCGCGGAAAAATCCGTCCGCCACCTGCATCAGTTCTTTGCGCAGTTCAAAAAGCGTTGCAATTCCGTCCGCAAAAGTCGCTTCTTTTTTTAGTAGAAGTTGAAGTTTCTTGTTGAGGTCCGACCAGGCTTTGTTCATTTTCTCTTTCCTTTAAAAACTAATCTAATTAGCAATTGTATAGCAGACGGCAACATCACGTCAAGGAAAAAAAGTTTCAATTTTTTTCATAACCACTTGACACTCCCCCCCCCCGATGTAAAATGCCGCATATTTTATTATTTACAAGGAGGCTTTTTATGAAAGCTTTGAAAAAAATTTGCACAGCGCTTATGCTTCTTGCATTTGCGTTCGTATTCGCATCTTGCTCTAGTGGTAGCGATGATGATGACGACAATGGCTCTGTAGGAGAAAACGTTCTTGCCGGAAACTCTTATCGGTATTCAAAGACAGATGATGATGGGACAAAGACAGTCACTTATGCATTTAAAGACGACACTGTTACAGAAACAAGAGTTGAAAAGGAAACAGGCGAATCAGAAGAAACAGAAATAACGGAATACAACTACACTTACGATGCAGATAAAGGACTTCTTTATTTGAAAGTTGTTTCTTGGACTTGCGATGGAACAAAAATGACTTCAATGAATGATGTATATAAATTTTTTGTAAACGAGGGATACGGTAGTACTGTTGAAGAAGCAAAAGAATTTTTCGGCGATGAGGATATGTTTGCAGAAAAAACTACAATGTGCTATTTCGTAAAGGACAATGGAAACATTCTTTTAGGCAACTACTTTGACGATGACGAAGATGTAAAGAATTCTAATTTTCAGTGTGCGACGGAAACTACAATTAGAGTAAAATTTGATAGTGAAAAAATAGAAATAAATGGCGCCACAAAAGAAGACTGGAAAATTGAACTAGATGCAAGCGCAAAAACTTTCTCTGGTAACGAAATTGCAGGTTCATACGCAGTAAAAGCAAAAGCAACAAAAACTTTGAAAGAATTAAATGGTGATGATAGAAGAAACAAAGCAAACGGATACATCACAATAAACTTCTCAATGCTTCCTAGCACATTGTCATCAGATTCTTACAACATGAAAAAAGGCACAGACTACGAATTCATTTTTGACCTTGACTGCGATGAATACAAAAAACTGTAAGATTTAACAACAGCACTTTATAATTGCTAAAGCTGGGCTGTCCAATCGGGCAGCCTTTTTTATTTTCATTGCAAGCCTAGCAATTTGTCATTGTCAGACTGAATCCGAAAATCTTGGCGAAAAACATTCAATAGATTCCCTTGTCAAGCAAGTGAATGACAGTAGAAGCAAGCAAATGAATGTAATTTGAATTTTTTGCAAATTCTTTTTATTTTCGTCTCCCCAGATAGCGGAAGACGCGGTTCTTGTAATTCCTGTATTCATCGCCAAAAACTGTAGGCAAAAACTTTTCCTCCTGAAGAATCTGAAGATGGAGCATAACGGCAGCAAAAGCTGAAATTGCAAAAAGGGGGACGTTGAAAAATACAAGCAGAACTCCAAGATACACAAGGTCGAACGCAAGAAACGCAGGATTCCGGCTTGCGCTGTAGATTCCGCCTGTAACAATTTTTGTGCGGTCGCTTTCAGAAATTCCGGCACGCCAACTGTCTTTCATCGTGAGAACCGCGCACAGAAAAACTGCGTCACCTAAAAGTCCTATCAGAACTCCGGCAATTTGTAGTGGCATCGGTAAAATTGGACGCACAACAAAAATGCTTATGATTTCGGAAACAACAACGGAATAAGTCGCAATTTTCATCAAAAGTTCCGTGAAAAAAAGCGTGCCTTTTTTTCCTACAGCAATCTGGTCAGTGCGGATTCCCTTTTTCCGTTGGACAAACATTTTTCCCAGATAAACCGAATAAAAAAACGCAATCACAAAAAGCACTGCAAATCTCATTCGCCGAGTATAACAGAAAATTTGTTTTTTAGTGGAGTACAAATCAAAAAAAATAACAATGTTAGCTTGTCAAAATCCAGCTCAACGGAATATACTGTAAAAAAATTCAAGGAAACAGAAATGAACAAAAAACTTTCAATTTTGTACTATTTTGCGGCAGTGGGATTTTTCATCGTTTTTGTAATAAGAATACTCAAAGGCAGTTTTTCTAGCAGCATTATCTGGTTTTTCTTAGGCGCCGTAAATTTCAGTTTGGGTACGTTCTACTTAATCAGAAACAAAAAAAATGACAATGACAAGGAAGGTGAAAAATGAAATCTAAATCAACAGAAAATCTTACAATAAAATACAACGAGCTTACGGCAGTTCAGTTCATCGAGCTTTGGGAAACGGTCTGGGGCAAAGGTCCTTCGCTCCAGCAGACAGAACTTGCAATGAAAAACACCCTGTTCCGTGTTTCGGTTTTTGACGGCGAAAAAATCGTCGGCATGGCGAGGATGCTCGGCGACTTGGGACTGGACTACTTTATCAAGGATGTTGTCGTTCGCCCCGAATATCAGAAAATGGGGATCGGAAGGCTTTTAATTGACGAGCTTTTGAACTTTGTAAGAAAAAACGGCGTGAGCGGAACAAACATCTTTGTGGAACTGTGCGCAGAGCCGGACAAAATTCCGTTCTACGAAAAATTCGGATTTGACTACGACGAATCACAGCGGCTCAAGCTGATGTGCAAGGCGGAATAAATGAAAATCAGAGTTATGAAAAAACACGACTGGAAAAAATGCCTTGAACTTTGGCGAAGCATTCCGGGAATGGGCTTGAACAGCATTGACGACACAAAAGAAGGCATCGTCCGTTTTTTGCGCAGAAATCCAAAGACGTGCTTTGTTGCAGAGGCGGACGGAATATTTTCCGGAACAATCATCGCAGGACACGACGGCAGGCGCGGCTACATTTATCACACGGCGGTTCTTCCCCAGTTCAGAAGGCGCAGAATCGCAAGCGCCCTGCTTAAAGCCGCAACGGATGCGCTCAAAAAACAGGGAATCGCAAAAGTCGCATTGCTCGTCTTTTCCGACAACGAAAGCGGCAACGCATTCTGGGAAAATCACGGCTTTACAAAACGAAGCGACATCACCTACCGCAACAAGGTAATCAGTGACGTAAAAATGACAAGAAACCGGGAGGAAAAATGAGCGGGGAAAATATTTGGCTTGACTGGGCGGTAAAACTTCAGAGCATAGCGCAGGCCGGACTGACTTACGGAAAAGACAAGTTCGACATTGAACGCTACGAAGAAATCAGAAAAATTTCCGCGGAAATAATCGCGCACAAAACAGAACTTCCGCTTCAAAAAGCAACGGAACTTTTCTGCAATGAAACAGGCTATCAGACTCCGAAGATTGATACTCGGGCGGCAGTTTTTAAAGACACAAAAATTCTGCTTGTAAAGGAAAACAACGGAACATGGTCTCTTCCCGGCGGCTGGTGCGACGTTGACTGCTCAGTCAAAGAAAATGCTGAAAAAGAAGTTTTTGAGGAAGCCGGAATCGAAGTAAGTGCGGAAAAAGTGATTGCAGTTCAGGACAGAGAAAAACACAACAAGCCAGTCTATGCCTGGAAAATCTGCAAAATCTTCATCCTATGCTCAATAAAAAAAGACGGAAAGTTCACGGCAAACATCGAGACCACAGAAAGCAAATATTTTTCACTTGAAGAAATTTCAAACCTCAATCTTGCGGAAGAAAAAAATAATCTTGAGCAGATAAAAATGTGCTTTGCCGCTTACAAAAATAAAAACTGGCAGACACAGTTGGACTAAAAAATTTTCTCCTCTCACCTCTTCTCCCTCTTGTATCCGCTCGGAATCGTGCCGTAGAATTCCTTGAATGTCGCGCTGAATTTTCCCTGGCTCTCATATCCAACCTTGGCGGCGACTTCGCTTATCGAAAGGTCTGTTTTTGAAAGAAGCTCGGCGGCTTTTTCCATGCGGTGCTCCTTGATGTGAGAAGCAAGGGAAGTTCCGTACACATCCTTGAAAACAGTCTTGAGAGTCGTCGTGTTCATGGCGAACTTCCGCGCAAGGTCATCAATCGTAAAGCGTTCCGAAATGTGCTCGCACATAAAGTCGTGGACTTTCTTCACCGTCTCAATCTGCCTGTCCTGAAATTCCGACTTCTCGTTGATTTTCTCGTGCTTGCTCTCAAAGTCCGGGCAGCTTGTTTTCATCAGCCTCTCAATTATTCCGTGCATCATGCGGCTCTTCTCAGAATCAGATGCCGAATAAAAAACCTCCTTTCCGTCGCGCCAGCCTTCAATCAAATCCGCATCCTTTAAGACTTTCAGATGATGGGACACGGCAGGCGCGGTCATCTCCATAAAGTCCGCAATGTTCAGGACGCACTGCTTGGTGTGGCACAGCAGCATGAAAATCCGCACACGCACCCCGTCGGCAAAAACCGCAAAACATTCCGCAGTTTCCCGCACAGCGTTTCCGTCGGAAAGAATCTCCTTGAGCAGATCCAGATTGAAATATTCATTGTGTCCGTGAACAAGCTTCATTTTCTACCTCACATTCAGCGTCCCAAAGGGAAATTTGTTTTTCCGAAAAGGAAATAAATCTTGCGCCGCCCTTGCAAATATCCGCCCCGGATTATATCTTGAACACAAAGATTAAACAACCGCTTAATCGAAGGAATAAACTTAAACTGATTTTTCTGGAGGAAAACATGAAAAAGACTTACAAGATTGAAGTTGACTGCGCGAGCTGCGCCCTAAAAATGGAAGACGCGGCAAAAACCGTTGAAGGAGTAAAGGATGCCGGCGTGAATTTCATGCTTCAGAAAATGACAGTGGAATTCGACGACGGACAGGACGACAAGAAAGTGATGAAGGCAGTCCTCAAGGCGTGCAGGAAAGTCGAGGACGACTGCGAGATTGAGCTTTAAACGCCCGACAATGACACTTAAAAAGGAAAAATTATGAAAAAGAAACAGAAGAAAATGCTTGCAAGAATCATAACGGCGTTTGCGCTGCTTTTGGTTCTAAACGTGCTTGACAGGCTGAACGTGTTCGCCGCCGTTCCAGGCAAAGTTCCGCTCAAGATGATTCTCTACGTGACTGACTATCTTATAATCGGATATGACATCTTAAAAAAAGCCGGAAAGGGAATCTGGAACCGACAGGTCTTCGACGAGAATTTCCTGATGGCGGTCGCAACCGTTGGAGCGTTCGCGCTTGCAATCTACAATGCGCACGGAAATCTTCTTGGAATAGAAGACTGCAACGAGGCGGTCGCCGTAATGCTCTTCTACCAGATCGGAGAACTTTTTCAGGGAATCGCCGTCGGAAAAAGCCGCAGGAACATCAGCGAGCTCATGGACATACGCCCGGACTACGCGAACATCGAAAAGGACGGAAAACTTGTTCAAGTTGACCCATCCGAAGTCGCCCCCGGAAATGTGATTGTGGTTCAGCCCGGAGAGAAAGTTCCGATTGACGGCATTATAACAGAAGGAAACTCAACGCTGAACACAAGCGCGCTCACAGGTGAAAGCCTTCCGCGAGAAGCCAGCCCAGAAATGGAAATCATCAGCGGAAGCATAAATATGACAGGCGTACTCAAAATCAGGACGACAAAGAATTTCGGCGAGTCGACCGTCTCAAAAATCCTGGAGCTTGTGGAGAACGCCAGCTCAAGAAAATCCAAGTCCGAAGAATTCATCTCAAAATTCGCAAGAGTCTACACGCCAGCCGTCTGCTACAGCGCGCTAGCCCTTGCCCTTCTTCCTCCGCTCGTCTGCATCATCGCAAAATCAGATCCCGACTGGAGCAGCTGGATTTACCGCGCGCTCACCTTCCTCGTAATCAGCTGTCCGTGCGCCCTCGTAATCAGCATTCCGCTAAGCTTCTTTGCAGGACTGGGAGGGGCAAGCAAGCAAGGAATCCTCATAAAAGGCTCGAACTATCTTGAGACGCTCTCAAAGTCAAAAATCATCGTGTTCGACAAGACTGGAACTTTGACCCGCGGAGTCTTTGAGGTTACGGCTGTCCACCACAGCAAGATTAACGAGGCAAAGCTTCTTGAATACGCCGCGCTCGCCGAATGTGCATCTTCCCACCCAATCAGCAAAAGCCTTCAGTCAGCCTACGGAAAAGCAATCAACAGAAGCCGGGTTACGGACATAGAGGAAATCAGCGGACACGGAATCACCGCAAAAGTTGACGGACACAAAGTCGCGGCGGGAAACCTAAAGCTTATGAGAAAGCTCGGGATTGATGCGACGGAATGCCATTCGGTTGGAACAATAATCCACATGGCGATTGACGGAGAATATTCGGGGCACATCGTGATTTCCGACGTTGAAAAGCCGACATCCAAGGAAGCTCTTTCCGCGCTGAAAAAAGCAGGAGCCGCAAAGACCGTAATGCTCACCGGAGATGCGAAAAAAGTTGCTGAGAAAGTCGCAGCGGATCTTGGAATCGACGAGGTCCACGCAGAGCTTCTTCCGGCGGACAAGGTGAATCAGGTTGAAAAGCTGATTGCGAAAAAAGGAAAGAACGACGTGCTTACGTTCGTGGGCGACGGAATAAACGATGCGCCAGTGCTCTCGCGTGCCGACATAGGAATTGCAATGGGCGCAATGGGCTCGGACGCCGCAATCGAGGCTGCGGATGTTGTGCTTATGGACGATGACCCGCTCAAAATTGCAAAGGCAATCAGAATCTCGCGCAAGTGCATCGGAATTGTATACCAGAACATCACGTTCGCTCTCGCAATAAAATTCGCCTGCCTTGCACTCGGTGCGCTTGGAATCGCGAATATGTGGCTTGCAATCTTCGCCGATGTAGGCGTAATGGTCCTTGCAGTACTGAACGCAGTCCGCGCCCTGAACGTGAAGGGGCTGTAGGAAAGGTTCTATGTCATTTCCAAACTTGAATTTGGAATCTTTTCTTGTATCGGTGTGATACATTACAGTGTATCATCACCATACATTACCTTGTATCAGCTCGGTACAGCAGTTTGTACCACTGTTGCACATTACCTTGTATCAATTCGATACATTATGCTGTACCTCTGCTGCACATTATAATGCAAAGATGACACTGGACGACACAAGAAAACTGGACGAATATCGCCCTGAAGAAACAAACAGAGCCTGTGGGACTTCCATTCATATTTTTCAGAAAAGGATAAGTAGGTCGAATGTCGAGTTTTGATAAAAACAGCTACTAAACAGTTTTAGAAAACGGAAAAATTATGCTCCGCCCGGTTTATTTGCAGTTTCTTCCTATACATTAGTTTTTTCCGCCTCTTCAAGTTCCCTCACAAGCTCAGAAAATTTCACAGTTGCAAGGCTTTGCTCAAACGCTTTCTGCGCGTCGGCAAGGTGCGAGTCGAGAATCT
>ERZ808252.188-NODE-188-length-64476-cov-9.357896_pt1 | contig 64476 bp, 98 predicted proteins | sample MGYA00521242_ERZ808252 | MGnify/ENA primary metagenome ERZ808252 (study PRJEB31516, sample SAMN03275581) | gut metagenome | biome: mammalia-associated habitat; material: feces | host: Papio cynocephalus | place: Kenya | collected 2012-08-07 ... | reverse complement strand
CATTTCAAGCCCCCTTCGCGGACAGCCAATGATGATATGCCGTGAACATGGGGGACGCGATGTTCATTCAATAGCATCATAGCTCAGGTGAGCAAAAACATAGGAAAAGCCCAGAAATCAAGCGGTTTCTGGGCTTTTTGCTGTTTAGTCGTCTTTGTACACGAACTCGTGGATTATGCCGTTTTTGAAGGTTATAGACCGGATTTTGCCGTTTTCGATACAAAAGTTGGAGCTTACCGAATTTATAAAATCCTTCAGTATTCGAGGGTCTGTCTCCTCCAAAAGCCGCCTGTAATTGACGAACCTTTTGTCCGTGAGCTTCTGACTCATGATGAAGTAGCTTGCCTTCGCCATCAGCTCGTCGTCACTTATCGAGAACTGCGAAGTCAGCCCCTCGGAGAGTTCATCGAGACGAGCGTTGACCTTTTCGAGCTGCTCGTCGAGCTGCTTCTTCTCGATGATGTAGTCCTTCTCTGCCATGTCCTCCTCCGAGTACAGGTAGAGCGATTTGAGGCGGGATAACGCCCTTTCTATCCTACGCCGCTCCGATAATAGGATGTCACGTTCCGAGCTGTTATCCGCGTCCTCCTCGCCTGTGGGCTTGGGCGTATACTTTATGCCGGACACCTGAGACTTGTAGAGGGAGTACAGCTCCATCAGCCCATGCTCCTTGATACACGCGACGTTCTCGAACATCTCACCACGCAGCAGTTTCTTCTGGAGCGTTTCAGGCGAGGTCGTCTTTCCGAAGCTCTCCTTTGCCTTTATGAGGTTGGCGATGTAGTTGAGGACAAACGGACCGAGTGTGGTGTCGGTGATATACTTGTTCGGGCAGCCGCTGTTTTTGCGGTGGCTCATACAAGCATAGATTGACGGTCGATAGCCGCCCTTCAGCTCTCTACAGTTGCTGGTCGCGCTCATATTGGCTCCGCAGCATCCGCAGGTCAGCAATCCGGCGAACACATGAATGTTCTTCCGGCTGTAGGTCTTGCCTGATGCGTTCCAGCCTCGCTGATTGCGTTCGAGAGTCAAAACGACGTTCCTCCACCTTTCCTTCGGCACGATAGCCGGATGATGTTCCTCCACGATGACCCATTCGCTCTCTGGTTTGATGTCCTGACGACTGCCGCGCTTTGACATATCGAAGTAGTTGTAGCGGTACGCGCCCGTGTAGAACATATTCTTCAGGATGATGCTGACCGCTGTCGGCGACCACTCTTTGCCGCTGCGAGGATGTATTCCAGCGGCGTTCAGTGTCTTTGCGACGTAAAGAAGCGAGTGGCGTTCTTCGTACATATCGTACATTCTCAGAACGACCTTCGCTTCCTCCTCAACGATGGAGAAAGTCTCGGTATCTTTGTCCCAACTGTAGCCATACGGCACTCTGCCGCCGTTCCATTGACCGTTTCCGGCTCTGGCGACCATGACCGCCGTTACTCGCTCCGCTGTCATCTTCCGTTCCAGTTCCGCAAACACGAGAATGATTTTGAGCATCGCCTCGCCCATCGCAGAGGACGTGTCGAATTGCTCGTTCTTGGAGACGAATGTGACTCCCAGCTTTTTCAGCTCGTCGTACATGGCGGCGAAGTCGAGAAGATTTCTGCTGATACGGTCCAGCTTCCACACAAGAATATGCGTGAACTCACCAGACCTGACCCGCGACATCATTTTCTGATAGTCGGGGCGGTCGGTGTTCTTCGCGGAATAGCCCGCGTCCTCGAACACCTCGTAGGAGCTTGCGTTCAGCACATACTTCGCGTATGCCGTCAGCTCCTCTTTCTGGACAGGCAAACTGTCCTTGTCGATTTGGTAGTGTGTAGATACTCGCACATAGATAGCAACCCTTATGGAGTTCAACTTATCGGTGAGTTTACTCATCTTCGTTGTCCTCCTTGATAAGAGTCAAGCCTCTCTCCTTCGCGGGTGAAGCGTCGGAGGAGGCTCTTGTTGTATTCGATTGTCGTTTCCAGTAGTCGGAGTTAATGAACAGGAGGTTGCCCTTCTGTTTTACCCGGCGTTGGAGTTCTCTTCTTCTTGCTTCCCTTGCGATACGAATGTTTTTTCCTCTGGCGTGAGGTAGGTGTCAAGAACGCTCCAGATGATGTTCTTGTGGTCGTCGTCAGCCCTGCGGAAAGCATTAGCAAGGATAACGATGTCTTTGTCCGGCTCGACATAAGGTGTCGGGCTGAGTGAAAGGTCCATGATGTAGTCGATGGACACATTCAGAGCCTTAGCTATACGAGCCACGATTTCGAGATTCGGCTTGTGGACTCCGGCGACGTAGCGCGAAATAGTCGCTTCCGTCGTTCCGGCTTTCTCCGCGAGCCATGCCTGCGAGATGCCTTTTGACTCAATAATGTCTCTGAGTCTGGTTGAAAAATCTGCCATAGTGATTACCTCCTGTGCAAGTATTATACCACACACTTACGATTTTTACAAGATTTCTTACGGAAATTATAAGAAACCTCTTGACCTTATGATAAAAGTATGCTATAATATAAGGGACAAGAACGAAAGGAGGGTCTGCGATGAACCCAATCGAACTGAAAGTCGCCCGCATGAGACGGAACATCACTGGCAAGGAAGCGGCGAAAGCCCTCGGTCTTACCATTGACGGTTACTTCAAGAAAGAACACGGAACGGCGAAGATTACTCTCAGCGAGGCGTACATCCTGACTAAACTGTATCAGCTCACATTGACGGAGTTCGTCAATATATTTTTTAACGGCGACTTACCGTTTTTACAAGATAGAACTGATAATTGTAATTTCAGTGATGCAGCGTACCCGCTGAAGGAAGCCCGTCTGCGAGCTGGCTACACGGAGGAGGCGGCAGCCCGTGAACTTAACATTCCGACCTCTGCCTACAAACAGCGGGAGAAAGGCAGAGTGAAAATCTCCCTCGAACAGTGCTTCACTCTTTCGAGGTTCTACCGCCTGTCGTTGCAAGAGTTCAACGATATATTTTTTAGGTCAGGCTTACCGTTTCGTAACTCCGACCTTGTACCTTACAAGTATATTATACCACAGAAAGGGGTCGGGATAAATGCCGAAGCAAGTAACAATAGCAGCCTCTAACAGGTACTGTCAGGCACGTTTGAACGCGGCAAAGTACAACGATGACTTCGCGACGAGAGTGAAGGCAGTCGAACACTTACCGGGCGTTACGGAGGACAGCCTGAAGAAGTACGAGCTGGACATCAACCGTCCTCCGAATACCGTGGTCGCTATGATGGCTGACGCTTACAACGAGCCGGAACTGCGCCAGTGGTACTGCGCGAACGAGTGTCCACTCGGAAAGGATTGCAGGGACATTGAGGCGATGCCCGCAGAAAGGACGCTCATCCGCTTGCAGAACGTCAAGACCGTTATTGATTCGGTGGCGACCTCGCTCGCGTTGATAATGGACGATGGTGTACTTGATGACGATGAGGTCAAAATGCTTCCGGAACTCAGGAAGAACCTGCTGGAAGCCAAGAGGAGAACGGAAGAAACCCTCGCGCTCCTCGAAAAAGCCGGAAAACGAGGGGATTTTAATTAAGGGTGGTGAATGACGATGAACAGCTTCAGAAAAGACGCATTGCTCAGAACGCTCAGAGAAGATTACGGAATTACCACTATGGAGCAGCTTTATGACGCGATGCGGAAAATGAAGAAGCTGGACATCACACAGTTCGTTGCCGCCCCACAAACGAAGGGAGAAAAGATATGTACCAGACAACACCCGCAGCCGACTACAGGGTTATGAGGCTCAGACAGGAACGCCGCCGCAAGGAACGTCGCAGGAAGTTGATGCAGCGCAGAGTCATTGCCCTGCTCCTCCTGTTGACGATGGCGACCGCCGTATTCTTTATCGTGCGAGCGGCTGGACGCGCCGTATACGCCGTGTTCAACAGCGAGGAGCCGCAGAGCCACTACAGCGAAACGCTCTACACGCTCCACAACGGAACTCCGGTGAGAGCGGAAGCACCTGCTACAGAGCCGCTGGCGACCTCAGAACCTATCGCGACAGCGGAACAAGCCGCTGACAGTGAGCCGACCATTGAGGAGATGCTGGCGAGCGGCTACCTCACGGACGATATTGCGCTGACTTACGATTTACAGCTCGTCGCGAGGGATGCCGCCGAGACTTTCAATGTTCCCTACAAGCTCCTGCTGGCGGTGATGTTCCGAGAGAGCAGCTATAATCCACAAGCCGAAAACGGTATATGCTTCGGGCTGATGCAGATACACAAGATGAACTTCGAGTGGCTGGAGGGCGAGCTGAAGGTTTACGGAGTGACCGACATCAAAAACAATCCGGAGGACAATATCAAAGCCGGAGCTTACCTGCTGGGCGGCTTCATTGAGAAGTACGGCGATTACCACAAGGCGTTGATGTGCTACAACTGCGGCGAAGGTAGAGCAAAAGAGCTGTGGAGCGAGGGCTACACCACAACGCGGTACACGCAGAACGTTCACGAGACGATGAATGACCTGAACGTGGCGGACGATATTACCGAAAGGTAAATCTTAGCACAAACTTACAACAATGTTCGGAAAACGCCTTGCCCAACTGTACAAAGTATACTATAATTATAATGTAGTAGGAGAAATTATAAAGATAGCAAGACTGGAGGGCAAGCAAATGAAGTTGAAACGCAGCGTTAAGGTCGGGGATGTTATCCAGTTTCCGCACCACTGCTTCTCGGAGCAGCGCAGAGGATGGAATGGATGGATTTTCCGAGCAGGTATCGTAGATAAGCTCTACACCGACGAACACGGTAAGAAGTGCGCGGTAGTGAGCTACTGCTCCAAGAGAGCAGGAAGATACCAGTTGCTCCCTTGCGAGATACGCCAGCGCAGAGTTCCGGTCAGTACACTTTTCGAGTTCGATGTTGACCGTGCCGAACGAGACTACAGAGAGTTCAAGGCATACGAAGATGCGGGTGAGAAGGTCTGCTGGAGCGAGGACACCGCACTGCTCTTAGACAAAGGAATTATTGGAGGTGATATACAGTGATGACCCAGACCAAACTCGGATGCCTCGACCCTGTGAGGGCGATGCAGGTCGTGAATGAGGTCTCCGAAAAAACGCAGTACATATTCGCCCCTGAGGAGGTTGTAGAGACAATCCGCTACACCATTCGGAAATGCGAGTTGAACGGCAAGGACGAGGAATACTTCTACATCCTGCTGGAAAACGAGCTGAGGGACTATCTTATGAGAGCCTACATCAACCTGATGGGCGAAGAAAACAGAAGGAGGAAATTACAAAATGTGTGAGCTTTGTCACAGAACACCCTGCGATAGCAGATGCCCGAACGCGCCGGAGCCGCCTGCGGTTTATACCTGCAAGATATGCGGCGAGAGCATTGTAGCCGGAGAGGACTACTACGAGATGGACGGCGAGTTCTACCACGAGGAGTGCTTCGAGGATAACGCCGTAAAAATCCTGATGGACGAGTGCGGCGCGATGAAGGGAGTCGCTGAAGAACCCGAACGAGAGGATGATTACCGATGGTAACAGTCGGGACATTTCCGGAGCTGACATTTGAGGAGAAGCGGCACATCTATCGGCTGAACGGTCTGCCTATTCCGAGCGTCACGACGATTATGAAGCCTCTGTCGGAGGACGTATACGGCGGGATAGACCAGCAGGTGCTGAACAGAGCCGCAGCCAGAGGAACTGCGGTACATAACGCCATTGAGAACTATGTGAAGTTCGGTATAGAGGACATCCCTCCCGAACACGCGGGTTACTTCGATGCCTTCCTCAAATGGTTCAGCGAACACAAAGTAGTCCCCTATGGGACGGAGGTCAAGCTCTATCATAAAGGTCTGCTATACGCAGGGACAGCCGATATGGTAGCCAGCGTAGACGACCTCGATACGCTGATTGACTTCAAGACATCCGCTTCAGTGAGCGAGATGCTCTGCGGAGTCCAGCTCGAAGCCTATGACAGAGCGGTGGTGTCCCACTATTCGGACACACACTTCGCTCAGAAGGCTATAGTCCATCTCAGGAAGGACGGAGAGTATCAGATGATACCGTTCCGGTCCACCGAGACGGAGTGTTGGAGAGTTTTTACGGCACTTTTGACCGTCAGAAACTATAAACAAAAATTCAAACGAGGAGGTTCGCAATGAACGAGAACGAAACCACAGTAGCCGTTATAAGCGCGGCAGAGGTCGAACAGACCGAACAGGAGCAGGTACTCAGTCGGGCGGTGAGCGAGATTGAGTTTCAAGCCGGAGCGATTATCATTGACAACGAGCAGGACTACCAGAACGCCGCTTCCTTCGGTCGTATGCTGAAGCAGAAGTCCTCCGATGTCAAGGAGTTCTGGAAGCCGATGAAGGATGCCGCTCACAGGGCGCACACCGAAATCTGCAACAGAGAGAAGGCGATGCTCCAGCCGCTCGTCAATGCTGAGAAAATCCTGAAGGAGACGATGGGTGCATACGTTGCCGAGCAGGAGCGCAAGCGCAGGGAGGCTGAGGAAGCCGCCAGAAAAGCCGCCAGAGAGGAAGCCGACCGCAAGTTGCAGGAAGCCATTGAGCTGGAGGACAAGGGCGACAAGGTCACGGCAGCCGCCGTAATCGAGGAAGCCGAGATTATGGACGAAGCCGCAGCGACCGTAGCCGTTGCCGCAGAAAAGCCGAAAGCCAGCGGAGTCGCTACCAAGAAGGATTGGAAGATTACGTCGGTTGACAGCTCGAAGGTTCCCACGTCGGTAGCCGGAGTTGAAATCAGACCCGTCGATATGGCAGCTGTGATGCGTCTCATCCGGATGTCTAAGGGCAAAATCCACATTGATGGCATTGAGTACGAGGAAACCGTACAGATGAGCTTCCGCAAGTGAGTATCAAACTAAGTATCAAGCTAACTGAAGCTAAGCACAGGAGGAATTACAGTGAGTACAGCATTGAGTAAGGCAGAACAGAACGCGCTCGTAGTGAGCTACGATGTCCTCGGTTCGCACGTCGAACTGGACCTCGCGTTCGTCAAGAAGTACCTCGTCAGAGGGCGGTCGGAGCTGACTACCGACCAAGAGCTGGTGTTCTTTATGAACACCTGCAAGATGCAGAACCTCAACCCGCTCGTGAGCGGTGAGGTCTATCTCATCAAGTACAGCAAGGATGAACCCGCACAGATGGTGGTCGGCAAGGACGCATATCTCCGCAGGGCGTTCAACAATCCCGACTATCTGTTCAAGAACGACGGTATAACGGTACAGCGCGGAAACAATATCGTCCAGAAGGAAGGCTGCTGCCTTTATCCGAGCGAAGTCCTTATCGGGGGCTGGTGCAGAGTGACTTTCCTGCGAGGCGGTAAGGAGCGGACGGCGTTCAAGGAAGTCTCTCTTCAGGAGTACAACAAGAATATGGCGAACTGGAAGTCCAAGCCCGCCACGATGGTGAACAAGGTCGCGGTGAGCCAGTGCGTCAGAGATGCCTTCCCGAAGGATTACGAGGGAGTATACAGCGAGGAGGAGATGGTAGCCTCTGGCGCAATCCCTGCCGAGTATACGGAAGTGACCGATGCCCCGCAGGTGAACAGCAATGAGACGATTGTGATGGAGGATGACCCCGATGCCACGAACGAGCAGAAGCAGGAGCTTTTCAGGGCGGCGAGAAAGCACTTCCCTGAAAACGCAAACGATGTGGTCAAGGGTATCATTCAGGGACTCGGTTTCCAGAGTACGACAGGAATGAAGGTTTCGGATGTCGTCAAGGCGATGGCAGACCTTCAGGAGCTGATTGATAACTCTGAGCAGCCTTCCGAAAATGCCGAAGAACCCAGCGCACAGTAAGTACGGTCTGGCGGCGGGAGCGATACCTGCCGCCAGAAAGAAAGGCAGGTGATACATGGTGGCACTCAGAGACCAACCGTACATTCCGCTCTATGTTCTGGACTTTCTGTCGGATGAAAAGCTGCGGGAGTGCAGTGCCGAAAGTGTCGGCGTATACATTATGCTGATGTGCGTCCTGCACAAGCAGAAGGAGTATGGAGCGATTTCACTATCTCGCAAGGATGTCAAGAGCCAAGACCCCATATCGAACTTCGCAGTGAAGCTGGCGTTGCACATTCCGTTCGACCCTGAGACGATTGAAAGGTCGCTGAGGGAACTGATAGACCGAGACGTGATACAGCTCGAAGGCGACCGCCTCTGGCAGAAGCGGATGCTGAAGGACGGACAGATAAGTGAGGCGAGAGCTTCCGCAGGAAAGAAGGGAGCCGCCGCGAGATACGCCCCGAAGGAAGAAAATGACGGTGAAAATGATTTTGCCATAGCAAAACCTATGGCAAATGATATAGCAAACACTATGGCAAACGCCGAAAACACGCCTGAGCCGGAGAAAATCGAGGAAGTTCCTGAAAAGAAGCCGCTTATTGAAGAACGCTTCGATGAGTTCTGGAAAGCCTATCCCCGCAAGTCCAGCAAAGGCAGCGCGAAGAAGGCGTGGAAAAGAATCGCTCCAACGCAGGAGCTGTTCGACAAGATTATGTCGGCACTGTCGGCGGCGAAAAACTGCGAACAGTGGAAGAAGGAGCGCGGGCAGTTCATTCCATATCCTGCCACATGGCTCAATCAGGAACGGTGGGAGGACGATTACGGCGTTCCTGCGGTAGACAGTGGGAAGAAGCAGCCGCCAGCCGATTTCAACCCAGACGACCCATACGCGAATTGGGGTGAGGAAAAATGAGCGAGAAAGAACTTGCGCCATTCGCGGTGGTAGCCGCGAGGATTATAGCGGACGCGACCGCAAAGCAGGAGAAAAACGTCACGGACTACATAGACCCGAACGACGGACTTCTTCACTGCGGTGTCTGCCATACACCGAAACAATGCAGGGTCAACCTGCCCTGTCTGAACAAAGATGACGGCACACGGGAGTTTATCGCGCCGTGCATCTGCCAGTGCAAGAAGGACGAGATTGCCGCCGAGGAGCGCAGGAAGAAGGAATTGGAGGACATGGCTCTCATCGAAAAGCTGAAATCAAGAAGCCTGATGGATGAGAAGTTCAAGTCGCAGACATTCGATACCTTCCGCACTACCAAGGAAAATGGTCGAGTGCTCCGGCTCTGCAAACGATACGCCGATGGCTTTGACGAGATGGTAGAAAAAAATCAGGGGCTACTGTTCTATGGCGACGTTGGAACGGGCAAAACCTTTTCGGCGGCGTGTATCGCGAACGCCCTTTTGAGCCGGAAGATACCAGTCGTGATGACCTCGTTCGTGAAGCTGCTGGAAAACGCCCAGAACTTCAAAGAGGACGAGGACAAGCTGATATACAGACTCAATCAGGCGAAGCTGCTTATCATAGACGACCTCGGAGCTGAGAGAAGCACAGACTTCGCGCTGGAGAAAGTCTACAACATCGTGGACAGCAGATACAGAGCCAGACTTCCGATGATACTTACGACAAACCTCGAACTCAGCGATATGCAGAGGGCAAGCGATATACGATACAGCCGGATATACGACCGAATCTTTGAGGTCTGCTATCCGGTGAGGTTCACAGGTTCTTCGTTCCGCAAACTTGAAGCCAAGAAGCGGTTCGATGAAATGAAATCCTTTTTGGAGGGCGACGATGAGTAAAATTGAGATTTTCACAGAGCAGGACCGCCTGACGGTCGCGTCGATACTCGTGAAGAACGGCTACACGGTTCGACAGCTCAGAGAGCGAGTAGAAGGCAAGCGAAGCTACCTCTACTACCTCGAATACAGCAAGCCGAAGAAATCCGCAGGAGAGGAGGACGAAAGAGAATGAACGCAGTCACACAGAGGCAGCAGGTGCTGGCACACCTTCAGCAGGAAGGCAGCATTACGTCGTGGGAAGCTATCACGCTGTTCCATGCCACTCGGTTATCCGGCATTATATTCAGCCTGAAAAAGAGCGGCTACCCTATCGTTTCCACGATGGAAACGAACGGCGATAAGCGGTACGCAAGGTACACGCTCGTGAGGAACGCGCAATGAAAACTACTCAGCTCAGATGGAACGCCGATATGGACGGCACATGGCTCTGCGCACTCGTTTCTCAGGAGGACGCGATGTTCGCACTGGAGAACTTTGAGCAAGGCAAGGTCTACAACCTCGAACTGAAAAAGGCGAGAGGGAGAAAGAGAAGCCTTGACTCGAACGCCTACTGCTGGGTGCTGATGGACAAACTCGCGGCATACTACAGAGTTCCCGTTTCGGAGGTCTATCGGAACTTCGTGAGGGAGATAGGCGGTAATTCGGAGATAATCTGCATGATGAACCGAGCCGTGGAGGTGTTCTGCCGGAGCTGGGAGAGAAACGGTCTCGGATGGCAGACGGAGGTGCTTCCCTCAAAAATCGAAGGATGCCAGAACGTCAAGGTCTACTATGGCTCGTCTACTTACGATACGGCGCAGATGTCACGGCTGATTGATTTAGTCGTGCAGGAGTGCAAGGACGCTGGTATAGAAACCCTACCGCCCGAAGAACTGCGAAGCCTGATGGCGCAGTGGGAAGGACGGTGCTGACAGTGGAATGCTGGAAAAATATAAACGGATATGAAGGCATTTATGAAGTTAGCAACTTGGGGCGAGTTCGGTCTGTCAAGAGAACCTTTCTTACAAATAACTGCCACGGAGGAAGAACGCCAAGAACCTTCAGTGAGAAAATAATGAAGCCGGTTGATAACGGAAACGGCTATCAGTATGTCAAACTTAGCTATGACGGCGGCAGGAGAAACCGCTATATACACCGACTGGTTGCCGAGGCGTTCTGTGATAACCCGCACGGTTACAACGAAGTGAACCACAAGGACTTCGACAAGCATAATAATAACGCCGAAAATTTGGAGTGGTGTGAAAGAGAATACAACGTCAATTATTCAGCAGGAAAAATGAGAAAGCCCAAAAGTTCCTGCAAAAAGACTAATACTGGAATTAAGTATATCTCTTTGAGAACAGTCAAAGGGCGTAAGCCAGTGTTTAGAGTTAACGTCAGGCAAAAAAATGTGTGTAAGCAATTCAAGACACTAAGTGAGGCAAGGAGGTTTTTGGAGGAGGTGATGAAAGATGGCGTATAGATATTGCTTTTTGTGTGGCAAGAACGGTCAGTCGGACCGATTAGAGCGTCATCATTAGCACATTTTCGGCGGACCTTACAGGAACCTATCAGAGAAGTACAAGCTGGTGGTGTATCTCTGCGGAGACCGCTGCCACAGGAACGGTCCGAAGGCGGCGCACCGAAACGCCGAGACGATGGCGTTCTTACACGCATATGGACAAAAGAAGGCTATGAAGGAGCAAGGCTGGACGGTAGACCAGTTCCGTCAGGTCTTTGGGAGAAACTATCTGGAGGATGACGATGAGAGCTAAGTTTATCGTAGCTGGAGAGCCACACGGAAAAGGCAGACCGCAGTTCAGCACATACGGCGGTCACGTTCACGCGAGGACCCCGCAAAAGACAGTTGTTTACGAAAACCTTGTGCGGCTGGAGTACCAGCGGCAATGCGGCAAAATACGGTTCGCGGACGACGCGATGCTGCGGGTGGAGATAAACGCCTACTACAGCATTCCGGCTTCCAAGAGCAAAAAGCAGAAAGCGGCGATGGCAGAAGGAACTGTCCGACCGAGGAAAAAGCCCGACTGTGATAACGTGGTCAAGTCGGTGCTTGATTCCCTCAATTCCATCGCATATCACGACGACGTGCAGGTGGTCGATGTGTCGCTCAGCAAGTGGTACAGCGACGCGCCGAGAGTCGAAGTTGAAATCACGGAAATCTCCGGCAGCCTATAACGGCGCAGGAGGGCGTATAACGAGCGTTCACAACCGAGCAGGTCTTTAGTCCTTTGAGCCGTTTGGCAAGGATATAGGCAGTCTCTCGGATGTAATATCAAACAAATACAAGGAGGCAAGGCAATGGAAATCACAACCACAATGACACTGGAGGTCACGGTAGTCGAAAAGCAGAAGCCGGAGGCGGTTCTTCCGTTCGGGGCTTCTGACGAGAACGAGCTGGCGAAGCTGATGAAGGAACGTCTGGACTGCGACGACCTTCACATCGAGAATCTCAAACAGTTCCAGCTCGATAAGGAGGAAGCCAAATGAACAAGGCGTGTCTGACAGGGCGTATCACAAGAGACCCTGAACTCAAAGTCACTCCGAGCGGTATCTCGGTCTGCTCCTTCTCTGTGGCGGTTGACCGCCCCGGCACGAAGGACAAGGTAGACTTTCTGGACTTCATCGCGTGGAGAGCGTCAGCGGAGTTCGTGAGTAAGTATTTCAAGAAGGGCGACGGCATTGAAATCGAAGGACATATCACCACGCGCAGCTATGAGGACAAGAACGGCAACAAGCGCAAGGCGGTCGATATTGTTTGTGACTCGATTTCATTCCCGAAATCCAAGAAACATTCGGAAGGCGGCGCGGGTACGACCGCAGAGCCGCAGCAGGGGGCAAACTTCGAGGAACTCCCTGACGACGAAGAATTGCCGTTCTGAGGAGGTAAACGCAATGAGAGAGTTTGTAATCCCTATCAAAGTACATGACGCGGAGCTTCCCGTCCCTGAACACAAGTCGTGGGGCGACTGGGTTGACCTGCGAGCTGCCGAGACAGTTGAGATGAAGCAGGGCGAGTTCCGTATCATTTCACTCGGCGTAAGCATGAGACTCCCGAACGGCTACGAGGCTAACGTCGTTCCGAGAAGCTCGACCTTCAAGAACTTCGGAGTTCTGATGGCAAATAGTTTCGGAGTAATTGACAACAACTACTGCGGCAATGACGATGTGTGGGGCTTCCCTGCGATTGCGATGAGAGACACCGTAATCAATAAGGGCGACCGTATCGCACAGTTCCGTATCGTACAACGTCAGCCGAAGCTGGTTTTCGCGAAGGTCGATGACCTGAACAGCAAAAACAGAGGCGGTTTCGGTTCTACCGGCATTAAGTGAGGAGGACGAACGTGAACGAAATCAAACGAGTACCCGAAAAAGTCAGCGGTGTGAAGGACGGCGTACAGCTCGATGCCAAATGCGTCCACACACGGTTCTTCAAGGACAGGATGAAGCAAACGACCGCGCCATGCACTTTGATGGCAAGCTGGGAAAACGGTGTTCTGTCAATCAACTTCACAGTCGAAGGAAAGCGTCAGTCGGTCGGTGTAAGGCTTGATGAAACGATTATGCTCTTGCAGGAGGCAAACGCCGCCAGAATTGAAGCCGAGGAGCGCGGCAAGGTTGCGGAACAGTAATCTCCAACCGCGACGGGGCGATATTTTCTTCGCTGACCTCAGCGATGCCGGAAACGGCTCCAAGAGAGGGTATCGTCCCGTCATAATCCTCCAGAACAACAAGGGCAACGCGAACAGCGGCAGCGTAATCGTTGCGACCATCACAAGCGTCACAAAAAGACCGCTCCCCACACACGTCCGGCTCGGACAACAGCACGGCTTGAAAAAGCCCAGCACGGCGGTCTTGGAGGACATCCTTACAATCGACAAAAGGTATCTGTCGAACTATCTCGGAACGGTAATCAATACCGATGCCGAGAAGCAGCTCGATAAGGCGATATGCGTAAGTTTAGGTCTCAGAACACCATAAACAAAGGACAGCCGTCCTCGCTCTATACGAAGGCGGCTGTCGGCATGAACATAAATCATTCTCTATAAGCCAGAGAAGTCAGGACGGAGGGAAAGAACATGGCTAAAAGCGAAAACTCAGAGAGCGCGACCATAACGGGCGCACAACTCAAAAAAATCACAGAGACGGCTTCTCTGGTAGCGATAGAAGCGTATCGGAAAGAAGTCGAGAGGGAGAGAGTGGAGAACCGCGACAAGCGGCTCTACAATACCCGGCTCCTTATGGAAAAGTATCGCGGCATGGTGAAATACGCCGAAGATGCCGTATATGAGGCGCGTCAGCTCGACGATGATTTTGAACTGCAAGCACTCGTCGAAATGATGAGTACGGGCAAAGACAGCTATTCACTGTCAGTCGAGTCTATTCAGGAGCGTGTAGGCAAGGTCAGAGTCATCCTCGACCACGTTACGAAAATGTTGGACTTCTACCATCATCGCTGCGAAATGTCCGGCAAACAGGAAATCATGCGGAAGTGGGACACAATCCGCTATCTGTACCTCGACGAGGATGAAAAGACCGTACAAGACCTCGCGGAGATGTACTATGTGGACGAGCGGACTGTCTACAGGTACAATCGCGCCGCGTTGCAGGACCTCAGCGCGTTGTTCTTCGGTTGGGTAGATTAAAGCCCTGAAAGGCGATGGGAGACCACCGCCTTTCTCTATGCCTCAGATGAGCTTCGGGCAGTCTGCCTTGACCGGACACTGTTCGCAGTCCGGCGAGAGCGGATGACAATATTCTCTGCCTATCCTCCAGCAAGCGGCATCAATAATACCCGGAAACTCAGGATTCAGCTCCCGCGCTTTATAGATGATTTCATCCCGCGACGCTCCTCCCTCGACCAGCCCCGTCCTCTGGAAGATGCGGAATACATGAACGTCAGGAGATACGTCTATCGAGTAGTAGTCGGAGAACGGTACGCCAAACTGACGCGAAAGTATGTTCGCCGCCATATTCGCAATCTTCACTCCAACCCCGTCAAACTCAAGGAAACGAAATACGACGGCTGCGCTGCTCGGACTGTTAGCCCAAATTCGAGAAGCGTCGCCGTCGTACTTGTTCTTTATGCGAAGAACTGCCTTGTAGAAAATCTCAGCCATCGTGTCGTTGTATCGGTGAAGTGTCTGCTCGGTGAATATTCGCCTGTATTCCTCTAAAGGAACCGATGCCAGCTCGTCAATCGAGAACTCTCTGTAGAGGTTCCGGATGACGCAGGGGATTCGCCATGCCCTGTCGGATGCTATCTGCCTGTCCATACAACACGCGAGGACGAAGGCGTGTGGATAGTTGTCAAGGTCGGTGAGAAGCGCGTTCTCGGCGGTGTTTTCGAGGAAGCGAACCTCAGATATGGAAAGCTCCTCGTTGACTTTGCGGCTGTATTCGACCAGCCAATGTGCGGTTTTCATTTTCAAAAACTCCTTTTTGCTATAGATTTGCCTTATAATTATACCAGAAATCAGGTTACGAGTGTGAAATCTTACACTATTGATAAAAAGTCGCGAAAAATTACCGCTGTCAAAAATCTGTCATTGACTTGTCAATATGGGCTGTGGTATAATGTATGCTGAAAATATTATGTAGGCGCGGAGACGGATTTTTTGTCCGTCTCTTTTCTTTTTGCCTCGATATTACCGTTTCGCAAGAACGTGGTGAGAATAATCATAACAGAAAGGCGTGAAATGATGGAAATTATCGCAATGCCAATCGGCGACATCGTTGCGTACAAGAACAATCCTCGTATCAACGACAAGGCGGTCGAGCCTGTAGCCGAGAGCATCAAGGAGTTCGGGTTCAAGGTTCCCATCCTGCTCGACAAAGACAACGTAATCATCGCCGGACACACGAGGCTGAAAGCCGCAAAGCAGCTTGGTATGAAGGAAGTCCCCTGCATCCGCTGCGAGGACCTGACCCCTGAACAGGTCAAGGCGTTCCGGCTCGCCGACAATAAGGTCGCGGAGTTCGCGGACTGGGACCTTGCAGCCCTGAACATCGAACTTGGCGACATACAGATGGACATGGAAAAGTTCGGTTTCTTCGAGCTTCCTGAAATCGACATTGACGACTACCTGAAAGATAAACAGGATAAGCCCGCCGATGAGGAAAAGGAACCGGAACGCATCCAGTGTCCACATTGCGGCGAATGGTTTGATTTGCCATGAGGCTCTACCTCGCCGGAGTAGAACAGCGGACCGAGCAGTTCAAGGAGGCAAAACCTCCTTACATTCTGTTTTCCTTCGCAGCCTGTCAGGGAGGCGGCAAGAAGCAGGAAAAGATTATGGACTGCGTGAGAAGTCCGTGGTGTAAAGACTTCCTCTGCGACAGCGGAGCGTTCACCTTCTTCTCGAAGGGACACTCAAAAACGCTGGAGGAGTGGGACAGATACGTCGATGAGTATATCGACTTCATCAACACCTACGACGTTCATCACTTCTTCGAGCTTGACATCGACCGGATAGTCGGGCTGGAGAAGGTCGAGGAGTTTCGCAGGAAAATCGAAAAGCGCACAGGAAAGCAAAGCATCCCAGTCTGGCACAGCAACCGAGGCTGGGCGTACTTTGAACGGATGTGCGCCGAATACAGCTACGTCTCTATCGGCGGTATCGCGAAGAACCCGAACGGCAAGGCGATTGAGAAAATCTTCCCGTGGTTCATCGAACACGCCCACAAGACCGGAACACAGATACACGGTCTGGGCTACACCGATACGAAGAAGCTGAAATTATATCCGTTCGACTCCGTTGACTCCACCTCGTGGAGCAGCGGTTCTCGATATGGCGTGTCCTTCGAGTACAAGGGTCATGCGATGTGCGGAAAGAAGAACATCTACCCCGACAAACGAATCGACGGACAGATGCTCGACATCCACAACCTGAAAGTATGGACTCAGTACGCGAAGTCACTCGACCACTAAAACGCACGAAAGGAGGAGAAAACCTATGAGAACCTACTCCAATGATAAGGGCATCAGCCGAATGAAGTTCACTGCGCCCGCCACGGTGTTCTGCCCACTCGGACCGAACTACTACAGGGCGATGGTGACTTGCGAGCTGGAGCTTGGCGAGAGAATCGTTGACTTCCTCGACCTTGAAGCCTATTTCAAAAGAGACCTCAATGGGAAGGAGCTTACTACCGAGAACCTTTGTAACGAAGTGTTCCAAACGCTGAAAAACGTTTACGAGCCGAAACACATCAGGGTCACGGTAATGAGCGACAGCCATTTCCCGATTGAGACAATCAAAGAAGCCTGAGAAAACCTCTTGAAAGGAGAAAACCTCACTATGGAAAACAAAACCGCAGTCGTACTTCTCAGCGGAGGTATCGACAGCACGACCTGCCTTGCGTTGGCGGTTGACGAGTATGGCACAAACAATGTCGTCGCCCTCAATATGCTTTATGGGCAGAAACACGATAAGGAAATCGAGAGCGCAAAGGCGGTAGCCGCGTACTACGGTATTCCTTACTACGAGATGGACATGAGCTGTGTCATGGCATACAGCGACTGCCCGCTTCTAAAACATAGCCACAAAGAAATCAAGCACATGAGCTACGGCGAACAGCTCAAAGAACTCGGCGGCGAAGGGACTGTTGACACATACGTTCCTTTCCGCAACGGACTTTTCCTCTCTGCCGCCACCGCGTTTGCAATCAGCATGAACGCCCACTACGTCTATTATGGCGCACACGCCGACGACGCGGCTGGTCACGCCTATCCCGACTGCTCTATGGCATTCGCGGACTACATGAACAAAGCCATCAAGGAAGGCTCTGGCGGCACGGTGCAGCTCAAAGCACCGCTCATTGACCTGTCCAAGTCTGGCGTAGTGAGGCTGGGGCTTCAGTTGAAAGCTCCGTATCACCTCACATGGTCCTGCTACGAGGGCGGCGATAAGCCCTGCGGAAAATGCGGAACCTGCATTGACCGTGCAAAGGCGTTTGCCGCGAACGGAGTAGACGACCCCGCCGAGAGGAGGGACGACAATGAATAAAAGAACTCCCTTGAAAAACGAACGCTACAGTTTCGTGCAGGTGCTTCTGACGGTCATTTCGGTGTCCTGTCTGCTCATCGCGAACGTCATCACATCGAAACAGGTGCAGTTCCCGTTTGGAATTACCATGACGGGGGCTGTTTTCATTTTCCCTGTGACCTACATTCTCAGCGATGTGTTCTCTGAGGTGTACGGCTACCGCTGGAGTCGCATTACCTGCTACATCGGCTTCGCGATGAACGCTGTCATGGCGATTATGTTCGAGCTGGTCATCGCTACCCCTGCCCCGTCCTACTGGGGGAATCAGGAGGCGTTCGCCACCGTACTCGGAAACGCACCGAGAGTGTTGATTGCGTCCCTCGCGGCGTTCGTCATCGGCGACCTTGCGAACGACCTCGTGTTCCAGAAGATGAAGGAGAAACACAAGGACGAGATTAAAGGCTTCGGATGGAGAGCAATCATCTCCAGCTTCTTCGGCGAACTTGCCGACAGCCTCATCTTCATCCCCATCGCCTTCTTGGGGCAGCTCCCGTTCGAGAAGCTGGTTCAGATGCTCGTCGTTCAGGTACTGCTGAAAACCGCATACGAACTCGTCATCCTGCCTGTCACAACGCTCGTCGTAAAAGCGGTTGACCGCTACGAGCGAGGTGTGTGAGCATGGAGATTTTGGGTATAGCCGGAACGCTGTTCATCATCGTGGCGTTCGCCATGAACGGAGAGAGGAAAATCAGAATATTCGACCTGATAGGCGCACTGCTGTTCATAGCATACGGCATAACGATATGCTCATTCAGCACCGTGCTGCTGAACGCTGTGCTTGTTGTGGTTCAGGCGTACAAACTTCTAAGGAGGAAGTCTGACTGACATAGTACGGCGAGCCTCCTAATCTTGCATAAAGGAGGGAGGAGGAATGGTAGCGAAAAAGCCCACACAAGACGAACCGCGTCTTTGGGAACGTCAGATAGGCGAGTCGGAACAAGCGTGGGAAGCCTTCCTCACCTTCCGAGACATGGGGCTGAAGCGCACCGTCGAAGGCGTTTGCGCGAAGTTATCGAAAAGTAGACCGTTAATTTCGCGCTGGAAAGCCAAATGGTTCTGGGAAGAACGCTGTCGAGCATACGACAACGAACTCCAGAAGGAAGCCTTTAAGGATGCCGTCAAGGAGCGTCGCAAAATGAACGAGAGGCATATCAATCTCTCGATGCGGCTGCAAAAGGCGGCATTCGAGGCTCTCGAAAAGAAAGACTTCTCCAATATGGCTGACAAGGACATCTCGAACTTCGTTCGCATCGCCGCAGAGCTTGAACGGCTCGCGCGGGCTGACGACATCTCCATGTACCAGCAGGAGACGGACGCTGAGGAGCGCGGCGAGGATGTAGTCATTTACGTCCCCGACAACGGCATGGAGGCGAAGGACGATGAGTAAAAGAGTAATCGCTCCGCAGAAAGGAGCGCAGGAAAGGTTTCTGAACTCACACGCTCAAATCTGCATCTACGGCGGCGCAGCCGGAGGCGGCAAGACCTGCGGTATGCTGATAGACGCTGTTCGTTGGAAAGGCAAAGAAGGCTACGGCGCGGTGTTCTTCCGAAAGAACCACAATCAGATATTCTCTCAGGGTGGTCTTTGGGATGAGAGCGTCAAGCTGTTCAGCGGCATCCCGTTTGCCTGTCCCCAGCTCGGCAGAAGCCGCTGGGTGTTCCGAGACGCGAGAGGGCGCGAGGTGTCGAAAATCAGCTTCGCTCATATCGAGCGCGACCAAGACGTTCATAAGTGGCAGGGTTCGCAGATATGCGGCTTATACTTCGATGAGCTTACGCATTTCTCTGAGAAAATATTCTTCTATATGCTCTCCCGTAACCGCTCCACCTGCGGCGTTTTTCCGTATGTGAGAGCGTCATGCAACCCTGACGCGGATAGCTGGGTAGCAAAGTTCATCGAGTGGTGGATAGACCCTGAGACGGGCTATCCGCTGAAGGAACGCTCCGGCAAAATACGCTGGATGCTCCGGCGAGAGGAACAACTCTACTGGGCTGACACCAAAGAGGAGCTGATTGAACAGTTCCACCTCGAAACGCCGGAAGAACAGAACGAGCCGAAATCGGTTACGTTCATCGCGAGCACTATATACGACAATCAGATACTGCTGAAGTCCAACCCGTCCTACCTCGCGAACCTGAAGGCTCTGCCGATAGTTGAGCGAGAGAGACTGCTCGCCGGAAACTGGAAAATCAAGCCCGCAGCGGGTCTATATTTTAAGCGCACACAGCTCAGAGCGATTCTGGACGATGTGCCGCTCGATGTTGTTTCGTGGGCGAGAGCGTGGGACCTTGCCGCCACCTCCGAAGATGAAGGCGGCGAACCCGCATATACGGCGGGCGTATTGCTCGGCAAGCGTAAAGACGGCACTTACGTTGTCGCGGATGTCATCAACGTCCGTATGGCGGCTAATGAAGTCCGACAGCTCATCAAGCTGACAGCCGAGTCCGACCGAGCCAAGCACAAGCTGGTGCATATCCGGCTTCCGAAAGACCCCGGTCAGGCTGGCAAGGACCAAGCGCAGAACTACATCAAGTTCCTGTCCGGCTTCGCTGTCAAGGCGGTGGCTGAGACAGGCTCGAAGGAAGCGCGAGCTGAACCCGTAGCCGCGCAATGGCAAGCGGGCAACTTCGATATGGTGTCCGGCGCGTGGAACGATATGTACCTGAGTCAGCTCGAAAGTTTCCCCATGAGCCGCTTCAAGGACATGGTTGACGCGACCAGTGCTGCGTTCAGAGAACTCGACAGCACATTCGATATAACAAATCTACTCTAAGGAAGGAGGAAAGCACCATGCTGATTATCTTTACCGTAAAGGACCAGAAGGTCACGCACGACCTCGGAAAGCGAACCCTTGTAGCTGGCAGCGAAGGCATCGTCCAAGCTGCTTTTTCTTTTGACAGCTCATGGGACGGCTTCGACATCGTTGTTGTGTTCAGCAACAGCGGCAGTAAGTGCAAAGGCGGCAAGCCTGTTCGATACGGCGGCGAGCCTATCGACATTCCGCCTGAAGTGCTGATAGCCGGAAAGCTGTATGTTTCGGTCATCGGCTTCGGCGCGAGCGACCGACGCAAAACCACGCAGAAGTGGGACATCCAGCAAGCCATCACCGTACAGCCGTGCGGCGCACTCGGCGGCTGCGACCTTCTCAGGAATATGGCGCAAGGCTCCGTTCCTGATGAGAGAGTCGCCACAGACCCCGAAGTCAAGGATATGCTTGACGATGTTTTTGGAGAAGGAGGCTCAGGCACAAAACCTGATGACCCCGCTGGCGGTGGAACTGTAGACGAAGCAAATGTTGCCACCGATGAGGAAGTACACCAGATGCTTGACGGAGTTTTCGGAGAGCGATGACTTCCCAAATCACACCTCGTTATGAGGCTATAAGTTCGTCATAGTAGTAGGCTGCCTACTATGAAAATATATCAAGGAGGAGATAAATCAATGCCCATCTCTACCGACAAGCTCGTAACCCTCGCTCAATTACGAGCACAGGCTGAGAGAATCAAAACGGAACTTGCTAAGTACCAGCTTGTTTCCGAACTCGGTTCTCTTGCCAAAAAGAGCGAAATCTCCGAGGCTGAATTGTCTGAGGCTTTGAAGGCTACCATTGAAGGCAAGCTCGATAAGTCCGAAGGCATGACCGCCACCGCAATTCAGGAAGCGATTGCTACCGCTGTTTCTGAAGCCGGACACGCCACCTTCCAGAAGGTTGACTCTGTTCCGACCGCAGACACTGCGCAGCAGAACGTCCTGTACCTTGTCATGAACACCGACACAGGTTTTTATGACATCTACGCTCTCGTCTCCGATGAAGTAGTCCGTCTGGATGATACTTCCATTGACCTGAGCAACTACGCCACTCTCGACGACCTCAACAACGTCTCTGCGGGCGGCGCGGTGTACGAAGCAAGCAAAACCGACCTCAGCGCATCCGATGCCTCTATTATCGAGGCGTACTTCACTGGCGAGGGCAAGCCCACGCCGAAGAAGGGCGATGTGTTCGTTATCAACACTGTCGTTGACGGCAAGACCTACGAGCAGTCCGCGTACTCCTACGACGGAACGAACTGGGTCGCCATGACTGGCAATGTTGACGCGAACAAGGTCATCATGCGCGAGGATGTCACTCTGGCTGGCGATTACACGCAGCTCGGCAACTGGACGAAAGACCAGAACGGGACTGCTGTAAAGGCAACGAAGGGCATGTCCTTCGCCGCCATCCTGAAGGACATCACGTCCAAGACGCTTCAGCCGACCATCACAGCACAGCCCTCTGTCGGAGCGTTCACTCTCACAGGAGCTGGCGCGGTCGAGGCTGGTACAACCGTTTCTCCGGCTCAGTATTCTGGCGCGACCCTCAACAAAGGCTCGTACAAGTACGGTCCGAAGTCCGGTACTGGCGTAACGGCTTCCGCGTGGAAGGTTGAGCGCATTACTGACGCTGGAACAGTAGAGGTAGCCAACACCGAAGGCGAAACTCTTGCCGCTGGCTCTGATACGAACGACGGCAACGGTTTTATCATTGGCGACGCTGGAGGCGACAACGTGGTTGCGAGCCTGAAGTACAAGGCGACCGCTACGCACGGTGCTGGCGTACAGGCTGAGGACAACCTCGGCGGCGCGTCCAATCCCGCCGTGGCTATCGCCGCTGGCACAAAGTCGAAGGAAACTGCGGCATACACTCCGTTCCGCAACTACTTCCACGGTGCGACTGCCGATAAGCCCACGCTTGACAGCGCGTACATTCGCGGACTCACTAGGTCCGGCAAGGCATACGCCGCTGGCGTAGTCACTATCAACGTGGCTGCTGGTACTCAGCGTATTGCCATCGCTTGCATCTCCGGTAAGACTGGTGTGAAGAAGGTCATCAACGAGACGGCTATGAACGCCGACGTTACCGACACCTTCACCAAGCACACCGACATTCCTGTCGAGGGCGCGAACGGCTACACCGCGAAGAACTACAACGTGTGGGTCTATGAACCCGCGAAGCCTTATGAGAACGCTTGCGTCCTCAAAGTGACACTGGGTTAAGGAGGGGATGAAATCATGGCAGTAAACAATACCGCAAAGACTTACTCCAAGATGGAGTTCCCGCTGGCTATGCAGAGACAGGATGCCTTCTCTCTCGACAAGACTGAGGTGTGGGCTTCTCTCGCTGAAGCTCAGGCATACGCCCAAACTGACCCGACCGCCTATGTCGGGCAGAAGATTGCCGTCGTCGTTGACGGCGTGGCAAAGCAGTACCACATCAAGAACGCTGCTGGAGACCTTGAAGAACTTGGTGCTGGCAGCGGCACGAACTACGACGTGGCGACTGACGATGAGGTCAGCTCCATGCTCGACGAAGTGTTTCCCGAATAATATCTGATTCTACAGGAGGAATATTAAAATGGCATACGATGCAAACAAGATTGCCCAGCTCGCGCACCTGAAACAGCTTGCCGAAAAGGTTAAGGCTGAGTGCGCTTCCAAGACCGAGTTCAACACCCTGAAGGGTCGTGTTGACGACCTCGTGACCGCTGGCGGCGAGCCTAACGTCATTGAGAAAATCAAGGTCAATGGCACTGAGCAGACCATCACCGAGAAGGCAGTTGACATCACCGTCCCCACTAAGGTGTCCGACCTGACGAACGACTCCAAGTTCCAGACCGATACCGAGGTCGCTGCCGCTATCGCCGCCGCTGACCACATGAAGCGTAAGATTGTCAACTCCACCGCTGACATTGACCTTACCGCCGCTGACGCTTCCCAGTACATCTACATGGTGAAGAAGTCCAGCACCAAGACTGGCGACAAGTACGACGAGTACATGGTCATCGACGGTGCGCTGGAGAAGGTAGGCGACTGGGAGGTTGACCTGTCTAACTACGTCCAGAAGGACGGCGACAAGGTGCTGTCTGCCAACGACTTTACCGATGAGCTTCTGGCAAAGCTGAACGGCATCGAGGCTGAGGCGAACAAGTACGTTCACCCCACCTACGACGGCGCAACGAAGGGCTTCTATAAGGTTACTGTTGACGCGACCGGACACGTTTCCGCTGTCGAGGCAGTCTCCAAAGATGACATCACCGCGCTCGGCATCCCCGGCGAGAACACTCAGTACGTCGTGGCTACCACCGAGGCTGACGGTCTGATGTCCAAAGAGGACAAGGCAAAGCTGGACGGTATGGTCTACGCTACCGAGGCTGAAGTCACCGAAATGCTCAACGAGGTCTTTGCGTAAGCAAGACAAGTATAGGATAGGGGCGGTCACGCGACCGTCCCTTTTCCGCTGAAAGGAGAAGCGAACATGAGCGACAAACTGAACACGCTCGAAGGGCTTAGGCTCGCTTCGCTGAAGGCTAAGGGCTATACGGCAGAACAGATTGCCGCTCTTGCCGATACCTTGCAGGGCATTATTGATGACATCAACACTTCGCTGGAAGCCTGTGAAGCCCATGTAAGCTCTCACGCGAACGCCGAGGAAAACGTCATCGTCAGTATCAAGAAGAATGGCTCTGCCATTCCTCCGGTGAATAAGATTGTCGATATTACAGTCCCGACGAAAGTCTCGGAGCTGAGTAACGACTCGAAGTTCGCGACTGAGGATGATGTCAGTGAGGCGATTGCCGCGAAGAAGTATCTGAAGGCTATCGTGGTTGACACCCTGCCCTCTGCGGCTGACGCGGACACGGATGCCATCTACTATGTGCGTCAGAACAACAGCGAGGCTGGCAACCAATATAAGGAGTACCAGTTCATCAATGGCGCGGCAGAACTCATCGGCTCGAGCAGCGTTGACCTGAGTTCCTACGCGACAAAGGTTTATGTGGAAAAAGCCGACAGCACGATTGTGAACGGCGTTTTCTCAAACCTTACGGCGAGTGCCGACAAGTATATCGGCGCAGCGAACCTTGCGCTTTTCTGGTCGCTCGTGAAACCGCTCATCACGGCAAACACAAGCACACTCGAAGATTTGAAATCAAGAGTGGAGCTTCTGGAGCTTGTGGTGCATAACGAAGAAATCACGGGCAACCCGTTCTCTGTTACCTTCGCAACGCTTGACGGCGTGAACGTCAGCGGCGTTTGGAACGAGAGCAACAATCGTATTGATTTCTAAGGGAGGAGGGCGGTCTATGAGAGTGCCTCAAAGTGAACTCAACAAAAGTAAAGAACACATCAGAGGTCGTCAAGTCCTCGATGAGAGCAAAGGCAAAGCCGTTCGCCCGCAGAGGGAGGACGGCTACACCAATGTTCTGAACAAATACGGAACAACTCAGGACAACTCCGAGGCGTATACCTTTGAGCGAGAACAGATTGTACCCGATATGCAGCTCACCACGCTGTACGAGGGCAACGGACTGTTCTCGAAAATCATCGACACTCCCGCAGAGGAGGCTTTGAAGCACGGTTTCGACCTGAACCTGAAGAACGACGAGCTTGTCAACTTCACGGAGGAAGCTCTTGACGACCTTGACTGGGAGGAAAAGGCTACCACCGCAATCAAGTGGGCAAGGCTCTACGGCGGCGCGGTCATCGTCATGCTGATTGATGACGGTAAGGGACTGGAAGAACCTGTGGATTGGGAGAACATCCGCAGCATTGACGAACTGCGGGTGTTTGAACGTGCGGTCGTGCAGCCCGACTACACAAGTCTCTATATGCAGGACTTCGGAAACGACGGCAAGAAAAACAGGACTTCGCATTTCGGGGAGCCGGAGTTCTACTACGTCAATAGTATGTTCGGCTCGTTCAAGGTGCATGAGAGCCGATGCCTCGTGTTCAAGAACGGTACGCTGCCTGAGCAGGTCTCCAACACGACCTATCAGATGTGGGGAATGCCTGAGTACATCCGTATCAAGAGGGCTTTGCGCGAAACAACGACCGCCCACACCGATGCCGTCAAACTGCTCGAACGAAGCGTTCAGGCGATTTATTCCATGAAGAACCTCGCCCAGCTCCTCGCGACTGACGACGGTGAGAACCAAGTGCTGAAGCGGCTTGAAATCATTGACATGGCTCGCGGGCTGCTCAACAGCATTGCCATTGACGCTGAGGGTGAGAGCTACGACTTCAAGACCTTCCAGTTCAGTGGTGTTAAGGATGTCATCGAGTCAACCTGCAATATGCTGTCGGCTCTGACGAACATCCCGCAGACGCTGCTGTTCGGTCGGTCTCCGTCCGGCATGGACGCGACTGGTATCAGTGACCTCGAAAACTACTACAATTTTGTGGAACGTATTCAGAAGCTGATGCTGAAGCGGAACTTCCGCTACCTGCTCGATGTCATCTATCGCGCTGGAGTAGCTTCCGGCGAGCTGGAGGAAGAACCTTCATACAAACTGTCCTTCAATCCGCTCTGGAGCATGAGTGAGACGGAACAGGCTGCGGTCGAACAGACCAGAGCTGCGACCGCGCTCACGAAAGCCCAGACTGCTCAAATCTATGTCGATATGCAAGCCATCGACCCGACTGAGGTTCGACACAAGCTGGCATCCGACGAGGACTTTGACGTTGAGGACATCGTTGAGGAGGACGACAACGACCTCTACAGTTCGCTATTCGGCAATGCCGAGTCCGAAGCAGAGGCGGTTCAGAAGAACCTCGAACAGGCTGGCGCGGCGGGAGGTACGGAGCAGTCCGCTCCTGCCCCTGCCGTGGAGCCATCGCCCGGCGAAGCCGACGAGTACGCGAAGGACGAAACCGAGCCGAACACGGTCGGTATTCTCGTAATCAAGGACGGCAGAGTGCTGACGGGCGTTCGCAAGTCGGACTTCTGCCCGTTCAAGATATGCGGAGCTGGAGGTCACATCGAGGAAGGCGAAACGCCTGAACAAGCCGCCGTTCGAGAGGCACAGGAGGAGTTCGGCATCACGCCGAAGAACATCACGCCCATCGGCATCCGGACAGGACTGCCGGAGGAGTACGGCGTTCCGATGTACTTCATCGCAACCGACTACGATGGCGATGTACACTGTGACGACCACTCGGAGATGGTAGCTCCTCAGCTATCCGACCTCGGCGAAGTGCTAAAAGCGGTGCAAGGCGGGAACGACAATCTGTTCCTGCCGTTCGCCGACAGCTTTGATATGCTTAACGAGGTTCTTTACCAAGAGGTAAATAATCCTCGTAAAGATGTTGAATTTTCCCAAAACGTCTTGCCCTTTCGTAAGAAATCGGCTATAATAGAAACATCAGGAGCGGACGACTTCAATGAGTCGGACCATCCTCGCGATGAGAACGGACAGTTCACCGAAGGCGGTGGAGGGTCTGGCGGTCAGAGCGGTGAACCTAAAGGGTTCTCCGTTGGCAGCAAATCAGACCTCGATGCAGCCGTGAAGTCTGGCAGAGCGAAGATGAAGCTGAAAGCCTCGGCGCAGAGCAAACATCGCGCAGGTTCAAAGAAGTACAATGATGCTGTTGCACAGGGCAAAAAAGTCAGCACTCTATCCATTCCGGATGAGGAAGTACAAAGCCTTGTTACAAGCAAGTCCGGAACTGGCACTGTCTATGTAAACAGGAAAACTGGTCAGCTCAAAGAAACCATAGATTGTGGGAAACCTGTTGGCGAGTATGTCTCAATGAGCGGCAAGAAGTCGCAGACCACTCGGTTGACGGTTCACCACTCGAAAGACGGTTATCACGCTGTTCCAGCAAGTAGTGGAGGTAAGCCCAATGAGCAATGAAGAAATCATTGATGTGATGTCAAAGAGCGAAGGATGCCGTGTCAAGTGCGTCGAGAAGGACGGCAGTGAATGGACCGGAATTGTCGATGTCTATGAAAGCGACTACGACAATGAGGGTGACGACTATCAGGGTCATTCAATCTGCGTTCGGCGAGACGACGGCTCTAACGTGATTGTGTACGACGATGAAATCGAAAGCATCGCAATCGTTGAGTGACATTCGATAAATTCAATACCGCTTAGAACCGCCATAGACTCGCTCTGCTGGCGGTTTTATTCATAGGACTAATTCCCTTGTTTACGAGAGAAAACCCAATCCAGACAGTCTCTCGGAGCTTATAGGAGCAGTCCAAAAGACAAGTGAGGCGACAGGTTATCCTGCCGCCTCTTTTTACTGCTATCTGAAAGGAGATGGTAGCTTGGAGAGAAAGACAGGAGTCGAGTATATCAAGGTACACATCGACTTCAGGGATGGCAAAACGGTCTGTATCTGCAAAGCGTCCAACAAACGCTGCGCGAAGTCCTGCCCCACCGATATAGTGGAGCGCGACAAGTACCGAGGATGGGAGGACACCTTCCGAGTTGACAGATACGGCAAGAGCAAACGCTGAGGAGGTGAGAGCGTGAACGACATCGCACATCAGCGAATGGTGCAAGAGGCTTTGAAGAAGAAGTTCGGCAGTCACGCGGTTCTTCTGAACAAGCGTCCTCCGAGATACCCTGAGCAAGCGGAAAGGGAGTTCAAGCGCGTCACGAACTCGTACATGAGGCTCCTCAACAACCTGCTCAAACAGTACCTCCCTGAAATCAAAGAAGCTGCGGATGAGGAAAAGAACCGTAACCGCAGACACGATGATACCTCCGACCTGCTTGCCGTCGCCGCGAAGGTGTTCACAAAAATCGCGGACGAGCTTCAGCGCGATATGGAGGAATACGGTCTGGAGCATCGCGTCGAGGATATGGCGAAGCTGACTCGAAAACTCAGCATCGGCGAATGGAAGAAGGCGGTCGAGTCCACGCTCGGCATCCAGCTTGCAGACGATTACTACACGGGAGAGCTGTTCAAAAAGCTGATGAAGGAATGGATTGACAGTAATGTTGACCTCATCAAAACCATCCCGAACGACAGTCTCACAAAAATGCGCGAACTGGTCTTGGAGGGCTACCGCGAAGGCAAGCCCACGACGACAATCGTCAAAGAGATACAGAAAGTCTACGGCACAGAACGCCGTCACGCGCAGCTCATAGCAAGAGACCAGATTGCGAAGCTCAACGGTCAGATAACGCGCCTCCAGCAGGAGGACGCTGGCGTTACCGAGTATATCTGGTCAACATCCGGCGACAGCCGAGTCCGTCCGAGCCACAAAGCTCTCGACGGCAAGCGGTTCAAGTGGAGCGACCCTCCAGTGGTTGACCCAAAGACAGGTCGCCGATGCCATCCGGGGGAGGACTACCAATGCAGGTGCGTCGCCCTCGCGGTGTTTGACTACGACACAATCGACTTACCCATTTCAGAGAATGGAGGCGGTTGATATGAATTTCTTTTGAAATCAGCCGCAGTTGGCTGAAAGGAGGTACAGAGTTTGGCTACTCCCAAACTGAACCGAGTACAGCGTCTTGATAGTATCTCGCTGGACCAGACGTACTTCACTGACGAGGGCTACCTTGTAGACCATCCGATTGTGACTTCGACTGGCATATTCGAGTATACAAATCCAGACGGCAGTATGAGGCGGGAGCTGAGACTCCCAGAAGATGTTTTCGCGCCGGAAAGCCTGAAAACCTACAGAGGCAAGCCTATCATCATTACCCACGACGCAGGATATGTGGACAAGGATAATGTGGAGGAAGAACAAATAGGAACAATCCTATCGGAAGGCTATCAGGACGGCGATGATGTCAGGGCTGAAATCATCATCCATGACACTGACGCTATGAAAGAGTGCGGGCTGCGCGAGCTGTCGCTTGGCTACAACCTCCGTCTGGAGGAAACGCCGGGTGTATGGAACGGACAGCCTTACGACGCTATCCAGCGTGACATCGTAATCAATCATCTCGCTCTTGTGGGTTCCGCAAGGGCTGGTGAACAGGCGCGGCTCAATATTGATGCCCGCGACCAAAAAACAACTCTAAAAGGAGGAAAAATCATGGCAACCACCAAGAGAAAAGACGGCGATATGATGAGTCCTGAGGACCTGACTGCCGCCGTCGAAGCATTCCAGCAGCGTCGTGCCGAGCGCATGGGCGCGACGGACAACGATGTAGCACCGGAGAAGCCTGTCGGCGATGACGAAAGCGTTGCCGAAAAGGTCGCCGATGAAGCTACTGAGGAGACCGCCGCACCTGCCGCAGAGGGCGACAAGGATGCCGTCCAGATGGTGAAGGACCGCCGCGACCGCAGAGACGCGGAGGGCGACCCTGAGGAGATGGACAAGGCGATGGGCGTTATCGCGCAGCAGGACGAGGACATCGACACCCTGCTCGGCGTGATTGACGTTCTTCAGGCTGCGAACGCCGCCGAAACCGCCACCGACTCCGACGAGGAGAACGCCGATGAGGACGAGGAAAACAAGGATGCCGATGACGAGGAGAACAAGGACGGCTGTGAGGATAACTCGAACGCCGACCGCAAGGACTCCAAGGACGACTTCCGCGAAATGCTCCGCGTCGTTCGTATCGGCGACAAGCTCCGCATGGACGGTCTCGAAATGATGAGCGTCAAGGGCGCGAAGAAGGCTATCCTGAAGAAGCTGAAGCCTTCGCTCCGTCTCGACGGCAAGAGCATGGCGTATGTCAACGCCGCTTTTGATATGGCGGTAAACGACATGAACAGCGTCCGCAAGGACACCAACTATCAGCGCAAACAGATGACGATGAACAAGGACTCCAAGCCAGCAGAGAAATCTGTCGGCTCGGCGGCTGAGGCTCGTCAGCGCATGATTGACAAGAGAATGAAGAAGGAGGAGAAGTAATCATGGCAGTTCAGACCAGTTACGGCTTCGCTACCGGCAAAGGTATCGCTGGTGGCATTTTCGATATGTTCCACTACCCCGTTGACTCCCGCTACAACGAGGAGGAGAACGGCAAGCTCCGCTTCGGCGTGGGCGTTGTGAAGGGCAGCATTCCGGGAAGCAATGTTATCCTTCCCACCTCCGACAGCAAGTCCGCTGATTTCGAGGGCGTTGTCGTCAACGGCTTCAGCAATCAGCAGGACCTCGAAGGCAAGGTTCGCGTTATGAAGAACCAGAACGTCGGCGTTATGCGCAAGGGCAGAATCTGGGTCGTTCTCGCAAAGGACGCTGAACCCGCTTACGGCGACCCCATTCACCTCATCGTGGAAGGCGACGACGCTGGCTGCTTCGCAACCGAGGGCGGCGTTGAAATCGCAGGTCGCTTCATCGGCGCAGCAAACGGCGGTATTGCTCCCGTCGAGCTTTACGGCGTTGACGCTGCGGCGGCTTCCACCACTACTGGCGGCAACGAGGGCGGCGACACGCCCATCGGCGGCTAATAAGAGAAGGAGGAAATTACTATGCAGAAACACATGAGATACGACCAGCAGGATTATGAGGCACTGCTCGCCTCCAACATTCCTGCTTCCATCGCTGGCGTTCCCAGCATGAACTTCGACGACGCTGAGGCTGCTTCCATCTTCTTTGCTCGTGAGCTTGACTATGTGAAGTCCCAGTCCTACGACGTTGAATATCCCGAATTTACGGCTCTGAAGCTGTTCCCGATGTCCAGTGAGGTTGACCCCGGCGCAGAGACCGTCACCTACTACAGCTACGACAAGGTTGGTCTGGCGAAGATTATCTCCAACTACGCCACCGACCTTCCCCGTGCTGACGTTAAGGGCAAGCCTACCACCGCAATTATCAAGAGCATCGGCGACAGCTACGGCTACTCCGTGCAGGAGATGAGAGCGTCTCGTATGGCTGGCAAGAACCTCGACGTTCGCAAGGCTGAGTCCGCTCGCTACCAGATTGACTACCTCTGCAACAAAATCGCTTGGAACGGCGATAAGGAGACTGGTCTGAAGGGCGTTCTCTCCGAGGGCAACGACGTGCCGCTGTACGTTCTCGCCAATGGTGCGTCCGGCAAGACCACTTGGGCTGACAAGACCGCCGATGAAATCCTCGCGGACCTCACCGGAATGCAGAAGCAGATGGCGACGGTCACGAAGAAGGTCGAGAAGGCTGACACCCTCGCGCTTCCTTCCTACGCCTACATCGAGCTTGCCAACAAGCGCATCGAAAGCACCGCGACCACGCTCCTGAAGTACATTCAGGATAATCTCCCTGACATCAAGGAGATTGTCTCCTGCCCCGAACTGGACGGTGACAGCGTGGAGACCAACCCTTACGCGAAAACGGATGGCACTGGCAAGGGCGTTGCGCTGTTCTTCAAGAATGACGCTCGGAAGCTCACCATCGAGACTCCGCTGTCCTTTATGCAGTACCCCGCGCAGACTCAGGGTCTGGAAGTTGTCGTTCCCTGCGAGGCTCGTATCGCGGGCGCGATGATTTACTACCCGATGTCCATGCTCATCGCCGTTGGCGTGTAAACAACCATACCAAGTATGAGGGCTTGCCGAAAACAAGCCCTCTGCTCTTATTTTTATGAAGGAGGCAGAACCTATGAAACTTAAAAACATCGGAACTTCCATCGTCAGTGTCGGCAAGACCGTCATCCTGCCAGACGATACGGTAGACATCACCGAAAAGGGCTATCAGAACAACGACGCTATCAACTTCCTCGTCGCTACCAACCGCCTCGCCATCATCAAAGAGCGCACCGCGCCCGCGAAGAAGGAAGCCCAGAAGAACGCGGCTCCCGACAATAAGGAGTAATCGTCATGAAAGCCCTCCAGATATTCCGTCTGGTGGCGGCTGAGTTCGATGACCTCGCCGACGAGACAGTCGAGAACTGGATTGAATTGACTGAACCTATGATAAGCAGAAAACGTTTCGGCAAGCTCTATGAGCAAGCACTCGCGCTGCTTACGGCTCATCGTCTGAAGATGTCCGGCTACGGCGACACGACGCTCGGCAAGGTGGGAGACTCTCTCAGGGTCGGCAGCTATTCAGAGGGCGAGACTTCGGTCAGCTTCACCGTCAATCAGCAGACGAACCTGCTCGCGGACGCGGAGCTGGCTCTTACGCCGTATGGACTTGAATACCTGTCCTTGCGGCGGCTCGTCATCATTCCTATCCGGTCGGCTGGTGAAAACTGATGGCTGGGTATGACAAGCTGACTCCTGAGGGCAAAAAGTTCTATGCCGAGGTCGAGAAGCTGAAAGGCAACGAGGTATTCATTGGCTTCCAAGCCGGAAAGAAAATGCACACCGACGAGGACGGCAAGGAGGTAGACGTTGCCGAAATAGCGGCTTTTAATGAACTCGGCACATCGACTTCGCCATCAAGACCTTTTCTTCGCCAGAGCGTGGATGACAACAAAGACAAAATCTCCGCTATGTGCGAACGCGCGGCAAAAGACCTCGCAAACGGCGGTTCTGCCGAACAAGGGCTGAAGAAGCTCGGAGCGTTTGGCGTTTCTCTCGTGCAGGAGAAAATACGAAACGGCTCCTTCAAACCCAACGCCGAGTCAACAATCAAAGCAAAAGGCTCTGATAAGCCGCTGATTGACACTGGGCAGATGCGGCAGTCCGTCCACTATGTCATACGTCAGAAAGGAGGCGGTTAAAATGTCCGGACTCGGAATATTCCGGCGCAAGTTCGTGATACGGCGTTTCGGCGAGGATGAAATCATTGACGGTTACGCCCACGCGACCTACGAGGACACCGAAACCTCGCTCAACGTACAGCCGCTGTCGGCTGATGAGCTTGCAGCCCTTCCCGAAGGCGAAAGGCGCACCAAACGCCTGAAAGCCTATGGCGACTTGACGTTCACAACGGCAGACCAGTCCACTGGCAGACGCGGGGACTGGCTTTTATATTACGGACACTGGTATGAGTGCGTTAGCTCTCTCGGCTGGGACCACACAATACTCTCTCACTGCAAGAGTGAGTTCGTTGAGGTCGCGGAAGCGGAGACCGCGCCATACGCCGCTGGCAAGGCGGCAGAAGAAGCAAAGGAGTGTGATTGCGCATGGATGTAGGAGAAGCGAGAAAGGTCATATACGACCTGACAAAGTTCTATTTCCAGAACGCCGCCGTCACATACGCGAAACAGAGCTTTCGCGTCAAGTCCTCAAAGCCGCTGGTAACGCTCTCCTTCGGTTCAATTACGAGACCGCTCAATCCTCCGGTGAAGGTGATTGACGGTCGTCCTGTCAGTTTCTATCCCTCCACAATGATGGTTCAGATAGACCTGTTCACGAAGGGCAAGCAGCGAAACATCGCAGAAGGCATTACTCCGGTCATGGAGAACACGGCGGCGAACGACCTTATGAAGTTCGCCGACTTTCTCGGCTCGGAATATGCTGTTCAGTATTGCCACAAGAAGGACATCGCAATCGTCCTACTGAACACGGTTCAGGACCTTACAGACCTCATAAACGACACGAACTTTGAATATCGCGCGATGCTTGAACTTGAACTCCGCTTCACGTCGTATGCCATAGGCTACACGGGTACGTTGTCCATCGAGAGCGTCAAGCACGAAACGGTAGACCCCATCACGGGCGAGCCTGTTTCTGGCGGCGATATTCAGGACGATGTGTCCGAGCTTCTGCCGGAGGTCGAGACGACCATCAGCGGAGGCGGCAACGACAGCATCATTGAGGACGAGAACGACTACTTCACCAATGTCCGCATCAACAACAAACTCGTAAAGGAGGAAAACAAACCATGAGTTCCAATCTCGATAGAATTGCGAGAGTTGACATCACGCTGGACACTCCAATCTCCAACGATGCCAACTTCGACAATATCCTGATTATTGGTCCGGCTCCCGTGGCTCCGAAAGGCGATGTTCCCGTCATCGGCGTGTACAACAGCCTGAGCGAGCTTACCGAACTGGGCTTCAGAGCGACTGGCGACGGCGCAGACCCCATCGGCGTAGCCGCTCGCGTCGCGTATTCCCAGACTCCCAGACCGCATGAGGTGTATGTAGCCGTCGTCGGCGAGTCTGAGGACGCTGAGACTGGCGAGAAGGGACCGCAGTCGGCTGTGGAAGTGCTGGAGGCTGCTCTGGCAACGAACGGCTGGTACTGCATCTGCCCTGTCGGTCTTGAAAAGTCGGAGGTCAAGGAAATCATCCAGTGGACCGAGACGCAGGACAAAATCTGCGGCTACCTCGAAGATGACCCTGACGACCCGATTGTCGAGACGGGGCTGTACTTCCGCAGCTACGCCTTCTATCCGAAGGTCACTGAGGACCAGCTCGCGAACGACGTGCCTGTCGAAAACAAATACGGCACGGCTGTAGCAATCGCTGTCAAGGCGATGCACTACCACGCTGGAGAAGAAACTTGGGCGTTGAAGCCGCTGGCTTCCATCACGCCTTCCAAGCTCTCCTCCACCTTCATCAACAAGCTGAGTACCGGAAATATCAGCTACGTCATCACCGTCGCGTCCAAGAACGTCACGATGGGCGGCAAGACGAACGGCGGCGAATGGATTGACGTTATCCGCTTCAGAGACTGGCTTCGCAACGATATGCAGGTGCGCGTCGTGAACCTTCTGATTGTCAACCCGAAAATCCCGTACACTGACGGCGGCATCGGGCTTGTGGAGAACCAGATGATGGCATCCCTGAAGGATGGTCAGAAGTACGGCGGCATCTGCCCGACCGAGTACAACGCTGATGGCGACGCGAACTACGGCTTCATCACGTCAGTACCGCTCGCCGCAGACATTCCGAGTACGCAGAAGAACAGTCGTATTCTGGAGGACTGCAAGTTCTCCGCGAGACTCGCTGGCGCGATTCACCTCGTAGAAATCTCCGGCAGTCTCCACTATGAAAATCTTTTCGTGTAAGGAGGTAGACCAGAATGGCTGGGAAAGTAAAAACCTATAACCCGAAGGAAGTCACCATCGCGTGTGGCTCCCATATCGTTTCTGGCATCGCGGACGACAGCTTCGTCAGCATCGAGCCGAACGGTGAGGGCATTTCCAAGAAGGTCGGCTGCGACGGCGAAATCGTTCGTTCGGTTTCTCCTGACAACACCTTCAAGGTGAAGATTTCTCTGCTCCAGACGAGCGAGAGCAACGCCTACTTCTCCAATATGGTGGACGTTGACCGCGAGACTGGCGAGGGAATGTTCCCTGTGCTTATCAAGGACCTGAAAGGCGGCACGGTGTTCAGCACCGAATCCGCGTGGGTCACGAAGAAAGCCTCCCTTACTCGCGGTAAGGCAGACAACAACCGCGAGTGGGAAATCGACACTGGCGACGCTACCCTGAGCGAGTAAAAATACACGGAGGTAAAAGACCATGAAGCAACTTGAAGCCCATAGCGTAGCTATCGGTGAAAACACTTTTTACATCAGACCGCTGCCCGCGTTCAAAGCCGCCAATATGAGCGGCGAGCTGGCATCGCTCGTCCTTCCCATTCTCACGGGGCTGGCTCCCATGCTTGGTGGAGCCGACGCAGACAAGGGACTGTTTGACGTTGACCTCGAAGCCGCCGCGCCTACCATTGCAGAGGCGTTCACTTCGTTGTCAGGCGACAAACTGGAAGCAATCCTGAAGCATCTGCTCATCGCTGGCAGGAATATCTCCGTAGAGACACCTGACAGCGAAAAGGCGGTGCTGCTTACGGAGGACCTCGCTAACGAGCTGTTCTGCGCCGAGGTGCAGGATATGTTCATGCTGGCGTTCGAGGTCATCCGTACCAACTACAATGGTTTTTTCAAGAAGCTCGCTGCCCGATTTGGACCTGCTACGCAGAGGATGACTCAGGCGGCAGCGAGATAAGCAAGTTCGGGAAGCTGGATTTGTCCGGCTTCTCGGAACTTGAAATGCGGATGTATGTGCTGATAAAAGCCCGTCTTGCGACGATGCAGGAGCTGAAAACCTGCTATACGCTGGATGAAGCCCTAAAGCTCTACGCCCTATTCCGCATGGAGCAAGATGTGGAGGCGGGACGGGCAAAAGAACTCGCAAAGGGGGTGAAGTAATTGGCAACAACGCTCAGAGATATAGGCTTCCGACTTGGCTACGACCTCGACAAGCAGTCTGAGGCGGCGGTTGAGAACAGCATTAAGAGCCTGAAAGATACGGCGACTAAGCTGCTCGGTGCTATCGGCATCGGGTTCAGCCTCACCAAAATCAACGAGCTGACCGAGGAGTTCCGAACCGTAAACCGTGCCATCAAGAGCGCGGTCGATGGTCTCGGCGACGTGGATGAAGCGGAACGCTCTATTCTCGAAGCTGCGAACGAGTCCAGAACCACATACGAGTCTATGGCTAACACGGTGGCAAACCTTGTGAAGTCGAACTCTGAGTTGTTTCCTGTTCAGGATGCCGTAGACTTCTCCTCCACCGTGACAAAGCTGTTAAAAACGGCTGGTCGCAGTGAACAGCAAATACAGAGCATGATGGACGGGCTGAATAAGTCCTTCCAGAAGGGCGCGGTCGATACCGAGACCCTTAACGTCATGCTCGAACAATGCCCCGAGGCGGCGAACCTCTTGGCTGACAGCTTAGGCGTTGCCAAGACCAGCCTCCTCGACATGGCTACAAACGGGCAAATCTCGTGCCAGCAGCTCAAAGACGCTTTTCTGGACTCTGCCGATGAAATCGGCACAGCCTTTGACAGTATGGACCTCAGCATCTCCGAGGCGGTACAAAACGTCAGGAATAGCTGGGGCGCGATGCTCGCCGACTTCGATGAGACATTCGGCGTGACAAACGCGATTGCCCGCACCATCGTAAAAATCTCGAACGCAGCACTTTCGGTCATCGCGAAGGTGAAAACGAGGCTCCAATGGCTCGCAGAAAAGCTCGGCGGTACAGATAAACTGCTGAAACTGATTGCGATAACCGCTGGAGCTATCTTTTTGGCTCTCAACGGTCAGAAGATACTGCAATTCCTGAAAACGGCTGGCTCTATGCTGAACGCCGGAAAACTGAAGATGCTCGCCATTGTAGCGGTCATCGTTCTCATAGCTCTGCTCATCGAGGACTTTTTCGCCTTTATGAAAGGCGAAAACAGCCTCATCGGTACGATGCTGGAGAAAGCCGGAGTTGATACCGATGCCTTCCGTCAGAGCTGCAAAGACCTGTGGGAGCAGGTCAAGGACATCATTGATGTCATAAAGCAGTTTGGAAAGGCTCTCGGACGGCAACTGCTGGACGCGCTGAAGCAGATACTTCCTCTGCTCGGCAGGTTGATAGCTTCTATCCTGCCTGTTATCTTGCAGGTTCTACAGAAAATCGTCAGCTTCATCGGGCGGCTGGCTGAAACAGTTCTACCGATGATAGTTTCGATGGTCGAGAGGCTTCTGCCGTTCCTCGTTCAAATCATCGAGTCGATACTGCCCGTAATAATCAACCTCATCGAGACGCTGCTGCCGTTGTTCATGCAAATCATTGACGCGGTGCTGCCGATTATTATAAGCCTCATTGAAACACTGCTTCCGCTGGTCATCCAGATTATCGAGGCGGTGCTTCCGGTCATCCTACAGCTCATCGAGGCGATTGTCCCAATTCTCGTTCAGATTATTGAGGCTATCCTGCCTGTTGTGCTGGAGCTGATTTCCGCGCTTCTGCCGATTATTGAGCCTATCATCACGATAGTGGCGAGCCTCGTGCAGTCGCTGCTGCCAGTCCTCGTGTCGCTCCTCGAAGCCATCCTTCCGATACTCGAACCAATACTCGCCATCCTGCAACCAATCGCGGACATCCTCGGTGTCATCATCGGGGCAATCGCGAAGGTCGTGGGCTGGGTAGCTGACGGTCTGGGGTGGATTGTTGACAAAATCTTCGGCGGCGGTGGAGATACATCCAACGCTGACAAGGTAAACGCCTACGCGAAAGGCACAGACAGTTCCTCCGACACGTTCATCGCTGGCGAGGAAGGTCCTGAGCTTGTAACAGGCGCGGCGGGGCGAAAGGTCTTTACCGCGCTCGAAACAGGCAAAATCTTTCAGGCTATGGCGATGCTCGGACGAGCTGCGACCGCGAAGCCCTCTACAATCACCAATTCCAGCAGTTCCAGAGTCGTGAACCAGTACAACGAGTTCGTGAACACCTTCCACGGCGACAGGGCTGGACAGGCAAAGAGCGCGGAGGCAATGAGTTCTGCGTCTGACGACGCGGTTTCGACAATGGCTCGCGCACTCTCGTTTGCAAGGTAGGTGATGAAGATGGCGAGAGCAAAACAACCAGTAAGCATCGACGGCATCGAGTTCGACGCTCTGCTCGACCAGAGCATGGACTACGAAGCTGATGTGCCGGAATACCCGACAGAAAAGGGCTTCAGCGTGAGTGACAATATCTCCCTGAAGCCCGAAACTCTCTCCATGACGCTGTACGTCAGCGATACGCCAGTGACATGGAAAAGCCGCTTCGGTTCAGGTAAGGGACGGGTCGAAAAAGTTGTAAAGCAGCTTCAGGACCTGTACTTTGCCAAGAAGGTCGTAACGGTGGTGACATCGGACGCTGTTTTTGACAGCATGGCAATTACGTCCATCAGCATCTCCAAGAGCGCGGACGTTGGCTACGCGAGAGAGATGCCTATTTCCCTGAAAAAGATTATCGTCACGGAAAGCTCGACGACTTCAATACCGGACTCCTATGGGAAGTCCGGCACTACAGGAGCGTCAGCCGGAACCGCAAATACTACTGCTGGAAACTCCGGAAGCTCTGGAAGCAGCGGCAAGAACGGTAACTCTGACTCAGGGAAAAACGGTTCAATCCTCTACAACGCGGCTAACAGTCTCGGCATCATAAATTAAGGAGGCGGCTGTATGGATTACATCATCATCGAAGTTCCGGATATGAACGACAGCGTTTCTCGCATAGCCCTGAACGGCAAACAGTACCAGCTCAGGTTCACTTACAATGACACTTGCGGCTACTGGACGTTCGGGCTGTCGGACTCGCTCGGCAACCCTATCCGCGTCGGCATTAAAATCGTGCCGAAAATGCCGCTCAATCTGTTCTGTGGAACGATGGATATGCCGTCAGGCGTGTTCGGAGTTCTCACCGACCTCGAAAAGATAGGTCGGAAGGATTTTGTAAACGGCAAAGCAAAGTTCATCTACGCTCCCGTGTGAGGAGCAAAACAAAAACAAGAAACGGAGGAAGATACGTCATGCGAAGGTTCTCGAAAAACGGTTCAGCATCACTGTCTCCCTCCGCTTTTTTGTTATCCCACGAAAAGGAGGCGACTGCGTGAAAAACTGGGATAGACAATATCGCTTCTCGGCGGGTCAGGCTGGCTCAGTCGGCTTTGAGATAGGTGCGGACGAAAGACCGCTGCACATTTCCTTTTCAGTAGAGCGAGCCGACACCGAGAGCGCAAACACTGCGAAGGTCTCGCTCTGGAATCTCAGCTCCGAACACCTTGCCGAGCTTAACAAGGACGACTGCGTGGTCGTTCTCAGGGCTGGCTATGGTTCAGTTATGCCGCTCATCTTCACTGGCGTTGTCACATACGCGAAAACGAAGAAGGACGGCAGCGACGTGATGACCGAAATCGAGTTGGTTGACAACCGTGTGGAGCTGCGCGACACATACGTCTCGGTCAGCTATGCCGGAAGCGTCAACTGCAAAACGCTCATTCAGGACACCGCAGACCAGATGGGACTGACGGTCTCGTTCTCGTACAACGCAGAGTTCAAAGACATTCCGAACGGCTTTTCCTACGTAGGACCTGCCTGTGAGGTGCTGACAAAGGCTTGCAACACCAGCGGGCTTATCTGGGACATTCAGAACGGCATCCTTCAGGTGAAGAAACCGAACGACACGATGAGCCGCGAGGTATATGTTCTGTCCGCTGAAACGGGTCTTATCGGCATCCCGCAAAGGGTGCAGATTTCCGAGGAGGATAACAAGTACCAGTACGGATGGGACGTGGAGTTCCTCATGAATGCCGCGATTACCATTGACGACTATGTGTACCTGAACAGCATCTACGTCACGGGCTACTTCCGCGTGTATTCGATTGAGATAGAGGGCGACAACTACGAAGGCTCGTGGTCTTGCACCGCCCGACTGTTGGAGGTGAAGTGACATGATGCAGGAGTTCGTCCAAAGCGTCAAGGACACGGCGCGTAAGGCGGTCGATAACGTTCACACCGCCGTTCCCGCCGTCATCACCTCGTATGACCCCGCGAGCGGAATGGCGGTCGTTCAGCCGAAGGCGAAGTTCAAGAAGCCGGACGGCAAGACGATGGACTATCCATCCGTCAGCGGCGTTCCGGTCGTTTTCCCTCAGAGTCAGAACGCGACGATAGCCTTTCCGGTCAAAGCCGGAGACGGTTGTCTGCTTGTGTTCGCCGAGACCGCTATCGACTACTGGCTCTATGGTCAGGAGACCTCGACCGACCTGAAGTTCGACCTTAGCAGCGCGATTGCCATTCCGAATATCGCCACCACCGGAAACGACGCGATGATACAGGCTTGCGCGGAAGATGCCGTGGTCGTTAAGGTCGGCGGCACTGTGCTGAAGGTATCGGCATCGGGTGTTGAAATCACCGGAAACCTGACTGTCAGCGGCGAAGTGACCGGAAACGGAGTCGTGCTCAGTACGCATACACACGGCGGCGACAGCGGCGGCACGACAACGCCGCCGAACTGAGAAAGGAGGACCTTATGTTAGACTTCAAGCTCACAAAGAGTGGCGATTTGGAGCTGACCGATGGCGGCGACATTCTCACAACCGAGAGTGTCTGTCAAGCGGTTCGAGTAAGGCTGCTTTGGTTCTTTGACGAGTGGAGGCTGGGACCTGACATGGGCTTCCCATACTTCGAGAACGTGTTTGTGAAGAACCCAAGCGAGTCAAAAATACGCCACCTTATCCGAGAAACGGTCATGTCGGTCGATGAAGTCACGGATGTCACGGAGATTTCCTTCTCCCTGAACAGCCGGACGAGAGAGGCTGCCATCACCGTTTCTTTTACTACTGACGAAGATACCTTCAGGGAGGAGGTGAATATCAAATGGCAAAATACGGACTGACAGAAAACGGTCCGAACCCGAAAAGGCTGGATGTAATCCTCGACGAGATGCACGAGAGTATGTCAAAGCGGCTCGGAGCGAACACGCGGCAGAACCCGCAGTCGCTTCTGAATCACCTGCTCACGAATGTTGCTGACCAGATTGCGGAGCTGTGGGAGTACGGCACGGATGTCTACTACTCTCAGTACCCGTCGTCCGCTGAGGGCAGTAGTCTTGATAACTGCTTGCAGTTCGGCGGTATTACGCGGGAGATGCCCGCGAAATCGTACTACTACATCCTCTGCACCGGACTTGACGGCACGGTCATTCCCGCAGGAACGATACTCGCTACCGATACCAATCCGGCTGTCAATCTTGTGCTGGACGCAAACACCGAAATCACGAGGACAAAGTTCAACAGAGCTTCGGTAATCATCGCGTCCGAGAGCAATACGGCGGCACTCAGCATAGTGCTGAACGGAACGCTCTACACCGCCGCGACTCTCGAAAAACTCGCTGAGGCAATAGACGGCGATGAGTTCACCGCTTCTGCCGTGGAGGACGCGCTGGAGATTGCTTCTTCCGATGAAACCAGCTCGAACACAATGGTGCTGTCGGAGAACCTCACAACTCGTTCGGTGGGGACAATCGTGTCCTTTGCCACTGAGGAGTACGGCGACATCGTAATTCCAAGCGGCGTTGTCACGAAAATCGTGAAGGCGGTCGCGGGACTCCATTCCGTCATTAACGTCGGCTCGTATATCGCGGGTCGGCTGACCGAAACAGACGGCGAGTTCAGACAGTCGCACATCGACAAAATCTACAACCGCTCGTCCAGAATGCTCGAAAGCATCCGTAGTGCCATCCTTGAAAACGTGCAGGGAGTACAGACCTGCGCCGTTTATGAGAACGACACGAATATCACGGACAGCATGGGTAGACCGCCTCACAGCGTCGAGGTCGTCGTAGACGGCGGTGATAAGACACAGATTGCCGAGCAGATTTTCAATACGAAGGCTGGCGGCATCAGCACCTACTGCGTTGACGGCGAGAACGGCATTACAGTGACCGTGAAGGGCGCGTATGGCGAGGACATCGACATCCGCTTCAACCGCCCCGTCAAGGTGTACGTCTATTTCAAGGTCGGCGTTACCTTCAGTGGCAGGACAAACCCGCCGACGAACTACGCTGAGCTTATCAAGGAGACTATCCTGTCCTGCATGGAGGAGGTCGAGGCTGGCAGTGACGTTGTGCCTCAGAAATTCACCGAGGAGCTGTACAAGCGAGTCCCCGGCATCGACTACTTCGACATCACGCTGCACTCGTCCCAAGACCCCTCAGAAAGCGATATAGACTACTCGGAACGCAGCGTAAGCATCTCCGCGAGGGAAAGGGCTGTCACCTCCGAAAGCAAGATAGGGGTGGTTATAAATGCCTGATTACGTCGGAAAACTGCGCACCGACCTCGTGGAGCAGTTCAAGGAGAAGCCAGTCATCGACGCGCTCATCGAGGCGGTCGGCGAGCAGCTCGCCGCTGTTTTTGATTTCTATGCCGACCTTCGGGATTTGCGCGGAGTGCAGACCTCGGTCGGCAAACAGCTTGACGGCGTAGGAGACATCGTTGTCCTCAGCCGCAAGGAAGCCGGAGAGCTTGCTTGCTTCAAAGAGTCGGTATTCGTACTTGGAGACGAGGAGTACAGGAAGTACCTCATCTACAAGATTTGGAAAAACACCTGCAACTGCACCTACGCCGACATCATCAAAGCCTTCCGTATGTTCTGGGACAAACCGCTCTACTACAGCGAAAACCCCGAATATCCGGCTACGATGTTTTTCGAGACTGGAGAGCTTACGCCTGAGGACGACGCGCAGAAGCTCCTGACCGCGCCCTTCATTAAAGCGGCGGGTGTGGCGATTAAGGTCATCGCCTATACAGTCAATCCGCTGATGACAAGCGTCCTCTCGGTGAGCGGCGTTATGGGGCGAGGCTATCAAAGCACGACGCTGCCCGAAATCGGCGTTGGCATTGACCTTGAAGATGCCGCGAGAGTAATCCCTGCGGCGCAAAATATTACGCAGACCACTCTGCCAGAAATGGAGGAATAACAAATGAGCTACTATGGTTTCACCGTGACCGACAAAGGCAGGTCGCTCATCGCCAAGCTCGTCGCGGGCAAACAGCTATCGCTCTCCCGAATTATGGTCGGCAGCGGCTCGTGTCCCGATGACAGAGAACCGAAAAGCCTGACAGACCTTGTTGAGCCTGTCGCGGCGGCGACCTCGACTACGCCTTCCTATGACGGCGCAAGCGTAAAGATGATTGTCGAATATCGCTCTGACCTGAACGGCGGTCTCGACCACGGCTTCTGGCTTCGCGAGTTCGGCGTTTTCGCGTTCGACCCTGACGAGGGCGAGATACTCATCTACTACGGCTGCCTCGGCGACTATCCTCAGTGGGTGAGCGCAGCGTCCGCGACTGGCGTTGACGTGAGACGTTTCCCTGTCTGCATCGTCATCGGAGACGACTCCGGCGTGAGCGTCGATTACGACTGCGAGGCGTGGATGACAGCGGAGGACGTGGAGCAATACTGCACCATCACAATGCTGCCGAAGTTCCTTGAAGAAGCACAAAAGCTGATTGATAAGCACGATAACGATGCAAACGCGCACTTCTCAATTCAGAACTTAGTCACCAGCATGAACGCGCGGCTGTCCCTGCTGGAGCTTCTGTTCAACACGAACGTGGACGGCAACCCGTTCAAGGTCACTTTCGAGTCGCTGGACGGCGTACACGTCGAGGGTGTCTGGAACGCCGGAGCAAAGAGAGTCGATTTCTAAGCGATGGAAAGAGACGAAGTTGTATTCGCCTGTGCTGCGGACGAATTATCCTGCATCGTGGGTAATCTGTTCGCCGTACTCGACGCGCCTTGCGACGTTCTGAAAGGCGAGGACGGGCTTGTCATCTGCGGCGAAACGCACAGCGGCAAGCGCGGCGTTCTCGCTATCCACAAGGACTTCTGCTGCTTTCACGGCGACAAGACTGACCTTGATGCCGTTCGCGGCAAAGTCTGTTTAGAGAGGAAGTGCAAGCATGGCTGACACAAAGGACTTCCAGATAGGCAATAAAGCGAAAGACCTGCTGATTTACAGCTTCCAAGCGACAAAACCTGTCGGCGACAAGAGCATGGAAACGAAAGATGTACTGACGACCATGCTGAAGCTGAGAGACATGAAGCCGGAGGAGGTCAAGGACTTCTGCGCCACCGCCTCAGAACGGCTCAAACGGTCCGCAGACAAGCAGGGCTTTCCAAAAAGCACGGTACATTCCTACATCAAGCTCATCCGAGAGACCGCCACTGGTATCGTCACGAATATTCAGATGGCAAATGACTGCCGGTTTGAGACCGAGTACGAGAAACGCCTGATGCTCATAGACGAGGTGCTGAGGGGCTGCAATCTGATGTTGCAGCTCATTCTCATCAGCTTGGAACTCGGCTATATCAATATCAAGCGCAGCAAATACTGGACGAAAATGGTGACGGATGTAAAGTATATGACCCTATCGTGGAAGAAGAAGGACTCGGAGCGAGCGGAAAGCATCCGCAAAGCCGAGAAAACGAGTGAATATGCTCGTTTCGCCCATATCATAGCCGATGCCATCAAAGAGGCAAACGGCGGCTGATTAAAGGGTACACGGCGGTAGCACAGCCGTCTTGTATCGGGGTATGGCTCAATCCCGCCACCAACTGGTGGCTCCGCTCCCCGAACACCAACAATACCAACAACGTCTGGAACGTCAACTCCAATGGCGACTACAACAACTGGAACTACAACAATACGAACGGGGTCCGTCCGGCTCTGATGGACAAGACCAGCGAGAGTAGCCTTCTGGCGAAAACAGTGTCCCCATCATCAAAGGGAGCCATATCCCGTCGCCGCCCGCTGTGCTTTTGGGCGACGACAAATACATTGCGCCGATGCTTCCTGCCTTACGAGGTGAGAAGCTGCCACGGCGTTTAGAAGCAAATCAAAGGAGGTGAGCGCATGACATTCGAGGAAATGTGTGAGTTCGACGTGCTTTATGAAGCATACAAAGCCGCAAGGCGCGGCAAACGCAGCAAGTACAGCGAGGCGCAGTATGAGGCGAACGTCTTGCAGCTCACCGAACGGCTTTCCTACATCCTGCGCAGCGGCAAATACCATCCGAGCAAGTTCGAGGTGTTCTACGTCCGAGAACCGAAGCTCCGACTGGTACAAGCTCCTGCGTTCGTCGATAAGGTCGTGCAACACGCCCTTGTCGATAACATCCTTTACGAAGCCATTACGCGCAGCTTTATACAAGACAACTACGCGAGCCAGCTTGGCAAAGGAACACACTACGGCTTGTCTCGATTAAAAGAAGCCATGCTGTCATATTTCCGACACAGGAAGGGCGTGGACGAGGAGACTCGCCGCAAAGAAGGTCTGCCGATGAAGCCGAAGGACGAGTGGGACTACGCGAACGGCTGGGTGCTGAAATGCGATGTCCGCAAGTTCTTCGCCTCGATAGACCACGACCTCGTGAAAGTGAAGCTCAGGGAGCGAGTGCCTGACGACCGGATATACGACCTGATGTGCGCCTATATCGACTCCACAAACGGTCTGCCGCTCGGGTATCAGACATCGCAGCTCCTTGCGCTTCTCTTTCTGGACGAGTTCGACCACTTCGTTAAAGAGCGTCTGCGCATCAAATACTACGGGCGGTATATGGACGACTTCTTCCTCATTCACGAGGATAAGGAGTACCTGCGGTACTGCTTGAAGGAGATACGCGCATACCTCGGCGGTCTGAAACTTGAACTCAACGAAAAGACCGCGATATTTCCGCTGAAGAACGGCATTGACTTCTTGGGCTTTCATACATACCTCACCGAGAGCGGTAAGGTCGTGATGAAGCTCCGTCGTTCCTCTATTCAGCGGATGAACGCTCGGCTGAAGAAATGGTCGAAGGCTTATCCGAAAGGCGAGGTCAGCAAAGACGAGATTGCTCTGAGCTTCAAGGCGTGGAACGCCCACGCCGCTCATGGCAATACCTACGCGCTCCGCATGAGGTACAAGAAGCGCGTAGAGAAAATAATCAAGGAGGAAATCAAACTATGAGTACCAAACTCGGTTCAAAAGCGGTAGGCAGCAGTGTCTACCTCAAAGTGAACGGCGTGAACACTGAGTTCTTGGTCGTGCATCAGGGCAAACCGTCCTCGCTGTATGATGATTCCTGCAACGGCACTTGGCTGCTGATGAAGGACATCTACAAGACGATGGCTTGGGACAGCTCGAACAACGACTATAAGAACTCCGACGTTCACAGCTACCTCAACGGAACATTCCTCGGTCTGCTTGAAACAGACATCCAGAACGCCATCAAGCAGGTCAAAATCCCGTACCGCAACGGCACAGGCTCTGGCGGTACTACAGCGTCCGGCGCGAATGGTCTTTCCACGAAAATCTTCCTGCTCTCCGGCTACGAAGTCGGCTGGACGACAAGCGACAGCCAGAATTTCCCCGTGGACGGCGCGAAGCTCGACTACTTCACCGCAAGCTCTTCTGGCAACTCTAAGAGAATTGCGAATCTGAATGGAACCGCCACCTACTGGTGGCTCCGCTCCCCGTACACCAGCAATACCAACTACGTCTGGGTCGTCAACTCCAATGGCGGCTGCAACCTCTGGCTCTACAGCGATGCGTACGGGGTCCGTCCGGCTTTGGTTCTTGACTCTTTACTCTCGGTCTCTGACGATGGCAGTGTTCAGACGAATGTTGCACCGACTACGCCGTCCTCTATCACGGTTCCGTCGTCCATCATGGGCGGCACGACCATTACGGTGTCGTGGGGAGAGTCTACTGACGCTGACGGCAATCTCGCGGGCTACAAGGTAGAGCGCAGCACAAACGGTGGCTCGTCTTGGACGCAGATTTATCAGGGTACGGCGACCAGCACCACCAACAACGTGGCGTTCGGCACTGCGTCCGTCATGTACCGAGTCAAGGCATACGACGACGCTGGCGAGGAGTCCGCGTACAAGACCAGCTCGCAGGTAACGGTCGTAAACAACACTGCTCCGTCTGCTCCGGCGAGCATCTCCGTTCCTACGGAAGTCAAGGGCGGCGGCTCTCTCGTAATCTCGTGGTCTGCGGCGACCGACTCTGACGGCAACCTGTCCGGCTACAAGCTGGAGAGAAGCGTCAATGGCGGCGCGTATTCCGAGATTTACGACGGCAAAAACACGAGCTACACCGACACCATCACGAAAGGCTGGAGTAAGGTCCAGTACCGCGTCAAGGCTTACGACCCGTACACCTCGTCCGGTTACACGACCTCCGCAGAGCGCACGGTCGATAACAACTCCGCGCCGACCATCACCTGCTCCAATGCCAGCGGCTCGAACCTCGGCACAAAATCTGCGGGCTTCAGCGTGAGCTACTCGGTAAACGACGCTGACACCGCCGACAGTGTGACCGTGACCGAGAAGCTGGACGGCGTGACGAAGCGTACCTTCGCGGCGACCAAAGGCGCGAACAACAGCTTCGCCATCACGGGCGAGTATTTCCAGAAGGTTCTGAACGGCTCGCACACCATCACCATTGAAGCGTCTGACGGCAAGGCGACCACCACGCACACGCTGTACTTCACAAAGTCGGTCACGAAGGCGGTCATCACGCTGGAGGAGCCGATGGAAGCCGACGACAAAATCAGCGTCTGCGCCATTACGGTCACTGGCAGTATTCCGAGCGACGCGGACTACACGGTCGAAGTCACGAACAACGCGAAAGACACGACTCCCGTCTGGGAGGACTGCACCAACGAAGCCAAGAACGGCAGGAACTATCTGTTCTCAAACCAGACCGCCGCGAACGGTTTCGCTTTCAATTTCCGAGTAACCGCAGAGCGCGGCGCGTCCGGCACTGGCGGTTATATCACATCTATTCAGGGAGGTTTCCAATAATGGGACTGAAGCGCATCAGAATTGACTCCATCAAGGAGCTGAACAAGAAAAAGACCACCGCTGAACTCCAGAAGGAAAACGAGGAGTTGAAAAACAAGGTCACAAAGCTCGAAAGCGACCTCGACGACACGAACCTCGCGTTGTGCGATGTCTACGAGCAGTTGCTCGCGGTTACTTCCGCAGAGGAGGTGTAAGGTATGGCACAGATTTATGCAAACCTTATCCGCAAAGGTCGGAAAACCATCGAACAGGTTCCTCTGAAGCTGCGGGCAGAAGTTGAGGCTATCCTCGCTGAGGACGACGAATGAGCCGCCTCAGGGAGTTTATCCTAAAAATCTTACTTGGAAAGGAGGTCAAAGTCATGGCAATTATCTACGCTACCCTTATCGTTAAGGGCAAAAAGACGCTTGCTCAGGTTCCGGCTATCATTAAGCCGCAGGTCATCGAAATCCTGAAGGACCTCGAAATCGAAATCGAGGAGTAAGCTGACGGCGTGGGAGGCTCTGTGAAAACGGAGCCTCCTATTTCTTTTGCAGTCTTGCGGAAAGGAGGACGCACTTGGAGATATGGAACTACCTTCTGACGGGAGCATCTGCCGCCGCCGTTATCAAGCTCATCGACAACCTCATCCAGTGGATGTTGAAGCGAAAGGCTGCGAAAGAGGACAGGACGGAGGCTGAAGCTGACAAGCAGAAGAAATCCGAAGAGGAACGACTGGAAGCGACCGAGAAGAAACTTGACGCTCTGAAAATTGGTGTCAGGATTATTCTTCTCGACCGTATTCAGTATCTCGGACAGGCTTACATCAGGGACGGAGAGGTTGACTTCGACGACCGCCGACGACTCAATGATATGCACTCTGTATATCACAACAGTCTTGGTGGGAATGGCGACCTCGATGTGCTGATGCACGAAGTAAACTCGCTCCCTCTGAAAAAGTAGGAGGCAAAGCGATGGCAACTCCAAAAAAGAAATCCCTCAAAGCCTTCATCGACAATCTGTATCGCCGCCGTATAGCGCGGTACAAGAAAAAGCTCCAACAGCGTCAGAAGCTGATGAAGCTGAAGGATGAGGCTCAAAAGACCTCGCACTCCCTGCTCTGGGTATGGGAGTTTTCCAAGAAAGCTGTGCTGATATGCTTCGCGTTCTACGTCATCGTTCAGGTGTATTCCATGTATGTAATGGTAGCGTACATGGACTTCAGTCATCTGGGCGAGCTGATAACTGAGACGGGTGAAATCGTGCAAAACTGCGTTTTCGCGTATCTCATCAAGGCTGGACTCGAAAATATCGGCAAGATATGGTTTTCACGGGCAAAGGGCGATGTCCATAAAGAACCGCCCGATAACGATACCGACGAACCAGTCGGGTAAGAAAGGAGAACACAGATGGACTTCATTGTAGAAAATTGGTATATCCTCGTCGGGCTGCTCGCCATCATCGCGGCGGTCGTTGTTTACATTGTCCGCTTCTTCAAGCAGCCGACCGAAAAACAGCTCGAAAGCATCAAAGAGTGGCTCCTCTGGGCAACGACTGAGGCTGAGAAGCGTTTCGGCTCCGGCACTGGCAAGCTGAAGCTGAGATATGTATACGACCTGTTCGCGGAGACATTTCCGTGGCTTGCCAAAATCGTTTCGTTTGAAACCTTCAGCAAGCTCGTGGACAGTGCGCTCGGCGATATGAACAACCTGCTCGCGAGCAACAACGCCGTGCAGCTCTATGTAAACGGTTCTGCCGCAGAGAATACCGAGACTGACGGCTGAGAGAAAGGAGCATAGCATGGCAACTGTTATCAAAGCCTCTGAGTTCGCGAAAAAGCTCAGAGACATCGCATTAAATTACAAAACGCTGTATGTCATGGGCTGCTTCGGCGCACCCATGAACGCCGCGAACAAGAAGCGGTACTGCAACAATCACAGCTACAATAAGCAGCCCGCCCGCCAGCGGATGATTAACGCCGCGTCGGATGATACGTTCGGCTTCGACTGCGTATGCCTTCTGAAAGGCGTTATGTGGGGCTGGAACGGCGACAAGACAAAGACCTACGGTGGCGCGGGTTATGCTGTCAACGGAGTGCCGGACATCGGGGCTGATTCGATGATTAACGTCTGCTCAAACGTTTCATCGGACTTCAGCAACATCCTCATCGGCGAGGCTGTCTGGGTCAAGGGACACATCGGTCTGTATGTTGGTGACGGTCTGGCGGTCGAGTGTACTCCGGCGTGGAAGAACAAGGTGCAGATTACCGCTGTCGGCAACATCGGCACAAAAGCGGGTTGCAACACCCGAAAGTGGACGAAGCACGGCAAACTGCCTTACGTTCAGTACGACGTGGGCGCGGAAACAGCTCCGGTTCAGCCTGTGACTCCTGCCGGAAAGTTCAAGGTGGGCGACATCGTTCAGTTCACCGGAAACAAGCATTACACCTCCGCGAACTCGACCTCGCCGAAGTCCTGCCGCGCGGGAGAGGCAAAGGTCACTGCCGTCTACAACGGCAAGCATCCGTATCACCTCGTCCACACCGGAAAGGACTCTGACGTGTACGGCTGGGTGGACGCTGCCGACATTCAGAGCAAAACGTCCGAGAAGCCCGCCGAGCCGCCTAAGACCGGATATACAGTCGGCGCGGACAACGAGCGTACCTGCTACAACTTCTTCACGGAAGTCATGGGGCTGAACACCGCTGCGGCTTGCGGCGTACTTGCCAACATCAACGCCGAGAGCGGCTTCAGACCGAACGCGCTGGGCGATGGCGGCACGTCCTACGGCATCTGCCAGTGGCACAATACCCGTTGGACTCGCCTGAAGGACTGGTGCGCGAAGAATGGCAAGGACGACACGACCCTCGACGGTCAGCTCTGGTTCCTGAAGTACGAGCTGGAGAGCTTTTACAGTTCGGTTCTCTCGACCATCAAAGGTGTGGAGGACAGCTCGCAGGGCGCATACGACGCTGCCTACTGTTGGTGCGTGAAGTTTGAAATCCCCGCCAACAAAGAAACGGCTGGAGCGAACAGAGGAAGCTCGGCAAAACGCTTCTACGAGAAGTATTCCGGCAAAACCTCCGAGGAGACCACTGCTCCGCAGCCGACCACGAAGGTTGACTACGCGCAGAAGTTCGACAAAGCACTCGCTGGCAAATACAAAGTCAGCGCGTCATCCGGTCTGCATATCAGAGCCGGAGCTGGCACGGCGAAAGCGAGCCTCGGCGTTCTCCAAAGTGGCGCGGTGGTAAACAACTATGGCTACTACAGCGTAGCGGCAGACGGAACAAAGTGGCTCTACGTCAGGACGGCAGACGGAAAGCTCGGCTTCTGCTCCTCACGGTATCTCGCGAAATGCTGACGACAACGTTGACCCTTTTGGGTCTGGTCATAGGTCTCACTGCCATCGGTATCGCCGTCGATGCTTTGGTAAAGTGGGATGGAAAGAAGCACTGCAAGCCGGATGACTGTGACACCTGCCCGTTCCCTCCGTGCGACGACAAGCCGAAAGGCGACCAGTAAACACTTAGCCCTCCGTATGGGACACAATCCTGTACGGAGGGCTTTTTCTTTTTATCCTGACACTTCTGAGAATGGCGAGTAACATCGCGTAGGAACTCGTAGAGACTGCCTATATTCGTACCAAAGCTCTTGGAGTAGGAATTATGGCTATAGAACAAAACGCCCGCTATAGGCGCGGTATGGCGCGTATAGGGTGATGCCTCTTGAAAGCTTACCGAAAGGTAAATTCACGAGAAAAATTACAATTATTTTTGCAAAACCCCTTGACCAAACGAGAAAAGAATACTATAATTATAATGTGGTTAGAGGAATTATAAAAACAGTAACAGGAGGAACAGGATGATGGATAAGTACAAGGTGATGAGCAAGGCTGGGGCGAACGTTTGGCACGTCGAACACTTTGCTACCGAGAGTGAAGCGAGAGCTTATGCCAATGAGTGCTACATGACGGGTTGTAATATCATCGAGATTTACGTCAAGACGCGGCGTGGCTATGAGATGATTAGCTCTCACAAAGAGCATTGGAAAACAGCCGTCGAGAGAATGGCTGCAAAGTGGGCAGAGGATGCTCCCTATTTTTGCTAACAGGAGGTGAGCGAAATGGAATATGACTTTCTCGGTGACGTTGCAATCTTCCTCGTGATTGTCGGAGGGTTCTGCGGCTTGCTTGGGATAGGCGGGCTGATAGCGGACTACATCCTGCCGCATATTCCGGCAGTTCAGAGATACCTTGACAGCCTTCCGGATTGGGACGACGAAGATGACGACGAATGATTTTGCCATAGCAAAACCGATAGCAAAATCTTAGCACCCCCTATTTTCGATGCTACAAGAGAGGCTACTCTTTGAGGCGTTTTGAGTATACTCTTTCAAACAAAGAGTATTCCGCTCAAACCAAAAAAATCTACCTTTCGGTACGTTCTGAGAAGAAATTCACAGAAATTTACCCTTTTGCTATGGCAAAACCCTTAGCAAAAACGTAGCAAAAATATGAAATTGAAATTGAATATGAAATTGAATATGAAGATGAAGATATTAGAGTATTCAATTCAAGAAAAGGAGAAAACGAAAATGAACATTGACAGAGACAAAAAGAAGGCTGAGGCAGTCGCTCGGATGAAGCTGCTGGAGCTGTACGCTCCGACCATCCGGCAGTTCGAGAAACAGGACCTCGTGAGCATCAGCGAGCCGCCCGTTGGAGCGTTCTTCTGGGTCGAGGACGAGGAGCTGGAGGAAATGCGCAGATGGGAGCAGGAACATAACGCTCTCGTGTATGTCATCGTTCGCAGCTACACGACGCTCGGACAGATGGACTCGTATCTCTATGTCAGCGACCACGAGAACGAGTGGGAGGACGACAGAGACCTCCTGCGGCACGGCGAGGCACTCGCCTATGTACTGAACAGAGATATGCCGGATTGCTCGGAGTTCGGGTACATCGGTATCAAACGGACAATCGCTGGCGGTCTGGCGAGAATTTGGTGAGGAGGGGATAACGATGGGACGCGGCAATGTATGCGTGACAGGAAAGTACGAAGGGCTTTACTACATCGACAGGGACTACACGGACGTGTATCGCCGCAGCGATGAGGTGAGCGATGACGAGTTCGAGACACGGCTTCTCGGAGAACTCAGTTACGATGAGCTGACCGGAGGCGACTGGCTCTACGACGATTGGGGCAGCGCGGAGGAATACGGCGACGTGTTGGAGTGCTTCACGGAAGGCTTCACGCGGATGTTCCCCAGCTTCAAGCGGGTCGAGAAAGACAAGTGGCTCGACCGGAGCATCAGGATTATCCTTGAAAGCGAGCTGTTCTATGTAGGCGTTGAGGACAACGAGTGGTCGGTGGCGGTGAAGCTGCTCCAGAAGGAAGACCCCTATGACAATCATCTGGAAGGGCTTCAGAAGCGGCACTATCAGCAGTACCTTGACGGTATGAAGAAAGTCCTGTTGGAGAGACTGCCGAGCATCGGCACATACTCCGGCGCATGGACCAGCGGCAGAATCACAAGGGACAGTGAGAATATTACCGAAAGGTAAATTGTGACGGTTTCTTACGAGAATGTTCGCTGAAAGCCTTGACCTTTGGACGAAAATATGCTAAAATTATAATGTGGGATAAGAAATTACGAGTTGGTAATTTCGGACCTGCAATATGCCTTATGGCAGGGAGGTGAAAACGATGGAGGAAGCCAATGAGATGACAGTCACGCAGATAGCGAAGCTGGCTGAGTGGTTACAGATGCAGGGTCACACAGCCGAAGAAGTTCTCGATTGCATCAGGTACATAGCCGGACGACCGGAGGAAAATCCGGGCAAAGAAAAAGGGTTAGCTGACAAGCCTACCAAGCAACACAGCTAACCCAACCCAAAAAGGGGCGTGGGGGAAACAAAAACCTGCCACCCCTGCGCCCTTATATTATACCACAAAGGCAGGAGAAAATCAATAGGAGGAGCAAAAATGCTTAGAAAAACCGCACTGAACGAAGTCCCCGTAGGAACGACCTTTGAGGTCTGGAACCGCAAGTACACCGTGCTTGATAAGGGGCGCGACAAGATTTTCGTCCTTGCCGCTGAAATCGAAACTACGATGCAGTTCCGTGAGGATGATGAGGTCTACGCAGTCGCGCCGAACGACTTCCGCGACAGCACCATCCGGAACTGGCTGAACGACGACTACCTCGGCGCACTTCTGAGGGATGGGCTGAAGAACGGCGACATCCTCGACTTGGAGGTCGATTTGAAGTGTACGCTCGGACAGCACGAGTACGGCACGGACAAGGTAAAGGTCGGTCTGCTCACGCTGGAGGAGTACGGCGGGTACTACGACATTATCCCGCGCATTGATAGCTCGTGGTGGCTGGCTACGCCGTGGAAAACGCCGAGCCGCTCCCCGAGCACCCTCAGTACCAACAGCGTCTGGTACGTCTACTCCAATGGCGGCTGCGGCTTCTGGGACTGCAACAGTACGTTCGGGGTCCCTCCGGCTTTGAACCTTTCCCCTTCACTCTTGGTCGCTTGGGAGGACGGGAACTGCAAGGAGGACAGCGGCGACTGGGACGGCTATATCAAATACCTCCACAGATGGGCGGTTGAGCACTCCGACAAGGGCTTCAACGGATGCAGTCCCGTATGCTACGACGAGTGGCTCGGCTGTGAAGGAAGTGAGGATGACGATGAATGAGATGAAGGCAAGAGGAACTCACAGCGAGCTGTTCTCGCTTATGAAGTCACATCCCGACCTTCCGGTTCTTCCGATGGTGGATTCGGATGTGGTCTGCGGCGATGAGTACGGCTGGTGGCTGGGTTCTTTTGGAGAAGCGTATGTTGGAGAGTACGCACTTTACGGCGACAGATACTTCGAGGAGCGCGACGATTTCAAAGAGGCGTACTACGAAAACAACGATGACGAGCTGGACGAAAAGTTCGGGTATGAACCTTCCCTCAATGAGTATTCGGTGAAGCAAGTCAGAAATACTGCGGCAGAGCTGGAAGAAAACGAGCGCAAGGAAAAACTGCTGGACGAGTATCTTGACAAGATTGCTGATAGTTATTTCCGCAAGGCGATACTCGTCTACATTACCACACCGGATTTGGAGGAGAGAAAATGATACAGCAGAAACCTGAAGAAATGACCCGTCAAAGAGCGGCGTTCATCATTGAGGAGCGCATCAGAATTGACCGCGAGGGCATCCTCGAAGGCGGTGGACCCGCAAGTGATTTCGACAAATTCGTTGCTGAACAGGACGAGGCGTTGGAGCTGGCTCTGAGCGCACTGAAAAACCCAGTGGGATTTCTCGGACCGTCCGAGTTGCTGGAAGCGTATTGGAAGCAGCAGAATATATACGACATCGAGGACATGGAGAACGAGCTGGACGGCAACTCGGAATGGTACGCCGAGAAGTTTGGGACTGACAAAGAACCCGTCACGAAAGAGGAACTCGAACAGATGGCTGGTGTTCTCAGAAAGCTGCTGGACGGCGACGCTGATGCCGCTTGGAGCAGTTGCCGAGAACGTGCAGCGGACGAGATTTTGAGCAAGCGAAAGGAGAAGAACAATGTCTGACATCAAACGCGGCGATATTTACTACGTCGAGTCAAACTACTCCGTGGGGTCTGAACAGCGAGCCGGACGACCTGCGGTCATCGTTTCCAATGAGAAGAACAACGAGTTCAGCTCGACGGTCGAGCTGGTCTATCTCACGACACAGCCGAAAACCGACCTACCGACGCACGTTCAGGTACACGGAACGGGACGTACAAGCACCGCGCTCTGTGAGCAGGTGCATACCGTCGATACCCAGCGGCTCGGAAACTACTGCGGCTGCTGTACCGAGCAGGAGATGCTGAACATCGACATCGCGCTGATGGTTTCACTCGGACTCGATATGACAGCCGGAGTCAAAGAAAAGGTCGTAGAAGTTCCGGTCGAGGTCGTCAAAGAGGTTGTCAAAGAAGTTCCGGCAGCCGACAGCGGCGAGCTGGTGGCGGTCAAAGCACAGCTCTCACTCGTGCAGTCGATGTACAACGAACTGCTCAAACAGACGATGGCACTTCAGTTCGGAAAGGCGGCGACTGTATGATAACGGCGGCAGAGCTTCTCACAAACGCGCTCGACAACAGAGGCAGAACGCAAAAGGAACTTGCGAAGTTCCTCCACGCCAAAACGGTCACGCTTCACAAGCGTATCGCACAGAACGGTCTGAAGGCGCAGGAGTTTATGGACGCGGCTGAATACTTGGGCTACAAGGTTATGCTGGTTGACGCTGAAACGTCCGCAGAAATGAAGGTCACGCACAAGGGTGTAGGTCCGAGGACACGCAGACGGATTGACGGCGTGGTTTACGATACAGGCAAGGCGAACGCCCTATGCCACACCAATCCGGAAAACGGCTGGTGGATGGAGCTTTACGAGAAAGACGGACAATACTTCGCGGCGCATTACAGCGAGTGGGACGGCGTGGATGATTTCATTACTCTCTGCCCTGTGGACGAAGCGCAAAAGCTCATAGAGGAATACGGAGAATGACACAAGCCCTCGGAAACGAGGGCTTTCTTTTCAGCCGAGTCTTACCAAAAGGTAAATTCAGAAGATTTCTTGTAAAACTTTCAAGAAAAGCCTTGCCCAAACGCTCTTTGTATACTATAATTATAATGTAGATAAGAAAATTATAAATACAGTAACAAGGAGATACAAAAACAATGATGATTCAGGAGTTTACCGCAAGAACGAACTACCAGCCCGAATACGAGGAGTACAAATACATCGAGGAGAGCTACTACGAGTTCGATGGAGACAAAGATGCTTTCTGCCAGCAGTGGAAGAAGGATAAGAAGTCGGGCAAGTGGGATTTGGAACTCAGACTTCGCAAGGCGATAGACCAGCAGAAGGCAGAATACGAAGCGAAGCTCGCAGAGAAGGAAGAAACGATAGAGTTCTACCGCCCATACTTCGATAGGGCGAGAGAAGCAGAAGCCAAGCTCAAGGAGCTGTCTAACGCGGTTCGGTTCGCAGCCAAGATTGCGAACCGCGAGATATAAGGAGGTCGGAACGATGTATACGTTGCAGGTGAAGTGCGAAGGCAGATGGCGGTGGAGCATCCATACATACGAAACGCTGGATGCCGCCCGCCGTAGGGTGAACGAGCTGGCGAGAGTCGGCATTAAGTCAAGAGTGAAGCTCGCTTCAGAGCTTTACAGATAAGGAGGCAGGAAAATGGCTGCAAGAGGTTGCTACAGATACTATTCCACGCACAGACCGCTGTCTATCGGGACTTTTCCGAAGCCGCAGGGCAATAAGGTCCTCGACATCCAGAACTTCGATGACAGGACCTTCTGCAAGGAGATTGGCAGAGAGGCGTGGGGCTACATCGAATACGAGTTGCCCGTTTCACCCGTTCTGCTGGAGAACTTTGAATTGATGGAGGCGGGAAGATGATTAGAGAGTACAACACCATCCGCGAGGCTGCGGAACTTTGGGTCAGCGAGTTCGATGCTATTCAGCAGGGGATGATTGCGAAGCTGATGCAGAACGACCCTGACGAGTGGAGTGAGGTCACAAAGCCCGCTGAGGGCAATACGGTATACGTCTACGACGTGCCGGAGGAACTCGATACGCTGGAACACGGCGGCAAAATCCGCAGCTACGATGAGGAGAGCGAACTTTACTGCATCGAGCTTTACGATGGCAAGCTGGTATCTGCCGCAGAGGGCGACTTCGAGGTAGAACGCGACGATATGCTTCCGATGTGGGGAACGATGTGGCAGTTCCACGATAGCTGCGATAACTGGTGGATGGAGGAAGGCGACGGCATTGAGGTGATGTCCCGTTTGGGCTTCAGGATTTACTCGCACGAGGATTTCGGATATTTCTTCGGAATCGACGGTGCTGGCTTCGATTTCTACGAGGCGTTCTGGGAACCGCTTTACAAAGCGAGAGGTCTCCAGTGGCACGACCCTGCGGCAGAAAAGGAACGCCAGATGAAGCTCAAAGGGTACAAGAAGAAGCAGCTTGGGAGCCAGCTCTACTGGTTCGATGGCGATAAATGTATTGAGGAGGTATAAAGAATGGGACACGCAGTGATGCACAACACATATCCGGCGACTTGGACACTCAAACAGATTACTGATGACGTTTGCGAGACGGTGAGGAGAAACGGAGACCACTATGGCACTGACAGGGTTCGCATTTCCACGGAGAAGGTTTTTGATACCTACGATGATGCTATGGCGCATATCGAAAGGGTTGACCGCCATGATTATGACGGTATTGCTGTAAAGTATTTGGACTTCGAGGGAGTTGAGGACTCCAAGAAAATCAAAGAGTACAGGGTGAAAATTGCAGAGCTTGTGAAAAAGAAGGATGAGTATATTAAGGCTCACTCGGTACATAAGCAGAAGGCGGCGTTTATCGGTTGCCAGACCTGCGGCTCGAAGCTGAATAAGGAGAGGCTCAGAGGAGAGCGTTGCCCGCTTTGCGGCACAGACCTGCGAGCGTCAAGTACGCTGGACCGTATCAATTCCTTTGATGCAAGGGTCAAGGAAATTGACAAGAAGATTACTCAGGAACGGCGGGAGCAAAAGTCTAAGGCGAAAGTAAGATGGCTCGTGAAATACGAGTACCATTGCTAAGGAGGCACGGTGCGATGAATGAGCTTTTCAAGGTGGACAAGCTGGACGACCTCACGCGAGAGCATTTCAGTATGGCTTGCGTGGCGGCGATGACCGAGGAGGAAGAACTTCGAGGGCTGCTCGGAGTTCCGTGCGGCGATGACTACCTTCTCTGGGCGGGAGAAGGTAGCGCAAAGGTAGAGGTGAGAAACTGGAGCAGGATGCTGACGTTGTTCATCGTTTCCAAGAACGGAACGTGGCTCACCTCCGACCATATCGACGGAATGGGAGCTGAAGCGGTCATTGATGAGGCGTATAGACGCTTCACTGTGGCAAAACCGTATATCGAGCATGAACTGGAGAAGGCGTTCACTCCCGTCAAGTTGAAGGAAGGCGCGGTCAAAAGTTGGACCGAAAACGTGGAGGCTTACGCCCGCAAGGTCAAGGATTTCGTAAAGGAGTGTGATAGAAAATGACACTGATGGAAAAGCTCGTGGAAGCTGGCTATCCACGGCAGGCAATGTACCACCATTGCTCTGACCTCTATGTATACCTCACACCGCTCACGCGGAGAGTCATCAATGAGTGGTTCAAGGAGGAAGGGCTTAACAGGGACAGCTTCGTTTCGACCTTCACCGACCAGATTTCAGGCAGACCGATGTACGATGTAGCGTTCCAGTATACGCCGTATTGGAATGAGGTTGCAGGAGGCGAGAAACAATGCACAGATACATAAAAATCGAGGTCGGCTGCTGCGGCGATTGCCCCTACTACAACTGGAAAAAGCACAAGTGCAGTAAAGGGGCTACGAAAGAAATCACGCCGCAGGACCACTTTTACAGCGATTGCCCGCTTGAATGGGAATGGAAGGAGGAACGGAAAGATGGCGTATCAGAGAAAGACTCGTGACATTTGGAAGCTGATGGTGGACTATGGGCAAGGCTGGGAACACGAGCTTACAGAGTTCACCAGAACCGAGGCAAAACAGCGGCTGAAGGAGTACAGAGAGAATTGCCCGCAGTACCCCGCGCGAATTGTTATGGGCAGAGAAAGGATTGAGGACAATGAAAACTGAGATTAGAACCGTTATGGTTCCGAAAGAAAAGGCGTTTTGGGTTGCCGATGACGGCACTACGTTTGAGAGGGAGAGCGACTGCGTAGACTATGAGCTGGAGGCTTGCCGCAAACAGCTCGCCGATAGCAAAGATGTTATCGAGTGCAAGGAGGCTCTCAACCATTCTCCGTTTGACGGCGGCGAGTACCCCGAAAGCCACGACTACAGATGGTTCAAACCGCTGAACGAGAACGGCGTTGAGCTTCTGAACAAAGCCTTCCCGTCGAGCTATGCGAAACTCGGCGATGACAGCATTGACAATTGGCACTGCGTTGAATATACCGTGTATGACAACGAGTGCTGGTGGTACGAACTGTCGGGTAGTCAAAGGTATGCGAACGAGCTGCTGGAGCTTCTCGAACCTGAGCTGTACGGCAGAAGCGGATATGTAACTGAGCTGTGTCCCAACTGCGACACGGAAGTCGAAATGCGGTGGGACGTAGAGATGTTCGGCTACAAGGCGTACTGCCCATACTGCGGTCAGCGGCTTATGCTCTGCGATGAGTGCCAGCATCCGAACGGCGAGTACGATGACAACTGCGATTACTGCACCGAGACGGATAGCTGCCGCTTCAACAAAAAGAGTGACAAGGAGGGCGCACGATGATTACGGGCAGAGAGGACTTCCTGATGACGTTATTGAACTGCGGCAGTTGGGACCTGAAGCTGATTGACGATGTTGGCTATGACTGGTGCGACATTCTCGGAGCAGACGTAGCCGAAGGGCTGCTCGCTTGCAAAATGCGCAAAATCAGTGGCATCAACTACATCATGCGGCAGGTGGTTGAATACGGCATTGACCAGCTCGAAACCGCAATAAACGACCGCATCTGCGAACTGGAAGCGATTCCGAATGAGCGAGAACTGGATGACAGCGAGGAAAAGGAACTCGCCGACCTGCGAACGCTCATTCCGAGCGAGGATATTGGCGGCTATTACAACTGCATTGACACACACGTTTGGTTCGACAAGAACGGCGAAATCTATCGAAAATATCTCGGTGATGCCCTCGATTCGTTCGCGGACGGCACAGGCTTCGAGATTGAAGGAAACTGGGGCGAATGAGCCTCGGATTGTAACTTTTTCGCAAAACTTCGGGCGTTCATATTGACCGAAAGGTAGATTTTGAGTATAATTAGATGATATGAACACAAAGAGAAAGTTGGTTACGAACATTTCAAGCCCCCTTCGCGGACAGCCAATGATGATATGCCGTGAACATGGGGGATGCCATGATGATTCGATGAAAAGGAAAAGAGGTCTTTCATGTACCAATTGTTAAAAAAAGAAAAAAACGCCCGCCGCGGCGAGTTTGTCACCGTACACGGAACCGTGCAGACGCCCGCATTTATGAATGTGGGAACGGCGGCTGCCATCAAGGGCGGCGTTTCCTCTTACGATTTGGCAGACCTGAAATGCCAGGTGGAACTTTGCAATACCTACCATCTGCATCTGCGTCCGGGAGACGAAGTGGTGAAGGAAATGGGCGGTCTGCATAAGTTCATGGGGTGGTCGCGCCCGATTCTGACGGACAGCGGCGGCTTCCAGGTGTTTTCTCTGGCAAAACTGCGAAAAATCACCGAGGAAGGCGTCAGCTTCAATTCGCATATCGACGGCAGACGCATTTTTATCGGACCGGAGCAGAGTATGCAGATTCAGTCCAATCTTGCGTCCACTATTGCCATGGCGTTTGATGAGTGCGTGGAAAATCCCGCACAGTACGGCTACGCCAAACAGTCGTGCGAACGGACGGCACGCTGGCTTGCACGCTGTAAAAAGGAAATGCTGCGGCTCAATTCCCTGGAGGACACCATCAATAAAAACCAACTGCTGTTCGGAATCAATCAGGGCTGCACGTTTGACGATTTGCGCATCGAGCATATGAAGCGGATTGCCGATATGGAGTTGGACGGTTATGCCATCGGTGGACTTGCGGTGGGAGAACCGGCGGAAGATATGTATCGGGTGATTTCTTCCGTGGAACCGTTTATGCCGTCGGATAAACCGCGGTATCTGATGGGCGTCGGCACACCGGTGAATATTCTGGAAGCCGTCTGGCGCGGGGTGGATTTGTTTGACTGCGTGATGCCCAGCCGCAATGCAAGACACGGACATCTGTTCACGTGGGATGGCATACGCAATATGTTCAACGCGAAATACGAGCGGGACGACCGCCCGATTGACGAACACTGCGACTGCCCGACCTGCCGTCATCACAGCCGTGCGTATGTGCGGCACCTGCTGAAAGCAAACGAGATGCTCGGACAGAGGCTGACGGTAATGCACAATCTGTGGTTCTACAATACGCTGATGGAAAAGATCCGGGAGGCGCTGGAACAGGGCAATTACGAAGAGTGGTACAAGAAATATCGGGAAATTTTGGATAAAAGGATATAAAATCCGTCGGTGTTCTTGACTTTTTTGCCGTTTTGCAATATAATCAATAGGGTTCATTGCCCAAGGAACATGGGTAATATTCTTTTTGGAGGTAAACATGAGAAAGGTTGGTAAACCAGCGGTATTCATCGTGGTGTTGCTGATTGTATGCCTGGCATACTTTGCGTTCTTCGGAGCGAGCAATACTTACGGGGATATCACGAAGACTTATATCAAAGGCGTGGACGATATCCGTCTGGGCATTGATATCCGCGGCGGTGTGGAGGCTACGTTTGAGCCGGACACCGAGGACGATATCACCGATGATCAGATGGAAGCTGCCGAAACGGTCATCAAACTCCGTTTGCTGGCACAGAACATCACCGATTCCGAGGTCTATACGGACTATACGAATCACCGTGTCATCGTTCGTTTCCCGTGGAAAGAGAACGAGAGCGACTTCAATCCGGCGACTGCGGTCAAGGAATTGGGCGAGACGGCACTGCTGACATTCCGTGAAGGAAACGAAGTCGATTCGACGACCGGCGCTCCGAGCGGAACCACAAAAGAAAACGTCATTCTGACGGGTTCGGATGTGGAGAGTGCGGAAGCGGTGGTATTGACGGATTCCAATCAATACGCCGTGTCTCTGAAACTCAAAGACAGCGGTAAAGAGAAATTTTCCGAAGCTACGGGTCGTCTGAAAGGCAGCACCATTTCCATCTGGATGGACGAAACGCTGATTTCCTACCCGAAGGTTGATTCTCAGATCACCGACGGCAACGCGGTCATTACCGGAAACTTCACGGCGGATTCCGCCAAGGATCTGGCAAACCGTATCAATGCCGGTGCGCTTCCGTTCAAACTTACGGTCGCGGATTATAATACGATCAATGCTTCCTTGGGCGCCGATGCGCTCAACGCCATGATTCTGGCAGGCATCATTGCCTTTGCACTGATCGTGTGCATCATGGTCGGAATTTACCGTTTGCCCGGTCTGGTAGCATCGGTTGCTCTGCTCGGACAAGTTGCCGGCTCGCTGGCGGCTCTTTCCGGATTCTTCCCGAATATCCCGAGCTTTACGCTGACCCTGCCCGGTATTGCCGGTATCATTCTGGCAATCGGTATCGGCGTGGATGCCAATGTCATCACCAGTGAGCGTATCAAAGAAGAACTGGCGCGCGGAAGAACCTTGGAGAAGGCGATTGATATCGGTTATTCCAAAGCCTTTACCGCAGTGCTGGACGGCAACGTCACCGTGTTGATCGTTTCTGTGATTCTGATGGGTGCGTTCGGTGATCCGAACAGCTTCTTTGCGAAGATCCTCAGCCCGGTGATGGGCTTCCTCGGAACTTCCACCTCCGGCGTCATCTATTCGTTCGGTTATACGCTGTTTGTCGGTGTTATCTGCAACCTGCTGATGGGCGTTTTGGCATCCCGTCTGATGCTCACCTCGCTTTGCAAATTCAAACCGATGCGTAAACTTTGGATGTATGGAGGGAAGAACGCATGAAATTCAATTTTGTGAAAAACAGAAAGTATTTCTTTACCTTCAGCATAATTGTTGTGATTGCTGCTCTTGTGCTGTCCTTTATTCTTCCGCCCAATATCAGCATTGAGTTCAAAGGCGGTACGATCATTACCTATTCGTATGAGAACGAAGTGGATCAGAACGCGTTCAAAGCCACAGTAGAGAATATCGCCGGACGCGCAACGGTTTCCGAGAGCAACAGCCTGGCGACCGGAGCGAAGAACTTGGTGGTATCGTTGGCTTCCAACGACGGTATTACCTTGGAAAAACTCAATGAGATTACCGAGGCGGTGGAAAAAGACTACGGCGTGAAATATGTCGAATCCAGTACCGTCAATCCGACGATCGGTAAAGAACTTCTGATCAAGAGCCTGATTGCAGTGGCACTGGCGGCAGTTCTGATGATTGTCTATATCGGCTGGCGTTTCCGCAAAATCGGCGGATGGTCGGCGGGGGTCTGCTCGGGCATCGCACTGCTCAACGATATCCTGG
>ERZ808252.187-NODE-187-length-64679-cov-4.776940_pt1 | contig 64679 bp, 56 predicted proteins | sample MGYA00521242_ERZ808252 | MGnify/ENA primary metagenome ERZ808252 (study PRJEB31516, sample SAMN03275581) | gut metagenome | biome: mammalia-associated habitat; material: feces | host: Papio cynocephalus | place: Kenya | collected 2012-08-07 ... | reverse complement strand
CCCATGGCTCTGATGTAAATTGCATATATTGACCAGATTGCGCAATTAAATCGCTCATATTTTCTGGGTCAATATTTTTTGGTTTTGTCCAACAATACGTTTTTTGCCCTTTTTTGAACATATTTTGAATCAATAGAATGTTGGTATCAACCGTTGCGCTTTGGAATATTTGCCCCCCCAGATCCAATAACAATTTAGCGTTGTATTTTGTTGAAAAAAGTTGACGCAATCCAACGCCATAACCCGAACGTAACCACTTGTTTGATGTTATATAACATAAATGACCATATGGCTTCAATAATGTCAATCCGCGTTCGTAAAATAAACAATATAAATCTATACTGCCGGTTTTTACCGCCCATTTCTTTGTATCTGTATAGTAATTTTTCAATTCACCCTTGATTTTTTCAAGACTAATATACGGTGGATTGCCAATAACTATATCAAAACCATCGGATATACCAAACATCCATTTTGGATCAAAGAAATTCGCTGTATCATTTTGGTTATATGGATCCCATGCAGCAATATTGACTGCCTGCTTGTGCAATTCTGGCGTTTCCATCATTCCGTTTGATTCCAGTGCGCGTAACAACTCATTTCTTAAATCACGGTCACGATCGCGGCAATTCTTTTTTTCTTGCCATGTTTTTGCATGAAAATGCTGATGCCGAACATTGGTCAATTTTGTTTGAATTTCTTCTATATACTTATCACCAAATGAACGTTCACGTGGTTTCTGAATAGAAACCAGTGTATTTGCGGCAACAAATTTTGTTTCCAGATTGGGTAATTGTTCTATCCCATAGTTTTCATCTGAATTTAGATTTTGCTCACGCTGTTCACAAATCAACGAGATAAAGAAACGCAATTTACTAATTTGAACAGCAATAGGCTGTATATCAACACCATAAATGCAATTTTCAATCAGACGCAATTTGGTTTCATATGGATTTTGTTCAAAATCTGGATTAATGGCACATAATCTGGCGAATATATTATTCAAAATCCCCATCGGAAATGCCCCAGAACCACATGCCGGATCAATAATTTTTATATTAAATAATGCCTTTTTTGTTTCATCTGGCTTGTCTTTGAAATTCTCTCCAACTGTTTGTTCCAGATATGCGTTAATTGATTGTTCCACCATATAATTCACAATCTCACGCGGGGTATAAAAACTGCCAGAGCTTTTGCGGGCACTTTCACCAGTTTCTGGATTATACGCCGCAAGCAAGTTTTCAAATACTTTACCCAACAATTCTGGATCCAGCGCAACATCAATATCATTTGGGGTATTTTCTTCAACCGTAAAATTATATTTTTTGAATATATTGATTATACCGCTGACCGTCTTAGTTTTTGTATCACCAGACAAAATGACATCGTGTTCTGGGGCAAAAAAGACCGCATTTGGAATAAAAGCACGCTTTTGACGCATATCGTCACGACTAAATCCATCGCGATACATAATTTTTATTTTCGGATCTTTGCAATTTTCATCACAGGTTTCTATTGGTTGATCCAAGCATTCAAATAAGCCGCCATTCAAAAACGGCACAGGTTTAAATAAATCAATTGCTGCATCATGCGGTATTTTGAACCATGTTTGCTTTTTATTATCTCTGAACAGGGTTTTTATGCCATATTCACGGTCACCACTTGCAAATTTACGTTCAGAAATTTTTTTATTCAATGATGCAAAAAATAAATTCTGTAAAATAGCGTTATAATAATTGCCACTGGTATAACTAATCGGATCAAAATTATTCAAAATATCATTTTGCAGAACATTTTCTTGGAACAATTCATTTGGTATAAATTTCTTTTGTTTTATAAACCACACAAACATCAAACGGGTAATCAATCTAATAATATGTGTCGGTAAATCATCTCTATCATCGTTTTTATCGCACGCATTATTCGGATAATGTATATCAATTTCCGTAGATTGCGCCCATTGATACCACGTGAATAATTCTGTATAAAATTCCTTTGTCAGCGTTTCAACTGAAAAACAATCTTCCAGTTCTTGTAATGTGTGTATGCGTTTTGCCAGATATTGTTCTGGTGTTTTAGTATGTTGATTTTCACCCAGCAAGAACGAATAACGCCGCGGATTAGAATTTTCAAAATCTAAATCGCCATTATCAGTCAACTTATACGACATTCTTACCAAAGACAAACGCCACACAGATGGATTATCATTTGGTACAAATGCAACAAGTGCATTTTGCCAGCCATTATCACGCATAACCTTGAATATTTCACGCGACAATGTGACACGTGCATCACTGTTTGAGTTATGTAAAACTTCCAATAAATTCAGATTCAAATCAGCACATTCACCTAATTTTGTTATTTTGGTTATCTTTGATGTCTGATTTCTTACAAAAGCAATACCATCAACAGATAATTCTGTACTATCTGGTAAAAAAGCATCTAGGAATTCAGTGAAGTTTTCGCGTATATATGCTGATTTAAAATTCATCATCTTAATTCCTCCGCTAAAATTACATTTTCTGGTTCTGAATCAATTTGGTCTGCCACCAACTCTTTCTTTTCTAGGTATTTTTGAGTAATTTGTTGCGACAATTGTGCTGGCGTTTTAGATTTGTTAATTAATTTGTAATTCGGTAAAGCATTCAGCTCTATCGCCTTTTCCAACAAACGTAAATATTCATCATATTGATGATTTTGTGGATCGTTACGCCATGCCAGAACTTTCGCTTTTGCTTTGCCTTGTTGTGAATTCAGACCACCATCCGCCCCATGGAAAATTCCATTCAAAATATTTTGATAAATTTTCATAAATTCTGGGGATACAGGCGTTGATATTTCACCTTTCTTAGCTTTAAACAGTGGCAATGCATCTTCTGCAGAAACGATTGTTGATGCAGCATTCCCATCAAAAGCCATTTGGAATATGCTTTCATCGCCATGCTTACCATAAACAATCACACATTTTCGTTTTTGGTCGGTGCGCTGGATTCTGCTGCGTGGATTTATTGCCAGGGCTTCTTGATATTCTGGCGTATTATTTGTTCGGGCTTCATCTAACTCATTGTAAAAGTCGGTATCCCATGACTTTTGCTCATTACCCTGCTCTATTTTGCGCAATTTATCATTATATTGGGTAAAGAATAACTCTTCATCATCAGTTAATATTTTTTCATCATTGCCCATAATCATATTAATCATGCGCATTTTTATTGTAGAAATACGTTTGACATTTATATTCTTTTCACCAATGTAAGATGGGAAAAAGTTGTAAATATGTAATTCGTTAAATACTTTCTTGTTTATACGATTAATACGGCCAACACGCTGAATCACCCGAGTAGGATTGTATGGTATATCATAATTAAATATAGTTCCCGCGCGATGCAGATTATACCCTTCTGATATGGCATCAGTTGCAACTAATATTTTATAATCATCACATTGTTCGTTGCTTGGTACACCAGCATCAAAATTTTGACGAATTATGCGTTTATTCGCATCAGACGCATCAGCTGCTGTATAACAAAATACAGGTAATTTATGTTTGGTCAATTCCCTGTTTAAATATTTTGCTGTATCAGCATATCCTGTAAAAACTACTATTTTTCGTTGTGGATCAGAATTCAACTGTTTAGATACTTCTGAAATAAATGCTGTAATCTTGGGGTCAGACGTGACACGACAGCTCTCAAACCAGTCATAACGAATTTGCTTTAATAAACGTATATCTGCCTCAACATCTTGTTCAAATTCTGGTCTGATATATTCATATTCCAGTTCAAACAATCCCTTTTCTTTCAAAACAGCAATTTGTTTTTCTAATTCTTCATCTGCACCAAACAATGTGTCATACGATGTTTCTTTTAACTCTTCTATATCAGGTAAATTTCCACGTTTAAATACAGGAATTTTTTGACGATGTTCTATCCAGCGCAGAATATTTTCAGAATTCTTTATCATACTGTCCAAAGATGTTTTGAATGCCCAAATAGAGCTTTCAAAACGTTGTGTTAGCAACTGGCGCATAAATTTGGCCAATTGCTTCTGAGCACGATCCATAAACTCTGAATCCAATCCTTCTTCTTCAAGCTGCCTAATAACCTTGTCTTTATATTCTGGCTTTACATATGCCAAAGGTTGGTATCTAGCAGCATTATATGTATTTGGCGTATTATTCTCTTCATCCTTTGGACAAATTGCATCCAATGTGCGCAAATATATATCTTTTATTTCATCTATATTATATTCTAGGTTTTCTGGATCGTTAAACTTAGCAAATTCAATATGTTGGGCCGCCAAATCCTTTTTATACCGCTTAATTGATTGCAAGTCCGTTCTTGACCGGCGAATAACCAATGGTGATATAATATTCTGAATTGCCTTGGCTATGGCTTTTGATTCTTTTATAAATGTTTTTTCTGCAGTTGCACTTTGCGCCTTTCTAGCTGCAGCATATGCTTTATTGTAACGCGCAATTAAATCTTCAAAACGGCGGCCAAAATTATCAACATTTTTCAGTGTTGATTTATTAGGAATTTGAAATAATTTTACCAGATTATATATATCTTTTGGTTTATTATTATATGGTGTGGCAGTTAGTAAAACTACTTTATTATTTGTACATAATGCCTCCAATCTAGCATAGTCCGCATTACTGTCATTACGATATCTATGTGCTTCATCAATTATGATTAAATATTGTTGATTATCATTACCAAATTTATCCAATGCATTTTGAATTTTTCCGCTTGTAAACACATGCGCATGGTGCAAAAAACCAAACGTTTGTGCATAATCAATCCACTGTTTTTCCAAATGCGGTGGCGTTATTATAATTACGGGCAAATTTAAATTAGCAGCAACAGACGAAGCAATAATACTTTTTCCCAGACCAACAACATCAGCAACTATAACACCATTATGACGTTTAATTATACCAAGCGCAGCTTTAATAGCATCAATCTGATACGCCAAATCCATGTAACCAGCCAATTGTTTTGGCGTCCTAAAATTATCATCTGCTGTATAACTAGAAAAATACTCATTTAACACGCGTAAGTACATCGCATATGGACTCGGCGTTTTATCCAACCAAATATGCTTTATAACTTTTTCATTAAATTCAGACAATGTTTCTAAATCTGCTATTTTCGTAGCACTTGCCCATAGCCGATCAAATAACTCTTTACCCTGGTTATAATCACAGTCGTGAAATATTACATTTAATTCATTTTGATTTTTCAACCCAGATATTGACAAATTACTAGAACCAATAATCATATGCCCCGGCAAAGTGGGATCATTTTGATTCATAGCCTGAAATAAATAAAGTTTAGAATGGTTAGGTTCTGCTGTTTTACGAATTTCCAGCGTTCCATCTTGAATCTTGCTATAAAATATGCGAAAAGCTTCTTGTTTATCAGGATCTTCAAAGAAATCTGTTCTAAACAGTTTTACTAATTGCTCATAATAGTTCGTTCTGTCTTTCTGACGCGATTTTCTATTGATTTTTGTTATTTTTTCATATTCTCTAATAAAATTATGTATATCAACATCTATATCCAAACCAACTAAAATTCGCATTTTTCTGTCGCCAATATTCTTGTATAATTCAGCAAAACCAGAAAAATAAAAATAACCGACCAAAAAACTAATATCAGAGCTGCTTTCCAGGGTTGTATTTATTAAATTTCCCAATGTCATACCATTGTCATTAGTAACCAATGAACCAGCCATGTCTTACCCCTGTGTTAAAAAACAAACCAACCTTTCTTTTTCATGGTTTAATAAGTATCATATTACTAAGATTTTCGCAATGATTTTATTCATGCCTACCTAGAAGTTTTGACCTTCATTAGTCCTTATTGACTTATAGTAAGTTCTTTCCGAGCGATATATTTATTCAATGTCGGAACACTGACTTTCAGCGTTTTCGCTATTTTTGCCTTACTAGTGCCAGAAATCATTGCATGACGAATTATAGCATCTGTGCCGTCTAATTTATAGTGTTTGTTCTTGCTGCCTTTTATACGCCCCAAAATTAGCCCTTTTGCACGGCGGCATGCCAATGCCTCCTTGGTACGTTGGCTAATAAGATCTCTTTCTATCTCTGCAGACAAACCAAATGCAAATGCCAAGCATTTAGATTGTATATTATCACCCAATTCATAATTATCTTTCACTGTGTATAATTTAACACCATTATTCATGCATTTTTGCAAAATTTCCATTATCATAAAAAACTTTCGGCCAAGACGCGAAATTTCACTACAAATAATCACATCATCCGTATGTAATTTCCGTAACAATCCACCCAGAGCACGTTTTTCTGGCGCACGCATTCCAGAAATACCGTCATCTATAATATATTTATCAATACTCAATCCCAGCGCACGTGCTTTTGTATCAACACCTATACGTTGATTTTCAGTGTCTTGACTATCCGTACTAACCCGTAAATAAGCATATACCATAACTAATCCTTGTTTTCTGTGAACATTTCAGCGGCTGTTTCACGAGATTGCATATTTGGGTTAAACCCGTATAAATTTCCATCGCCATTCCGTTCTAACTTTATCTCTTTGTTTATATATGCCAGACGTAATTGTTCACAAATCCCCATCCATTTATAGAGTAATTTTTCATACTTATTTGCTTTACGCGTATACTCTTCACATTTATTGTCATGAATTACACGTTGTCCACGCCAATGTATTAAGCGGTTTCTTTTTGATTTACAATTCCCCGGCCATTGATTCAGCTCTGCAATTTTTACATCACATTTCTGAAGCTCCAGTAAATGTCTATCTATGGCACGATAACATCTTTGAATTTTTACTTTGTATCGTTCCAATAACTCAGCCGCACTTGTATGACGTGGCACACCATGTGCTGAATGACATGTATACTCCGCTTCTAAATTTTGCCAATCTTGACGATGTTTTAACTCTTTCATAGCCCGATTTAATATTTGATTCTTGTATCCCGCCAGCCTGTCTATCAATGTAAATATAGGTGATTTTTCTAAAATCTTGCGAAAACGCTCAGTATTATAATAATCACCATTTTCTACAGCCATACAATCGGCGTATTCTTGATAAAGTTGTTCTTGATTCATTGCCTTCATGTTTTGTCCTTTGCGCACGTGCGTATAGGGGTTGATAATTGATATATTAAAAATTGTTTGGCGCGACCAGCTGAGATTGAATCCAAACGTCTAAATCCTCTTTGCGATACCGAATACGATTTCCCCAGCGCATAAACGGTATTTTATCTTTACCGTAGTGACGCCATGTATTCAGAGTTCCAACTGTTGTCCCCAGATATTCAGCAGCCTCTTTTTGCGTTAATAATATCTTTGTATTTGTCATCATTAAGTCTCCTTATTTTTTGTTAGGTATATACTTTGTTTGTTCGTATCAAATATATGAAAGTAAAAGACTTTTGAAAATGCCCAAAACCGTTTACCCCATAAATACACATAATGGGTTAAACCCATAAAAAACCGCAAAATATCAACAAAAAACAGGGCAAAAACGCCCTGCTAACTAATACAAAAAAATACATATACTCAACCTTTACGATTTCTTCCGTTCTGAGAACCAGGTAACCGTATTAAAGTAGCCATGGCCTTCGCTAAATTTGCCGATGGTCTTAACCCCCTCTGGGACATTTTCTTTGCAAAACAATCTGTCAGTAATTCTTTTTTTGATTGGTTTTCAACTGAAATACCTTCTTCTTGTATAACCTCAAACATTATAGCAAGATATGGTGTTGTATAATTATTACTCATAGGTAATTCGTCAACCATTGATATAATAGAAAATTGTTTTTTTAAATCATCCAAACAAACAGTTACATTATAATATGCATAATAACCATGCTGAATTGCGTTACTTGTTAGCCTAAGTTGCATATTTCGGCCTAATCCAAAAATCTGCTCGCCTTTTGTTTTATATGGATGCTCTGCTATCCATATTTGTTCACCTTTTTCCATTGGAACCATACGTTTATGACCAAAAACACGGATTTTTTGAGCCGCTATTCCAAGAATTAATTTCTTGCTCGCCTTTTTTAGATCTTCTTCGTGTGCATCTAAATATTCTACTGTTAATTCACTATATGTTCTACCGGAGCAAATCAAACTAACCGCATCTTGTAAAGAAACCAGTTTTTCCTTTTTTGAATGCATATACACCACCTTTTATATGTAGTGTATAACATACTAAATACAGTTAAATTTTGAAAGAGTTTTCATAATAAAAATCAACAATTATTCTGATATTTAATCAATATCAAAGATACTGATATAAAATTTACTCTACAAATCCCAGCATTTTATCTGTAGCGGTTTGCATTGAATCACGAATTGGATCAACAGTCAGACGGCTATAAACTTGTGTTGCGCTGGTGGATTTATGACCAAGTGACTTTCCGATAATCGGTAAACTTGACCCTGATATCGCCTGCCAAGAACCCATTGTGCGCCGTAAATCATGCAAACGCAAGTTTTCAATTTCTGCATTACGCAATAGTTCTTGCCAGGGACGCTTTGGATCTTCCAAATGACCACTTTTACTCTTTATGCTAGGTAATACCCACCCAAAATTCTTGTTATGGTTGATTTTTTGCAATAATTCACGCACCTGATTAACCATTGGTATTTGCAATGGTTGCCCTCCCTTGGAATCAGGTACATATATCAGACCAGAGGCAAAATCAACATGTTCCCACCGCATAGTCAAAACATTATTACGCCGCATACCTGTGAACAATGATATCATCACATAATTCTTAAATACATCGTTTTTCACATCTCCCAACGCCGTCCAGAACCGTTTTAATTCATCCCCATTCAAAAACCTGTCTCTACTTTGTTCTGTAAATTTACGAATACCGCCGGCCGGATTACTACGTCCGCCCATCAATCCTTTTTTTATCGCGATCGCGTATATATGTTTAATGAGTGATAATACCCGATTAGCAGTATATGGACTATGTGTTTTGCATGTTTCAATATGCAAATGCTCAATCTCATCAGACTTTATACTTAACAACTTACGATTATGAAATTGGCAAAGCCTATGCTTAAATATACTATCATCATTATCAACAGAACGTTGCTTTTTGTAAACAAACGAATATTCAGGCTTGTATATATTTTCATAAAACTGACGAAACGTTATGTCATTCAGACATTCACGCCTTTGCAGGCTTGGATCTTGCCCATTATCAGCAATTTCTTTCAGTGTATGTGCTTGCCGCCGTGCATCATGTAATTTAGTCTGTCCAACACGTCCAATTTTAATCCGCTTTGGAACGCCCTGATATTTCATGTAAGCGTAATATGTCTTGGTTCCACCATATGTTATAATTACACACAGACCATCATGACTGCCCGTATCATAATACACCACCTGACCATCCAATGGAATCGGCAGGCTTTCCAATGAACGTTCTGTAAAATTGATATGCTTACTTGCCATTTTTTAACAATTTTTCCAGTTCCTTGATATCAGATTTATACTCTTCAACAGCAATGTTTTTTTCTTCCTGTTTTATGCGTAATTTGTACTTTACATATTCTGCGCTGGCATGTCGCAAGGCTTCCACCCTAGATACAGTCCCCGCATTTGTTAAAATCTGTTTCTTGTTAAAGGCTAAAAAAGAATCTAATTCTTCTTCCCATTCTTTCATAAATATAGGTTCTTCTGCATTCGCTTTATGTTCAGCAAAATCCAAGAACATATTTATGATATATTTTAATTCTGTCAATTCTGGCTCTGTCAGGTAATTCTTCGCAATAGCAATATCTGATTTTGTAATATCACCTTTTGTCATATTATCCCACGTTTGCAAATTCATGTGTTCTTTTGTGGAATCTGCACGACTTTTTATTAACTCTGCTGATGTTTGTCCTGTAATTGCGTAATGCACCTTGTTTTGAACAATTGCAAAAAACATTATAGTCTGTAATTTATCGTAATTATAATCTGCTGATAATGCATAAATTTCCTTTAATTGCTGGTACAGCATTTTTTCAGACGTGCGAATATCTTTGATGCGTTCACGCAGTTCTTTAAAATATTGCTTATCAAATTTATTTCCCCGCTTAAAACGCTCATCATCCAGCGCAAAACCCTTTTGAATGTATTCATGTAAAACCTTGGTTGCCCAGATACGAAATTGTGTTGCTTTTTTAGAATTAACACGATACCCAACGGCAATTATCATATCTAAATTATATAATTTAGTTTCATAATTCTTGCCGTCCGATGCAGTTATTTCCATTTTGGAAATAACTGTGTCATCCATTAACTCACCAGATTCAAAAATATTCTTTATATGCTTGTTAATTGCCGGAACTTCTACCTCAAATATCTCGGCCATTTGCTTCTGGCTAAGCCACATTGTATCCTCGCCAACATGAACCATAACTGTTGGTTTGCCATCTTGGTTATATGAAAATAACGTTACCGGAAGTTTATTCATATTTTTTTCCTGTATTTTTGCTACCTATTTGCTACTTATAACATAAATTTTTACATTTTGCTACCAATTTATATTAATTTTTATTCAACTTATCATATAGCAAAAACCGCAGAAAATCAAGAAAAATTTATCATTATTTATCAATATTCAACCACCGACCCATTAACTGAAGGTCTGTGGTTCAAATCCACACTCCGCAACCAGTTAAATGAAAAAGCACACCCAAAAAGGTGTGCTTTTTTTATTTAACCTGTGTTGAGAACCATCGGTTTGTAACCCGCTGCAAAATGCATCTACTATTATTTTCCTGAACAAAAACAAAGGATTATAACATGGTTTATGCATACCTGCGCGTCAGCACCGATGCCCAAGATACCGCCAATCAACGTTTGGGTGTTGATACCAAGGCAATCAAATTGGGCCTGAACATAGACAAATACATCATTGACGACGGCGTGTCCGGTACAACAGACCCCAACATGCGTAAATTCGGCGCACTGATAAAGAACGTAAAATTTGGCGATGTAATCATAGTTTCCGAACTTTCGCGATTTGGCCGCCGACTGTTTATGCTGTTTCGCGTGTTGGAAACCTTGCTCAACAAAGGAGTCAAAGTTTATTCGGTCAAAGACGGTTATTCATTGGACAACACATTACAGTCCAAGGTTCTGGCATTCGCATTCGGTATGGCGGCGGAAATCGAGCGCGAAATGATATCAAAACGCACCAAAGAGGCACTGGCCCGCCGCAAGGCCGATGGAAAATTCATTGGTCGCAAATCCGGTGCAAAAAACACGCGTCATAAATTGGACGGCAAAGAAAACCTGATAAAAGTAATGCTGGAATCAAATATGTCACTGCGCGACGTCGCACGCCGCCTGAACGTCAGCCCCACCACCATCAGCACATTTATCACGAACAAGTGTCCAGAACTGACCATCCCCAGTACTGGACAAAATTATACACTATAATCAGTTCAAAAACAATTTATTTTTGTCCAAATCTAGGGATGGTCAAATTTGGACAGTTTAATATGACGCCCCGCAAAAACGGGGTGTCAATATGGCAAACAAAAATCTATCTGCGGCAAAACGCGCAAAAAACGATGAATTTTATACACAATATGCAGATATTCAAAAGGAAGTGAATGCATATCTGGACTACAATCCCGACGTGTTTCGCGACAAGGTTATATTATTGCCATGCGATGACCCAGAATGGAGTAATTTTACAAAATTTTTTGCCCAGAATTTTGAACGTTTTGGTATCAAAAAACTGATATCAACCAGTTATGCATGTGCCGCCAAGGGCAAAGATGCCTGTGCAGATTATTGTCCAACACTGTTTGAATATAATTCTGAAAAATTCAACAAAGATAAAACAGAAACCCATGGAAAAATATTTACACTGACCCGCGATACAAATCATAACGGTCGCATTGATATAGACGATTTAGAATGGCAATACTTGGACGGCGACGGTGATTTCCGCAGCGACGAGATAAAAAAACTACGTGATACGGCAGATATCATTGTGACCAACCCGCCATTCTCGCTGTTCCGCCAGTTTCTGGGCTGGATAACAGAGGCAAACAAACAGTTTTTAATCATTGGAAATATGAACGCGATAACGTATAAAGATGTATTCCCATTGATACAAAATAATCTTATTTGGTTTGGTGAAAGTATTCATAGTGGCGACAGAGAATTTAGAGTTCCAGAATCTTACCCATTAAACGCATCTGGATTTCGTATTGATACAAACGGGGAAAAATACATACGCGTAAAAGGGGTTCGCTGGTTCACAAACATTGAACATGGTCGCCGACACCAACCAATGCAACTGATGACCATGGCAGAGAATATAAAATTCAGCAAACACAAAACAATCAAAGAAAATGGTTATCAAAAATACGACAACTATGATGCAATAGAAGTGCCTTATACAGACGCAATTCCCAGTGATTATACCGGAATAATGGGTGTTCCAATCAGTTTTCTTGATAAATACTGTCCTGAACAATTTGAAATTATACAATTAGACCACTGGGGAAAACTCGGCAACCTTGATAACAAATTAAACAATAAAAATCTTTATAGACGTATTTATATTCTTAAGAAAGGTAACGCATAATGAAAACAACACTCAGAACCGATATAACTATTCGCGATATTTGCGATGGATTTGTGTATAATGAATACGAGGGGCGCGGATTATTTGGCCTGTCTGGGAAACTGACAATTCAACCAGAATACCAGCGCAATTATATTTATGCCCAAGAAAACCGCGAATCTGGGGTTATTGATTCTGTTATCAAAGGTTACCCACTGGGCCTGATTTATTTTAACAAGGTTGCCGATGACAAGTTTGAGGTTTTGGACGGTCAACAACGTATAACCAGTATTGGCAGATACATTACAAATAAATTTCCAATCAAAGACCAAAATGGTATGGAACAATATTTTGATGGTCTGAACCAACATATACAAAATCAAATACTGGACACCCGCTTGTTGATTTACGAGTGCGCTGGTACAGAAACCGAAATCAAGGAATGGTTCAAGATAATAAATATCAAAGGCATCCCATTAAATGACCAAGAATTATTAAATGCCGTATATTCTGGGCCATTTGTAACACTGGCCAAAGAAGAATTTAGCAACAGCCAAAATGCAAATATTCAAAAATGGAGTGCATATGTTTCTGGGACGGTAAATCGTCAAGATTATCTGAAAACAGCACTAGAATGGGTCAGTAATAATAACATCAGTGATTATATGAGTGCGCACCGTAACGACGACAATATCACTGAATTAAAGCAATATTTTTCTGCTGTTATTGATTGGGTTTCCAGCGTGTTTCCAAACATCGAACCAGAAATGCGTGGGTTGGAATGGGGACGTTTATATGAAAAATACCACCGTCAGGCATATGATCCAAAAATCATAGAATCTAAAATCAAAGAGTTATATGCCGACCCATATGTCAAAAATCACAAAGGTATATTTGAATACGTACTTGGCGGTTGCGTGGACACCAAATTACTGGACGTGCGTGTTTTTGACGAGGCCACAAAACGCGCCGTATACGCAAAGCAAACACAACGTGCAGAGGAATCGCACACATCAAATTGTCCATTATGTGCACTGGCGCGCGATGCAAATAACAGCAAAATATGGAAATTGTCTGATATGGACGCCGACCACGTGACCGCTTGGTCAAAGGGTGGCGCAACAGATATAAAAAATTGCCAAATGTTATGCAAAAGTCACAACCGTGCCAAGGGTAATAAATAGTTTTTGACACAGCAAAATAACATATTACACTTATCATCATGTTATTACGTAATATTATTTTTGCGTTTGCTGTGATTTTGGCGGGCAATGCCAATGCCGCCGTATCGTGTCATGAAAATGCGCTGGGCGCGCAAAATTGCACCAACCGCGCAACCGGCGAAACCATGCATGGACGCATAGACGCGATGGGTAATCAAAAATTTACGACAAACACCGGCAAAACCATTAAATCGCGCACCGCGGCAAACGGCACAACCGTTTACACCGATAAATCCGGTGCGCGCACCACATGCCGTAAAAACGCAATGGGCGCAACCGTTTGTCGCGACGCGTCGGGCGACAAAATTACATGCCGCACAAATGCCGTCGGTCACACAATTTGCAAATAAATATACGTCAGAAATTATTCAAAACAGCGACGCAATGTTTCGCCCGTGTCGTTTTGGTCAACGCGCTTGTTACGTATCTCTTGGGCGGCATTGATTTTTTGCTTTATCAAAATCAAATCAGGGTGCGCCTGCAATTCTGCATTCAGTTCATCAACCGCCGCCGAAATATCAGACGAATTTTTCACAAATATCGGTGTAATCGAATCTGCGGCCGCATAGACGGACGTTTTCAGTTCGTCCGCAAAGTCATCAATCACTGACAAATACGCGCGTATGTGCCCATCTTCATGCGCCAAAATCGCATTATAAGAGCATGAATATGGGCTGTGTCGCATATCAATTTGTACCAAGAAATTACTGTACCCAACCGACGCGTTTACGGATTTTATCGCAACGCAAAAACCATCTTCGATTGATGTAATATCAGCAATAATGTCATAGTTATCGTCCAACGTCGCAATCACATTGCCGTGCAATAAATCCATTGGCCGCAGGGGTTGTACAACCTCTTTGACCCATTGCGGCGTGGTGATATTTACATTCGGGTTCAGTTTATATGCCAAGCAATCATCGGCGCGCGCCATTGTCGCACAGCAAACGCCCAATAAAACCGCAGCACCCCGCCATAACATTTTGTTATAAATCCCCCGCGCCCTGCTTTTTCAAATATTCAGACACGAAATTATTGCCATATTGCTTGTATAATTCTTCGGCCAACAATACCGACGAACGTCCCGATTCAAACAGGCGCAGCAAATTACCCAATCCGCCCAATTCTGTATTCAGAATCACGGATTCGCCCGTCACTGGTCGCGACAGCAACACCGCACGTTTCAGGTTTGGATACGCCTTGCCTTGAATAAAAGCCATTTCCAGCGGATTCAAATTCCAGTACTGATAATCCGATGCGTCCGCCGCCGGATTACGGAAGAATAATACCGTTTGCGCCTGACCACGAACAACGTCGCCAATCCCCAGTTTGTCCAGAACATTCGCACGCTGGAACGCAACCATATACGCCTGACGATTCTTGCGCCCTTCTTGCAGGCCGGTAATAAAGTTATCGCGGAACATTTTGTTTTCCAGCATAGGCGCGGTTTCGTCAATCATAATCAGCGACGGATTTCCACCCGACACCGTGATATTATTGATTCTGTGCAAAATATAAGAAATCACCGCCGGCGCAAGTGTTTCGTCCTGTAATATTTCGGTAAAATCAAACGTGGTCAAACGTGATTGCAAATCCAACGTATCGGACGTTTCATTAAATATGTCGCCATATTGCAACGGGTCAATCCACTTTTTCAACGCCGGTCGCATATTGCCATTTGATGCAAAGCAACTCTCCCACAAATTCTTCAAGATTCTGTCGCGATCGGGCAGATAATCAAAATTCACCGACACCGCACGCGCAATTTCGTCCGCAGAATTTGCGTCTGACTGTCCTGTTATTATTGCAAACCACCGACGCAAGAACGCGCGATTTGCCGCCGTGTCCGGCATTTTCAGCGGATTCAGGTGGGTCAAAAATGAATTGTCTGCGGCGTTTTTCTCTTTGCCCTGCATCGTGATGTATTTGCCACCAACCGACAGGGTAAATATTTCCGCCCCCTTGTTACGGTCAAAAAAGAATGCCTTTAATTTCGGATGACGCAATGATTGCGCAATCAAGAAACTGAACAGCGTTGTTTTACCGCCACCTGTTGGCCCGATTGTCAATGTATGCGCAACCGCCGCTGGCTTGTCCGATACATGGAATTGGAACTGATACGGCGTTCCTTGGGCGGTTGGAAATACCACCAGTGGCCCTGGGCCCCAATCTGAGTTCGCCACCCCACGTGGCTGGGTCGACATAGGAATACTGATTGCGGCCGTCCGCGACAGCAACTTGAAACTGCGCGGGAAAACATCAAAACCTGGGATTTGTGCAAACCACGATACGCGCGCCGCATACGTTTCACAAATCGGCGCAACACCAAACGATGCTGAAATCTTCTTGAACTCGTCAACATAATGATTCAATTCATCAATCGAACGCCCAAACAGAATAAACAGCGGGTAATAATTTACCAGCGATTGATTTCCCGTTGCGTTTTCGTCCATTGCACTTTGTGCATCAGAAATCTGTTCCAATGTCGATGTTTCGTTATCATCGGCCGACGATTGACGCTGGCGCAATGTCATTTCAACGTCCGCCGTTCCCATAATCTGAAACGCATTCATACAAATCATTTCGGTCTGGATTGTTGAAATTGTATCAAAAAACTCTTCGTCCAAATAATCCGGCGACATACGGAAAGACATCATTGCTGCAAACGTCTGCGCCCCGCCACTGATATACCGAACAACGCCATCACGCATAAATTCAACATCGTCAACCGTTACCAAATCCGCAATGCGGTTATCGCATACAATGGGCGCGGGCTTTGTAATTGGTGACAAAATCCGGCCAAAGAATCGCGCCATATTATCGGTGGAATTATTACGCAATAATTTCGGCTGGTACGCAGCCAATATAGATTCCAGATAATTACCATATTGATTTAATTTTTCGCGCGCCGACGCGCCCGATACCTGTAACACTATATAATAGTTATTCAGGAAAATACGCAACCCTTGGGCCTGCCACTTGTCATAAATTTTCTGCAAAACCGGCTGGTCAAATTCATAGTCCGTATTTTCGTCCGTTGCATCACGCGTCATAAAGAAACGCATCACCATATTTGGATCACGAATTTGGTTAAACAGTTGCGTGCGTAATTCCAAGAATTTTTCACGTGTTGCGGCATCCTGCATACTGGTCTGAACCCCCGCAACCCGATACACGCGCAACAACGACCCGTCCGATAATTCCAGTGAATCATCGTTGTACACGGTCTGGAACGGCAAATACCGCGCATAGCGTTTATAACCAAACTGGGGCAATATACGCCGCGTCAGTGCCGGCAAATACATCATCAGCACGACAAATATAAAAATCACCGCAATGACCATAATCATTGTCGTGACGGGAAAACCACTGCCTGCGAAATATTCAAAAAATCCATTCATTTTTTACGCCGCCAATCTGTTTGGTATCTTCTTTTTGAACAGTTGTATTTTTGCAGCCAAAATTTGGCCCAGTTGGGGATCACGCTTTGCAAATGTCGCCATTATCATATGAACCACGCACAGCGACACCAAAAACCACAGCGGTGACACAGGATCTCTGCCATTTGTCCACAACAGTGATGCAACAAAAACCATAATAAAAACAAGGAACTGAATCACAAAGTTCAAAATTGCCATATTATAGGGCACATAAAATATGCGCGCCGGATTGGCCAATGCTTTCAGTACCCGCTGTCTCATTTTTGATAAAATCCCCCCTGATGTTGGAATTATAACAATTTCAACAGTTTTCAACAAGTATAAAAAGCAAGCCCATAAATTTGTTAAAAATACTGAAAACTGCGCATTTATTGACATGTTTATATTTCCGCAATATTTTCAACTGTGGCACACAAAATCCCCAGAAATCTTGCAAAAAAGTGTTGAAAACTTGTTCAAAAAAAGTTCACAACAGTTTTCAACAAAACCAACAGCCCCTACAACTACAACAAAAATATAATAATTATTTGATTTTTTACAAAAAGCGTTTATAATCACCACGCAATAAAGGATTTAGATATGAAATTTTTGAGTTCATTAAAAGCTTGGAAGAAACGCGGCAATGTTAAACAAATTCGCCGTGGTAAACAGGTTATCTTGATTGATCCTGCGAATCCAAAGTTAAAGGCCAAACAGGGCTTCAAGAAAAAATAAATCCGTGCCTGATTGGGTTATGGTTATTTTGTGTCCGATAAAATCGTTTTTATCGGGCGCTTTTTTGTATTCTGTTTTGGGTGATTTTATAAATCATTCATAAACGCTTCGCGGGTGGCAAGGGTAACCTCTGCCCCAGACAGGCCCGCTTCGCGTAAATATTCAATTTGAAAATCGGTTGGGCGGAAAATCGCCGCACTGTGGTCGGCCGATTTTGGCACGGACGAAATACGTTGTGCGGGCACAAATTCAATTTGCGCGGTTTTGTCCGCCAATGCCGCAAATGCGATATCTGAAATCGCGTTTTTCGTATTTTTTTCAATTACGGCCGTACCAGACAATTTTGATTTTGTATTTTTTTCCGCAATCAATTTTGTTTTAACGCAAATCGCGGTATCATCGACCGCATGTTGACCGGTAATGTTATACGTTAAATCACCGCCATTTTCCAATAATACCCCGCCACGAATTTCAGAATTTTTACCGGTGTTTTTGATAAAAATATCAAAAAAGGCCGGTAAATTATTTTTTACACGCACGTCTAAAATGACGGATTGATTTGCCGCAGAAATATTCAAATCCAGCCGGCATTTACCGGCAATTTCGCCAACATATATTACATGAACGGGCAATTCGTATGTTTTATCAATATTGCAATCGGGCAATGTTGATAAATCAGCGCAAAACACGCCATCGCGGAAAACAATGGTTTCCGCCGGCGTGGTTTTTATATTGAATTCGTTCCACATGTATGACATATTACAGGCATTATAAAGGATTTAGTTATGGGTTTCAATTGCGGAATTGTTGGATTGCCAAATGTTGGAAAATCTACGTTATTTAATGCACTGACACAATCGGCGGCGGCAGACGCGCAAAACTATCCATTTTGCACCATTGAACCAAATACCGGTCGCGTTGTTGTGCCGGACGAAACACTGCTGAAATTGGCGGCGGTTGATAACAGTGCGAAAATTATTCCAACACAACTGGAAATTGTTGATATCGCGGGTCTGGTGCGTGGCGCATCAAATGGCGAAGGGTTGGGTAATAAATTCTTGGGCAATATTTTATCAACTGATGCAATTATTCACGTTGTGCGTTGCTTTGAAAATGATGACATTGTGCACGTCAATGGCCGCATTGATCCTTTGGACGATATTGAAACGATTGAAACAGAACTGATGCTGGCCGATATGGAAAGCATGGAAAAACAGATTAAAAATCTGGAAAAAAAGGCGCACGGTCTGGACAAGAATGCAATCAAATTACTGGCGGATGCAAACACGATTTACACTGGTTTGAAAAGTGGTACGCCCGCGCGCAATTCGGGTGTGGATGCATCGCCATTTAACCTGTTGACGGCCAAACCGGTGATTTACGTATGCAATGTCGAAGAATCCGCCGCCGCAACCGGTAATAAATATTCTGATGCCGTACGCGCAAAATATGGCGACGGCGCGCCTGTGTTGGTGATTTCATCAAAAATCGAAATGGAAATTTCCCAGATTGTAAATCCAGACGAACGCAAAATGTTCTTGGACGATTTGGGACTGAAACAATCCGGACTGGAACAGGTTATCAAAACGGGCTATGAAACATTGGGCTTACAAACATTTTACACCGTTGGCCCAAAGGAAGCGCACGCATGGACAATCACGCGTGGTATGACCGCGCCACAGGCCGCCGGTAAAATCCACACTGATTTCGAGAAAGGTTTTATTCGTGCCGAAATCATTTCGCCCGCGGACTATATTGCGCTGGGGGGCGAGGTTGCCGTCAAAGAAGCCGGCAAAATGCGTCTGGTCGGCAAAGAATATGTTATGCAAGAAGGCGACATTTGTCATTTCTTGTTTAATAATTAAAAAACATCAAAAAAGGCCGGTAAATGCCGGCCTTTTTTTCATTATTTTTCGCTGTTTACGGCGTAATAATATTCCAATTTTTCATGGTCATAATCTTCTATTCTGCCCGATGGTAATACCAGCATACGGGTAATCCCGATTTGTTCGACAAAGTCCGGATTATGGCTGACCACGATAATTGTGCCGGTAAAATCCCTGAAATTATCACCAATCACGCGTTGCGTTTCGGGGTCTAGGTGATTCGTTGGTTCGTCCAGAATCAGCATATTTGCACGTCGCAATAAAATCTTGGCCAATGCAACACGCGCGCGTTCCCCAGGCGACAGCACAGACACCTGTTTGAATACATCCATATCATAGAACAAGAAATTCGCCAGCACCGCGCGCAGTTGTTGATCTGTGTAATCATCGCTGGCGACATTTTCCAGAATTGTTTTGTCGGGTGACAATCCCTCTAATTCCTGTGCATAGTATGCAATGTCGGTCTTGGGATTTATATCAATCGTGCCGCGTTCTGGGGCCAGCAGCCCCATTATCAATTTCAGCAGTGTTGATTTACCTGTACCATTTTCACCACAAATTAAAAAGCGTTCGCCACCCGTGATAATAAATGACAAATTTCTGTATAATAACTTTGCATTTGGATACCGAAACCACAGGTTATCAACCATAATCGGGTGACGCGCACCATCGCGCATGGGTGACAAATCCATCTTTAACTTTTTATACGCGGTTTCGCGTTCAATTCTGTTTTTCAGCACATGTTCCAAAATCGCCGCACGAACATTACCCGCACGCTTCATCGCGTGGTTGGTCGGACTGGCGGCATTTGCGCGCGCCACAAAATCAGACAGGTGTTTAATCTGGCGTTCTTGGTTTTCAATCGCCTTGGCGCGGGCGCGTTTTAATTCGCGCAATTTTACCTGATAATCATCATAGTTCCCAGAAAACACAGATATCTTTTTGATAACCTTGTCCACGTACAGAATCTTGTTTACGATATTGTTCAAAAATTCGCAATCATGACTGATAATCAAAACCATACCGCGGTATTTTTTCAGGTAATTGCAAACCCAGTCCTTGGTCGTGGCGTCTAAATGATTTGTTGGTTCGTCCAGTAATAAAATTTCCGCCATGGAATACAGCAGACGCGCAAATGCAACCTTGGACTTTTGACCACCCGACAGGTCGCACAACCGCATGTCCAGCATATCTGAATCAATATGCATATTGTCGATAATTTCCAGCAACGTATCTTCGGCAGTATAGCATTCATAATAATCCAGTTCGGATTGCGTGCTGTCTATGTCCGATTGAACCTGCGCGTCATCGGGCGTGTCCGCAATTTGTTGATAGAGGTTGCGCAGGCGTTCTTCCAGTTTTGCGATGGGTCGCCCCGTTGTTAAAAATTCCCAAACGGTTATTTCTGGATTTGTTATTTCGATTGTCTGTGGTAAATCCCCCAATCGCGCACCGCCGGTATCAATGCGGCCCGCGTCCGGTGATAATTCACCCAGTATCAATTTGAACAGTGTGGTTTTGCCCGCGCCATTTACACCAACAATACCAACCTTGTCCCGTGTCGACAGGTTAAATTCTGCGTTGTCATACACAACCGTTGTGCCAAATGATAAAGATAGAGATGACGCATGCATGTTGAAAAAATCACTCTGAAATCATTTGTTCCAGTTTTTCCGTGTACTTTGCAATTTCGCTGTCGATAGCGGAAATCCGCCCACGCGCGTCATCGTCTGCATCGCCACGCAATATATCAGTGGTCAATTTTTGTTTTTGTTCACGTAATTTTTTCAGGTAATTTTGCAACTTTAACGATGTGATATAACGTTCCGCACCACGCGCATCCATATTCATATCAGGCGCGTCACCGTCCAACGAAATATTCAGTTTTGCTAAAAATTCCGCATGACGTTCCGCGATTTCTGGAAATTTGTTTGTGATAAATACCAGCGTATTGCGCGTAATTGCATCAATTTCTGGAACGGAAACTTGCGCCGCTTGTGGCTTGCGTGACCATTTGTGCCACTGATTAAACTTGCGCGAATTATATTCGTTTTCATATTCCGCGCGCAACGCCACATCTGCAATTTTGTCTGTTTCAGATTTCAAGAATTTTTCCGCCTGTGCACGTCCGCCTGGGGTTGATACAACATAATTGTTGTTCGCCGTATTCCACAAAAAATCGGTCAGGTTTTCCGCCGCATCAATAATCGCGCGCATGGCATCCGTGCCAGAATTTTTCAAAACCTCGTCCGGATCTTTGCCGCCGGTAACAAATGCAAATCTGACATCGGAATCATCGCGCACAAATGGTAATACAATGTCTGCGGCGCGAACCGCGGCCTTGCGTCCCGCATTATCACCATCAAAACAAAATACGATATTACGATTTGCCTTGCACAGAATTGCCAAATGATCTTCGGTCAATGCCGTCCCCAGTGGCGCAACCGTTTCAGGAAAACCGTGGCATTGCATTTGAATGGCGTCAATTTGCCCCTCTACAATAATAGTGCGATTATTGCGATGAATATTTTCGCGGGCAAAATTAAATCCAAAAATCGTTTTACGTTTATGAAATATTTCTGTGTCCGATGTGTTGATATATTTGGGTTCTGAACCGTCCAAACTGCGCCCTGAAAAAGCAACAATTTGACCGCGCGCGGAAAATATAGGAAACATCAATTTATCGCGAAAGAAATCATACATTCCATAATCGCCACGCCGACACAGACCCGTGCCAATCAGAATATCTTGGCGGGTGTTTACAAATTTATTGGCAATAAAATTATTTTTCGGTGCGTACCCCAAGCGATACTTTTTTATCATATCGTCGGTAAAGCCGCGGCGACGAATATATTCCAATGCAATCGCGCCCGCGGGGGTAAATAATTGCTTTTGATATTCAGTTGCCGCGCGTTCCATAATATCAAAGTATGATTCTTCGCGGGCGACAATTTTCGGATCACGTGGCTTGAACTCTGGTAATTTCATACCCGCCATATCGGCCAATTCTTTGATTGCATCAACGAACCCGACGTTTTCCGATTTCATGGTAAAAGAAATAATATCGCCATGTTCGCCACACCCGAAACAGTGATAAAACCCCTTGTCTTCGTTCACAGAAAAACTGGGCGTTTTTTCATTATGAAATGGACAACAGCCCCAATAATTTTGCCCCTTTTTGGTCAATGGCACACGACGCGACACCACGTCCACGATTGACAGACGTGTACGCAATTCATCAGTAAAATTTTTATCGTAATTTGCCATTACTTTGCTTTTTTACGGAAACGCGTACTTGGTTTCTTGTTGTTGATTAAATCAATCGCTGTTTCCAAATCAGGTTGCGTTTTTACCGAAACATTTACCTTGTTCGATGAAATATATGCACCATAACGTCCCGTTGGGTAATAATAAATCATCTGGTCTGTTGCCGGATTTTTACCCAGTTCAATCGGTTCTGCTTTCTTTGGGCCGCCCGCCAGTAATTCGCGCGCAATGTCCAACGTGATTGTGTCGGCGGTGTAATTTTTCGCCGCGACGTTTTTTTTGCCGTCCGTCACATATGGGCCAAATCGTCCGACACGGAATGAAATACCATCACCCAAATCTGTGGACGCATTTGCGGGCTTTGCCGGCGTATCAGCCGCATCCGCCGATGGCGCGGCGACATCTGACAAACGCTGAGTATAATTACATGTTGGGTAATTTTCGCACCCGATAAACGCACCAAACTTGGACAATTTAATTCCCAGTTTTCCACCACACTTTGGACATTTATCATTGCCATCTGGGAACAAGTGATGATGCATAACGTGATTGATTTCGTCGATAATTTCTGTTGTTTTAATACCGCGCGCGCCATCAATCATGGATTCTGTTGGTGTCCAGAATGCACGCAACGCCGCAACCTTTTCCTGTTTGCCATTTGATACATCGTCCAATGTATCTTCGGTTTTTGCGGTAAAGTTCACATCAACCAATTCATTAAAATATTTAGCCAAATATGCCGCAATAACCCAACCGCCAGATGTCGGGTGGAAACGACGTTGTTTGTCTTGTTCAACATAGCCGCGGTCAACGATTGTCGACATAATCGTCGCATACGTTGATGGACGCCCGATTCCTAATTCTTCCAGTTTTTTAACCAGTGACGCTTCGGTATAACGTGCGGGTGGTTGTGTAAAATGTTGTTCTGGGGTCAATTCAGTAATCACAACCGCATCACCCACAGACAAGGCCGGCAATTTAGATTCCGCCGCATCCGCATCGTCATCGCGTGATTCGGTATACACACGCATAAACCCATCAAATGTACGTGTCGAACCAACCGCATGGAAAATCGCGCTATGTGCATTGTTTTCTATATCTGCGGCCACACTGTCAAATTCTGCATTTGTCATTTGACACGCAATCGTACGCTTCCAAATCAGATTGTATAATTTTTCTTCATCACCCGACAGGTTTGGCATCGCATCATCAAAGTGTGTTGGGCGAATGGCCTCGTGCGCCTCTTGGGCGTTCTTGGATTTAGTAACATAAATGTTTGGTGATTTTGGAACAAACGCATCCCCATATATGCGACCAATATACGCGCGAATATCATTCACCGCGTCCGCCGACAAATTCGTTGCGTCCGTACGCATGTATGTAATCAAACCGTGTTCATACAGTTTTTGTGCGACGCTCATTGTGCGCTTGGATGAAAAGTATAATTTGCGCGCGGCCTCTTGCTGTAATGTGCTGGTGGTAAATGGCGCGGCGGCACGACGTGATGTCTTTTTCTTGTCAATCGCAATGACGGTTGCCGCAATTTCAGGCACACCAACGTGTGACAGAACAGCGTCCATTTGTTCTTTATTTCCAATGGTCATCTTTTCAATTTTCTGACCATTTGCAGATACCAACGATGCATTAAATTTTGCACCATGCGCATTGCACGCGGCGGCCAAAGACCAATATTCCACCGGTACAAAAGATTCAATTTCGCGTTCGCGATCAACAACCAATTTCACAGCAACCGATTGTACGCGCCCCGCCGATTTACCCAGATTGCGACGCCACAGCAATGGCGAAATACCAAAACCAATCAGGTAATCCAACGCACGGCGCACCATGTATGCATCAACCAAGTTCTGGTCGATTTCACGCGGATTTTCAATCGCGGCCAAAACGGCTTTCTTGGTAATTTCGTGAAACGCAACACGATAAACCTTTTTACCGGTTAAAACTTTTTTCGCCTTTAATATATCAAGGATATGCCATGCAATGGCCTCGCCCTCGCGATCAGGGTCGGATGCCAGATACACTGCATCGGCTTTTTTCAGTTCGTCTATAATCAGTTTGATTTGCTTTTCTTTGCCCGCCATAATTTGCCATTTCATTTCGAAATTATGCGCGGTATCAACGCTGCCGTTTTCCGGAACCAGATCACGAACATGACCAACCGACGCGATTACGCGCCAGCCCGCCCCCAGATATTTTTCAATCGTTTTTGCCTTTGATGGGGATTCCACAATCAACAGGTTCATAATACTAACTCCCTTTGGCAGATAATTGTTGGTCTTTGTGAATATGTGCATTCTGGGCCAGACCGAATCCAAACATCAGCGATAACAAACTGCTGCCACCAAAAGACATCAACGGCAACGGTACGCCGACGGTTGGCATCAGCCCCAGCACCATGGAAATATTTATAAAGTAATAAATAAAAAAGTTCAACATAAAACCAAAACAGATCAGTTGCCCAAATCTGTTTCGACATGTTTTGGCGCACCAAAACAGTACCAGAATAATCCACGCATATACTGCAATCAATCCGAATGCGCCGATAAATCCCAATTCTTCGCCCAACATGGTGAAAATAAAGTCCGTCTGTTTTTCCGGCAGGAATGATTGCTGGGACTGTGACCCTTTCAAATACCCTTTTCCGGTCAGCCCCCCACTGCCAAACGCGATTTTTGCCTGATTGATTTGGTAACCCGCCCCTTGGGCATCATGGTCAGGATTTATAAATGTGATAATGCGGTCACGCTGGTAATCATGCAGACCGCCATACCACACGACCGGCATCGCCATCAGGCCCAGCACAATACCGATAATAAACCATTTTTTTTGCGCGCCAACAATGTAAAACATCCCGACGGTAATCATACCCATGGACAGTGCCGTGCCCAAATCTGGCTGCATAACAATCAATCCAAACGGTATCAATAACATTGTAATTGGCACGATATAATTTTTCAGTTGCGACAGTTCTACAGAATTCATCCACGCAAAGTATCGCGCCAGTGCCAATACCAATGCAATTTTTATCAGTTCTGATGGCTGAATATGAATAAAGCCCAAATTTAACCAACGCTGTGCGCCCATACCGGTGTGACCAACAAATGTCACCAAAATAATCATAATCAGCGCGATTGCATAAATCACATACGCGGATTTAATCCATGTTTTGATATTGGTAAATGCCGCAAAAAAGAATACCACAAATCCAACCAGAATCTTTAACAGTTGCGACAATGCAAATGGCCGCCATGCGCCACCACCCGCCGAATACAGCACAACAATAGACGTCGCTAAAACCAAGCACATCGGAATAAACAGCGCGACAGAAAATCGCGACAGTTTTTCAGAAAATGTCATCATACTGGCGTTTGAAACGCGTGTCTGTCGTGCCATTTTATTTTCCGCCCTTTAATAGTTCGCGCATTGTTGCCGCCGCGGTGCGCGCGGCACTGCCACTGCCGCCACTGTGTTCGGTGATAACGCATACTGCATATTTTGGATTTGTTGTTGGGGCATAACCCACAAACAAACCATGGTTGCGCATTTCCCATTTTAACTGTTCATTGGTTAAAACGCCGCTCTTGCGTTCGGCCTTGGAAATACTACGCACCTGTGATGTACCGGTTTTCCCCCCCATCTTTGCACCATTGACGTTGATTGCACTGCCCGCGGCCGTTCCACCCTTTTTCGTGACCAATTCCAGCCCATTCAGCACATAGCGCAGATTTTGTGGTTGCAGCCCCAGTGACGCAAAGTTCGGATTTTTTGCATTTTCGTCCAGAATCAATCGTGGTACAACCACGCGATTTGATGCCGTACGTGCCATCATAACCGCCAACTGCATACAGTTGGCCAGAATAAATCCCTGACCAATCCCAGATATAACGGTATCACCATGCACCCAACGTGCACCTTTGTTTCTCTCTTTCCAATAACGGTCTGGAACAACACCCGTCATTTGGCGCGAAATAACGTCGTCTAGGAACGTTTCTGTGAAACCCAGTTTAACCGCCATTTCGCGGATTGCATCAATACCAATGCGCAATGCCACCTGATAAAAATATATGTCGCATGAATGTTGCAGCGCGCCCGCCAAATCGACCCAACCGTGCCCCTTGGATTCCCAACAGTGATAACGATGGTCGCCATAGTCCCAATGCCCCGGACAGAAAATCTTTTCACGTGGGGTAATCGCGCCCGATTCCAACGCCGCCAGCGCAACAACAATCTTGAATGTTGACCCTGGGGGATACAGCCCTTCGACCACCTTGTTCATAAATGGTTTGGCGCGGTCACCGCGCAACGATGAAATATATTCATCACCATCATCGGCACTGAAATTATTCGGATCAAAACTGGGCGTTGATACCATCGCCAGAATGTCACCTGTTTCAATGTCCAGTGCGACACCGCACCCCGCCCTGTGCACGGTCAATGCATCATACAGTACGCGTTGCGCCGCATCATTGATTGTGGTTTTTATGTTGCTACCCGCCTGTGGTGCAACGTATTGCGATTTATCTTCGCCGGTGACGCGTCCAACCGCATTGGTAATCATAACGGTCTGGCCCGCTGTGCCCGCCAATGTATCGTCAAAACGTTTTTCCAGCCCCGTAATACCTGTTGAAAAAAATGGTGCGCTGGCAATCGGTTTGCTGGGCGCGCCAACATAACCAAACACCTGTGCGCCCGCCGGCCCCAGTTCATACACGCGGGCATACCCACTGGCCACACGTAATCCCGCCAGATTTTTTGCCTGCAATCCCGCCAGTTGTGCCCAGTTGGTATTTTCACTGACGAGTACTGGTTGAAAACGTGGTTGGCGTCTGATTTTTTCGCGAATCTTTTTCACGCGTTTCGGGCGCAGATTTAATTCGTTTGTTACAATATCGACCAGCGCATCAACATCTGGTGCTTCTTCTGGGACAATGTATATTCTGTATATTGGCATATCGCGGGAAATAGGCGCGCCACTGCGCGACAGAATCTTGCCCCGCTCTGGCATATTCATCTGAATACGATATGAATTATTCTCGCTCTTTTCTGTGTATTCACGATAGTTAAATACCTGCATCTGTAACATACGCAAAATCAATACAGACGTCAAAATCGTGCCACCTGTTAAAAACAGTGCGGCGCGGCGGTCAAATGTGCGGGCAACTTCTTTATCTATCATTCTGTGCCCCCGCAATTAAAATCGTAATTGGTTCGTACAGCGCGCACAGCCATATAAACGTCCACACATCGCGCCCCAGATTGGCCCAACCGATATGCGCAAAAAACAGAACCAAGATTCCAACGCCAACAAATACCGAAAACGGCATCAATGCGTTATTTGGTGCACGTGGCAGGTCAAAGAATGTCTGAAACCCATTCAGCGCATATATCAGGCAATACAATGATGTCCAGAAAAACAACGTATTTGAATTATAATCAATCAAAAAACAAAATATCACGGACAGTCCTGCAAACCACGGCACTGGGCGCACAAAAGAACAGTAAAATATCGGAATCAACGCCAAAATGCCCGCTGGATTCCATACGGGCACGGCCAGACGCCACAGTGCAACCAATAACAGATATGGGCACGCACGGCGCAAAAAATTCAGGACATTTGTCTTCATTTATACTTGTTCGCACTGTCAAATTCCAACACCATAACACGCGTCAGTTGCGACACAGGTGTGGTTTTAACATCGCTGTCATTTGTCATTGTACCAACAGGAATATCGGCGGGCAAAATACCACTGATATTGCTGGTCACCAGTTTCAGTCCGCGTGCCGGCTGAAATTCAGGGTCACTGAAAAATCCCATTGTGGGGCGTTTCCCGCCATTGCCGGCCATAAATCCATAAACACCCGTACCAACAACGCGTACGGCGATGTTTGAATCAGAATCTGTCAATGCGCGCACACGTGAAAATGTCGGTGCAACATCGGTAATAATACCAACCAAGTAACCATCAGTGGACGTAACAACCATACCAACAGACAGCCCACTGCCCACCCCTTTGTTTATAATAAACGTATTGTGATGGAATGCGGCGTTATCGTGAATGACATCGGCCAGAATTGTCGTACGTGGTTGTGCGCGTACAACGTCCAGTTCATGCTGTAATTTTACGTTTTCGTCCCGTGCGATATCACACGATACCTTGTCCGCCAATGCCGCATCCAGACGCGCACGTAATTCTTCGTTTTCGCTGCGCAAATTTGCCAATTCGTGAATATTAGAAATCAGATTTCCTGTGGCGCGCACCGGCCATGTAACAACGTCACCCACCGCATGCGCCACCGGAACAACAATATGCCCCATGGCGTTCATGATTCTGTAATCCGGCTTTGCAATCATAATGTATATGAATAAAATCGGCAATGCCGCCGCCGCAAATGCGGATTTAATCAATGTACGCACACGCGAAGATAACTTGTTCTGGTTCATTGCCCCCCAGTTTAACCGCTAAAACGCCAACATTCAATAAAAACTTGATTTTTTATTATGTTATGCCAAAATAGTGCCGTGTTGAAACAGTCCGAAATGGCAAAGGCATTGCCATCAGGACATAAAAAAAGGTGAAAAAATGCCAAAATTGAAAACAAAGTCGTACTTGAAAAAGCGCGCTTCTATGACTGCAACCGGTAAAATCCGTGTTGCCCGTAACGCCCACAAGAAACTGTTGCGTCACAAATCCACACGTGCAAACAATGCGGGTTCAAAACCACAGTATCTGAACGAAAACATGACCGGTCAGGCGAAAATCTTGGCCCCATATGGTTTGAAATAAGTAAAGGGGTGTTAAGATGGCAAGAGTAAAACGCGGTACAACCGTTAAACAGAAACATAATAAAATCTTGGCCCGTGCCAAAGGGTATCTGGGTCGCCACAGCACAACATACCGTGCCGCCCGTGAAAAAACGGAAAAAGCAGGTCAGTATGCATACCGTGATCGTCGCGCGAAAAAACGCGATTTCCGCGGTCTGTGGATTGTCCGTATCAACGCTGCTGTGCGTAATGCCGGCATGACATACAGCCAGTTCATGAACGGTCTGAAAAAGGCCGGTGTTGCCTTGGATCGCAAGGTCTTGGCAGAAATGGCGTATGCTGGGGACGAAAACTTCGCCAAATTGGTCGAGGTTGCAAAACGATTTAACAATGCCGAATCCAAATAACCCTTGGCGGCAGGTAGTTGTTTTGTCATAATAAAAGCCGTGAACCATCACGGCTTTTATTTGTTTTACAAAGGTAAAGATATGCTGGAACAGATTAAAAATATAAAAAATTTAGATGAATTACAGGCATTGTACACGTCTGTATTTGGCAAAAATGGTACAATGACGGCCAAATTGAAGCAGATGCGTGATTTGGACAATGATGCGCGCGCGGCGTTAAATGCTGAAAATACGAACCTGCGTGCGGCATTCAAAACGCGCCAAACAGAAATCGAAGAGGCAGATATGATGGCGCGCCTGTCTGCACAAAAATTAGATGCAACACTGAATCCGATGCCAGAATCGCGTGGTGGTCTGCACCCACAAACACGTGCATTGGCCGATATTTCTAAAATCTTAGAATCATTTGGATACACAATGCGCATCGGGCCAGAGGTCGAAGATGACTGGCACAACTTTACCGCACTGAACACACCAGAATATCACCCTGCGCGTGATATGCAGGACAGTTTCTTTTTGTTAAATGGCAATGTGTTGCGTACGCAAACATCGGCCATCCAGATTCACAGTATGGAAGAATTGGGTGTGCCAATTAAAATATTTGGTATTGGCGCAACATATCGCAAGGAAATGGACGCAACACACGCCCCAATGTTCCACCAAATCGAGGGGTTGTATATTGACAAGAATATCACAATGTCGAACCTGATTGGTGACGTCAAGGCGTTCTTGCAACGGTTCTTTGAAATTGACGATGTTAAATTGCGTATTCGTCCATCGTATTTTCCATTTACCGAACCCAGCATTGAAATCGACCTGTTGTGGCAGGGTAAAAAGTGGTTGGAAATTATGGGGGCCGGAATGGTACACCCAAATGTTCTGCGCAACTGTGGCATAAACCCAGATGAATATCAGGGATTTGCATTTGGATTTGGCTGGGACAGATTGGCAATGTTGAAATACGGCCTGAACGATATTCGCCAGTTCTATGATGGCGACATTCGTTGGTTGGAAAACGCAGATATTTAATGTGGGGGTTATGTTATGAAATGGACATTTGATTGGTTACAAGATTATTTGAAAACAAGCGCATCTGCCCAAGATGTGGCAGATACCCTGACCCGCACAGGGCTGGAGGTCGAAGATTTAATAATTCCAACCGCGCCTGTTGCGGCGCGCATTATTAAATGCGATGCCATGCCGGACAGCGATCATCTGCATATATTACAGGTTGACGATGGCGCAGACGCGCCACGTCAGGTTGTATGTGGTGCGTCAAACGCGCGCGTGGGACTGATTTCTGCGCTGGCACGCCCAGGGTGCGTTATTCAGGGTCATGAAATCAAGGCTGGAAAATTGCGCGGTGTGATGTCAAATGGTATGATGTGCAGTGGCGCAGAATTGGGCGTCAACGATGACAACAGTGGTATTATGGAATTGCCCGCGGATACTGTTATTGGTGCGCCGGTAATGGATATGCCAACTGTATTTGATGCGGGTATTACACCAAACCGTCCGGATTATCTGGCGGTGCGCGGGGTTGCGCGTGATTTGGCGGCCGCGGGTATTGGTGAATATATTGCGCCACATGATGAAACACTGGAATTAAAGCAGACGTCACGTAATGTGATTATTAAAACGGACAAATGTCCTGTGTACCAGTTCTGTGAAATTTCAAATATCACGGTGCGGCCATCGGACAAAAAAATTGCCACCCGTTTGGCGGCGATTGGTATCAATCCGAAAAACGCGCCAATCGATGCAACAAACTATATCTGTTATGATATGGCACAACCAATGCATTGCTTTGACGCTGATGCGGTTCATGGCAACATCATTGTGCGTATGGCGGAAAACGGTGAAAAGTTCACAGACCTGTTTGGTCACGAACACGAATTGACCGAAAATGATATGGTTATCACCGATAACGATGGAATCTTGGCATTGGCGGGTGTAATTGGTGGTGCGCGTGGCGCAACAACCGATGCAACCAAAAATGTTATTTTGGAAAGTGCGTATTTTAATCCGGTATCTGTGCGTAAATCGGCAAAACGTATTGGCACATCAACCGATGCATCATATCGCTATGAACGCGGTATCGATCCAACGATTACTGGCATTGCGCTGGCACGTGCGGCACGTATTATTATGGACGCATGTGGTGGCGAAATCACTGGCGTTGGCATTGCGGGTAAAATCCCAGATTGCGCGCACGAAATCAAATATTCACCGAACTTATTCTTGGCCAAGACGGGTATTGATATGCCGGCGGAAACCCAGCGTGAAATATTTGAACAGTTGGGATTCAAGGTTTCAGTGTCGGGCAATACGTGGAAAATTACGCCACGTGCCGCGCGCGTTGATATCACAATCCCAGAAAATCTGGTTGCAGAATTGTTGCGCATATACGGCTATGATAAATTGGCGGCGGCATCAACACACACACCAACGGCGGCGGCAGTACATAATGATTTTTACCTGAATACAAAATCAGAATTGGCTGCACGCGGCTTGTACGAGGCGAAATCATTCGGATTCGGTAATTCACGTGTTGAAAAATTGCTGTCTGATAAACCGTCGGTCACGGTTGCAAATCCAATTATTGCCGATATGGACACGGTGCGTAATTCATTGTTGGGTAATCTGTTACAGTTTATTGCAAATAATGAAAAGCGTGGCTATGCGGATTTGGCAATGTTTGAATTGGGCACGGTGTTTGATGGCGATACGCCGAATGCACAACATACCCAAATTTGCATTGTGCGCACCGGCGCAAACGGGCCACGTCACTGGTCAGGCCGCAATCGCGCATATGATATCTATGATGTCAAAGCGGACTTGATCGCACTGATGCATGGCCAGCGTTTCACGGTTTCAACCGAAAACGCACCACAATGGGCACACCCATTCAGATACGGCGCAATTTATCAGGGTAAAAAGAAAATCGCCGAATTTGGTGAATTGTCGCCAATGGTTGCACGCGCGTTGAAAATCAAGACAAACGTCATGGTGGCGATTGTTGACGATGTTGCAAATCTGCCTGCACCCCGCAAACAGCGCGAGGTTCAGTTGTCTGATTTCCAACCGATATCACGCGATTTTGCATTTATTGTTGATGGCGATACGCCGGCTGAAAAATTGGTGTCGGCGGCGCGCAGTGCGGACAAGCGTATTACTGATGCGGTTGTGTTCGATGCGTTTAATATGCCAGACGGCAATAAATCGATTGCGATTGCAATTACAATCGTGCCAACCGACAATATGTCAGATGCAGATTTGATTGCATTGCAAAATGCGGTCATAAAAAATGTCGAAACCGCATGTAATGCGCGCATTCGCGATAAATAAAAAAAGGCCGGCATTTGCCGGCCTTTTTTTATGTTTTTTATATCGTTTTATCGAGCGCATTGCAAATGTTTGCAACTGGACATTCGGCGCATTTTGGACGCAGCGCGCGACATGTGTACCGCCCGTGCATAACCATCACGTGATTTACGATTGCGTGATATTTTTTTGGAATTATTTTTAACAGTTCTTGTTCAACCTTGTCCGGTGTATTTGCGTCCACCCCAACCCACCCATATCGATGTGCATTGCGGAAAACATGCGTATCAACACCAATGTTTGGCGCACCCCACAGTACGTTCATAACAACATTTGCGGTCTTTTGCCCAATGCCTGATAATTTCATCAGTTCATCGCGATTATGAAACTTTTCCGGAAATTTATAGTCCGCATCGTCATTACCATCGTATTCCATCAACTGGGTCGCCAGACGAATAATACTGGTTGCCTTGTTGTTGAAAAAAGAGATAACGCGTATATGCTGTTTTAACCCGTCCAGCCCCAGTGCAATCATTTTGGCCGGCGTTGGTGCAATGGCAAAGAGTTGGGGCGTAACCTCGTTCACCTTTTTATCGGTCGCCTGTGCCGACAATATTACCGCCACCGCAAATGTAAATTCATTCACAGAATACAATTCCGAACGAATGTCCATATTCAGACATTTTGGTACGGCGGTAAAATATTGTGTCGGCGTCATCTTATGCCTTTTTTATACCGATGGAGAGTTGGTAACCTTCAATCTCGGTCTCGTATTCGCCATCGCCATATGACATATCAACAATCAATGCGTCGGACATAATGCGCGCGCGGTGTTGTTCTATCGCCGCCGCCAATGCCGGTGCGGCACTGTATGTCAGTTTGATTCTGTCCGATACGTCCAGACCCGCGGTCTTGCGCATATCTTGGATAAAGCGCAATGCGTCGTTGGCCAACCCTTCGGCAACCAATTCAGCGTTGATTTCGGTATCCAGTACAACCACGGCTGTGTTGTCCGGCAATGCCGCGCCTGTGATACCATCACGCACCGTCAGACGATTTTCAAATTCATCTGGGTTCAGGGCGTGTTCCGCCACAATCAGTTTGTCACCCATAAATTCATATTTGCCCTGCTTTACCGCTGGAATAATTTCGCGCAATGCGCCACCCAGACGTGCGCCAATCTTTGGCGTAATCAGGTAAATAAAACTGTCGGCAACATCACTGATATTTGGCGTGAAATCGACGTGTTTCACATTCAGTTCATCGGCAATAATGTCTGCATATGCATGCAGGTCACCGCCCGCAATCGTGATTTTGGCCAGCGGCAAACGATTGCGCAGTTTGTATTGTTCGCGCAACTGTTTCCCAACAGATACAACCGATTGCACGTGACGCATATCAGATACGATTTTTTCGTCTGCATCCGCCGCCACAGGGAACGATTCCAAATGTACGGATTCTGCCCCAGTCAGGTTTTTATAGATATATTCACTGATAAATGGTGCGAATGGTGCAAGGCACTTGCACAGCGTCACCAACACGTAATGCAACGTGTTAAACGCATCGGTATCTTCGTCCCAGAAACGTGCACGTGAACGACGAATGTACCAGTTATTCAATACGTCCAAGAAACGTACAAATTCCTTGATTGCAACGTCTGGTTTGTATTCGTCCAATGCCGTGCCAACAACGCGAATCAGTTCGTTTAATTCGGCAACAATGTATTTGTCCAATACATTGTCTGTGCTGTAATTGCACGTTGCAACAACGTTGCCGGCATTGGCATACAATGTAAAGAAATGATATGCATTCCACAGTGGTGTCAGTATTGTCTTCGTTGCATCACTGAATACCTTGCCCGCCATATCAATGGACACTGGTTCTGCCTTCATAAACCCAGACCCCAGTATGAACAAACGCACGGCGTCTGCGCCCGATTGTTCAATCTGTTCTTCGGGGTTCACAAAATTACCAACGGATTTTGACAGTTTCTTTTTATGTTCGTCGACAATCATACCGTTTGCCGAAACCGTACGAAATGCGGGGGCATCAAACAGCGCGGTTGCCATCACCATCAATGAATAGAACCAACCACGGGTCTGGTCTTGCCCTTCGATAATATAATCGGCTGGGAAAGTTGCCGCAAACTTGTCGGCGTTTTCAAATGGGTAATGCAATGATGCAAATGGCATAGAACCCGATTCAACCCAACAATCCAAAACGTCAGGAATACGTTTCCAACCGTCTTTTTCCAACGCGTCCAATGTTGGCCGATGCAGGTCGTTGATTTTCACACCGAAAAATTCTTCGATTTCGGCGATTGAGCCAAATATCTTGTATTCGCCATCACGTGTCCAAATCGGCAGTGGTGTTCCCCAGAAACGATTACGGGAAATAGACCATGGGCGCGCCCCCTCAATCCACGTCAAGAAACGATCGCCCGCCGATGTCCATTTGGTCTGGGTCTTGGTGATTTCAACCAAACGTTCGCGGATTTTTGGCACATCGATATACCAAGAATCGGTTGCACGATAAATCAACTTTTCCTTGCTGCGTGGGCCATATGGGTACGAATGACGATGTTGTTCTTTCTTGACCAAATGACCATTTTCGCGCAGGTACGTCATAATCTTTGGATTGGCTTCAAAAATATTTTCACCCGCCCAGTCACGTACATCGGATGTATAATTACCATAATCGTCAACGTTCAAGATTACTGGGAATTTCGCATCAACGTTTTTGGCCGCCCAAAAGTCGTCTTCGCCGTATGCGGGTGCGATATGCACGATACCCGTACCATCGCCATCGGAAACATAGTCCGCTGGGATTACCTGATATAACAAATCAGATGTGCCGGCATAGTAATCAAACAACGGTGTGTATTTTAATCCAACCAAATCGCGACCAAACAGTTCGCCAACCTGTGTTGCGTTTGCAAATTGCTTTTCATACGCCTTTAATCTGGATTCTGCAATGACATAAACCGTGCCATCAGCATCCTGCATGCGCAGGTATTTCATATCTGGATTTACCGCCAACGCACTGTTCGCTGGCAATGTCCATGGCGTTGTTGTCCATGCAATCGCGCGATCGCCATTTTCCAATTCAAACCACACGGTGATTGCATCGTCGGTGACATCTTGGTATTCACTTGACGCCTCTGAATTAGACAGAACAGTACCCAATTTCCAATCAAATGGATTTACACGATAATCTTTGTACAGCAACCCCTTGTTATGCAGTTCTTTGATTGCCCACATAACGGATTCCATGTAATTCTTGTCCATGGTGCGATACCCATACCCGTCGCCACCATCAACCCAACGACCAATACGTTCAATAAATTTCAACCATTCGGTGGAATACGTCATAACGTCCGCGCGACACATATCACAGAACGCGGCAATACCATCGGTTGCAACGATATCTTTGGCCTGACGATGTTGCTTTTTTTCAACCGAAGATTCCGCCGGTAAACCGTGGCAATCCCAGCCCAATTCGCGCACAACGTGACGCCCGCGCATTGTCTGGTAACGCGAAATCATATCTTTGACCGCGGATACGCCCAAATGTCCCCAGTGTGGCAAACCATTTGCAAACGGTGGCCCGTCATAGAATGAAAATGGGTGACCCAGTTTTGTCTGGTTCAACGATTTATGAAAAGTATCGTCGTTGCGCCAAAATTCCAGAACTTGGTGTTCCAGCGCGGTAAAATCAGCACGTGGATCGGTCTTTGGGTATGCCATGTTTTGTGTCCTCTTTTGTCTTGTTTTGCCTTTATTAAAAAAAACAGGCGCATATGCGCCCCAGCCACCGCCAAAGGCGCAGTGCCGGTTTATTTAATAATAATTATTGCTGTCTGTTTCATCACGGACAATTTATACAATGATTTTGCCAGAAAATCAACATGTTTGTGTGCGCCGCATATTGTGATATAATTATATTGATATGAACCAAAGGATTTAATAATGGCAGCAAATAAATTTTCAGATGCCGAACAGCGTCTGTTGATAAAACATCTGCAACGTTCTGGCGCACGCGCGATAAAGGACTTGGTGAACAAATATACGGACAATCTGACGTTTATAGAGTCCAATCCACAATATGGTTGGGAATTGATGGGCATCGTGACCCCACAACATGTTATTATGTTAAACGGCGCGACGGGTGATATCTATGTCGAAGAAAACACGGAAAAGTGGCGTTTTAACCGTAACAAGAACAAACAGTGGTATCGTGTGGGCTATACCCGCCCATTGGACATCGTCGCAACAATCCCGTATGATGACATTGTTTATATCATGAACTGGGCCCAGAAAAAGCAGCAGAATTATAACGCCCGTATGGCCAAAGCGGCTGATAAAACACGTGGTGCAAAGAAATTGCCCCAGCATACACGATAAAATAAAAGCCGCGATAAAAATCGCGGTTTTTAATTCTGGTGCCGGTGATAGGACTTGAACCTACGACCCCCTCATTACGAATGAGATGCTCTACCAGCTGAGCTACACCGGCACGGCGTGCATAATCATAGTATATGTAAAAACTAATTTCCACATTTTATTTTTTTATACAATAATACTTGACAAAAATATATTTATGTCTATACTTACTAGTGTAAGAAACAAAACAAAGGGGAATATAGGTATGTTCGACAAAATGAATGTGTTCAAAAAATTCAAACAGGCGACAGGCAATATATCAAATAAAAATTTGTCTGTGGATTGCAAGCGTGCGTTGGATTTAATTTATGATAAATTCAAACCAGTGTACGTTTTTGACAATGGCAACAGCATAGCGGTCAAAGATTTCATCAGGGGCACAATCAGAATCTATTTTGATGATGCGCGCGTTGGACACAGCAACGAACACGAAATCTTTCTGCCACGTGGCGAACAGGCATTGATTATGCGTGCGGTGCAACAGCACGATGCCCCAGAAAAGCCCGTCGTAAAAAAAGAACCTTACAGAAGTTACTTTTCAAAACAATATGTTTCATTTTTGTACGGTGATGGTTTTTATAACCAGCAAGATGCATTGAAATTTTTCCAATATGCATTGGCGGATGAACGCGTGTTTATCAATACAAATACTGATGGCAACCTGATTGGTGTCGGCGCATTGTATTGGAACAAAACAGGCCGGATTATAAACGAAGACGCCAGAATTATTGCAGAATTTTCAACACTTGATACAAACAAAATCAACAGATTGTTGCAAAATCGTTTGCAAAGTCAGCGATAATATTCCGCGCAAATATAAATAAAAAAACACCGGCATTTACCGGTGTTTTTTTAACATTTTATCTTGCGCATTACGACCATTATACCCGCCGGTGTCATCCCAGGGATTCGTGACAACGCGGCAATGTTTTCCGGTCGCGCCGCGGTCAATTTTTCAACCAATTCATTGGTCAGCCCCGGCATATTTGTGTAATCGATATCACGTGGAATCTTTAATTCCATATCACGACGCACGGACGCAATTTCGCGCGCGTTGCGTGCAATATACCCCGCATAGAATTTGTCGTTTTCATCAATTTCCGTCGCATGCAACGCCATTTTCTCGTCGCGCAACGCGGGCGTAATCAGACCACACCCCACCGCCATATCACCCAAACGCGCAATCGCATTGTCCGCGCGCAGGTTTAATCGATATTCCGCGCGTGACGAAAACATACGATATGGTTCGTCCACACCCAATGTGGTAATGTCGTCAATCAATACACCAATCATCGCGTTTGTGCGATTCAAATCCAACCGCGGCGCATCCAGTGCAAATGCCGCGGCGTTTGCGCCGGCAACGATACCTTGGGCGGCGGCCTCTTCGTAGCCCGATGTGCCATTGATTTGTCCGGCAAAGAATACGCCAGATATGTCGCGTGATTCCAAATTACTGTTCAGTGCGCGCGCATCAATCGCGTCATATTCAATCGCGTACCCATAACGCGCCACACGCGCGTTTTCCAACCCCGGAATCGTGCGAATCCACATGTCTTGGACGGCGGCACCAAAACTGGTCGAAATGCCGTTTGGGTAAATTAAATCACTGTCCAGACCTTCGGGCTCTAAAAATACATGGTGCGACGTGTGGTCTGGAAAACGCATAACCTTGTCTTCCAAACTGGGGCAATAACGCGGGCCCGTGCCACGAATGTCACCATTGTACATTGGGGCATTGGCGATATTGTCGCGAATTATTCGATGCGTTTGTTCGGTTGTATGTGTGATATAGCATACCGCGGAATAATTATTGTCCGCATTCGGCGCAGAAAACCAATCGTGCGGTGTGTCGCCCGCCTGTAATTCACATACGGAAAAATCAATACTGTCACGATAAATACGCGCCGGTGTTCCTGTTTTTAGGCGTAATAAATTAAAACCGTTTTCACGTAACACGCCCGATATAACCGTATCGTTTTCTTGGTACGTGCCATCATCTTGCAGACGGCCTGACGCAATCTTTTCTGTGCCACGCGTGACCAGACCCCCTAAAAACGTCCCAGTGGTCAGCACGATTGCGCGCGCCGAATATGCGCCATTTACAACCTTGTTCGGCAAATCCAGTGATGTAACCTTTTCAAATTGGACAGAAAGGTTCGGCAATTCCCCCAGAATTTTTACAACCGCATTGTGATACAGCGTGCGGTCAATCTGGGCACGCAATGCGCGCGTCGCCGCACCATGCGATGCATTCAGGGTTCTGAAATGAATCCCCGCCGCATCCGCTGCGCGTGGCATAACGCCGCCCATTGCATCAATTTCCGCAACCATTTGCGATTTGCCAGGGCCACCGATACTGGGGTTGCACGACATTGCACCCAAATCGGTTTCGCGTTGCGTCATCAGCAATGTGCGCGCACCACGGCGTGCCGCGGCCGCGGCCGCTTCTACACCGGCATGTCCCCCACCAATAATGATTACATCAAATTCGGTCATTTATTAAAAACGCCCCATACCGCCATTGATATTTAATGTCTGGCCATTGATATATGATGCCTCGACGGACGCCAAGAACACACATGCATTTGCAATGTCGTCTGGTGTGCCAAAACGACCAGCCGGAATTTGCGCCAGATATGTTTTCTTTAATTCGTCCGGCAATACATCGGTCATTGGTGTTTGAATAAACCCAGGGGCGATGCAGTTCGCGGTGATGCCGCGCGAGGCAACCTCGGCCGCGATGGATTTGGTCATTGCAATCATACCACCCTTGGATGCGGCATAGTTCGCCTGACCCGCGCCACCGATAACACCGATAATAGACGCCATATTGATAATGCGGCCAAAACGATTCTTCATCATTGGCATAATCGCCGCACGGCACATTTTGAAGCATGCACGCAGGTTTGTGTTGATAACATCATCAAACTGTTCGTCGGACATACGCATCAACAATGTATCTTTGGTAATACCAGCGTTGTTGACCAAGATGTCGATTTTGCCCGCGGCCTCTATTGTGTTCATAACCAATTCAACCGCGCCACCGTCCGCCGACAGGTCACATGGCAGTTTAATAAACCCTTCTCCGCCAAATTCAGATTCCAGTTTTGCGATATTGCGTCCCGACACAACAACCGTTGCGCCAGCATCACGCATTTTGTGTGCGATTGCACCACCAATACCACCTGTTGCACCCGTAATCAGCGCGACGCGCCCTGTTAAGTCAAACATCTTTATATCTCCAATTTCTTTGCGTTTATTTCTGGACAGATTCTGCCCGCCAATCCTGTCAAGACATTGCCTGGCCCGATTTCAATTTGTTCCGTGATGCCTAATTTATGCATTTCCATCACGCTTTCGCGCCAACGGACACCGTGGGTCATTTGGTATACCAATTCGTCCTTGATTTCATTTACGTCCATCATTGGGGCGGCCGTCTTGTTCGCGATAAATGTTGCATTTGGTTGCGCAATTTCAATGTGCGCCAATGCGTCCCGCATTTCGTCCGCCGCGGGCCCTTGCATACGGCAATGAACCGGCACAGATAACGCCAGTGGCATCGCGCGACGTGCGCCCGCATCTTTGGCGCGTGCCAAAACATCTTCGACAGCATTACGTGCGCCCGATACAACAACCTGATTTGGACAGTTATCATTTGCAACATCACATTCTGTGTCGCGACATAAATCACGAACAACATCAATGTCCAATCCCAAAATCACGGCGGTCAATCCTGTGCCCGCTGGTGCCGCGCGCTGCATCGCGTCGCCGCGCAGGCGCAACAACCGCGCCGTGTCGCGTAACGATAATGCGCCCGCCGCACACAGTGCCGTGTATTCGCCCAAACTGTGACCGGCAACATATTCTGGTAATTTTTCGTGCGCCGCACGCAGCATCGCAATCGATGTCGCCATAATCGCCGGCTGAACATTCGCGGTCAATGTCAGTTCGTCCATTGGCCCGTTAAAAATAATATCAGATAATTTTTGATTTAACGCATCGTCAACCTCGTCAAAAACGGCGCGGGCGGCGGCGTTATTTTCATACAGTTCACGTCCCATGCCAACGGCCTGTGCGCCCTGACCTGGGAAAACAAAAATAGCAGACATATTCATTACCCTTGTTGTAATTACAATGGGAATTATACTTTGCGAATACTAAATTCGCAACCGCAATAATTTTGGCGGTAAAAATCAGACGCGCGCCCAATTTGCTGGCGTAATTTTTCGTCCCATTTTATGGGTATATAGCATGCGCCCAATGCGCCCTGCCCCGCGGCATCAACCTGTGATTGGTCTTTGTGGCGCGATACGCCAAACACGGACGCCACCGCGGTGTATCCGTGCGCACGTGCAAACGCGGCCGCATACTGAAACCGAAATTCAAAGCACCGGCTGCATCGCGCGCCACGTTCGGGCTCGTTTTCCAGTCCCGCAATGTGCGCACGCCATGCCGCATGGTCGTAATTGCCGATGGCATACTTTACACCCAATTTTTCACAATACTTGATTTGTTCATTCAGGCGTTTTGTATATTCTGATTCTGGGAAAATATTAGGGTTAAAAAACAGCACGATAAAATCGTCCACACCCGCAATTTCCCCATTCGCCAACTGCTGAATTGCACCGGCACTGCACGGCGCACAGCATGACATTAAAACCAGTTTTTCGTGTTCCATCTTACTTTATATACGCATCGCCGATTTTGGCATCTGCGCCCAGTTCAACAATTTCGTCGCCATTGCTGTTTATACCCAGTTCCGCGCCACTGCACATCATACCAAATGATTCAGTGCCGGCAACGGTGCGCTGGGAAATTGGCTTTTTCATATTTGGCAATGTTGCGCCCACGGGGGCCAAGACGCCAATCATACCCGCATGCACATTTGGCGCACCGCACACGATTTGCAATTCGTGATTTGTGCCATCATCCACCGTCAAGATATGCAGGTTTTTACGCGTTGGGTGGTCGCGCATCGCAACAATTTTCGCCACAACCGGCACAATTTTGTTTTCGTCGCGTGGTGCATATTTTTCGGTCAGTTCTGCAACCGTTTCATCATCAATGCGTGCGAACAGATTTTCCGGTACGACAAATTCCGCACTATCGGCAATACGATGTTCAAACGTTTCTGGCCATGTCATATCGTGCGGCGTGGCAAAAATATTCTGCATCTTGTCCGCGGCATTCGGTATAAATGGTGCAGACACGCGCGCATACAGGTCAATCAACTGGAAACATTGGTTCAGCACCGCCGCCGCGCCCGCCATGTCACCGTTTTTGACCAGTGTCCATGGTTCGCACCGCGTCATATATTCGTTGCCAATCGCATACAGACCGCGCAATGCAACAACCGCCGCGCGAAATTCGCATGCGTCCAGTGCCGTGGTCAGTTCGGACAATTTTTCATTTATCTGTTTTTCTAAATCAGCGTCCCGCGCGCCCGCCGCCGGCACGGCCCCTCCAAAATTCTTGGCGGTCAATTTGCAAACGCGTGAAACAAAGTTTCCCAACATACCGTTCAAGTCCTTGTTCACAATGTCGGCAAAGCGCGCAAATGTGAAATCGGTGTCATCTGTTTCTGGTGCAGACGCAATCAGTGCATAACGCCACGCGTCGGCCGGTGCGATTTCAATCGCGCTGTCCAGAAATACGCCGCGATGTTGGGACTTGGAAAACTTGCCGCCTTCAAAGTTCAGGAAATTCATGGACTTTAACATATCGACGGTTTTCCAATTATCGTTCATCGCCAACTGCTGTTCTGGGAAAAATACCGCGTGGAATTTCACGTTGTCCTTGCCCATAAATTGTGCATAGTGCGCGTCTGGATTTTTCCACCAATCGGCCCAGTTTTCACGTGCGGCCTGTGATATGGAAACGTAACCCCATGGGGCGTCGAACCAAACATAGAACACTTTGTTTTCATAACCCGCTTTATTGACAGAAATACCCCACGGCAGGTCACGCGTAATCGATGTGTCGCGCAATTCATCTGATGCCCAACCGTTGGCAATCGCACTGGCGGTCTTTGACCATTTCGGCGCATGCGATTTTAACCATTCGCGCCATATGTCTTGGACGCGTGATGCCATAAAGAATAAATTCTTGGTCGGACGCATTTCGACGTCACACGCCCCTGAAATCGCACTGCGTGGGTTTTTCAGTTCATCGGCCTCGTACGTTGCGCCGCATTTATCGCATTGGTCACCCCGCGCGTTTTCGTACCCACACTTTGGACAAGTTCCCAACAACTGGCGATCGGCCAAAAACATATTATCAGTCGCCGAATACGGTTGCAGTGTTTCGCGTTCTTCTATCAATCCTTGGGCGTCTAGGCGCGCGAACAATTCATGAATCAGTTTTTCTTGCAATTTCGTATGCGTGCGCCCATACAGGTCAAACGACAAATTAAAATCATGCACCGCGCGCAAATGTTTTTCATACCACTTGTTCGCATAATCAGGAATAGACATACCGTCCGCCGCCGCGCCAACAACAACCGGCGTGCCGTGCTCGTCCGCCCCGCAAACGTACAAGACATCGCGCCCGCGTGCGCGGCAAAAACGTGCATAAATGTCAGATGGCAACCAGCAACCAACCAAGTGCCCCAGATGCAATTCACCATTTACGTATGGTAATGCGGATGTAATTAAATATTTATTGCTTTTGTTTGTCATAATTGTGCCCTGTTGTATTTTAATAAAAATGCGACGCCCAACGGGGCGTCGCACAGAATCCCGTCAGAATTTTTTATTCAAGATTAGTTCTGCATTCGCATTATTTCTGTTTCCAATAAATCTATATGCTCTGTTCACGCTGCGGTGAAAATTCGTGGTGGGTGGTATTGGACTCGAACCAACGACCTTTACGATGTCAACGTAACGCTCTAACCAACTGAGCTAACCACCCGAACATCGCGCATTATAACAGAGTTTTTCCCGATTGCAACACTAAAAAAGTTCATCCGTCTCCGCTGGCACTCCGTCGTGATAAAAATTTTGTGCGCTGCGCGCAACATAAACTAAACTGGATTGCCACGCGTCGCTACGCTTGCTCGCAATGACAAAAATTCTAGAATATCTGTCATTGCGAGTGTAACGAAGCAATCCAGTAAATAAAGTAGTGCGCCATTGGCGCACATTTTCATTGCTATTCAATTAAAAAAAACACCGGCATTTGCCGGTATTTTTTATTCGTGGCGCAAACTGTCGATGGGGTTCAGTTTCGCGGCCTTTAACGCTGGCACAACACCAGACGCCAGACCAACAATCACCGCAACCGATACAGACAGTATCACCGGCCACATTGAAAATGGCACGTTATACCCCAGCCACAGGCGACCGACCCCTTGGGACAGGCCGACACCAATAATCAGTCCCGCCATCGACCCCATAAACGAAATCAGAATAGATTCAGACAAGAACTGAATAATAATCTGGCGTTCACGCGCACCAATGGCCTTGCGAATACCGATTTCGCGTGTACGTTCCGCAACCGACACCAGCATCATATTCATAATGCCGATTGCACCCACCAACAGCGATACCGCCGCAATCGCAATCAACAGCATTTTCATGTATCCGGTAACAGTGTTCATCGTTTCCATAACCTGTTTCATGTCCATAATCTGGAAATCGTCGGCATCGGCGTCTTTCAGTTTGTGGCGACTGCGTAACAGTGCCGAAATTTGTTCAATGGCCAAATTGTTATCGGCGTCAGAATATAATTTCAGTGTAATCATTTGAACTGCATTTGGAAAACGGCTGCCGGACAAACGTTTTTTCAGTGTGGTAATAGGAATAATTACTAAATCGTCCTGACTGCCCATGGCGGAATCTCCCTTGGCCTTGGTAACGCCAATAACGACAAAAGGCGTATTCTGAACACGAATTACCGTTCCGATTGGATTATCAGGCAGGCCCAATTCTTCGGCCGTTGTTGGGCCAATTACGGCATATGTGGACGCGTTCCTGACCGCGGTTGCGTCAAAGAATGTACCCTTGTCTATTTCTGTGTTTTGGACAGTCAAATAATCTGGGTACGAACCAACCATTGATGTTGACCAGTTTTTGTTACCATACACCACCTGTGCACCCGACATCTGTACAGGACTGACAGCGGCAACGTACGGTAATTTGGCAATATATTCGGCGTCATCGGTTGTCAGTGTCTGGCGATTGCCACTGCGCACACCACCAGTTTGCGCCGCCCCAGCACGAATAACAACCGTGCCCGTCCCCAGTGATGAAAACTGGTCTGTGATTTGTTTCTGTACCGTTTCGCCAACGGCCACCATAATCACCACCGCCATAACGCCGATAACAATACCCAACACGGTCAAGAACGAACGGATTTTATTTCCACTGATTGACAACCAAGATTCTTTGAAAATATCGTTAAATGTCATTTTTACCCCCACAATTACAGATTATCGTCATTCTTGGGCATTTTGCCGTCATAGTTGATACGTCCGTCACGAATATGAATCAGACGATTAGCATATCGCGCAATATCAAATTCGTGCGTAATCATAACGATTGTAATTCCCAGTTCGCGATTTAATTCTGTAAAGAACTTCAAAATCTCGTTCCCCATTTTACTGTCCAACGCGCCGGTTGGTTCGTCCGCCAGAATCAGTTTTGGGTCACCCGCCAACGCGCGCGCAATCGCAACACGCTGTTTCATACCGCCCGACAGTTGCGTTGGCAAATAAGATTCAAATTTTTCCAATCCAACGCGTGCCAACATTTCGCGCGCACGACGCACACGTTCCGCCATGGGCAATCCGCGATACATCAATGGCAACATTACATTGTCCAACACGCTGCGTTTAGGTAACAGGTTAAATTGCTGGAAAACAAACCCAATATATTCGTTTCTGATTGTTGCCAATTCATCAGGCGTCATATTTGTAATATCGCGCCCATACAGTTCGTATGTGCCCGATGTCGGTGTATCCAGCGCACCGATAATATTCATACACGTTGATTTACCAGACCCCGATGGCCCCATAATCGCGACAAATTCATGGGCGTGTACATCAAAATTTATATCAAATAAAACCTGTTGCTCGCCACCTAATTCCACAGGAAAACTTTTGCAAATGTCCTGCATAGAAATAATAATTTCGGACGACTTTTGTGACTTTTTCATAACATTTCCCCTCGACCCACTATTATACACTGAATTTTGCAATTCGCCCAGAAAAAACGCACGCTGGTGCGTGCGCTTTTTGTCCTTACATTGGGCCACCGCCGCCTGGGCCGCCACCCATTTTGTTGGTGGTATTAGCGGTCTTTTGTCCGGTGCGACCGATAACCACACGATCGCCATCACGCAATTCGTCCGATATAATTTCTGTTTCGGTTGCTGTGACCAGACCCTTGGTATATGGAATCAAAATAATTTTGCCATCACGCTGAATTGCCAAGTGATCGTTCGGTGTCGCGTCGCCCGCGTTATCAACAATGCCGTCAAATTTACGCAATACCAATGCGGCATTTTGAACCTTGAACACATCAAACTTTTCGGTCACGACGATTGTCACAAACGCCGTCATCCCCGGCATCAGACGCAGGTCAGAATTATCAACATCAATCACAACAGTATAAACAACAACGTTTGATGTTGTGGTTGGTGATAAACGAATCTGGCGTACTGTCCCATCAAATGTCTGGTTTGGATAGGCGTCAACCGTGAATGTAACGGCCTGCCCTTCTTTGATAACACCAATGTCCGCCTCTGACACAGATGTTTCAATCTGCATCTGGGACAGGTCTTCGGCAATCTTGAACAGGTTTGGTGTCTGGAACGATGCCGCAACGGTTTGACCAACGTCAACCTCGCGCGCGATGACTGTGCCGTCAACCGGCGATGTAATCGTTGCGTACCCCAGATTAGTTACCGCACGATCATATTGCGATTGCATACGTTTAACCGATTGTTCGGCCTGTTCATATGTGGTCTGGGATTGTTCCATTTCGGCACGCGAAATAAACCCTTCGTTATACAGTGTCTTGTTACGCTGATATTCGCTCTTTGCATAATTGCGCTGGGATTCCGCGCTGACCAGTGATGCCTTGGCCTCGTCCACAGACGCCTGTAATACAGACGGTTCGATTTCCAACAGGACGTCGCCCTTTTTCACCTTGGAATTAAAATCAACGTACAGTTTTTCAATCGTACCCGATACCTGTGAACCAACGCTGACAGTATTTAATGGCTGAATTTCGCCGGTTGCGGTTACAACCTGACGCATTTCGCCACGTGTGATTTCCATGGTTGCCAATGGTTCAACCTTTTGCGTGCCACCACCGAACAAGGCGACCACGCCCCACGCGATTGCGGCCAAGATTAAAATCCACCATTTTTTGCGCCAAATCCATTTGCCAGCACGACGAATAAACGACGGACGCGATTTTGTGGCAACAGCATTATTCTTGCGCTGCGCGTTCTGTGCTTTCTTCATTCTCTCCCTCCAATCCTACTTTGATTTCACCAATCGCCAATGCGACCGCCGCACGTTTTGTGAACAAGTCATATTTTGCGGCATTATTTTGCTTTTGCGCATCAACCAATTCTGACTGGGCTGTTTGCCAATCCAACATGGTTGCACGCCCAACCTTGTACATACCGGCGGTGACGCGTTCGCTTTCCGTTGCGGACTTTAACAGTGTTTCGGTCTGGGTCAACACGGTCTGGGCGGTCTTGTAATTCTGGTACGCGGTAAATATGTCCAACGTCGCATTATCGGCGGTGGCGCGTTCCTGTTCCAATGCCGCGTCATAGTTCGCCTGTGCCTGACGCACACCGTACATATTTGCAAATCCCGCAAAGATTGGCATAGATGCACGTATACCAATGCTGCCACTGATTTTATCAGACCCGCTGTTAAAACTTTCCGATGGGGTGTCGTTCCATGCAACCGAACCCGATGCAGAAATGCTGGGCAGGTTTTTCAAAAATGACGCGTTACGACGATGCCACGCGGCGTCTTTGTTTGCCGCGGCCTTTAACAGGTCAGGACGCGATTTCTGGGCCATTTCTATCAATTCTTCGACACTCTGGATTTCAGATGCGCGCCCAAATTCAGATGGCATATCGGCAATCTCGATATCCTGTGTTGCTGGGAAAGACAATTTTGCCAGCAATGCACCCTTGGCAATTTCGCGATTGTTTTTCGCGCGTTCCAAATCCAAATTACGGCTGGCCAATGTGGTGTCGGCTTTCAGTACATCTGCCTTGGCAACCGAACCGGCCTTGAACTTCTTGGCGGCGGTATCACGTGCGGTCTGGGCCACGGTGCGCAAACTCTCGGCACTTTTAACGTCGGCGTCGGCATTCAACAAATTATAATACGCGCCAATAATGCCATAGATATAATTCTGGACATTTTCGTCATAGTCAAAACCCGCGGCGCGCCAAGATGCCGTCAACTGGTTCACATCCGCCAATCGCTTGCCAAAATCAAACAGTAAATATGATGCGGACAGTGATGCGCCATACGACCAATCGCCCCACTCTTTGTTACGATATGGCAATGACGCCGATGCAGATGCCGATACATTCGGCAGATAATTTGCATAACCCGCATTTTTCGCAAAACGTGCGGACTGCAATGCATAATAAGACGCAGTGGTTGTTGGATTGCGGCACAGACCTAAATCCACCACCTGGGGCAGGTTCAGACGCCCCGCCGGCACGGTTGTCCGCGTGGCGCAATCATCATCTGCGCCATATGCCAGCGTCGGCAGCAGGCATAAAAACAGTGCTATTTTTCTCATACTATCTCTCTTTCCCATGATAAACATACATATAATATAATTTTTCTGTTGAATTACAAATTTTTTTTGCTTAGTATGTCTTCACACGATTGGCCTGGTGGCAGAGTGGTTATGCAGAGGACTGCAAATCCTTGTATGCCGGTTCGATTCCGACCCAGGCCTCCAAAATATAATTCCCGCTCGTCGGGAATTTTATTTTGGACATTGGTGCTATCGAACCGGCCGAACTGTGTTTTTTTGCATTTGAACTTTTTCCCCATATGTCCTAGTATTGTGGCATGATTGAAACGATAACATTGACTGATTTCAGGAATCATAGAACCGCACGCATAACAACGCGCGGACACCGCAATGTTATCATTACCGGCCCAAATGGTGCGGGCAAAACCGCAGTGCTCGAGGCCGTATCAATGTTATCCGGTGATCGCGGTATGCGTGGCGCACCATGGGGTGAAATTGCGCGCTTTGGGGGTTCGGGCGGTTTTTCCGTATTTGCGGTATTATCAGACGACACAGAAATATCTGTCTATTTTAACGCGGGTGATACAAATCGTCGCGCGCGTGTTGATGGCGATGCGGCAACATTGTCAGAATTGGCGGCGCACCTGCGTATGGTGTGGTTGACCCCCCGCGAGGACAGATTATTTGTCGACAGTGCCGCCGACCGTCGTGCATTCTTTGACCGATTGGTGGCCAGTTTTGATTCCGCGCACAGTGGCCGCGTCCAACGATTGGGGAAATTATTATCAGAACGCGCATTCGCATTAAAAAGTGGCCGCGATGCACATTGGTTGGACGCCATTGATGCCCAGATTGCCGCAACATCCGTTGCCGTTGCCGACGCGCGCATAAAATACGCCGGCGAATTGAATTATTTCCTGAACGGTGCGGCTGTATCTGTTGCGGGCATTGTTGAAAAAATGTTGCTGTCGGGCGCGCCCGCGGCGGCGGCCGAACGCGAATACATGGAGTATCTGGGCAATAATCGCGAATTGGTTGGCGATAAAATGGTGCTGGACGGCGCGCATAAATCTGACTTTGGCGTGTTTAATACTGCGCTGGGCTTGCCGGCGAATTTGACCAGTACGGGCCAGCAAAAGACAGCATTGTTAAATATTATTTTGGCACACGCGAAATTGATTCACACAAAAACAGGTGCGCGTCCATTGATTTTGTTGGACGAGGCCGCCGCCCATCTGGACGCCGCGGCGCGTGCGAATTTATTTGCCGAATTGGGACGCGCCGATGCACAGGTTTGGGCAACGGGTCTGGACATGAATGTTTTTTCTGATGTGCCGGACGCCGCATTTGTTGCTTGCGCTGATGGCGAAATAAATAATATACTGGCGGCGGAGAATTAAAAGACATGGCAAAAATTGATTATCAAACATTGTTGGATAACGCACTGAAATCCGTTGTCAAAGACGCGCTGATTCATGCACAGGTCAATGGTCTGGGCGATGGAACACATTTCTTTATCACATTCAAAACGCGTGCGGCTGGTGTTGTGTTGCCGGATTTCCTGCGCATACGGTATCCAGACATTATGACGATTGTATTACAGTATTCGTATAACAACCTGCACGTGTCTGACAAAGAATTTGGTGTGCAACTGACGTTTGATGGCCGTCCGTTCTTTATTCGTGTGCCTTTTTCCGCGTTGGTGGAATTCAAAGATCCGTCGGTTGATTTTATTTTAACCTTTCATCCAAAGGGTGGTATTGCCGCCGCGGACAATGATATGGAATTACCATTGGACGAACGGCCCGATACCGTTCCAGACCCCGGCCGCGTTGTATCATTGGACGATTTCAGAAAGAACCGTAAATAAAAATGCCCCGTGTGGGGCATTTTTTTATAGAGCAAAGCGCAACGAGCAAATTTTGTACGCTGCGCGCAACATAAAATAAACTGGATTGCCACGCGTCGCTTGCGCTTGCTCGCAATGACAGAGATTCTAGCTCTTTTGTCATTGCGAGTGTAACGAAGCAATCCAGTAAATAAAAATTGTCCGCCATCGGCGGACACATTCATTGCTCTCTGCGCTTTGCTCTCTGTCGGAGCGTCAGCGGAGACGGATGAACTTTGAACTCTGTACTTTGAACTTTAATAAAAACGGGGCGTTGCCCCGTTTTTATTCTTGTTTTTCTTTCTGTTCTTTTTCACTGTTCAGGTAATTTTCCAACCAGTGGTTATCGAACTTTAATGTTTGAACATCGCGGTTCTTTAACAATTTCTGTTGCAGTGGGATTGTCGTCTTGACCCCTTCGATAACAAATTCATCTAACGCACGTGTGGCACGCATAATGCACGCCGTACGTGATTGCGCATGAACAATCAGTTTTGCAATCATTGAATCGTATGTCGGTGGAATTGTGTAACCGGTATAGACCGCGCTGTCCACGCGCACACCCAGACCACCCGATGGTGCATACAATGTGATTTTCCCAGGATTCGGAATAAACGTTTCTGGATCTTCGGCATTGATACGAAATTCAATCGCATGACCGTGTGGGACAATACTGGATTGTGCATAGCCCAACTTTTCACCGGCGGCAACACGAATTTGCTCGCGCACCAAATCGATACCATACACCATTTCGGTCACAGGATGTTCAACCTGCAATCTGGTATTCATTTCCAAGAAATAGAATTTGCCATCTTGGAACATAAATTCAAATGTACCGGCGTTGGTGTAACCCATTTTCTTGGCCGCGGTCTTGCAGACCTCTATCATATCATCACGCTGTTTCTGGGTCAGGGCCGCCGCAGGGCATTCTTCCATAACTTTTTGATTTTTACGCTGTAACGAACAATCACGTTCACCAAAAATCACAACGTTACCATGCGTGTCGCCCAATACCTGAAATTCAATATGACGTGGGTGCAACAACAATTTTTCCATATACAACGTGTCGTCGCCGAAACCACTGCGGGCCTCGTTCTTGGTAATCTGGAATGCAGCCGCCATTTCGTCGGCACTGTGCACCGCACGCATACCACGGCCACCACCGCCCGCCGATGCCTTTAACATAACGGGGTAACCGATTTTTTCGGCCCACTTTAATGCATCTTCGACCGTATCAACCGCACCATCAGATCCCGGCACAACCGGCAGGCCGCATTCAATCGCGGTATGCTTGGCATTTACCTTGTCGCCCATTTTGGTAATCATTTCTGGCGATGGGCCAATCCAAATCATTCCGTGCTGAATAACCTTTTGTGCGAAATCTGCACGTTCGGACAAGAACCCGTACCCTGGGTGAATGGCATCAGAATTGGTCAGCAATGCCGCCGTCAGAATTGCGGATTCATTCAGATAAGAATCCTTGGATGGCCCTGGGCCAATACATACGGATTCATCCGCCAGTTGTACATGCATTGCATTTTTATCAACCGTTGAATAAACCGCAACGGTGCGAATGCCCATATCGCGACATGCACGAATAATACGCAGTGCAATTTCACCGCGGTTGGCAATCAATACTTTTTTTATTTGTGACATGATTATTCAATAACAATTATTGGTTGATCAAATTCAACGGCCGCGCCGTCCGTCACCAAGATTTCTTTGACCGTGCCATCGCGATCGGACTTGATTGGATTAAATGTTTTCATTGCCTCTATCAATGCGACGGTATCGCCGGCCTTGATTTGTGCACCAACGGTTGTGAATGGCTTTGCACCTGGTTCTGGGGCCAAGTACGCAACACCAACCATTGGGGATTTCAGCACATGACCCGACGCCGTTGCAGCGGCGGCTGCGGCCTTGGTTTCGCCCGATACTGGCAAACTGGGCATCGCGACCGCGGTGGCCTGTTGCTTTGATAAATGAATATGTTTGCGATAAACGCCAAACAAGAACTGACGTTCTAAATCCAATTCTGTGATACCCATTTCGTCCATTATTTTAGACATGGATTCAACAGTTGCACGAAAAGACATCTTTATAAACCTTTGTTTTTAATTCGCATATTTGTCCAAATTCTAGCACATTCATACCACTTGTCAAGGGACAGGGTCGTACCCATACCCGCCAAATGGGTTGCAACGCAATATTCGTCGCAGTGCCATCAGCCCCCCGCGCAACGCGCCGTATTTGGCAATCGCGGTGGCGGCATATTGGCTGCATGTTGGGGTAAAACGGCACGCGGCGCGTCCGCCAATGATTGGCGAAATCGCGCGCTGGTACGCCCGCACCAACCACAATGCCACACGTTGCAGTGGCGAATAACTATTTTGCTGATTTTTTACCTTGCTTGCCATATTCATGCGCCAGATAGTTCAACGCACGCGCCATTGCCGCGCGGCCATCGTCACGCGCCGCGTCCAGAATCGCCCGACGTGCAATGAATACATAGTCCATTGTGTCCACCATCTTGTCACCGGTGGCACGAATCCAATCACGTAATTTACGCTTGGCCAGATTGCGCTGGACGGCAAATTTGAATGTCCGTTTGGTCACGACCAGACCAAAACGTGGGTCGGCTACATCTTTTGCCGGTTTGGCGCGAATTATAAAAAATGCACTGCGCGCCGTAGGATCGTCGTCCGTCATCAGAAAGTCATTATGATTTTTTATTGTGTTTCTCATGCCGGCTATAATACCAGAATCTGGTAATAATCAAATAAAAAAGCATATTTTTTAATTTGGCGACCTTGATTTTTATCATTACAGGTTTTATAGTGCAGAAAAAGTAGTTCATACCCAAGGATTTTGAAAAATGTATAACTGGTTGATGAAATTTTTTTCCGCAGATATGGCGATTGATTTGGGCACGGCAAACACCCTGATTTATGTCAAGGGCCGCGGAATTGTTCTGAATGAACCATCGGTTGTTGCGGTGGCTGAAAACCGCCTGTTGGGGCGCAAAGAAATTCTGGCCGTCGGGGCCGAGGCAAAGCAGATGTTGGGTCGTACCCCTGGGACAATTACCGCCGTACGTCCACTGCGCGATGGTGTTATCGCGGATTTTGAGGTTGCCGAAGAAATGATTAAATATTTCATTCGCAAGGTTCACCGTAAAAACCCATTGGCCGCGCCACTGATTATTATTTGCGTGCCATCATGTGCAACACAGGTGGAACGTCGTGCTATACAAGAGGCCGCCGATGCCGCCGGTGCGCGCAAGGTTTATATTGTCGAAGAATCAACCGCGGCCGCGATTGGTGCGGGTCTGCCGGTGGAAAAGCCAGTTGGTTCTATGGTTCTGGACATTGGTGGTGGCACGACAGAGGTTGCAATTATGTCATTGGGCGGAATCGTGTATTCACACGCCGTCCGTACCGCCGGTGACCAGATGGATTTGGACATCATTGAATTTGTACGCAAGAATAAAAACCTGTTGATTGGTGAAAATGCCGCCGAAGAAATCAAGAAACGTATCGGCACCGCCATTATGCCAAAAGACAAGGCAAACGAACTGACTATGAAAATCAAGGGGCGCGATTTGCTGTCGGGGACACCACGTGAAACGGTTATCACCGAATCCCAGATTGCGGCCGCATTGGCCCAGACCGTTACCAAGATTGTTGATACCGTGCGTCAGGCATTGGAATTGACACCACCAGAATTGTCCGCCGACATTGCCGATTTGGGTATTGCAATGACCGGTGGTGGTTCGTTGTTGCGTGGGCTGGATGCGGCGATACGTGCGGCAACTGGTCTGCCGGCGTTCTTGGTTGATAACCCATTGGCATGTGTTGCATGTGGTTCTGGTAAAATGTTGTCCAGTTTGGACAAGAACAAGCACATCTTGCAAACAATGTATTAAAAAAACACCGGCATTTGCCGGTGTTTTTTTAATAAAGTTCAAATATCAAAGTTCAGAGTTTAAATTTTGTGCGCTACGCGCAACATAAAATAAACTGGATTGCCACGCGTCGCTTGCGCTTGCTCGCAATGACAGAGATTCTAGCTCTTTTGTCATTGCGAGTGTAACGAAGCAATCCAGTAAATAAAAATTGTCCGCCATTCGGCGCACTATCTATTATCTATGCTCTATTATCTATTCTCTAAATAAAAATGCCCCACATGGGGCATTTTTATTTCTTGGTTGCTGGTGCAATAATAATTGATTTGGTTCGTTCGTCTGGTTTGGACTTAGATTCCAAAGTCCCGTTTTCACCAACCAATTCCATAATATGTGCAAACAGTTCTGGTACGGCATCCTTGCCACGTGCCAAAACCTTTTTTGAACCACGGGTCATAACGGCAACTTTGACCTTGTTACCCTGCCCCAGAAATTCAAAGACCTTTTTCATTTTGATGTTCAGGTCGTTTTCTTCGATAAAAGGTTTTACCCAAACCTCTTTCATTTCGATTGTTTTCTGGTTCTTTTTCGCCTCGGACGCACGCTTTTTCTGTTCATACTTGAATTTGCCATAGTCCATAATTTTGACGATAGGCACAGCACCATTGGCGTTGATTTCAACCAAATCCAATCCATCGTCCATTGCCATCTGTAACGCAGCCGATGTCTGCATAACGCCCAGATTCTGGCCTGTGCTGCTGATTACTTGCACGGTCTTGGCAAAGATACGATTGTTCATACGTGGGCCCATATCCCGACGATTATCACGGTTAAATGCAGGTTTAATTGTAAACTCCTTTTTATGTTTATGCAGAAATTATTTACTATTTATCGGCACTTTTCAACAAATTTTGAATCTGCTGCAATGCATTCCATGCGTCACGCTTTGCCGTTGGCTTTAACAACAGGTAATTCGGGTGGAAAATAGGCATGCATTTTACGCCAAATTTAGTGTCTGCCACAACGCCGTGTGCACGTGCCAGATTTACGTCCGCGATTTCCGTCGCGGGCAATGTCCCCAGTGTCAGAATCAACCGTGGTGACAAAAATTCCAGTGCGCGATCAACAAATGGCCGTGCCAAATCCAGTTCATTGCGCGACGGCGTGCGCCCCCCTGGGGTGCGCCAGAATACCATCGGCAAGATTGATACGCATTCGCGTGACATTCCAATCGCCGCCAACATTTTGTCCAGCAATTCGCCCGCCGCCCCCGTCAATATTTCGCCGCGTGCATCGTCATCCGCGCTGGGAATATCGGTGATTATGACCAAACCATTTGGATTTGGCGCAATGTGTGGCAATACCACATTTGTGGCCGCGCTGCGCAATGGGTGACCAAATTCGGCAATCATGCGTGCCAGTGCCGCAATATCAGCCGGCCGCGCCGCCATGGCACGTGCGGTTTGAACCGTGACGCCAACCTCTGGTGCGATTGGGGGAACAATGGCGGTTGCCGCGCGCAGTGGTGCGGGCGTGTCCGGCACAACATCGGGCACAACAGTTTCCGGAGCGGGCGCGGGGCGCGATGCACGATTTGCCGCCGCGACGGCCGCACTCTGTGCCATGGCGAATGGTATGTCTGACAATTCCCAATGCACGCCCGACAAAACTAAATCCTGCAACTGATTACACTGCATTTTTTGTTTTCCCTTGATTTTTCAAACATTTCATTATAAGATAGAACACGAGCAACAGAAACTCAAGGGAGTATTTTCATGAAAATTAAAAACTTTGCTATGTTGGCTGGTGTTGCTGGCTTGTTGGCCGCTTGCGGCGGTTCCAGCATTGTTGAACCTGCTGACTTGAACGATCAACGCGTATTCTTTGCGTTCAATTCTTCGGACATTTCCGACGAAGCACGCGACAACCTGTTGGGCCAGTCGCTGTACATGAAGAACCACGCAGACACAAAGATCCAGATTGCTGGTAACTGCGACGAACGCGGTTCTACAGAATACAACTTGGCATTGGGTGCACGTCGTGCAAACGCGGCCAAGGCAGTTCTGGTCAAAGACGGCATTGAATCAAAACGTATTTCTACCATTTCTTATGGTAAAGAACGTCCATTGGTCAAGGGCACAGGCGAACAGGTCTGGAAGTTCAACCGTAACGCAACAACAACCGTTAAATAATAGTTGTTTAATTGCATAAAAAACACCGGCATTTGCCGGTGTTTTTTATAAAGAGCAGAGAGCAATGGGGTGCGCCGTTGGCGCACTATTTTTATTTACTGGATTGCTTCGTTTCACTCGCAATGACAATGTTTCTAGGAAATTAGTATTTTTTGTCATTGCGAGCAAGCGTAGCGATGCGCGGCAATCCAGTTTATCTTATGTTGCGCGCAGCGCACAAAATTTTTCATCGCAGCGCAGGCGGATGTACTTTTATTTCAGTCCCATCTTTTCTTGCATATGGCACAGCGTTGGGGTTTCAACGTCCAATGCCGCCGCGCGACGAATCAGGCCAGACAGTGCGAAAATCCCTTCGACTGTGCCGATAACCTCTTCGCCATTGGCAATCGCCATACCGCCTGCGAAATTACGGCTGGTGGCCGATGTCGCCGACAGGAACAAGTCCCCTATTCCGCATAAATCCAAGAATGATTCGATTTTTGCGCCCATGGCGATGCCGATTTGTGCAACCTCGCCCCAAGCGCGTGTGAATATCATCGCGCGTTCGTTTTCGCCCGCCGCCGCCACAGAATTATAGCCACAAATCAGCGCAACGGCATTCTTGCCAACACCACAGATTTCTGCACCGATAATGTCATCGCTGGGGCTGATGTATAACTGGTTAAATATGTCCCTGCCCGTCTGTAATGCAATTATGCTGCGTGTGGCCAGTGTTGATCCGGTTGGAACGCCACGTGCAACCTCGGCCGCGAATTGCGGGCCGGACAGCACCGCCAAATCACGCGCCGCGGGCAATTCGGCGGCCATGATTTCAGACATAAATTCACATGTTTCTGGCTCGGCTCCCTTGGTGCAAACAATAACCGGTTGGCCACCATAATACTGTGCCGCATTGCGCACGGTTTCGCGGAAAAACGCCGCCGGTGTTACAACCAGCCACGCATCGCATTCGCCCATATCGGCCATATTTGTCGTGACAGATAAATTTGCCGGTGACACAACACCGTCAAAATCTTTCTTGGCCCCATCATAAGACCACAGAACCGCGTCCGCGCCCCCACGTGCAACAATCGTGCCCAATGCGGTGCCCCATGCGCCCGCGCCAATAATCCCTACCTTCATTTCAGTTTCCTCAGTTTCTTTTGCAGCGCAGGCATACTTGTCCAACCATCATTTGATAAATCAATCGCCGCCTGATACGCCTTGCGTGCTTGTTCAACATTGCCAGCCGACGCGTACATATCACCCAAATGCATATATAACAAAGAACATTCGTGTGTACGTTCGGTGACCTCTTCCATAATTTTGATGCCTTCGGCCGTGCCTTCGCGGGCGGCAACCGTAACGCCAACCGCGTCCCACGCCCGCACATTGCGTACATCGCGCATCAAAACCTTCATCGCATAGTCATATGCACTGTCCAGTTCTTGATTCTGGGCCGCCCATACCAATGCCTGTATAATCATACCATCGCCGTCCATGGCCAGAACCTCGGTCGCGGAATTTATATCACGCTGGGCATCGTCATATTTGCCAAATACATAGTGCACATATGCCCGATTGCGCAAGAAACGTGCACGTCCGCCCTCGGTCAAATTTGGATTGTCCAATGCACGCTTTATCGTGCGCAATGCCGCGCGATAGTTCCCCTGATGTACATGATAACCGGCCAACTGCTCCACCGCCGGTACAAACAGCGGATTTATTTTCACGATGCGTTCCAACGCCGCGGCGTTTCCGCCCCGCTCTGCATTGCGCAGAACGCCGAACAGATAATATGGACTGGACGGGTCAATGCGGTCAAAATACGTTTGGTAATCGCCGCCGTTATTAAAGAAAAACTGCCCCAGATAATAGTTGATTGCATCATTATTATCGCCAAAATTCGGGCCGGTAATTTCCGCGAATCGCAGCATCAGCAACGACAAATCAGAATACATCATAATCTGGGTGTGGGATACGGTCTGAACCAAACTGAACGCCATTGCATTCTTTGTCCCAGCAAATGTTTCCCATGCGGGAATGTCCGTGTATTCCAGCATATACATACCACCCAAATGCGATGTGAAATCGCGGCGCAATGCGTCCGCTGCATCATTCATATCATTGTGAATATAGAACGACATAATATATCTGTAATCGTTTATATTCATAAAATCACAGCGTACACGTGCAAATTCTTCGGCGGCACGTTTTATGTTACCGGTTTCAGCGTAAATTTGCCCGCGCATAAATGATTTCCATGCGTCATTGGTTGGTGTGCTGTCGACGAACTTTAATGCCTCTGTACGGCGATTGTTGCCAATCATAGACCAAATCTTGAACGACGCCATCAATGCGGATTTATCGTTTTTATGCCGTTTATAGAACGCGTCCCAATCGTCATTTGAAACCAAATATGCATCATAAATCAATTTGGCTGCGGGCGCGGTTGCCTTTTTCAAATCGCCGGCATTTTCCGGCATTTTTCCAGATAAAAATTCAGATAAATAGCGCGCATTTTGTACCGCGTCGAATTGCACATCACGGGTGACATTTGAAAATTCAACAGCGCGGTCAAAATCATTCACGTATATCGCGTGTCGCGCGGCCAGATACGCCCCATGTGGCGTAACAGGAAATTCGTGCGATGCGGCCACGTTCGGCACATTTTCGTGATTCCAAATTGCGACGCCCGCCCCCAGTACAGTGGCCAAACACGCCGCCCCTATAAATAAACTTTCTATTTTTCTCATAACTGTGCTAGAATACCGCGTATGGATAATAAAGTCAAATTTGAACAGTACGCAGACACGTTACGCACATGGTCGGCCAAAATGAATTTGGTCGCGCCCAGTACGCTGTCTGACATTGAAAATCGTCATTTTGCCGATTCGGCGCAACTGGCGGACGTTTTGCCGACGGACGCACAAATTGTCGATTTGGGCAGTGGGGCTGGATTCCCTGGGGTTGTGTTGGCAATTTTGGGCTGGCACGTGACGTGTATCGAATCGATTGGTAAAAAGGTCGCATTCCTGAACGCGGTCAAAGAACGTCTGGATTTACAGAATTTGACGATTTACCATGGTCGGGTCGAAGATTTTGTTAAAAAAATGCCGGCAAATACCGGCAATATTGTGTTCACAGCGCGTGCGTTTGCACCACTGATTAAAATTTTGGACTATGTTGCCAAAACAAAATGCCGGCTTTTTTTACTAAAGGGTCGGGAAATATCGGCAGAAATTGCAACCGCCCAGACCAAGTATAAATTTGATTATGAATTGATAAATTCACGCACTGGCGATGGGTATATCATAATTATCAAAAATTGCCGGTAATTTCATGTGAAATAAGCAATAATTTCTTGAAATCAGTGTGTTTTCGTATTCATTAAAAAAGGTGGTTTTTGACCGGTAATATTACTGGCGGTTTCAACGCATTTTTCGACATCGCCCAGTAATTTTTTGCGCATGGTTGTGTCGGCAAATACCCATGGGTTTACACGCCCGCGCAGTGAATTAAATGACCACATTGGGGCCCACATATCTGATTCTGGACAAAACAGCATATCTTGGTGTGGAAAACCGCATTGGTCATTTGGTGTGTATTTTCTGTCAGATACCGATTCGGTTGCCCGACGTATTGTCGTGCGATAAACACCGCGATTAAATTCAATTTGAAATTTTTGTAATGCGTATTTCATAACCAGCGTTGCAATTTCAGGTCTGTTGAAATCCAGTGGCCACGACATTTTTAATGTGTCCGCCATGCGTGTTATATCGCGATCGGCGCGTGCCAGACAATTTGACAGTGCTGGGAATCGACGGCCATGCGTGGCGCGCCAATCCAATGCCTCTATAATTTCGGCCGCCGGCGCGATAATTTCGTTCATTGCGGCAATTTGCCCGCGCACATACGGCGAATGCAATTCGTCTTGGTGGGTGAATATCGCCTTGCGTGCATGTTCAACCTCGTGCCGCTGAACCAGCGGTTTCATTTGATTGTTCATGTTGCAAAAATGTCTGACACGCGCGGCGGTGTCCATCGGTTGAAAATGGAATACAACAACCCTGTTTTCGTATGGAAAAAATAATCCCGCCGCCGCAGTTTTGGAAATGTGGTTGAAATTCGAATCGGACACACGGATTGTATCACTGCAAATTTTAAGTGTTTGAACGGTTGAAAATTTGCCGGCATTTACCGGTGTTTTTTGCTGTTTTTTCACCCCGCCCCAGCACAATAATGCACTGGCGGCAACAGATGTTGATAAAGTAAACAGTGTTTTGAACCGCATATTATAAATTGTATAACAAAATATGCCTATGTCAAATGTGGTTTGTTTCATATGAAATAAATTTTATTAAACTGTAATTACTATGTTTTTTATTTGTGAAATATAATTGCCTTGACCGATTTATACCTTTTTATAATACTTGCAACATCAGAAAGGAATGGTGAAAAACGAATGGCAACAGTAATCGCATTTGCAAATCAAAAGGGTGGTGTTGGCAAAACAACAACCGCAATAAATATTGGCGCGTCATTGGCGGCAATTAAAAAGCGTGTTTTGTTGGTTGATCTTGACCCCCAAGGCAATGCCGGCACGGGCTTGGGCTTTGTGCGCAGCGCGCATCGTCAAAGTGTTTATGGCGTTATTATGGGCACGGCCGCGGCCGCCGACAATATTTTAACAACCGCCGTTCCAAATATGCATATTATGCCGTCCAGTATGGCGTTGGCGGGTGCGGAAATTGATTTGCTGGACGCTGATAACCGTGAATTTCGCCTGCGCGATGCATTGGCAACGGTTGCGTCGCACTATGATTATATATTATTGGATTGCCCGCCGACATTGGGGTATTTGACAATAAACGCATTGGTTGCGTCTGACTGGGTCGTTGTCCCAATGCAGTGCGAATTTTATTCGCTGGAGGGTGTGCAACAGTTGCTGATGACGATTCGCGCCGTGCATGACAAGATAAATCCAAAATTGGCGGTGTTGGGGTTCTTGCTGACCATGTATGATCGTCGTTATGGTGTCACACGTGCGGTTGATGATGATGTGCGCAAAACATTTGGCGACCAAGTGTTCAAGACCGTTGTTCCGCGCAATGTCCGCGTATCCGAAGCACCCAGTTTCGGCAAACCGGCGTTATTCTATGACTTTAATTCAAGTGGCGCACAGGCGTATTTGCGCGTTGCAACCGAAATGATTCAAAAACTGGAAGGGGGCGAAAATGGCAACTAAGTTTGGATTGGGACGTGGTTTGGCCGATTTGCAAAACGAAATCGGCATATCTGTGCCAGATATCACCGCATTGACCGGTGGTGACCGCGTTGTGGTAAAGCAGATTCCATTGGCGCAAATTGGCGCAAACCCCGATCAGCCACGCAAGACATTTACAGATGCTGAATTGGCAGATTTATCGGCGTCTATAAAAGAGAAGGGCGTATTGCAACCAATCTTGTTGCGCGCGGTTACAAACCGTCCGTATATGTATGAAATTGTGGCGGGCGAACGCCGCTATCGCGCCAGCAAGATGGCGGGGCTGGCGGAAATTCCCGCATTGGTCAAGACATTGGACGATGGCAATGCGATGGAAATCGCGCTGATTGAAAATGTCCAGCGTGAAAACCTGAACCCAATAGAAGAGGCCGCCGCATACAAAAACATAATGGAAAAGTGCGGCTATTCCATGGACGACGTATCGCGCCTGATTAGCAAGTCAGAAAGTTATATTCGCAATATGCTGCGTATTTGTGCGTTGCCAGATAGTGTCCAAGAAATGGTAAAGTCGGGCGAATTGTCGGCATCGCATGCGCGTACAATTGCGGTTGCGGCGCATCCGGCGGAATTGGCACGCGAAATTGTCCAGAATCATTTGTCTGTGGCGGATGCGGCCACACGTGTAAAGCAGGGCGCACGTCGCAATACCAGTCGCGCATACACAAACAAAACGATTGATGACGGTGTTCGTCGCGATATGGAGGGGCGCATTTCCAGCACCATTGGCGCAAAGGTAAAGATATCAGAACGTCGTGGTGGTGCGGGCCAGATTGTTATATCATTTGCCACCCGTATGCAACTGAACGAATTGGTTGAAAAACTGACCAAATAAAAATGCCCCGATCGGGGCATTTTTATTTAGAGAGCAAAGAATGTGTCCGCCAATGGTGGACATTTTAATTTACTGGATTGCTTCGTTACACTCGCAATGACAAGAGAGCAAGACCACAGTCCGCAGACGACACACGTGCTAGAATCTCTGTCATTGCGAGCGAGCGTAAGCGACGCGTGGCAATCCAGTTTATTTTATGTTGCGCACAGCGCACAAAATTTGAACTCTGAACTTTGATATTTGAACTTTATTAAAAAAACGCCGGCATTTGCCGGTGTTTTTTAGTTAGAATAATAGCAGTCGTCGCCATAGGTATAAATTCCACGGCTGTCTTCGCCCCATTGGGTTTGACCAGAAACACGACATGATGTTATGCCGCCCGTGTTATTTGCCGATGTTGTGCCATATGTGTTTCCGATGGCGGGGCAGCGTGTACATACCCCACCCGACAGGTAATAACCCGCCGTGCAAGATGTGTATTTCTTGCCGGATTGCTCGCATGCGGCAATGGCGGCGCGGCCCATCGTTGCCATACAAATGGCGAAAATAAATATGCGTTTCATTTATTTTACCCTTTGTCTACAAGTTGCACATGCAATCTTGGTCACGGCCGATTGAGGATTGTAATTTTGTTTCATAGCAATCATATTGTGATAAATATGCATCACACGTTCCGTATGATATTACATATGTTCCGGTTTCATCACTGCCGGTGGTGTCGGCGCGGCTGCACGTTGTTCCAGATAATGTGTATCCGGTGTCG
>ERZ808252.186-NODE-186-length-64943-cov-7.142384_pt1 | contig 64943 bp, 53 predicted proteins | sample MGYA00521242_ERZ808252 | MGnify/ENA primary metagenome ERZ808252 (study PRJEB31516, sample SAMN03275581) | gut metagenome | biome: mammalia-associated habitat; material: feces | host: Papio cynocephalus | place: Kenya | collected 2012-08-07 ... | reverse complement strand
ATTGATGATCAGTTTAATAATGTAAATTAAAACTCTCATCATAAGCTCTCTCCTTGGCGGCAACATTACCGCGTTGGGAAGGAGCAAACCGAAAACAGGTTGACAAACGCAACCCGTTTTCGTATCCTAAAACCATAGGGCGGAGTTAGGTTGTTAGCTCCTTCCAAGTTTTGGATAAAGTCCGGTGGTGCAAACACCGGACTTTTCTTTTATAAAGGATTCCGTCGGCCGCGGCAAGAATGACTTGCCGTTTTCCGCTTCGCCATTTTTACCAAGGATTTTTTTTCATGACCGGTTCTTTGCAAAACAAAAAAGTCGTCCTGATCGACGGATCGGGGTACATTTACCGCGCCTATTACGCCCTGCCCGCGATGACGCGGCCGGACGGAACGCCCGTCAACGCCGTGTATGGTTTTTGCGCCATGATGATGAAGCTGGTCAAGGACACGCCCGCGGATTACATCGCCGTCGTTTTCGACGCCGCGCGCAAAACGTTCCGCATGGACATTTTTCCGCAATACAAAGCCACGCGCCGCGAAACGCCCGACGATTTGAAACCGCAATTCCCCTTGCTGCGCCAAGCGGCCGACGCGTTCAATCTGGCGCAGGCGGAGCTGGACGGCTTCGAGGCCGACGATTTGCTGGCGACATACGCGCGGATCGCGCACGCGGCGGGGGCGAACGTCACGATCGTTTCCGCGGACAAAGATTTGATGCAGCTGGTCGGGTCGGGCGTTGAAATCTTCGATCCCATGAAACAACGCGTCGTCGAAACCGCGCAGGTCGTTGAAAAATTCGGCGTCACGCCCGACAAAGTCGTTGATGTGCAGGCGTTGGCCGGCGACACGTCCGACAACGTTCCGGGGGTGCGCGGCATCGGGATCAAAACGGCGGCCGCGTTGATCAACGAATACGGCAATCTGGAAAACCTGCTGGACAATCTGGATTCGATCAAGCAGGTCAAACGCCGCGAAACGCTGACCGCCGACGCGGACAACGCGCGGATGTCGAAACGGCTGGTCACGCTGGACGCTTTCGCGCCGGTGGAAAAGGCGTTGGATTCGTTCGCCGTCCGCGCCCCCGATTTGGAAAAGATGCAAACCTTTTTCACCGACATGGGATTTAAAAGTCTGGTGGCCAAATTGCCCGCGTGGATCGGTTCGCGCCAAACGGCCGCCGCGCCCGACGTTCCCGCTTTGCCCGACATTCCCGTCGTCGAAAAGGATTACCGCTTGATCCAAGACGCCGCGGAATTGAAAAAACAGCTGGACGCCGCGGTTGAAAAGGGGTTTCTGGCAATCGACACGGAAACGGATTCCCTGACGCCGACGCGCGCGCGAATCGTCGGATTTTCGTTTTGCTTTGAACAGGGCAAAGCGTTTTACGTCCCCCTGCGCCACAGGGTCGGAAACGCGCAGACCGATTTGTTCGGCGATGTGGTCGAAACACCGGAAACGCGCCAGATTCCCGTCAAAACCGCGATGGATCTGTTGAAACCCGTTTTGGAAAACAAGGGGGTTTTGAAAATCGGCCACAACATCAAATACGACTGGCACGTCTTTTCAAACGAATGCGGCGAAATCGCCCTGTCCCCGATCGCCGACACGATGGTGATGTCCTATGATCTGGACGGGACGGCGCACCGCCACAACATGGACGATCTGGCGGCGATGTTCCTTGATTATCAAACGGTTTCCTACGCCGACGTTTGCGGCGCGGGGCGCGCGAAAATCACGTTCGACAAAGTGGATTTGGAACGCGCGCGCGACTACGCCGCCGAAGACGCCGACATCACTTTGCGCCTGTATGATTTTTTCAAAAAACGGTTGGAAAACGAAAAGGCCGTCGCCCTGTACGAAACGCTCGACCGGCCGTGCGTCGCCGTCCTGTACGCCATGGAACGCGCGGGCGTCAAGGTTTGCGAACGCGAATTGGGCAAGCTGAGCGCGGATTTCGGCGAAAAAATGGCCGCCGTGGAACAAAAGGTTTTTGAACGGGCGGACGAAACGTTCAACCTGAATTCGCCCGCGCAGCTGGGACGGATTTTGTTTGAAAAACTGAACCTGCCCAAAGGCGTCAAAAGCAAAAAAACGGGCGCGTGGGGAACGGACGCCGCCGTGTTGGAGGAATTGGCCGACGACGGATTCGACATCGCCCGCGACGTTTTGGAATACCGGATGTTTTCCAAACTGAAAAGCACCTACACCGACGCTTTGCAGGCGCAGATCAACCCGAAAACGGGGCGCGTGCACACGACGTTCATGCAAACGGGAACATCAACGGGGCGACTGTCGTCCAACGATCCGAACCTGCAGAACATCCCCGTGCGTCAGGATGAAGGCCGCGCCATACGCCGCGCTTTCATCGCCGAAAAGGGCAACGTCCTGCTGTCCGCCGACTATTCGCAAATCGAATTGCGGCTGATGGCGCACGTCGCAGATGTCAAGGGGTTGAAAGACGCGTTCGCGCGCGGAATCGACATTCACGCCGCCACCGCGTCGCAGGTTTTCGGCGTCCCCGTCGAAGGCATGGATCCCATGATCCGCCGCCGCGCCAAAGCGATCAACTTCGGCATCATTTACGGCATTTCCGCGTTCGGATTGGCGCGCCAGCTGGGCATCGACCGCAAAGAGGCGCAGGATTACATCAACGCGTATTTCGCGCGCTATCCCGAAATCAAAACCTATATGGAACAAACCGTCGCCTTCGCCCGCGAAAACGGGTTCGTCGCGACCCCGTTCGGCCGCAAATGCGCCGTCGGCGACCTGCGCGACAAAAACGCCGCGAAACGGCAATTCGCCGAACGTTCCGCGATCAACGCCCCGATTCAGGGCGGCGCGGCCGACATCATCAAAAAAGCGATGCTGCGCCTGACGCCCGCGCTGCGCGACGCCGGATTGTCCGCCCGCCCGTTGCTGCAAGTGCACGACGAACTGATCCTTGAGCTGCCGCGCGAAGAATCCGACGCCGCCCGCGAAACCGTCAAAAACGTGATGGAAAACGTCGTGTCCCTGTCCGTCCCCCTGATCGCCGAGGTCGGGATAGCGGACAACTGGGCCGACGCGCACTAAGGAGGTTTTCTTAATGATTGAAAAATTCGATTTTTTCTTTCCCGCCGCGGGGGAAAACAGGAAAATCCACCTGTACCTGCCCGACGATTACAACGAAACGGACGAACGCTATCCCGTCATGTATATGTTCGACGGACACAACTTGTTTTACGATTCGGACGCGACCTATGGCAAAAGCTGGGGGATGAAGGATTTTCTCGACCGTTGGGAAAAGAAAATCATCGTCGTCGGTCTGGAATGTTCCCACACGGGCAACGACCGGCTGCGCGAATACTGCCCCTATCATTGGGATTCGTTCGTCGGTCCGATCGACGGGACGGGCGACGACACCATGCGATGGATCGTCAACGATGTCAAACCGTTCATCGACGCCGATTTCCGCACTTGGCCGCACCGCGCGGCGACCGGTATAGGCGGCAGCTCGATGGGCGGATTGATGGCGCTGTACGCCGCGATCCGCTATAACGCCGTGTTTTCAAAGGCCGCCTGCGTGTCGTCCGCCATCGGGTTTTGCGGCAAACAGCTGCGCGCCGCGATTCAGGAATGCCCCATGGACGCGGACACCAAGGTTTTCCTCAGCTGGGGATCGAACGAAAGCGGTTCCCCGCGCGGCAAAGCGATCGCCAACGCGTGCAACAAATCCATTAACGATCATTTGTACCGCAAAGGCGTCCAGCCCTATATGTTCCGGCAGATCGGCGGCCGCCATTGCGAAGCCGATTGGGAAAAACAAGTGCCGTTGTTTATGAACTGGCTGTGGCTGGACAGAATCTGATTTCACCATAAAAACAAAAAAAAGCCCCTGCCGGACGCGCCGACAGGGGTAAAGGAAGAATGATTTTTTATCAAAGGGACTACCGCTTGATGGTCAGCAGTTCCTCCAACATGGAATCCGCGGTGGTGATGATCTTCGACGCGGCGGAATAGGCGCGCTGGGTCGTGATCATATCCGTGAATTCCTCGGCGATATCGACGGTGGAATCTTCCAGCGCGTTGGCCGAAATGACGCCCGCGCCGCCTTCGCCCGCCGTGCGCAGCGTGGCGTTGCCCGACGATGTCGTTTCGATGTACGCGTTGCCGGTCAGGGCTTCCAACGCGTTGGCGTCAACAAACGTCGCCAGCGGGATCTGCGCGATCGCGCGGGTTTCGCCGTTGTCGAAAATCGCGGTGACGATGCCGTCTTCGGAAATCGAAACGCCGGTGTAGGAACCGTACTTTGCGCCGTCCTGCGTGACAAAGTTCGTCGTGAACTTGCCCGCCAGCTGGGTCAGGCCGTTCGCCGTCCCCGTGTCGCCGATGTACAGGTTGATCTGCGAGCTTTCGTAATAGTTGCCGGTCATGTCGCTGGCGCCGTTCGCCCATTCCAGCGCGATCTTGTCGGTGTTGATCGCCTTGGGCGTGCCGTCGGCGTTGAAACTGACCGCGGGGATCAGCGATCCGCTCTGCGCGTTTTCGACGTTGTTGAACGAAAACGTGTTCGTCAGCACCAGCATCCCGTCGGTGTCCGGCTGGTTCAGCTGTTTGCCGTTGTCTTTGCCGACCACGTCCAGCGCCGTGCCGATGCCCTTTTGCGACAGGGATGTCGCGCCGGTTTCCGTCGTCGTCTGCGTGTTGTCAACGGTGAAATCCGTCGTTTGGATCGGATAGCCGTCGAACGCGCTGACTTCGGCCTTGGCGCCGTTCTGCTTGTCGGCGATGTTCGCTTTTTCGCACAAAGCCGTCATCATGCCGATCGCCGTGACGTTGTCGGTCATCGTGCCGAACCCTTGGTTGGTCGCGTTGTCGGAATCCACAACGTACCCCGTCAGGGTCAGCGTGTCCGTGCCGTCGCTGATGCCGCCCAGCGCGTCGGCCAGATTGACCAGCGTCGCCGCCAGATCCGCGCCCAGCTGGATGTCCGTCGGGGCGGTCGGGGTCGCCGTGACCTTGCGCGTCGTCCCGTCGGCCAGCGTGATCACGGAACCGTCGGTCAGATTGGCGTTGAATTTGAACGTCTGCGTGTTGATATGCTTTCTGATATCAATGCTGGTGGACGTTTCGTCGGCCTTGGCGAACGTGTAGGTTTTGCCGCTGATCGTCACGTTTTTGCCGATATAGTCGGTGGCTTTCGTGCCCGTGAATTCCAGAACGGATTTTTTCAGTTCGGCCGTCCAGTCGGTTTGGTTCAGATAACCGTTCGACGAAACCATCGTCGCGCCGTTGACCTGAAAATAATTGCTCAGATCCGTCACGCCCGTCGTGTTCTGGTAATAGGCCTTGACCGTGTTGTACAGTTCGTTCATCACGGCGACGGGTGCGGCTTTCGTGCCGTCCTGTTCGGCGAACCCGTCGATGTTGACGGCGATCGTGTCGTCATCCAAAACCGTACCGGATGCGATGCCTTTGACGAATTTGAAGTTTTTCGCCGTACCGCCCGCGATGTCGCCGATCGTGACGAACTGGTTGGCATAGGCCGCGACGCTGGTCGTTTGGAACGTGATCGACGCGGAATCGCCCGAATTGACCAGAATGTTCGCCCCCGTCGATGTCGGATTGATTTCCAGCGTCGAACCGGACGCGACGTAACGGGTGTAGTCGGGTTCGTTGTCGTTGATGCTCTGTTTCAACAGGCTGACCAGCTTGACCGTGTCGATCTTGCCCGTCGCGTTGTTGATCAGGTTGGCGATATTGACCGTGACGACGCCGTCGGTCGTTTCGGCTTCGACATCGCGGAACACATAGATGTTCTGGCCGATCGTGACGGATTTATCCAGATAGTCCGCCAGATTGTCGCTGGAAAAGTCGATACGGGCGGTGTTTTTAACGTCCCAGTCGATTTCCGGCAGCTCGAATTCGCCCGTCGAAATGCCCGTCACGGGGTCGGGATTCGTCGCGGATTGCAGACAGGCCGTTGTCGAAACCTTGAATTTTACGGACGAACCGCCGGTGGATTGCTGGACTTCGATCGTCGTGCCGTCCGCGCCGACGGTGAAACGTCCCGCGCTGGGCAGGGTTGCCTGAATCACGTCGTTGAATTTTTCAACGGCGTCCGCGACGGTCACGATGCCGGAACTCAAATCGACCGGAACGACGACTTCGTTCGCTTTGGGCGAATAGCTGGTTGAACCGTCCTTGGTAAATTCAAAGACGTAGGTTTTGCCGTTCGTTTCCATCGAAATCGTGGAATGGTTCGTCGGAATGGACGTGAATTCCATCTGCGCGCGGGCGGAATAAACGTCCTGCGTCGCGTCGTTCGTCGTTTCGGCGGAACTGTAGGTGATCAACGTCGCCGCGCCCGACGGCATTCCGATGTCCAGCGACCACGTGCCGTTTTCCGTTTTTGTAAAGGTCAGTTTCGCATTGTGCGAATTGCCCAAGGAATCGTAAATCAAAACGGATGAGCTGTAACGGCCGCCGGCTTCGGGATTGGCGGGGTCGAACGCGGGGGCGTCGGCGGGCAGGTTCGCGCCAAACGAAATGTTCTGCGTTTCCTGCGCCGTGCCGCCGATCGTGTTCAAATTGATCGGGCGCATATTGGTCGAATCAATGATGTTGTCGTTGACGTAAACCGTCGAACCCGTCGAATCGGTGTAGGCTTTCATAAACATATTGTCGCCGATTTTGACCAGCGAAGCGTTTTCTTCGCCGTCAAAGGCCATCAGCGGCCACGCCTGCAGGTAATAACCGTTGTCGTTTTTCAAATATCCGTCCTGATCGACGCTGAAATTGCCGACGCGGGTATAGCTCCACAAATCGTCTTTGGACGGCTGGGACGTGCCGGTCGTCACAAAAAAACCGTTGCCGGAAATGCCCATGTCCGTGGAATAGGACGTGGACGACAGCAACCCTTGAACGTCAACGCCGGCGCGGGTGCGGCATTGCACGCCGCCGCTGGTGTAGCGCGTGGACGATGTCTGTTTCGTCACCAGCGTTGAAAAGCTGGCGGAATTGGCCTTGTATCCGACGGTGCTGACGTTGGCGATGTTGTCCGAAATGATGCTCATGGCGGACGACTGCGCGTTCAATCCCGAAACGCCGGATTTCAATGCTCCGAATAAACTCATGTCATTCTCCTTTTAGTTTGGTCTTTCCCGTTTCTGTTCTGAAACGGAAAAGGTGCTTTGCGCCGGATTATTCTTTCCGACTTTGTTTTAAACCGTTTGCGTCGCATCGTCCGACGCGTCGCCGGACGCGTCCGGCTGTTGTTTGTCCGGCGCGTGAATCGCCAGAATGCTGTTCATATCGACGGCGACATCGCCCATACCGATCGCGACCGTGCTGCCGTCATAGGCGACGCCCGTGACTTTTCCGAACACCGTTTTTTGAACCTCGACCGTCGAACCGGTCGAATCGATCGCCGTGACGACCAGAACATAAGCGCCGTCTTCCAACTGGTTGCCGTTGTTGTCCTTGCCGTCCCACGTCATTTCATGACGACCGGAGGAACGTTCCACGCCGGTGAACGTTTTGACGTAATTGCCCGACGCGTCTTTGATCGCGACGACGCAGGACGCCGCGTCCGCGCCAAGGATGTAGGAAAATTTCGCGCTTCCGTCCTGCAGCGGCAGGTAATCGCTCAACGCCTGCACGGTCTGATCCATATAGCTGATCGCCTGCGTCGCCATGCTGTTGACGTTCTGCGCGACGATCGTTTCCAGATATTCGTTGCTTTGGATGCTTTGTTCGACCTGCGCGTATTGAACCAGCTGGTTGGTGTATTCGCTGGTGTCCATGGGGTCGAGGGGATCCTGATATTTCAACTGCTGCGTCAACAGGTACAGGAACGCTTCCATATCGTCGAACAACTGTGTTTTCGACGACGCCGAATCCTTTCCCGATGTCTGCGCGTTGGTCAACACGTCCAAACCGCTGATGGATGATGTGTCCGCCATGGCTTAATCCTCCCTATACTCTGATATTCAAGGCGTAAAGCCCCGAATCCGCCGCTTCGTCCGCGACATCGCCCGTTGCGGCGTCCGCCCCGTCCGCGGTTTCCCGCCGCCCGTTTTCACCGCGGCGGCCGTCGTCGTCGAACCGTTCGCCGCGATAGTTGAACGAAAACGATTCGTCGTTCATATTAAATCCGCTGTCCGCCAAAGACTGCTTCAACCCGTCCAGATCGGCGCGCAGCAAATCGACCGTTTCCGACCGCGCGCCGGACAGGACGGCTTTCATATTGCCATCTTTGTCGATTTCCAAATGCACTTTGATCGTGCCCAGCTCCTTGTGCTTCACAATAACGTCGATCTTGTCCAAACCGGCTTTCAACGCCTTTTTGATGCTGACTTTGATCTGGTCGGCCACTTCGCGGGCAGGCGCGTGCTTCACCGCCGGCGCCGCCTCGGAAACCGCCTTGCCTTTCAATCCCTGATGAACGGCGGCGAAAGGCTGCCCCGCGGGCGCGGACGAAACGGGGGCGGCGGCAGCCGTCTGCGATCCGTTTTCGGCGGTTGTGTCGGCGGCGGCGAAATTTTGCGCCGTCTGCTCAACGGGCAAAGGAACGACGTTTCCGTTCTCGCCCGCCGCCGGACGTTCGGCCGCCTGCTGTTGACGCGGCGCCGCTTTGTCGAACGATTTGACCGCCGCCTGTTCGACCGGACGAACCGCCTGTTCCGATTCCACACCGAACAGCGAAACCGTGTTTTCCTCCGGCGTCGCGACCGTTTTGCGCGGCGCGGCGTCCCGCTGTTTCAACGCATGATGTTCCGGCGCGGCCTGCGCAACGGGTGCGTTTATTTCAACGCTGATCGCGATTTTCACATCGGACGGCAAACGGCGCGCCAAATCCTCCGCCTGACGACGCGTCCGCGCGTCCGCCGTTTGATCGAAATCAAAGAACCGATCCTGAAAATCAACCGCATCCGCCGTAACGGGGGCGTTGTTTTCCGCCTGAAGAACCGGACGTTTTTCCACTGTTTTTTCCGAATGATCCGGAACAGCGGCAACAGCTGGCGTTTCCGATTTTATTTCAGCGACCGACGCATCGACAACCTCGGCCGCTTTCGCCAACCGCGGCTTGACCTGTTCGGGAACGGCCGCTTCATTGTTTTCCACCGGCGCGGCGAAGTCAGCATCCGGACGAACAACAACCGCTTCCGGCGTTTTTACAACAGGCGTGTTTTCCGCAGTTTTTATGACGCTTTGTTCCGGAACGGCGATCGGCAAATTTTGCATAACGGGCGCATCGTCGCCGTCCGTTTCCGCCCGATCCGCGATTTGCCCGACCGACGCGGCCGTTTCGGCCACCCGCGATGCGGCAACCGTTTCTGGCGCGGGAGCGTTATTCACCGCCCCCTGCAGAGCCGCGTGAATCAAAATATCCGCCGCCGTCAATTCGTCCGCGGGAACCGAACGCGCTTCGCCGCTGTCCCGATCGACCGGCGCGGCGACCGTTTCAAACACGGGAAAAGCGGATTGATCAACCGTTCCCGCCCCGTCCGTTTGCGGCACGACGATCACTTGCGCCGCCGACGCTTCGACATTCTTTTCCGGCACGGGAATCTTTTGCCCATTCGCAGCCACATCCGCCGCGGCGGTTTGAACCGGACGGTCTTCGTTCGTTTTTTCACAGGCGCGGGTGCGTTTCAAATGAATCTTCACGACCCTGACGTTTTCCGACGCGCCGCTTTTCGTCCTGAAATCCTTCATGGCGGACGAATTGTCGGCGCGCGCGCTCATATTGCTGAAAAAAGTTTCGGCGCTTTTTTCCGTTTTGCCGGAACGCACCTGATCCAACACTTTCAGGAACGCCTCGCCCGTTTTCATGGCGTCGCCCGATTTTGACGCCTGCGCGGCCGCGTTCGATTCGGCGGCGGAAAACGGCGTTTCCAACCCCGCCGCGTTCGGCGTCGTACTCATCAAAAAATTAAAAGCGGACAAATCCATTCGAGTGTTCCCTTGCGTAAAACAAAAGCCCGAACACTCAGATGCAACACCCGTGCCAAATTTTAAAACCGGAAAAACCTCTCGCCGCTTTTTTCCGAATCGGATGATTTCCGGAACGCGAAGTGGTATCATATTCGCGTTCAATCATTTCAATGAAAGGATTCCGAATATGTCTAAACGCTTTATTTTGAATGAAACCAGCTATCACGGTCACGGCGCCGTCAACGAAATCGTGACGGAAATCAAATCCCGCGGCTTTAAAAAGGCTTTGATCGTCACCGACGCCGATTTGGTCAAATTCAACGTCGTCAAAAAAGTCACGGACATTCTGGACGCGAACGGATTCGCCTATGACGTTTTCGACCGCGTCAAGGCCAACCCCAGCGTCGCCGTCGTCAAGGCCGGCGTCGAAGCGTTCAAAAAATCCGGCGCGGATTACATGATCGCAATCGGCGGCGGATCGCCGCAGGATACGGCGAAAGGCATCGGCATCATCATCAACAACCCCGAATTCGCCGATGTCACTTCGCTGGAAGGCGTCGCCCCGACCAAACACAAAAGCGTCCCCGTCATCGCCGTTGCGACGACCGCGGGCACGGCCGCCGAAACGACGATCAACTACGTCATCACGGACGAGGAAAAACGCCGCAAGTTCGTTTGCGTCGATCCGCACGACATCCCCGTCGTCGCCATTGTCGATCCCGACATGATGTCGTCGATGCCGCGCGGGCTGACCGCCGCCACGGGCATGGACGCCCTGACCCACGCGATCGAAGGGTACACGACGCTGGGCGCGTGGGAATTGGCGGACGCGCTGAACCTCAAAGCGATTCAGCTGATTTCCAAATCCTTGCGCAAAGCCGTCGAAAACGACCCCGACGGACGCGAAGGAATGGCGTTGGGGCAATACGTCACGGGCATGGCGTTTTCAAACGTCGGATTGGGCGTCGTGCACGGCATGGCGCACCCGCTCAGCGCGTTTTACAACACGCCGCACGGTGTCGCGAACGCCGTTTTATTGCCCTATGTGATGGAATTCAACGCGGAATACACGGGTGAAAAGTTCCGTGAAATCGCCCGCATGATGGGCGTTGAAAACGTCGATTCGATGACGCAACCCGAATACCGCAAAGCCGCGATCGACGCCGTGCGCCGCCTGTCTTTGGATGTCGGCATCCCGCAAACGCTGAAAGAAATCGGCGTCAAGGAAGACGACCTGCCCGCTTTGGCGGACGCGGCGATGGCGGACGTCTGCACGGGCGGCAACCCGCGCCCCTGCACCAAAGAGTTGGTGCTGGGCGTGTATAAAAAAGCGTTCAACGGCTAATTCCACCTAACGCGCGAAGCCTCTTGAAAAAAGAGGCTTCGCCCCGAGAGCCGGACATCCCGCCTTAAAAAGCGCGCTTCACTTCGATCGTCATGGTGTGGTCGGTGTAATGCGTGCGGAAATATTATTTTTTTAATCCATACAAGTTAAAAACGAAATAAAAAAACGCTTGACTTAAAGCAAGGTTTAAGAAATAGCCTGTCAGCAATGACAACTTTGGAAAAGGAGCTTTCAGTCATGTCGTATTTGGAAAACATCAATTCCCCCGCCGATTTGAAAAAGCTGGATGTTGCGGAGCTGCCCGCCGTCGCGGACGAACTGCGCGCCGTTCTGTTGCAAAAAATCAGCACGGCGGGCGGCCACATCGGCCCCAATTTGGGCATGGTCGAAGCGACCGTCGCCCTGCATTACGTTTTTAATTCACCCAGGGACAAGATCGTTTTCGACGTGTCGCACCAATCCTATGTCCACAAAATGCTGACGGGACGCAAACAGGCGTTCACCGACCCCGCGCATTATCACGACGTAACGGGATACACCAATTCCGCCGAAAGCGAACACGATTTTTTCACCGTCGGTCACACCTCGACATCGGTCAGTCTGGCCTGCGGTTTGGCCAAAGCCCGCGATTTGAAAGGTGAAAAGGACAACATCGTCGCGGTCATCGGCGACGGATCGCTGAGCGGCGGCGAAGCCTACGAGGGATTGAACAACGCGGTCGAAGCGGGCACGAACATGATCGTCGTCGTCAACGACAATGAAATGTCGATCGCCGAAAACCACGGCGGGCTGTACAATAATCTGCGCAAGCTGCGCGAAACGGACGGCAAGGCGGAAAACAACTTTTTCAAAGCGATCGGGTTCGATTACGTCTATGTCGGCGACGGCAACGACACGGCCGCTTTGGTCGCGGCCTTCCGTTCGGTCAAGGATTCGCCCCGCCCCGTCGTCGTGCACATTCACACGCTGAAAGGCAAAGGGTTCGCTCCCGCCGAAGCGCACAAGGAAATGTACCATGCGGGCGGTCCGTTCGACCTGAAAACCGGCGAATGGAAATACCCGACGACCGGCGAGAATTACTGCAAAATCACGGCCGATTTTCTGCGTCCGAAAATGGAAAAGGACGAAACGATCGCCGTCATCACGTCGGGCACGCCCGTCATCACGGGCTTCACCCCCGACGAACGCGTCAAGCTGGGCAAGCGGTTCATTGATGTCGGCATTGCCGAGGAACACGCCGTCGCGATGGCGTCCGGCATGGCGAAAAACGGCGCGAAACCCGTGTATTGCGTGTTCAGTTCTTTCATCCAGCGCACTTACGACCAGTTGTCGCAGGATCTGTGCCTGAACAACAATCCCGCCCTGATTTTGGTGTTTTCCGCCAGCCTGACGGGGTTCAACGACGCGACGCATCTGGGCGGTTTCGACATTCCGATGATGTCGAACATTCCGAATCTGGTCTATCTCGCCCCGAAAAACCGCGACGAATACCTGTCGATGCTGGAATGGGGGTTGGAACAGCGCGAACATCCTGTCGCAATCCGCGTCCCCGGCGGTTTCGGCATGGAGGAATTGTGGTCGGACGGTGAAAAGCCCGCCCCCGACTATTCCGCGATCAACACGTTTAAAACGGACGTTACGGGCGAAAAGGTCGCTTTGTTGGCCTTGGGCGCGTTTTACCGTCTGGGCAAAGAGGTCGCCGCGGAACTGAAAAAATCAGGCGTTTCCGCGACGTTGATCAACCCGCGTTTTATCACGGGGTTGGACGAAACGGTACTGAACGGATTGAAAGAAAAACACAAACTGGTCGTCACGCTGGAGGACGGACAGGTCGAAGGCGGATTCGGCGAAAAAGTCGATCGTTTCTACGCCGGTTCGGATATGAAAGTCATGAACTACGGCGGAAAAAAGGAATTCACCGACCGCTTGACACCCGACGAGATCCACGCGCGCTATCACCTGACCCCGCAACAGATCGCGGCTGAAATTCTGCAGGCGTTGTAACGCGGCGAACTTAAACGGAAAAGGCGGGGTATATCCCCGCCTTTTTGTTGTTTCCGTTCCTGTTTGTCAGGTCACTTCCGTCACCGCGCGGATGTTGCCCTGACGGTTGATTTGGACGACGCGCAGCTTGTCGTGCATTTCGGCAATCGTTTTTTCGCGGTCGATCGTCGGATAGCAGTGCAGGATGCGATCGGTGAACGCTTTATAGGCGGCTTCGGAGTTTTCGGCGTGGATGGTGGCGAAGCAGTTGTCGTGGCCGGAACCCATCAGCTCCCACAACGCCCCCGCGTTTGCCGTTGAAATTTCACCGCCGATGATCGCGTCGGGCGTGAAACGGACGACCAAGTCGATCAGTTTCGGATACGTCATCGTGTTCGTTTGTTCGGTACGCGACAACACCAAATGAACGTGATTCGGATGCGGCACGATCAGTTCGCGCGTATCTTCAATCGTGATCACGCGTTTGTGCGAATCCAAAATCGTCAGCAGGTTGTTCAGAAACGTCGTTTTACCTGTCGCCGTCGCGCCGGAAACCAGAATGTGATCGCCGCGCTTGATCGACAAAATCAAACGTTCGTAAGGATCTTCGGGGTTTTCAACCTCTTTCAGCTTGTTCAGCTTTTGCAGACGCTCGCCGGCTTTCAACCCGTAATCGCCCAGCCCGAATTTAACGTCGTCGGAATGGACGCGGACGCACATCGCGATGCCGCCGGTCAAATCCTCGTTGTCGTACATGACGTTTTTTCCGGCGATGCCCGTGAAACGGTGATCCCCCGGCAGCGTCGCATAAACGGCGGGCGACCCTTGTTCCGGATCGAACGGCAGTTCAAACGTGTTGGCGATGATGTGCATGATATCCGTCAAATACGTCCGCGACAGGTTCGCGTCCTGCTGACACGCCCACGGGTGCGCGCGCCGGCCGCGCAGACGCAGCCAGATTTCATTCGGACGGTTGATCGCGATTTCCTCCACGTTGTCCTGTTCGTACCAATACGACAGGTAGCGCAGGGTTGACCGTAAAACCTGAAAAGCGTCCGTTCCCATATTTCCCCCTTCGGTTAGAAGTCCAGTTCCGGCACGGGATCGACAGGTTCATCCTTTTTAACCTGCGTTTCCTGCTGCGGCACCGGCTGCTGGAATTGCGGCTGTTGCTGCTGCGGTTTGTCGTCGATCAGATTGCTCTGGCGCGGCGGCGGCGGCTGGCCGGTGTAGTTGTTGTAGTATATCTGCTGTTGTTGCTGCATATTGTTCGGATCGTTCGGGTTTGTCTGACTGCCCTGCGCGTTCGGATCAACCATGCCGCCGGCATCTTCGTCGTCCTTTTCGTTTTCATCCGGTTTGTCCGGATCGATCAAAACTTCTTTTTTGTTGATATACTCGTCTTCGTAATCTTCCATTTCACTGCGCAGCCACAAATCCGTTTTCGCGTAAACGGTGACGCGCGTGCCGGCTGGAACGAACAAACGCGTTTTCAGCTTTTTCGTTTCTTCAAACAAATCGTCAGCAACTTCCTGCATCACTTCGGAAAATCTGCTTCGCGCGTCTTCGGCGGCTTCCTGCCGGCCGGATTTGGCCACCTGTCCGCTTTCGCCGACGGCCGCGGTGTCATTCGTCGCCATCGCGTACAAAATCGCCGACGAAACCGTCGATTGCAAAATCGGCAGCCCGTATTTCTTCAACAGCTGGCGATCCATATACGCGCCGACACCCGCGCGTCCCGACGCGTCGCCCGACACGCCGGATTCAAACACAAACGCCGCGCCGTCCGGACGAACCAGACGTTTCCACGAAATTTCGACCTTTGACGCCGAACCGACCTCTTCCTGCGCGGACGTTCCCGTCAATTCGCCGATAATGCGGCTGCCGGCGGGAATGATGATCTTGCGTCCGGATTCGGAATAGATGTTGCGTTCGACAATGGCCGACAAGGGGATATCCGACTGTTCGGTGTCGATGGAACGCGCCAGAACCGCGGGAATCGCCTTGTCCGCCAAAATCGCGTTTTCCATGTTGACGCGGTACGACGAAACGTTTTTCAAAATCCCCTGTTTGTTCCAGTTCCGGCTGCGCTTTTGTTTTTTCAGCGTATCCTCTTCCGTCGCGGACACGCCGATGCCTTTTCCGGGGCGGATTTGACGGCGGTAGGCCAGCTGCATCGCGCGCAGCTTTTTAATCCGCGCGGGATCGTAGCGTTCCCCTTTGCCGGTGCCGCCGCCGGAACCCAGATTTTTGCCGCGGTAACGGTAGCTGTCCGGATCGAACGTGCCGAAAACGGAAACGCGGCCGTCCTTTTTATCCTCTTGCTTTTGATCGGGGGCGGGCGGATTGATCGAACCGATGATGTTGCCGTCAAGGTCGATCACGTTGCCGTTCGCGTCCACGCGGCCAATGATGTTGCCGTTTTCATCCACAACCGTTCCGTCGGGTCTGATGACGCCGATTCGATTGCCGTTTTTGTCAAAGGCGAAACGCTTTCCTTTCAGCTTGTCGCTGAGCGGCGTCAGCTTGCCGCCTTTCCAAATTCCCAAAACGGTGCCGTCTTCGTCCACGATTTCGCCGTTGGCGTTGATCCGGCCGATCACGTTGCCGTCCAAATCGACGACACGGCCGTCGGGCATGATGACGCCGATGATGTTGCCGTTTTCGTCGCGGATGGGTTCGCCTTCGATCACGGAACCGATCACGTTGCCGTTCAGGTCAACGACCGTCCCGTCGGGCAGAACGCGGCCGATGATGTTGCCGTTCGCATCGCGGACGAAACCGTCTTCGCCGACAATGCCCAAAAACTTGCCGTCGCGCCCCACGGCGATTTTGACGTTTTTGGATTGCGACGGCGGACTGGCGCGCCCGATCACGTTGCCGTTCAGATCAACGACCGTCCCGTCGGGCAGCATCCGCCCGATCACGTTGCCGTTCAGGTCAACGACCGTTCCGTCGGGCAGGACGCGGCCGATCACATTGCCGTTCGCGTCATAAACCAGACGGTCTTCGCCGGCTTTGGTCAAAAAGTTGCCGTTCGCATCGACGATGCCGTCTTCCAGCAAAGCGCGGCCGATCACGTTGCCGTTCATATCGACGACCGTCCCGTCGGGCAGCATCCGCCCGATGATGTTGCCGTTTTCATCGCGCAGGTATCCGTCTTCGCCGACAATGCCCAAAAACTTGCCGTCTGGGCTGAACACGGCGCCTTTCGGATAGACTTTGCCGATAATGTTGCCGTTCAGGTCGATGACCGTCCCGTCGGGCAGGACGCGGCCGACGATGTTGCCGTTCGCGTCGCGGATGAACCCGTCCGCGTCGATGACGCCCAAAGGCTTGCCGTCGGGGCCGTAAACCATTTTGCCGATCATGCTTTTCGGGAACAGCGAACCGTCGTCGTTTGTGCTGATCAGCGTGATCATGCACAAATGCGCCCCCGCGTTGTCCAACGCCTGACCGCTGGCCATCAAACGCCCCAAAACCTGCTGGCGGTCGTCAACGATCGTGCCGTCGAAATGCACTTTGCCGACGACGTTGTTCTTGCCGTCCTTACATTCCTCGCCGATCGGAACGACGCGCCCCAAAAACTTCCGTTCGTCCGTCAAAACGCGGGTGGAGGCCGTGACAAAGCCGACATCCTCGCCGCGGTCGTTCATCACGCGCCCGCGCGGCAGAACCGTGCCGACGATTTTACCGTCAACGGCGATGACCCGCCGTCCGGACGGCACGGAAACGCCCAGCCGCTTCCCGTCGTTTTTCAACTCTTCGCCGTCCAGCTCGCCGATAAAAGCACCGCCATCGGGATTGACGCCGTAACGTCCGCCCAAAACGCGCGCAATGATTTTGCCGTTGTCATCCACCGCGTATTTCAGATCCGCCGCAACGCCCAGAACCTTTTTATCCTTGTCCAAAACGGCGCCGTCCACCGTAAAGCATCCCAGCACGTTGCCCTGATCACCCAAAGCTTCGCCGTTGGCGACGATTTTTCCGATGATGTCGTCGGCGGGACCGCGCACCTGCCCTTTGGACACGACGCGCCCCAAACGTTTGCCGTTTTGATCCCTGACCAACCCTTCAAAATCGACGCAACCGAGCTTTTCGCCCTTGGTGTCGATCGCATTGCCCTGCGCCGTCATGCGCCCGATGATTTTGCACGGTTCGTTGATGACGGAATCCTGTCCCAACGCCAGACCGATCTGCGCGTTGGACGCGTCCACCAGCGAACGGTCGTAGTTCAGCCGCCCGATTTGACGGCCGGTCGTGTCGATCACTTTGCCCAGATCGTCGATCGTCCCCAACGTGCGGCACTGTTTCCCGACGGGAACGGCGTTGACCACGCCCTTGCCGATCACGACGCTGGCGGAATCCGCGATCGTGTCGTCGGCCTGCAGCGTGCCCAAAACGCGATCCGACCCCGCCGATTTCAGCTGGCCGGAAGAATCAATCTTGCCGATGACTTCGTTTTTAAAGTTCAGCCCCAGCCCGTCTTTGACCGCGTAGCCGATCACCGTGCCGTCCAGCGACACCACCGTGCCGTCCGGCATCACGCGGCCGATCACGTTGCCTTTCAAATCGACGACCGTTCCGTCTGCCAGCACACGGCCGATCAGTTTGCCGTTTTCATCATAGACCAGCCGTTCGGGCGGCCCCGCGTGTCCGATCACGTTGCCGTTCAAATCAACAACCGTTCCGTCGGGCAACATCCGCCCGATCACGTTGCCGTCCAAATCGACGACCGTTCCGTCGGGCAAAACGCGACCGATGATGTTGCCGTCCTTGTCATAAACCAGACGTTCCAAAGTGTTGCCGATTTTGCCGATGACCTTGCCGCCGTCCTCGACGACCGACCCGCCGGCGCGGTAACGCATCGGTTTGCCGTTGGGCCCCAAAACGGGGTTGCCGTCCTTGTCAACGATCGTGCCGTCAATGCCGACATAGCCGATGATCTTGCCGTCGGGACCGATGATCGGCTGACCGACCGGAATAACTTCGCCGATCACGCGGCCGTCCTTGTCAACGACCTTGCCGTTCAGATCGGCCTTGCCGATCACGCGGCCGGCGGCGTCAACGACCGTGCCGTCGGGCATGACGACGCCCAAAATCTCGCCATTGGGGCCGACGACCTGCCGCAAACCGACAAAAATCTTGCCGACGACCTTGCCGTCCTTGTTCACGATTTCGCCGGACGGCATTTTCAACCGCCCCAACGGACGGGAAAGCAGATCGACCGCCGCGCCGGACGGTAGCAGACGACCGATCGTTTCACTGGTTTTGATGTCGAAAACGTCGGCTTTGCGGGGGATGACGCCGCCGGTGATGCGGTCGTCTTCGCGCACCAAAGCGGCGATTGTCACCGCCCCGACGAAATCCGTTCCTTTCAGATTCATCGCCTTGGCTATGGAATCGCCGCGGGCATACAGCTCCGGCTTGTCGTTGACGGCGATGCCCTCGGCCAGCGCCGCACCCAAAAACTTGTTGTCCGAATCGACAAAGACGGAATCGGGGCGCAAGCAACCGATCTGTTTGCCCGCGGCGTCGTACAGCGTCCCGTCGATTCCGGTGCGCCCCAGATAGGCGTCCTTGCGCCCGATCGCCCGCGCGCCGTACGCGACGCGCCCGAGGAAATCGCCGTTTTCGTCGGTCAGCATATCGTTCATATGAATATAGGCGGCGCGTTTAAAATCCTTATCCACAACGCGGCCGTCAATCAATATGTCGCCCGCGGGCTGGCACGCCCCGCGCAAAGCGATCCCGCCCGTCGGCGCGACGCGCGCGACCGTTTGGCCGCTGAGATCGACAACCGATCCGTCCGGCATCGTCCGGCCGACCGTCGCGGCTTTGCCGTTGGATACGGAACCGTCCGGCATCACCCAACCGATCGTGCGGCCGTCGCGATCCAAAACACCGCCGAAAGGCATGATCATCCCCGACGCTTCGTTTTTGGAATTCAAAACGACGCCGTAGGGATCCAGACATCCCAGAATCTTGCCCTGTTTATCTTGAACTTTGCCCGCCGCGTCCGTCAATCCGGCGACACGCCCGTCCGCGTTCAAAGCGACGGCGGTATCGAAAACGCGCCCCAAAACGACTTTCTGGTTGTCCAGAATTTCACCGTTCGCGGCCAAGCAACCGACAAATTCGCCCTTTGTCGTGATCATCTGCCCGTCCAGATTGGCGTACCCCAACGACATACAGCCGGGGCCGACGCCGATGTTCTGGCGCGCCAATGCGCCCTCCACCTTTCCTTCGGCGGACAGGAAACGCTTGTCGGGCAGGATGCGGCCTTTGATCTGGCCGTCGCCGACGACACTGCCGTCCGGCATGACGCGGCCGACAACGCCGCATTGGTCGCCGATAACCGTGCCGCGCGGCAAAACGGCGGCGATGATTTCTTCGGAATCGTCAACCACCGTGCCGTAAGGCGTCAGACAGCCCAAAGGATCGCCCTTGAAGTTGATCGGGCTGCCGTCCGAATCGACTTTGCCGATCACTTTGCCGTTCCAATCCAGCAAAGCCCCCTCTTGCACATAGCCGCCAACCGGATTGCCGGCCATATCGACGACCGTCATCGACGCCGTCAGCCGGCCGACCTGTTTGTTCGCGGACATGACGGAACCGTCCGTGCTGATCCGGCCGATCATTTTGCATCCCGCGCCGATGGCCAAGCCCTCTTTGATCACGCGGCCGATGATGTTGCCGTCCTTGTCCACGACAAAACCGTTGGGCAAAACGCGGCCGATGATGTTGCCGTCCTTGTCCACGACCGTGCCGTCGGGCATGACGATGCCCAAAACGTTGCCCTGCGCGTCAACGACCGCGCCTTGCGGCATGACGGAACCGATGATGTTGCCGTTCGCGTCAACGATCGTGCCGTCGGGGTTGACATAGCCGATGATATTGCCGTTTTCATCGACGACCGTGCCGTCGGGCATGATCCGCCCGATCGGATTGCCGTTTTTATCGTAAGCGATGCCCGTTCTGACCGCCGCGCCGATCACGTTGCCGTTCAAATCGACGATCGTTCCGTCGGGCAAAGCGTAACCGATCAGCTTGCCGTCCTTGTCAACGACGCGCCCGTCGGGCAGAATCGTCCCCAAAATCTCGCCGTTCGGCCCGATCGCCAGCCGCGTTCCCTCCGCGACGCCGATGATGTATCCTTGGTCGTCAACGACCGTGCCGTCGGGGCGCAAAGTCCCGATCCGCTTGCCGTCCAGTCCATATACGACGCCGTTTTCATCGGCGTACCCGATCGGTTTGCCGTCGGGCCCCAGAATGACGCGCCCCTTTTGGCGCAGCTGATCCAAAATGGAACCGCCGCCCCCCGGCGCTTCGTCGCAGACGCCGCACATACTGGTGTCGATGGCCATCGCCGAAACGGGAACGATCACGCGCCGACCGATGCCGCCGAATGTTTCGTCGCTCCACCTGATCGAGATGTTGGATTGTATGGTGCGCGCCGTTTTCGGTTCCCAGCGCACGACGACGTTGCACGTCATGTCGCCGCTCAGCACGATGTCTTTGCGGCATTTGTTTTCCAAAACGAATCCGTCTTCCTGTTTGTTTTCAAATTCGACGGACGTGATGCCGACGCGGCCGGACGACGCCGACAGGGTCAGCGTCCCTTCCGCCGTCGTACCCAAAACGACCTGATCGAAACGCAGGCTTTCGGGCGACGCGACCAACCGGACGGTTGTCGGTTGAGGTTCTTCTTCAGCCAGATTGAACGAATCCGCGTTGCCGCCGGTGATGCTGCTGGAGCTTTCGGCCGAACCGTCAATCGTGACCTCGGCGTCTTTTTTGCGCTCCTCGTCCCCGCTCAACAGAATGATGACGCCCGTCAGGAACGCCAGCAAAGCGACGATCCCGACAACCAACAGCATTCTGTTGGACTTTTTTAAATATCTGTCTGACGAGCTGAGTAATTCTTCGTTCATTGCGTCCGCACAACTATGCAAGTCACCCCGCGGCGACCCAATTGATTACACAATTTGTCCCCCGCCTCGATACTGCCGACAGGCCCGATGCGCAAACGGAACAAATCCCTTGATTCACCCTCCGCGACGGCGTCAACGGAATAATACGGCTCGAAAGCCCCGAGCAAATCCTTGTTTTTACGCGAAATGACGTCCCATTTCTGTTCCAGCGGAGCGATTTCCGCGCCCGATCCCAATTCAATGGCGATCGTTTCGGCCGGCGTCGAACGGTAACGGAAAGCGCGCGACGCGTCCCGTCCCTGCTGCGCCGAAAACTGCGCGATCTGCGCCGCGTTCATCATCGGGTTCATCATGTTCGGCATCCCCGCGCCGCCCATGGCCGCCGCGCCGTTCAACGCGGTCATCGTCTTCGCGCCGCCCGCGGCCGGATTGTACCCCGGCGTCGTGATCATCGGCCCCGGCGCCCATTGCGGCTGGACGGATTTTTCGTATTCTACCCAATCCGTCCCGTAGGCCGGATCCTTTCTGATCTTCAGACACAGGATGCGTTTGCCGTTGCGCAAAACCAAATCGCCGATGCCTTCGACAACCATCAACCGTCCGTTCGGCCCGCGCGTCCTGAAACCGATCGGCACTTCGGACCCCTGCGACAACAGGTTGACGATCGGCCGTTCGGTCATGGTCAGCGCTTTCGGTCCGAAGTCGATATAGGTAAAGATTTCGTCACGCCACACGCGTTCCGGCGCGATTTCCATATCGGCGGGATTCGGAATGAAAACGTCGATGTCGAAACGCAGTTTTTCGGGATCGACTTCGATGTCCGCCAGCCAGTCCTCCGTCCCGTTTTTGGTCGTGTTTTTCTTTCCCGACCGCATTCCGCCGAACATCCCGCCCGAACCGGCGGAAACGTTCATGACGCCCGCCGCCGCGCCCGTTGCGACCGCGCCCGAAGCAAACGGCGTCGTGCCGGAATCGTCGGGAACGAATTTGGCGTCGTTGATCACGATGTCAACGACCGAGTTTGTGATTCTGTCCGTGTTGAACGTTTCGCTGCGCAGGTAAAAGACGTACCTGTTTCCCGAACGTCCGAACACGATCATGTTCGTGTCCATGCCGACCAGATCGACGCTGGCGGCGAAAACCATCAAAGCGTTCTGCGCGACCTTTTGCGCCCCGAACGCGCTTTCGTTGCCCAGAAACACGTTTTCGATCAGTTCCCACGACGGGAAATTGATCAGGGTGTGCATCCCTTCGCGAATGCGCAGGGGCAAAACCAGATCGGGCGTCCAGTAATATCTGGAATATCCGGGTTTGCTCTGCCCTTCGCCCAAATGTTCCATCGGCTTGTTCCACGCCTTTTGCTGCATCCCCAAAGACCAGAACGGCATATCCATTTCGGAATACTGCCCGTTCGACTGTTCAATCGCCGCGTCCATTGATTCGCGCGCGGCGGTCTGTTGCGCCGAAACGTTTTGCGCGAACAGGCAAAACGTCAGCGAAACGACTGCGAAAAGGCGGATTTTCAAATTAGCTTTCACGGGACACCTTCTTATTCGTTAGCACTTTCGATGGAATAGCCGTCAACCGAGAACCCCAGCGGGTTTTTCAGCCGGTTGATGTATTTGACCTGCCGCTGGTCTTTGGCGAAATATTTGATCGACAGCCGGACGCGCCAGCGGGAAACGGCGGGTTCCTCGGCTTCGGGCAGCATATCGCGCGTGACGATGTAAACCAGCCAGATGTTTTGCTGGCGCACGACGGATTCAATGCGGACTTCGCGCGTCAAACCCTCCAGCTTGATGCGCGACAGCCAATCCTTGACCGTTTTGGAAAACTGGTTATAAACCTGCGCCGACGACATCCAGCGCAAAGGCCCGTCGGGCCCCCAGCGGAACGACATTTCATCAACGTCGGAAACCATCGTGTTGCGCAGCAGGACGTATTGACGGATCATGGCTTCGGAAATGATGTCTTCGGCCGCCATATCCTTGGACAGCGGACGGATTCTGACGACCTGTTCGTCCTTGCTTTGGAACGTCAGCAAAAACGGTTCGACGCGTTTCAACGGCATCAAATGAACGATGGCCAGCAACAAAACCAGATTGACGCACAAAGCGACGGCGGACACGATCGCAAAAGCGCGCGCCGTCCACAAATACCGCCGTTCGCGCAGCTGATCGACCGACACTTCCTCAACCTGCGGCAAAGCGGGCGCGGGCTTTTTCTTCGCGTCGGCGACGGGGCGCGCGGCGTCCGCCTTTTTCAAAGGCTGTGTTTCGGCGTCTTTTACCGTCAGCTGTTGTTTCGATCTCACCGGTCTGGGCATCGTTTTCGTCCTGTCATCCCGCCGCCGTCATCCAATCGGGCAGATTGGCCGGCAACTTTAAAAGCATACAGGCACACGGGGAACGTTTCAATTCAGAAATGTCCCGACCGATGCCGACCGGTTCTTTTTCATAAATGGAACCGGCGCAGGCGTTCAACACGACGCACGCCGTTACGATCAAAACCGCTTTTCCGATTGTTTTCATTTTCATGCCGGATTCTCCTGTCTTGGTTATTTTTTCTGCCGCGCCAAATGATATTGCGTCACCGTGAACCCCAACGGGTTGCGCAGGCGGGAAAACATCACGGCATTGCTGGAATAATAGCGGAATTGGATCGTGGCGATCCAATGTTCTATCACGGGGGGGCTTACCGTTTTGTCCATGCGCCGCGTGTCGAAAAAGATTTGCCAGCTGTTCCATCCCTCTTTGATGATGCGCTTGATGTCCGTTTCCACCGTAACCTGCGGCGCCGTTTCCGGATCGGGGAAATAGCGGGGCATTTCCTTTGTCGCGAAAGCTTCGTACACTTCGGGCGACGACATATAGCGCACAAGGCCGCCGCCGCCCCACTGGATGCGCATTTCGCGGGCGTTTTTCCACACGTTGTTGCGGGCGGTCACATATTGGCGCACAAACATTTCCGCCAGAATGTCCATCGCCGGCATATCCGGATGCAGCGGTTCAAAATAGGACAGGTTTTCCGAATACGTCGGCGCCGTAACCAAAACGGAATCCACCTCCGCCTCTTTGGAAATGTGAATCAGCGACAGGGCGAAAACGACGGTCGAAACGACCAGCGCGAAACACAGCACGCTGAAAAACCGCGACAGCCAGATAAAAGTGGCAACGCGTCCCCCGTCCGTCGGCGGTTTACCCAACCCCGCGGATTTCCTGACATTCGGGCGAACAGACGCATTTGGCATACTTTTTTCCATTCTTTAATAGTGGCTCCATTTCGTTAAAAATACCTTTCCGAACGGAAAAAAGTGAAGAATTTAAACGGAAAAAACGGCATCCGCGCCCTGCGCGCGAACGGGTCAGACAAACGCTTTTTCCAACGCCGCCGACAAATGCCCCGCCGCCGTCATGTCGATGCCGTGCATCAAACCGGAAACGACATACGTTTCGACATCAACGCCCGCCGCCGCCAGATTGCGCCGGTTCAAATCGAACACCGCGGGCGGAACGACGTTGTCGGCATCTCCGTGAATCAGGGTCACGGGCGGTCGCGACACGATTTTATCCGGCGTGAACACCGTCCCGTCAAACGTCACGGCGACCGCGGACATTCCGACCGCCGCCGCCAACGTTTCATCAAAACGCAAAGCCGTATATACCGCCATCAGCCCGCCCTGCGAAAAACCGCACAAGGCGGCCTTTGACGCCGGAACGCCCGCGTTTTCCAACACGGCGCGCAAATAGGCGTCCGTCGTCGCGCGCGCCCGCTCCGCCAGCGGCATCAGGGTTTTCAAATACCGCTCGCCCGCCTGCGGATCGGCCAGTTCCGCCGGATTGAACCCGTCAAGGTCGAACCACTGATATCCGTCGAAGAATCCCAGTTCCTCCGGCGCGTCGGGAAAATAGAACGCGGCATCGGGCAAACGTTGCCGCAGCAAACCGGAAATGCCGGACAGATCCTGCCCGTCCGCGCCGTACCCGTGAAAAAACACGGCGGCGTGCGACGGCTTTCCGCCGTCCGGCAAAGACGCGTAAGTCCGCAAAGGCAGATCCGTCAACACCCGCATCATGACAATTTGATCTCGTTCATCATAAACGCCGGCATCGCGTTGCCGAAAGCCTTCGTTTCAACGGGCTTGCGTTCATTTTGCCGTTTCGGCGGGCGGTTGTTCTGAACAGGCTTTGCTTTTTTGTTGCCGTTTGCCGCCTTTACCGCCGGAGCGGCCGCCTTTTCCTTTTCGGGCGCGGGCTGTTTTTCCTTGACCGCAGGGGCGCGTTCGCGCTTTTCATCCTTTTTCACGGCGTCGTTTTTCGGCGCGACTTCAGCCTGTTTCGCGGGTTTGCCGCGGCGTCTTCCCTTGGCTTTCGGTTCCGGTTCCGGATCCATTTCCACGGAAAAGCGGGACATTTCCTCGATCTTTTTGCCGATCATCTTTTCAATCGCGGCCAAAGCCTTGAAATCGCGCGAAGTCACCAGCATGAACGCGCGTCCCGTGCGCCCCGCGCGCCCCGTGCGGCCGATGCGGTGGATGTAGTCTTCGGAATTAACGGGAACGTCAAAGTTGAAAACGTGCGACACGTCGGGCAGATCCAGCCCGCGCGCGGCGACATCCGAACACACCAGCAGCTGCACGTTGCCGTCGCGGAAAGCGTTCAGCGTATCCGTGCGCGCCCCCTGCGCCATATCGCCGTGCAAAGCGGCGACGGAGAATTTGTGTTTCGTAAAGGATTTGAACAGGATGTCCACATCCTTTTTGCGGTTGCAGAAAATCATCGCGTTTTTCACGTCTTCGGCGCGGATCAGATTGCGCAACACCTCGCGTTTGCCGCGTTCGTTCGTTTTCACGATGAATTGTTCGACCGTGTCCGCCGTGGACATCGGGGGATCGACGCGGATTTCGACGGGGAATTTCATAAACTTCTGCGCCAAAGCCTTGATTTCAGGCAGCATCGTCGCGGAAAACAGCAGCGTCTGGCGCATTGACGGCAGCTTGAACGCGATTTTTTCCACATCGGGAATGAATCCCATATCCAACATCCGGTCGGCTTCGTCCAACACGAACACGCGCACGTCGCGCAACAAAATGCGGCCGCGTTCGCACAAATCAATCATGCGGCCGGGGGTGGCGATCAACACGTCAACGCCGCGCGACAAAATCTTTTGCTGTTCCACCATGGATTCGCCGCCGATCAGCAAAGCCATCGTCAGCTTTTGATACTTGCCGTATTTCTGAAAACATTCGGCGATCTGCGTGGCCAATTCGCGCGTCGGCGACAGGATCAGCGTTCTGGGCATCAAAGCTTTTGCCCGACCGTTGGCCAGAATGTCGATCATGGGCAGGGTGAACGCCGCGGTTTTGCCCGTCCCCGTCTGCGCGATCCCCATCACGTCGTTGCGTTTCAAAATTTCGGGAATGGCCTTTTCCTGAATGGGGGTGGGTTCCGTATAGCCGACTTCGGTGACGGCTTTTAAAGTGTTTTCGTTCAGTCCGAGATCAGAAAATTTCATTTTTATGTTTTTATTCCGTTAAAAGTGTGGCACGAATAAATAAGCTTATATACCGAAATGAAAGGCAGGACAATGTTAATCAGCAAATCGGATTCATGTCTTTTGATCATTGATGTTCAGGAACGTCTGGCACCGGCCGCGAACGAACCGCGCCGCGTCATTGACGGATGTTCCCGCCTGTTGAAAGGCGCGGGCGTTTTGGGCGTTCCCGTCATCATCACCGAACAGTACCCCAAAGGGTTGGGGGCGTCGATTTTCGACATCCGCGACGCCGCGCCCGAAAACGCCTTTTATTTCCCGAAAACCAGCTTGTCCGCCGTCGGACAGGACGGATTTACGCAGCATTTCGACGCCCTGAATAAAAAACAGGTCGTCATCGCCGGCGTCGAAGAACACATCTGCGTCCTGCAAACCGCCGTCGAATTAAAGGAACGCGGATGCGACGTGTTCGTCGTCACGGACGCTTCGGGCAGCCGGACGGTCGAAAACGAACAAGCCGCGCAGGAACGGTTCAAACAGGAAGGCATCACCCTCGTCACCGTCGAAATGGTTTTGTTTGAATGGTTGCGCAAGGCCGGAACGCCCGAATTCAAAGACATTCAAAACCGTTTGATCAAATAGGGAACATCGCCATGAAAACGCCCGTCGTCCTTTTGCCCGCCCTGCTGTGCAACGCGGGGCTGTTCATCCACCAGATCAAGGCGCTGGAAAGTGAAGCCGACTTTTTCGTCCCCGATTTGGGGTTGGACACGACCGTTTCGGCGACGGCGCGGCGCATTTTGAATCAAATCAAGGGCGATTTCGTTCTGGGCGGCATTTCCATGGGCGGCTATGTCGCTTTCGAGATATTGCGCCAAGCCCCCGAACGGGTCAAAGGGCTGATTTTAATGGACACGAACGCGCACGCCGATCCCGAACCCGCGCGCCAAAAACGGGCGGAAATGGTCGAAACCGCGCGAACCGGCGGAATCGAATCCGTCATTGAACCGTCGCTGTTCAACGTCGTCGCCCCGCAACACCGCGGCAACGACCTGATCCGTCACGTTTTGGAACATATGGCGCGCGCGACCGGCGTCGAAAAGTACGCCAACGAACAGCGCGTCATCTCGACCCGTCCGGATTCCTCTGAATTGCTGGGAAAGATCGCCTGCCCGACGCTGGTTCTGGGCGGTGAAAACGACGTTCTGTCCCCGCCGGAATCCATGGACACGATCACCGCGCGCATCCCGACCGCGATCCACGCCGTCATCAAAAACAGCGGCCACCTGCCGCCGTTGGAAAATCCGGCCGCGACGAACGCCGCCCTGCGCGTTTTCCTGAACCGCGCGCGCATAAAAAAGTGACGCGTTAGCGTTTTGTGAACCTTTGCCCTTTAGAATCAACGGCGTATCGCTTTTGAAAGAGGCCGTTCATGCGCAAACTTTTGTTTTTCATCGCCTGTCTGGGACTGGCCGCGCCCTCCGGCGCCGCGGCGCAATCCAACGATATCGAGGAAATCGGCAATCTGGCCGGCGCCGTCATGGCGTGCGGGGCGTACAAACCGCTTTACCAGTTCGAGGAAATCCTCAGCCGGTATTTCAGCAACACGTCGCCGAACCAAGCGGCGGAGGAAACGTTGATCCGCCGTTACTCCGCGGCCAAAGTATCCACTTTCGCGCTTCAGAGCAAACGCAACAAAGCGGATTGCCCGCAAACGGTTTCCGATTTCACCCGCATGGAAATTTTTAAATTCGAACTGTATTCCGACGGTTCGCTGAAAACACCCGAAGGCAAATTCCTGTTCCCGCGGGGACAGAAAAAACTGGCCGCCGACGCCGTCAGACTCTATCCGCGCAAGAAACGCTGATCACTCGTTTTTCGGAATATTGACCAGATCCGCGCTTTGCAACAGATCCAGCGGCGGATACACGCCCGTTTTGCGCGCCGCCGTCATATTCACGACCACCAGCGGCCGCTGCGGCGTTTCGATCGGAATGCCATAGGCCTGCACATGATCGCGCAATATTTTCAACGCCTTGCGCCCCGCCAAACGGCCGACGTTGTAATATCTGTGAACCAAAGCGAACAGCGCGCCGTCGTGCCGCACCGCGCCTTCGGACGCCGAAAAAACGGGGATCGAAAACGTCGCCGCCGCGTCGATCAACGCTTTGCGGTTGGCGTTCATGAACGCATCCGGCCCCAGATAAATCAGATCAACCTTGGCGTCCGCCATTTCGGCGACCAGCCCGTCGATCGCCGACGCGTCCGGTTTGCCGTCGGCGTCCGCCGGAACGGGACGGTCAACCAGATCGAACCGCATCAGCGCGGCGTACCGTTTCAGCTGATCAACCGCGACCTGCGCGTTCGTTTCGGCCGGATTATAAACAACGCCCAGCCGTTTGAACCCCGTCACCCGTCGGGCGTATTGCAGCTGGTCGGACATCGCGGCCAGATGCGTCACGCCGGTGATGTTGCGCCCCTGCGCCGCTGGCGAAGACACCAACCCGCTTTCGACCGGCTGGGACACCACCATGAACACCGCGGGAACGGCGCCGTATTTTGCAACGGGACCGTTGTTTTTCGTCCCCAGCATTTCCAAAGTCGCCAGTGTCCCCCACGTCACCAGCAAATCGGGCGACGTTTCGGCCACTTCGGCGATCAAGGCGGGGATTTTGTCCGTTTTCCGGTTCAAATCGCGCCGGACGATTTCCACATTGGCGCGCGCGGATTTCAAATAATCCTGAAAACCGCGGCAGGCGTCTTCGCACCCGTCCCACAGCACCATATACACTTTGGCCGGCGCGGCGGCGCAAACGGCCGGCGACAGAAAAAACATCAGGAAAAGCAGATTAAAAAGCCGTTTCACGCGCGAACCTTTCATTCACCCCGATTTGCACCCATCCGGCCGCCCCGTCCGCGTCGTTGACGGATTCCGCGGCGTTATAATATCCGTCGCGCAAAGAAATCCTGCCCGTGCGGCGGTCGGCGTCGAACGCTTTGGCGGCTTCGCCCGATTCGTACAGGACACGGCCGTTTTTGTCCGTTACCAAAATGAATTCGATTTCCTTGTTTTGTTCGCGCACGGCGTTCAACACGCTTTCCAAACCGTTGACCGATTGGAACGGCACGCCGTTTTTCACCGCGCATTCGATTTGCGCGCGGACGTTTTTGGCGACAATGCCCGCTTTGGCGGCGATCATCGGCCGCAAATCGTTTTCAAACGATCCGGACAAGGCGGTCACGCCGATTTTCACGCAAAAGGCTAAAATCAGCACGCCAACGACAACCGCCGACGCCCGCGCCGCCCCGCTGTTCAAGGCAAACCGGCCTTTCAAATCGCCGGACAGGAAAATCAAAATCCACGCCAACACGCCGGCGACGGCCATCCGGACGGAAAACCGCAGCGTCGTCGAAATCATCTTTTCCCGCATTTGCTCGGTCTGCGCCGTTTTGTATTCGGCGGCCAAGCATCCCTCACGTTCGGAAAATGCGTTGATCAAAGGCAGGCCGACCGTTTCCTTTCCCTCGTCGGGATCGACGAAAGGCAATCGGGAACCGGCGCATTTTTCAACCCACTTTTCCGGCACGGCGGAACCCGTTTGCGCCGCGGCCGTCCCGTACAGGATGCGCCCCGTTCGCGCGTCGAACACAAAGGCGGACAAAACGTCCGCGTCCTGTGCCGCGAATTCGATCAGCATCCGTTCAACCTTTTCGATTTCGGGCAAAGCCGCGCCCTTGTCCATTTCGACCTGTATCCGGTCGCGCAGCCGCGTCATCGCGATTTGCGTTCCGGCGTCGCGCAAGGCGTTTCCCGCGGATTCGTATTTTACGAACTGCGATCCGGCGAAAGCGAACACCGCCGCGCACCACAAAAGCGAAGCCAAAAGGGCGTGGGTTAAATGCTGACTGCGCATGAATCCGTTTTTCCCGATAAACACATAACGGGTCAACTATACGCGCGCATTGTAAAAAAAGCGTGAACGCCTATTGCGGATACAGCGGCGGAACGGGCTGTTTTTCATTGTTTTTTCCCGTTTTCGCCGCCGATTGTGCCGATTGGAAAACCGTCCAAAGCGCGTTGCCGTCCCATTTTGCGGCAACGCCGCCGTACAGCGCGCCGTTCAGCTTTTCCACCTGATCCGTCAACGCCGTGTCATTGAAACGGGCGGCCAAAGCGGACAAGGTCAAGGGCGGCTTTTCCGGCCACAGGGATTGACCGACGGCCAGCAGGGCGGCTTTCGCCCGTTCGGGATCGCCCGAACGGCAGGCGGATTTCAAATCGCCGACAACCGCCCGCAACGACGCGTTTTGACACGTTTTTTCCTCCGCTTTTCCGCGGTTTTTGAAAAACAGGTAATGCGCCGCCAACCCTAACGCCGTCACGACAAAGCATCCCGCCAATATTCCGGCCAGAAACAGCCGCAAAGGCGATTGAGCGGCGATTTTTGCCAAAGCCGCCGACATTTTCGTCGCCGCCGCGGGGGCTGACGCCGCCGGAACGGTAACGGATTCCGCTTTTTTCTCAATCGGCGACGGCAAAGTTTGCGCCGTGTTTTCCGCCCGAACCGGCGCGGAAACGGCCGATCCCGTCACTGCGCCGGTCACGGTGAGAGTGCGCGCGGGCAAAACGGCTTTGCGCGTTTGCCCCGACGCGACATCGAACCACGGGATTTCCAAAGCGGGCAGAACGACCTGCCCCGCGCTGGTCGGCATAAAGACAATCTGACGCGTTTTCACGCCGACGATGCCGTCGTTGTCAAACACGTTTTTGGAATCCGCCTTTCCGGGATACTGTCTGTACGCGTCCCCGTCGGGAAAAACGACATCCGGAATTTGCGTATCCAGCACCCCCGCTGCCGAAACGGTCACGGTGCGGGTCAGCGCGTCGCCCAAAGCGACCGATTTTCCCGCCGGTTCGACGGTTTCGGACACGACGACATTCGTCGCGGGCAACCACGCGCCGACAACGTAATCCGGTTTTTCACGCACGTTTAATTCCAAACCGGCGGTCTGCACGGCGACGACCTTTTGCGCGCCGAAACCCGCCGTGAAAAATCCGCCGAAACCGAACGGATCATCGTCCATGTTCGCGTCACGGGCGTCCGGATCGCTGATCATCCCCTGAAAACGGAACGGGGGTAGCGCAACGTGGCCGGTTTTGTTTGAAAACAGCAGATATTTGTATTCCAACACATCGTACAGCCGCCCGTTCACCGTTTCGCGCGACCGTTTCGCATCCCCCCATTGTTCGGCGACGACGCCGTCGGCGCGCGGCGCCGTAACCGCTCCGTCCAACAGCGACGTTTGCACGAACGAATACAGCTTGACCGTCAAGGCAACCTGCTGGCCGACATAAGGGGTCTTGTCCGCGATTTCGGAACGGATGAAAACGTTCGATTGCCGCGCCGCGTCCGCTTTTTCACCCGACGGCGCGGAAACGGCCGTTCCGCCCGCGACGACCGTCAGTTTCAGCGGTTTTGTCTGTTCCCTGCCCGCGCGAATGGACGGCAAAACGACCTCGCCCGTTTTTTTGGGGATCAAGGTCAGGACGTTTTCGTTGAACGTCTGCGATCTGCCGTTGACATAGCTGGATTTGTAGCTTTTGCGCTGCATGACGATCGTGAAGTCGGCGTTCAAAACGGACACGTCGGGATCGTCCCCGCCGCCGTCCTGACGCAGGTAAAGCTGAAAACTTTCGCCCTCCGGAATTGTGGTGGCACTGACATTCGCCTGAAAATCCGCCGCAGCCGGACGGATTGAAAACGCGGCCGCCCACAACATCGCCGCCATGATTGTTTTTTTCATCATCTTACGCCTCCGTTCATCAGATTGCGCCGCCTGATCCTTTCGCGCAACAGTCCCGACGGGTCGTCCTGAATGACGCTGAGCCACTGCATTTGTTCGCGTTTTTCGCGGTCATCCGCATCGGATTTTTTCCCAGACGGCGCGGATTGCCCGTTTTCGCGTTTCTGTTCGTCCCCGTTTTGCGGCCGGACACCGGCGGATTGCAGTTGATTTTCCTGTTGCCCCCTATCCTCCGCGGGGTCGGGTTGACGCGCCTTGTTTTCCTGTTGTCCGTCCCGCCCCTGTTGCGCCTGTTTCTGTCCTTGCTCTTTTTGCCCCCGTTCGGCGGATTGAGGTTCGGACTGCCGCTGATTTTGGTTTTGCGGTTGATTTTGTCCCTGTTGCCCCTGCCCGCCGTTCTGCGGTTGGTTTTGCGGTTGGTTTTGCCGTTGTTCCTGATTTTGCTGTTGTTGTTGATTCTGTTGATTCTGCTGTTGATTGTTTTTCAGCCTGTCTTCCAAATATTTCTTATTAAAAGCGGCGTCCGCGTGATTCGGATCTTCCTCCAAAACCTGTTTATAAGCTTCGATCGCCTGTTGATACTGTCCCGCGCGCGCCAACGCGTTGCCCAGATTGTACCGCGTTTCGGCATCGTCCGGATCGCCCAACACCGCGGCGGCCGACCGGAAATCGCCGGATTTGTACAGCGCGACGCCCCGCCAGCCGCGATCGGAAAACACGTTCGCGTCAGCCGGTTTTTCACCCGCCGCGATGCGCAAAGCCTCTTTGCGATCACTGCGCGTCCACAAATCGGAAACGTCCGCCCGCGCCTGAACCGGCGTCAAAGCCAGCAGCAGGACGCCCAGCCATCCCTTGCGGTATCCCAGCGCGGCGAACGGCAGGATCAGCCAGCACAAAACCGCACCGAAATCGCGCCACGCGTCCGCCTTCACATCCGTGTTTGAACCGGCGGAAACCCCGCCCGCATCCGCCGCGACACCCGCGATCGCATCCACATCGGCGTCGTCCAATCCGGCCGCGCGATAAACGCCGCCGCCGGAAACGGCGATTTTTTCCAAATTATCCGCCGTCAACGCCGACAAAACGGGCTTTCCGCCGGATTTCAAAAACGTCCCGTCCGGCATTTGCAGCGGCGCGCCGTGTCCCATCCCAACCCCCGAAACGGACACGGGAAAGCCGTCGGATTTCAGCTTTTCCGCCGCTTTTCGCGCGGCCGCCAGATTCCCGCCGGAAACGTGCGCCCCGATCATCACAACACGGCCGCGCGTCGATCCGGCCTGTTTCAACAACGCCCGCGCCTGATCCAGCGCTTTCGCCGCATCCGGCATCCGGCCGCCCATCATGCCCGCCTGAACGCTGGGCAGCATTTGGTCGATGACTTTGGCGTCCTGCGTCAACGGAACGGCGACGAACGGTTCGTTGTCGTACAGCACCAGCGCGTTCTGCCCGTCCTTTGTCTTTTGCAAAAAATCGTGCAGTTTGAAACGCGCGCGATCCATGCGCGACGGTTTGACATCCGACGGCGTCATAAAAACGGAAATGTCCAGCAGGTAAACAGTGTCAACGCCCTTTTTCACCGCGGGTTGCGGCAACCGTTCCCACGCGGGCCCCGCCAGCGAAAGCACCGCCAGAACCCAGCACACGCCCGCCAAAACAACCGGAACGAACGTCTTTGCCCCCGTTCCGGCGACCAGCTGCGGCCGCAACAAAATCCGGTCGCAAAAATCGCGCCACAACCCGCCGTTCGACCGGCCTTTTCCGGCCAGAAACGGCAGTAAAAGCAACACGGTCAATCCCCACAGCCATTCGGGGCGCAAAAAATGAAATTCCGTCATACCCGCCTCCCGATCAGCAGGGATAAAGCCCCCAGCGCGCTAAGAGCGAACGCGGCCGCCAGCGGATAGTAAAACAACGCTTTCACGGGGCGGACGAAAACGGCGTCGTTTTCCACGGGTTCCAGCGCGTCGATCGCCCCGTAAATGCGCGCCAACTCCGCCGTGTCTTTGGCGCGGAAATACCGGCCGCCCGTTTTTTGCGCGATTTCACGCAAGGCCGCTTCGTCGATTTCGTCGCCGCGCGGAATTTGCATCATGCCGAACAATCCCGACAGCCGCATCGAATCCGACCCCGCGCCGACCGTATAGACTTTCACCCCCGCTTTCGCCGCCAATTCCGCGGCTTCGGACGGTTTCATCGCCCCCGCGTTCGCGACGCCGTCCGACAGCAAAACGACGACCTTGCTTTTGGCCGGAACGTCCGCCATCGTTTTTAACGCCAGCCCCAGCGCGTCGCCGATCGCCGTTTGCGATCCGGCCATGCCGACGTCCGCTTCGTCCAGCAAAGCGGACACCGTTTTCAAATCATACGTCAGCGGAACATACACATACGCCCGTTCGCCGAACAAAACGACGCCGACGCGGTCGCCCGCGCGTTTTTTGACAAAAGCGTCCGCCACCGCGCGCACCGCGTCCCACCGGCGCACGTTTTGATTTTGCAAAACGAAATCCGTTTCCCGCATCGACCCCGAAATATCCAGAACCAGCATCAGGTTGCGCCCCTGCGACGGGACTTTGGCCGGTTCGCCCGTCCAACGCGGATTCGCCGCCGCCGTCACCAGCGCGATCCAAATCAGCGCGCCCAGAAACCGCCGCCATTTCAACCCGCCGGCAAACGGCCGGACGCCCGCGGCGCGCAAATCGCGCACATCGTCGAAAAAGGGGATTTTCAGCGCATCGCCGCCGTTGTCGTTCACCCGCGGCAAAACGGCGCGCACGATGAACGGCAACACCAGTAGCAAAAACATTTGAGGATACGCAAAACCGGTCATAGGTTTTTCTCCAACCATTTACGGGCGGAAACCAGAAAATGCCGCCCGCGCCGCAAATCGTTTTCGAAATCAGCCGGAGCAAACGCTTGATTTTCCAGCAAAAAAACATCTTCCTCGTTCAAACGCGCCCCCGTGTCCCGTAAAAAATCCGTCCAATCCCGCCCGCTTAAACCGGCCGTCCGCGTCCGCCCGAAACGGTGCAGAGCCGCCCGCCGCAGCAAAACGGACACTTGCGCGGCCAATCCGGAAACGTCGCCCGTGTCGAAAAAGGCGCGCCGCGCGGATTTCAAACAGTCGAACGCTTCGCGCCGGCGGCGCATCCGCGGGCTGTTGTAAATCAGAACCGCCGCCGAAATAATGCCGGCGACCGCCCAGAAAACGGCCGTCCACCCCGCCCCCAACGGGAAAAATCCGTCCGGATACGGCGGACGCACCATCGCGATCAACTCTTCCGTTCCGGCCTGCGGCGGCAAATCAATCATTCCGTTTTGTTCCTTTCTTTGATGAAAGTAGGCGATTTGTTTCCGACATTCAAGTTTACAACGCAAACATATTTTTTAATTCGCCTTTGCGGCAGTTTTTTTATGCCCTGCGGAAAAACAGCCGCCGTATCTTTGCGGCTGGACAAACCGCGATTTTTAGCGCAAGATAGGGCAACGTTTTTTAAGAGGTGTTTCATGTCAAACCTACCGGAACCTTCCCGCGTCGCAACTGCCGGCGGCCAACAAAGCCGCCAGCGGGACATCCGCAAAATCGACGACGTTCCCGCGCGTTACCGCAACCATCCGTCCTTTGACGCGCTGATCGACGACCCCGCCCATCACGGCGACCCGAACGGCAAAGTCCTGCGCGAAGCCATGACCGCGATAGAGGCCGAGTTTTCCGGCGCGGTCAAAGGCCCCGTTTCGCGATCCGATACCCCTTACATCGACTTTTACGACGGCGAAGGCCACCCGTTCGACATCAAAACCCCGCTGTCGCCCGACAAAGGGGACAAATGGGAATTCGACCCCGTTTCAAACGCGCAAACGATCTTGCACCAGCTGGACATGGATCACCCGAACAAATATACGAAAAAAGCCGAACCCGTCGCCGTCATGGTGGACACGACCTATATGACGCCCCGCGACCGCGACGCGCTGTGGCACGAATTGCGTAAAAACACCAAGGACGACCGCGCCGTTTTGAAACGCGTGTTCGAGGTCAACGTCGATCTGGACGGCCGCAAACCCGTCAGGGCGAAACAGCCCCTGACCGCGGCGCAGCTGGCCGTTTTAAGCGGGCGAGGCCGGTGATGTCGTTGAAAACGCGCTTTATCCTCCCCTTGTTGCTGGCGTTGTCCGGCTGTGTTTTCATCCCCGATTTTTATTCGCCGGAAATGGCGGACGGCTATTCCGACGCCGAAAAGGGGATCGCCGCGTTCAACCGCGCGGATTATAAACAGGCGTTGCAATTTCTGGCGCCCGCCGCCGAAAAGGGCGACATCGACGCGCAATACATGGTCGGCATGATCCACCTGTACGGGCTGGCGGAATACAAAAACAGCTTCGCCGCGCAAAAATGGCTGACGCTGGCGGCGCAGGCCGGACAGCGCGCCGCGCAGGAACAGCTGGCGTTTTTATATAACGACGAACTGTCGTCCGTTTACAACCCGATCGACGCGTATCATTGGTTCAGCATCATCATCGCCGACCGCCCGCAGTATCAGGAAAAGCTGAACAATCTGGAATGGACGCTGCGCAGCCGCGGATTGCTGGCCACGGCCAAAACCATTCCCGATCCGAAAAAACCGCGGTACAAGGGCGTCGATTACAATTCTTTGTTTCCGTTGCGGTGACCGACAAAAATGACTGATAAAAAATTCCTGTTTTTGACGCGCGAAGACTGGCTGGCGTTGATCGTCTGTCTGGCGGCCGGCAGCGCGCTGAGTGCGTTTCTGCTTTACGACGTTTTGTGCGATCTGGCAAACTATCACTATTACAACGGATTCGCCTTTGTTCACAACCGTTACGACATTGATGTCGCCCCCGCCGGATACCACAGCTTTTTCAATCCGCTGCTGGACGCCGTCAACTGGTTTTTGATCAAACGTCTGGACACAAACCCGCGGCTTTATTTCGCACTGACCGGATTGCCGTTCGGGTTGCTGCTGTTCGTCTGTTTGAAAATCAACCGGTTGTTTTTCACCGATAAAACCGCCATTGCCGCGTCCATGGTTTTGGGCGCGACCGGTTTTGCGACGTGGTTCCAAATCGGTTCGACCAGCAACGAAATCCCCGTCGCCGTTTTGGTGCTGGCCGCCCTTTATTGGATGTTAAAGGGGGAAAAAGAGCTGTTCGCCGCGTTTTTATTGGGCGCGGCCGCGGGGTTGAAACCGACGGCGGCGACCTATTGCCTGTCGTCCGGAATCGTGTTCATCGCGTTCAACCGCAGGGATTTCAAGCGCATCGGACTGTTCGCGCTGTGCGGCGTCCTCGGTTTTCTGGCGACGAACGGTTTTTGGATGTACAAATTGTACGCGATGTATCAAAACCCGTTCTTTCCGTTTTTGAACGGCGTGTTCCGGTCGCCGTGGTTCGCGGCGTCGAATTTCACGCCGATGCAGCTGGAATCGCCCGATTTGAACACGTCCCTGCCGAAACTGCTGTTGCTGCCGCTGCTGCTGATTTCGGTGACGGAGGGAAGCGAACCGACGTTGGATCATATGACGTTTTCGGATTTCCGCTGGCTGTTCGCGGCCGTTTTGCTGGTCGTCTGGGCGGTTCGGGCGCGCCGGATCAAAATGACCCGTGCGGAAAAGTTTCTGGCGTTCTGGCTAATCGTTTCCTATGTCGTTTGGATCAAGGCGTTTCTGGTCGTGCGCTATCTGATCCCCGTCGAAATGATGCTGCCCGTGTTTTTCGTCAAAGCCGCGGCGTCGTGGCGCCCTCTGACGGGTTCGACCGTCAAACAGGCGGTCAAAATCTCCGCCTGCGTCGTTTTGTTCGCGATGTGCGTCGGCACGGTTTGGAATTCGGGCGTGTGGGGCAAGCTGAGCGTCGGCGAGAACGCCCGTTTGCGGCCGGATTTCCCCGACAAGCTGATCGTCCCCGATGATACGGTGTTTTTAACGTCCGGCAACCGCAATTCGATGTTTTTGGCGCAAGTGGCGGAAAAGGCGAAGATCAGGATTGTCAACAGGGATGAAAACCTGTGGCCGTTCATATCCAAAACGAAATGGGGCGAAAAAATCAAAAACACGGCAAAAGAACCGGCAATCAAAGCGTTGTGGATGACATCCGGCACGTCCGCCATCACCGTTGACGGCATGACCTGCCGCCCGTTTCAGGCGGACATGATTCACACCGTGTGTTTCCCCGACAAAATCGCAGGCGTCGCGTTTTTAATGTTCCAACCCTGATATTGCTCCTCGGCCGCCTTGCCTTTCTGTTTAGCTGGCAAGGCGATCGTGTTTTTTTTTATTTTATCTCGGATGCGGGGGAACGCTCAGACTTTCAATCCGCACAAACCGAACAGGCGTTTCAACCGCCGTTTCACCAGTATGCGCGCCAAAGGGGAAATGATGTTTTCCAATTTCAAAAAACACCAGCCTTTGTAGCGGCAAAAGCTTTTCATATCAATGTATTTCAACTGTTTTTTACCGTTTTTGATCTGAACGACAAAATTGTTCAAATTGAAATCATAAAAAAACAAATCGTGCGCCAACAGATTATACGCGAAAAAATTCAGCTGTTCCGCCAGTTCGGGACAAATTTTTCCATTTGTTATATAATATCCCAACGGTTTCGACGGCGATCCGTCGTCGTCAAAAAAGGCTTCGCATTCCAACCCTTTCCCCAAATTCGTATCGACCAAACACGGGGCGGTTTGGGCGACAAAATCGTTTAAAACCGATTTGGCGGTGTAAAAAGTATGGATTTCGCGATCGAAAAAATCCGCTTCTTTGAAGCGAGACGGTATTTTAACGCATTTGCCCGTCTTTGTCGGATGCTTAAAGCAAAGTCTGGTCGAACCCTTTCCCAGAAAGTCCGTTAAAATCAACATCTTAATTCCAAAATCATTTGTGTCCGGTTGATGTAATTATAATTGCATTTAAACAAACGTGTCAAGCGATAATCATTGAAGAATGAAGCGAGAAGATGCTGAAAAATTATCGCAAAAAGTGGTCGAAATTCTGGAACGCGAAAGAATCGAACGACGCATCACAAAATTGCGCATTTCCAAAGAAACGGGGTTGAGCAGAACCGCCGTAACATTGATTGTCAACCGGCAAAACAGCCCGACTTTACGGACGTTGCTGATGCTGGCGGATTGTATCGGCGTTGATTTGAAAAAAGCGTTGGACGAAGCGGAAAAAACATTAAAGTGATTATTGATCTGAAAACTGCAACGACATCGCGCGCAGGCGTTTGATTTCGTCGCGCAGTTTGGCGGCCTGCTCGAATTCCAGATCCTCGGCGGCCTTGCGCATCTGCTTTTCCAGTTTTGTCAAAGTGTCGCGCAGTTTTTTGTCGTTTGCCAAAACCGATTCGTCTTTTTTGGTCGGCAGCTCTCCGCCCTCTTTTTCCCGCAGGCTATCCAGAATGTCCGCAACGTCGCGTTTGATCGTTTTCGGCGTGATGTGGTGTTCCAGGTTGAACTGTTCCTGCTTTTCGCGGCGGCGCGCCGTTTCGCCCAAAGCGCGTTTCATCGAATCCGTGATTTTGTCGGCGTACAGGATCACGCGCCCGTCGGCGTTGCGGGCGGCGCGGCCAATGGTCTGAATCAGCGAACGGTCGGAACGCAGGAAGCCTTCTTTGTCCGCGTCCAAAATGGCGACCAAAGCGCATTCGGGAATGTCCAGTCCCTCGCGCAGCAGGTTGATGCCGACCAGCACGTCGAACACGCCCAAGCGCAGATCCCGCACGATTTCAATGCGTTCCAGCGTGTCGATATCCGAATGCATATAACGCACCTTGACGCCGTTTTCCGCCATGTACGCGGTCAGATCCTCGGCCATTTTTTTGGTCAACGTGGTGACAAGGACGCGCTGCCCCTTTTCGGAGCAAGCCCTGCATTCCGCCAACAGATCGTCAACCTGCGTCGCAACGGGGCGGACTTCGCATTTCGGGTCGAGCAGCCCCGTCGGCCGGATGATCTGTTCGACGAATTCGCCATGCGTCTGTTTCAGCTCCCAATCGCCGGGAGTGGCGGAAACAAAGATCGTCTGCGGCCGCATTTTGTCCCATTCCTCGAATTTCAGCGGGCGGTTGTCGATGCAGCTGGGCAGCCGGAACCCGTAATTCGCCAGCGTGCTTTTGCGGTTGTAGTCGCCGCGGTACATCCCCCCGATCTGCGGCACGGAAACGTGGCTTTCGTCCACGAACAGGATCGTGTCTTTCGGCAGGTATTCAAACAGGGTCGGCGGCGGTTCGCCCGCGGCGCGCCCCGTCAGGTGGCGGGAATAGTTTTCAATGCCCTTGCAATGGCCGGTTGCTTCCAGCATTTCCAGATCGAACCGCGTGCGCTGTTCAATGCGTTCGGCCTCCAGCGGTTTGTTTTCGGCGGCGTAATAAGCCAGCCGTTCCTTTAATTCCGCGCGAATGGTTTTCATCGCCTGCGACAGGGCGGGACGCGGCGTGACGTAGTGGCTGGCGGGATAGACGGTGACTTCTTTCAGCTCCAGCTTTTTTTCACCCGTCAGCGGATCGAATTCCGACACGGATTCCAATTCGTCGCCGAAAAAGGACAGCCGCCACGCCAAATCCTCGTAATGGGACGGAAAGATGTCCAAAACGTCGCCCTTTAACCGGAACGTGCCGCGCGTGAACGACAGATCGTTGCGCTGGTACTGCAATTCGACCAACCTGCGGGCAATGTCGCGAATGTCGTAACTTTGTCCCGCCTGAACGGAAAAAGCCATTGAGGAATACGATTCCACGCTGCCCAAACCGTAAATGCACGACACGGACGCGACGATCACGACATCGCGGCGTTCCAACACGTTGCGGGTCGCCCCGTGGCGCATCCGGTCGATTTGTTCGTTGATCGCGGAATCCTTTTCAATATAGGTGTCCGTGCGCGGAATGTATGCTTCGGGCTGATAGTAATCGTAATAGGAAACGAAGTATTCGACCGCGTTTTCGGGAAAGAACGACTTCATTTCGCCGTACAGCTGGGCGGCCAGAATCTTGTTCGGGGCAAGGATCAGCGCGGGACGGCGCGTCTGTTTGATGATTTGCGCCATCGTGAACGTCTTGCCCGATCCGGTCACGCCCATCAGCACCTGATCGCGTTCGCCGTTTTTCAACCCCTCGGTCAACGCCCTGATTGCTTCGGGCTGGTCGCCGGCGGGTTGATACGCGCTGACCAGATTAAAATCCGCCGGCGCGTCGTTTTCCGGACGGTTGTAAAGAGGCAGAATGACACTCAACGCTTTACCTTTCCTTTTCAGACCGTTAAAATGACCGCCGTAACAATATAAGGACGCGAACCGCCGGATGCAATCCATTAACACAAAAAACCGTTCCACGCTCTTTCACGCTTGCGCCGCCCTGATTTTTCTGGCGGCGGGCGGGTTGGTTTCCGCCGCGTTGAAATTCGAGCTGACCTACGATTACCTGCTGTATCACCATTACAACGGATTTGCGTTTTTAAACGGGCGGCTGGGAACGGACATCGCCCCCGCGTCCGTCGCGACCTATTACAATCCGCTGTTGGACGCGCTGCTGTACAAGCTGAACGCGTTTTTCCGAAACGACCGCGGCGGATATTATTTCGCGACCGGCTTGCCGTTCGGCGCGATGCTGTTCGTTTTGTTTGAAATCTCTCTGCTGTTTTTCGATTTCAAAACGTTAAAAGGCAAGCTGTGCTGCTCCGCCGTTTCAATCATCGGCGCGACGGGCGTCGCCGCGTGGTTTCAAATCGGAACGGCGACGCATGAAATTCCGGCCGCCGCCCTTATTTTATCCGCGCTGTACCTGATCCTGCGCTTTCCAGATCATAAAAAGACCTACGCCGCCGCCGGTTTCCTGCTGGGCGCGGCCGCGGGGTTGAAGCTGACCGCCGCCGTTTATTGCGTTTCAACGGGAATCGCGTTGCTTTTGTCATACAGGACGCTGGCGAAGCCTAAAACGTTCATCGCTTGGCTGGCCGCGGGCGGGCTGGCCGGATTTCTGGCGACGGACGGATTTTGGGCGGTCATGCTGTGGAACGATTTTCAAAACCCGTTTTTCCCGTTTTGGAACAAAGTGTTCAAATCGCCGTTTTATTTGAACGAAAACTACGTCGATCGCCTACATTTGGACGGCGTCACGGGTTTTCAGCTGGCTTTCCTGCCGTTTTACCTGATCAACCACCCCTATACATCCAACGTCGGCGCGCTGCAGGAACTGACCGATTTCAGATTTGCCGCGCTGTTCGTCACCGCCGCGTGCGCTTTGGCGTTCCGATGCCGCCTGTCGCCCGTGATGAAAAAAGCGGCGCTGTGGCTGGGCGTTTCGTATGTTGTCTGGCTGACAACGGCCGCCAACCTACGCTTTGCCGTTCCGATCGAAGCTTTAACCGCCGTCGTTTTGGTCGCGGCGTTTTCCAAATGGAAAAAGCCCGCGTCCCTGATCGGCGAAGCGTTGTACCTGTCCGCCGCCGTGATCGGAACGGCCGTTTTCGCCTCGACGGCCGTTTTGTCCGCCCCTTGGGGGTTCGGAACGCGGGCGGACATTTTAAACGAACGGGTCGTCCTGCCCGAAAACGCCGTGCTGGAACTTTACCGTTTTCCGCTGGCGGGCGTCGCGGCCGAAATCGCCGAAACGAACCCGACGGCGAAAATCGTCCTGTACGCCCCGTCCGACAACCAATGGCACGGGTGGGACATCGCCCGCATGGGGAAAACGGACGGCCTGCGAACGGATCTGATCGCCAACGCCGCCGTCCGCGCCGCTTTGTTCCAAGACGCGTTCGGGCTGGTTTACGACGAAAATCCGGAATTGCTGAACTGGAACTGCCGAACGCTGGACGTGGCGGCGAATTTCAAAACCGTCCTGTTTTCGGATGTCAAGCTGTGTATCGAACCGAAAAAATAACGAAAAACCTCTTTACGGGCGATAGCGACTAAAGTATGCTGACCACCGTTTTTTCATCATTCACGGGGGTAGAAATGAGCATTGTCGCCGATCGTTTGCTGGCTGTCAAACCGTCCGCCACTTTGGCCGTCACGACCAAGGCCAAGGAATTGAAAGCGCAGGGCGTTGACGTTATCGACCTTGGGGTCGGGGAACCTGATTTCCCGACGCCGAAACACATTTGCGACGCAGCCAAAGCCGCCCTTGACCGCGGGGAAACGAAATACGTTCCCGTCGCGGGGACTTTGGCTTTCCGTCAGGCGATCTGCGACAAACTGAAACGCGAAAACGGGTTGGATTACACACCCGACCAGATCACCGTGAACTGCGGGGGAAAGGGAACGCTGTTCAACATCATCATGGCGACCGTCAACCCCGATGACGAAGTCGTCATCCCCGCGCCCTACTGGGTGTCCTATCCCGACATGGTGCGCATCGCGCAGGGCACGCCCGTGTTCGTGACGGGCAAAGAGGAAACAGGGTTCAAAATCACACCCGAAGATTTGGAAAAGGCAATCACCCCGAAAACCAAATGGTTCATTTTGAATTCGCCGTCGAACCCGTCCGGCGCGGCCTACACGGTTGACGAGCTGCGCGCGTTGGCCGAAGTGTTGAAAAAACACCCGCACGTGTGGATCATCAGCGACGAAATCTATGAACACATCGTTTACGACGGTTTTAAATCGCACAGCATCGCCGCCGTCGCACCGGAATTGAAAGACCGCACCATGACCGTCAACGGGCTGGCCAAATCCTATTCCATGACGGGGTGGCGCGTCGGTTACGCCGCGGGCCCCGTCGAAGTGATCAAGGCCGCGAACAAAATCCAATCGCAAAGCACGTCGCACGCCGTTTCGTTCTGTCAATCCGCCGGTGTCGTCGCGCTGAACTCCCCGCTGGATTTTTTGAAAGAACGCAACGACATTTTCAAAGCGCGCCGCGACATGGTCGCCGCCAAATTAAACGCGATCGACGGCGTTTCCTGCCGCACGCCGGAGGGGGCGTTCTACCTCTACCCGTCCATCGCGGGATGCGTCGGCAAAAAAACGCCGACCGGAAAAGTCATTGAAAACGACACGGATTTCGTGACCGCCCTGCTGGAAACCGAAGGCGTCGCCGTCGTTCCGGGGGTGGCGTTCGGGTTGTCGCCGTATTTCCGCCTGTCCTACGCGACATCGACGGAATTGCTGGAAAAGGCCTGCGACCGGATCAAGAAATTCTGCGATTCCCTGATTTAAAGAAAAGCCCTTCCGCCCAAAAAAACGGAAGGGTTTTTCATTTTATGAAAACGACAGGTACGCCCGTTCGCCGTTGATTTTGAACATCAGCGCCACACCGGATTCGCGCAGTTTTTCCTCGTCAATCAGGGACGGATCGGCCAGCCGGACGCAAACGCCGCCGTCGGCCTCGCTTTCAACCGATACGATGTTGGCGTCCCCGCCTAACGCGGCGCGCACATCGACTGACAGAACGGGGGCGGAGATGACGGGAACGTCCGCGCCGGAACGCAAAAACTCCTCCATCTCCGTTTTCAAATTTTCCGATATCGTGCCAAAAACGGCTTGGACGCCGTGGCCGACGCGCATCACGCCCGTCGCGCCCAACGCTTTCAATTCCGCATCACTCGCCTTGGCCGGATCTTTTAAAATCAGCCGCAGCCGCGTGATGCAGGCGTCAAGGTTTTGAATGTTGTCCCGCCCGCCGAACGCGGCCACCAACCGCGCCGCCGTTTGCGTTTTCGCCCCGTGCTCATCATCGCCGGTTTGCGCGGCGGCCACGCCCGCGTCATCGTCGCGGCCGGGGGTTTTCATATCAAACGCCGTGATGAAAAACCGGAACACGGCATAGTAGATAACCGCGTAAACGGGCCCCAGAACGAACACCAGCCACGGTTTCGTATCCAGCGCGTAAAACAGGCCGAAATCTATCGCGCCCTGCGAAAACGTGTAACCGATATGTGCGCCGGCCAGATTGACGACGGCAAAGGCCGTGCCGACCAGCACGGCGTGAACGAAATACAGCGCGGGCGCGACGAACAGGAACGTGAATTCCAGCGGTTCGGTGATCCCTGTCAAAAACGCGGTCAACGCGCCGGACGCCATGATCCCGCCGATTTTCAGCCTGTTTTCGGGCTTTGCGGTTTGCCAGATCGCCAACGCCGCGGCGGGCAGGCCGAACATTTTGATCAAAAACCCGCCGCCCAGTATGCCGGCCGTCGGATCGCCCGCGAAAAACCGCGGAATGTCGCCGGTGACGACTTCGCCCGCCTTGTTCACATACGCCCCGATTTCAAAGAAAAACGGCACGTTCCAGATATGGTGCAACCCGAACGGCAGCAGCAACCGTTCGACAAACCCGTAAGTCGCTCCGGCCACCGCGGGCGCGCTGTACGCCGCCCACATGGAAAACGTGTTGATCAATTCCTGCACGGGCGGCCAGAACAGGCTGAGCGCGACACCCAAAACGATCGCGATCAGGGACGTTAAAATCGGCACGGAACGCTTGCCCGCGAAAAACCCAAGATACGGCGGCAGACTGACGCGGTAGAACCGTTTATATACCCACGCCGCGACGACGCCGGCGAACAACCCGCCGAACACGCCTGTTTGAATGGTCTTGATCCCCGCGTTCGTCGAAACGATCCGGCGCGCGAAATCGACGTCGTAGCCCAGCGCGTCGGCCAAAATCCCCAACGTTTCCCGTTCGGACGACACATGAAACCACAAAACGTCCGCCATGACGCCCATCGTCGCCTGCAGCACCAGAAACCCCGTCACCGCCGCCAAAGCCGCGACACCGTCGTTGTCGGTCAGCCCCAGCGTCGTGCCGATCGCGAAAATCAGCGGCATATTGTCGAAAATGACGTTGCCGCATTGGGTCATAACCTGCGGAATAACAGTCGGAATCCACGTCACTTCCGCATTCAGCAACCCCGACCCGATCCCCAGCAGCAACCCCGCGACGGGCAGGACGGCGACCGGCAGCATCAGGGATTTTCCGATTTGCTGCAAAAACATAAAGGCTTTCTTTCCCATGGCGGACACTCCTATTTTTTCAAAAATTCCCCGATTTTCGACCGGACGGCGGCGGCCGTTTCCAATTCCAGCACCTCTTGCGCCAACAGGCGGCAGCGGTCGATCGACAAAGCCCTGACCGCCGCTTTGACGGCCGGAACGGCGGACGGCGCGACGCTTAATTCATCCGCCCCCAAACCGATCAGGACGGGAACGGCCGCCGATTCGCCCGCCGCCGCGCCGCAAACGCCGACCCGCAGGCCGTGTTGTTTCGCGGCGTCCGCCGTTTGTTTGATCAACCGCAAAACGGCCGGATGCAACGCGTCGGTGAAATCCGCCAATCGGGCGTTGCCGCGATCCGCCGCCATGGTGTATTGCGTCAAATCGTTCGTCCCGATCGAAAAGAAATCGACGTAACGCGCGAAAACGTCGGCCATGACCGCCGCGGCGGGGACTTCCACCATCATGCCGACGCCGACGGGCGCGGCCACGTTCAGCCGTTCGCGTTCCTCCGCGACGATTTGTTTCGCGCTGATCAGTTCGCCGACATCCGCAATCATCGGGAACATCAGCCGCAGCCCCGTTTTTCCGGCCGCGCGCAAAACGGCGCGGATCTGCGCGCGAAAAACGTCCGGCTCAGCCAGCGACAAACGGATGCCGCGCACCCCCAGAAAGGGATTATCCTCCCGCGGCATTTGCAAATAGGGTAAAGGCTTGTCCCCGCCGGCGTCCAACGTGCGCACGATCAGTGTCCTTTCCGCTCCCAGCGTTTCCGCGACGGCCGAATAGGCGGCGGCCTGCTCGTCTTCGTCCGGCGCACGCCCGCGTCCCGAAAACAGAAATTCGGAACGCAGCAAACCGACGCCGTCACCGCCGTTTTCAACGACCTGCGCCGCCTCTTTGACGGAAGAGATGTTGGCGCAGACCTCGATCCGCGTTCCGTCGGCCGTTACGGCGGGAACATCCTTTTCCTTAAACAAAGCCGTGCGGATTTCGCGATCCGCCTGTTCCCGCAAAGCGGCCTTTTTGCACAACAGGGCATCGGGGTTCGTGCGTAATTCTCCCTTTGTCCCGTCCAACAAAACGGGCGTCCCGTTTAAAATGTCCAGCACCGTTTCCGGCAATCCGGCGACGGCCGGCAACATCAGCGACCGCGCCAATATCGCCGCGTGCGACGCCGCCCCGCCCCCGACGGTCGCGAAACCGGCGATTTTTTCGCGATCCAGCGACGCCGCGTCCGACGGGGACAGTTCCCGCGCGATCAAAACGGCATTGTCCGGCAGACAAAGCTTTTGTTCGACTTCGCCCGTTATCAACCGCAGCACGCGCCGCCCGACATCGCGCAGATCCTGCGCCCGTCCGGCCAACAACCCGCTTTTCATTTCGGACAGGATTCCCGCCTGACGCTCTGTCACCGTCCGCCATGCGAACGCCGCACTGCGTCCTTTGGCGATCAGATCGCCCGCCCCCGCCGCCAATTCCGGATCGTTCAGCAATTCACGGTGCGCTTTGAAAATGCCGGCTTTGTCTTCGCCGGCACGGCGGCGCGTTTGATCAAACAGATCGGAGAGCTGTTCATCCGCCTCCGCCAGCGCGCGGGTCAGTTTCTCCCGTTCCTGCGCAGGGGTCGCGCCGAACTCTTCGATTTCAATCGCGGCGTCCTGCAACCGCACGGCCACGCCGACTGCCACACCGGCCGAAACCGGAATCCCCGAATAAACACCGCCGACATCATCACGCCGCGCCGCGGGGGATGCGGGATCAACCGCGGCAAATTCTTCGGCGGATCGGGTCAAATCCTCGCCCAATCCGGATTCGATCAAAGGAATCAGGGATTTGACGGCGTCCCGCGCGTCCGCCCCTTCGGCCGTCAAGCGGACGACATCGCTTTTTTGAACGTCCAATCCCATAACGGAAACCAGACTTTTGGCGTTGGCGGAACGATCCCCTTTCCATAACAGGATCGACGCCGAAAACCGCTTCGCCGCGTTTGTCAAAACCGCGATCGGCCGCGCGTGCAGCCCCGCCGGATTTTTGATTGCCATCCCCCACGATTCGACACGGTCGCCCGCCGCGTTTCCGGCCGCCTCCTCCTTAACCGCGGCGACGCGCAACACGACATCCGCGCCGGCGGCGACATCCCGTCCGGGCAGCAACAGTTCGACCCCCGCCGTCCGGCCGACGACGACCATTTCCGTCAGCAGGCTTTTCCCGCCGCTTTCAATCGTTTCGGGATCGAACGCGATCAGCGGATCGCCCCGATTCACGTTTTGCCCGACGGCCGTCCGGACATCGAACCCCGCGCCTTTGAGCATGACGGTATCCAATCCGATGTGCAACAAAACCTCCACCCCCGCCGCCGTTTTCAACGTCAAAGCGTGATGCGCGGAATGAATGTTCGTCACAACGCCGCCGCACGGCGCGCGCAATATGAACGATGTCGGCGCAAACGCCGCCCCGTCCCCGATCGTTTTTTGCGAAAACACCTGATCCGGCACGGATTCGACCGGCACAACCCTGCCCGATACGGGCGCGTACAATTCCAACACGTCATTATTTGTCATCATATTCCCTCCGAACCGCGGACTTTCATCCAGTTTACCGCCGAACGGCGCGCGTTCCCATACGGCAACAAGGTTATAGAGGGATATGAAAAAGCCCTCCGTCCGGAGGGCTGTCGTTCAAACGTTGTAATCGGCGGCCGGTTTGGCGGCGGACGTTCCGTATTGCGCCGACACTTTGCGCGCGGCCTCGTACGCGTCCAGCTGGCGGGTCATCACTTCGGGGAACCACGACGCGGCGGGGGAAACGGATTGCGACGACGCCGACGGCAGTTTGTCCCGCTGATATCCGAATCCGTCCGCGGAAACCTGCGCGCGAATCGCCGCCGTGTCGATCGGGGCGGATCGTTTTTGCGTCAACGTCGTACCGGCTTCGTCGATCGTTTTATTCTTGGCCTGTTGGCGCCTTTCGTCCATCCTCATCCGCTTGGCGGCGTCGGACGCGGAAACCGTCGGCATTTGAGCGACGCCGAATTGGTGTTGCGCGTTATGAAACCGCGCGGCCTTGTCCATGGAAAACACCTTTTCATTCGCCGACGGCATACGCGTTTTTTGAACGGATTGAGCGGTTTCGCGCGCTTTCGCCTTTTCAGGGGACATATTATAAGGGGATTCTTTGCCGATCAGCTTTTCCGGTTTTTGCGAAAATCCGGTTCTGGCCAGCTCCGCATTCAAACGGCTGCCCGGTTTGACATCCGCGTCGGCGGCGACCAAAGGCGTCAGCTCTTCGCCGACGGACGCAACGGCAACAGTGCGCGGTGCAAAATTTTCCTGCGCGGCCAAAACGACGGGGGCGGTAGCCGCGGCGACGGGCTGCGCGTCCGATGTTTCCACCTTTGTTTCCGCAACCGGTTCGACGGCGGCGTCAACACTGATCAACCGATCGAAATCCGCCGCGGGCTTTGACGCCAAAGCGGTTTGAAAAGTCACCCCGTCCTGCCAGACGGCCATGTCAACCCTGAAATCCGTGCTTAACATTGTCAGCCTCCGTTTACTCTTTCCCTTATACCTTGCAATTTTCGTGCCAAGTATTTTTGTTTAAAAACGGCGAAAGCCCCCGTATGATGAAACCGTCCCTTTGAAACGGAGAATGCCCATGCGCCAGATTTTGATTTATTCGCCCGCCGAAAAACCCAGACAAGCCTTGGCCGGCGAGATTCGCGTGCTGGAAATCGCGCAGGAGGTCGTGGAAACGCCGTCGTTCGACGAAGCGGTTTCCTTTTTGCAAAACGAACGATTTTCGGCGGTGATCGCCGACGATCCGACGCCGGAACAGCATTTGCTGATGTCGTCCGTGCGGTGCGGCGTTCCGGCGTTTTATCTGGTGTCGCGGCCGTTTCCGGCGGACGACGTTCAAATGTTTCAAAAACCCGTCCGCCTGCCCGTGTTTTTAACGGCTTTGGTCGCCGCCGCCGCCCAATTCGAACAAAGCGACGACGCCAGCGTTTTTCTGGGAAAATGGAAATTCAATTTCGCCGCCAAAACCCTGACGTTCAAAGACGCCGAGATCCGACTGACGGACAAGGAAGCCGCCCTGCTGAACTGTCTGCACCGCCACGACGCGCCGGTCGATCGCGAAACGCTGCTGCGCGAAATATGGGGATATGGCGACGGCATATCCACGCACACGCTGGAAACGCACATCTACCGCCTGCGCCAGAAATTGGAAACGACGGGCATCACGTTCACGATCGCGAACGGCGAAGGCTATAAATTGCTGTGCACTTCCGTTTGACCTACTTGATGTAATTGTCGCGCATTTTGCGCAGACGGCGCGCCTTTTGCGTCGGCGTTTCGTCCATGTCGCGGTCGCGGATGCGGATTTTCAACGCGTCGAAAGCGTCCCCGACCGGAATGAATCCGTCGCGGCTTTCGATCAGGCTTTTCCCAGCGTGCGCCAATCCGATCGCGTTGCCGTTTTCATCGACCAGAATGCCGCCCAGCGTGACGCTTTGAACATTGGTGTTCGTCAAAATGTCAACGCCGGTGTCGCTGAACCGGTATCCGGCGACTTTGCCTTTTTCCATGGCGCCCTCAAACCCGCCGCGCATCGGCGTGCCGATCGCGTAGAACGGTTCCCCGACATCGGGCAGATCCAAACGCAACGGGACAGGCCAGTTGTATTTGTCGAATTCCGTCGGCGTCATGTAAAGCAGGGCGACATCTTTGTCCCTGTTCACGCGCAACACCATCGACGACGCGACGCGGCCGTCCAGAAACTCCGTTTTGACAAAGGTCGTTTTCTTGGCGATTTCATAGTTCGTCAAAACCAGCGACGGCGCGATGACCAACCCCGACCCTACTTCCTCTTCATTCGTGACGGCGACGACGCTTGACCGGATGCGGTACAGGCGGATCGGCGACAGATAGCGGAACGGTTTTTGATTGTTGATCGTGATCCAACCGTCCACGGGCGACACGATGAAACCGGATTTTTCCTCCGCCCGTTCCAACGCGGACGACAGATCGTAGCTTTCAAAAAAACCGGTCAGTGGAATGACGGGCAGAACGCGGCCGAACAGCCCCTTTTCCAACGGCGGATCGCGCAACAGGCGGGCGAAGATCCCGTTGCCGTCGTCTTTGTCCGACAAACCGTGCGCCAACACGCCTGTTCCGATCGAATCGCCGACGCCGCGCCCCATGATGCCCGATTCCGTCCCGTCGTCGTTCAAACCGCGGCCGGACGATCCGGTTTCGGCGTCGTCATCCAATCCGCGCCCCGACAGGCCTTTTCCCGCGCCCGCGCCCAGCTCTTTTCTCAACCGTTCCAAACGTTCCAGCTGTTCGGGGGTCAACGCCGCCCCCTGCGATTTCAACCGTTCCAGCTCTGCCAGATCGTGCAGATCGCCGTCCCCTTTTTCCAAATCGCCGCCGGTCAGCCGGTGAATGTCGCCCGCCAGCTTTTCCAGCGTTTCCAAATCGCGTTCGCGCTTGCGTTCGTTGTAAAATTCCATACGCCGACGGCGATATGACGAGCGCAGCTTTTTGTATTTTTTATGTTCGTAGGCCAGCGCGTCGAATTCCGCCTTTGCCCGTTGCAATTCCCGCGGATCGGGCACGTTGCGCATCGTCTGCAGAAAACCGGGCATTCCGATAATCCGCACCAACGCGTCGGCGAACGCTTTTTCGACCAGCCGGACTTCGCCGTCGCGGATCGGGGTCTGGATTTCCGCGTAGCCGCGGGTGACATCCTCCCAATACAGTTTGCGGTTGAAAGGCGTCATCACGCGCCACAGCACCTGAATTTCCGCCGAACCGCTGCGCAGTTGCGAATAATTGCGGGTGCGCCAGTCGTATTGGTCGCAAACGTTGACGAACAAATCCTTGATTTCCGCCGTGATGACGTATCCGGGCAGCAAATCGGGACGCTCCGCCCCGATCGAATACGGAAAATAGGGATTGTCCTTTCGCACGATGACGGGGAACAGTTCGTTCATCTCTTCAAAAAAGACGTTGTCGAACTTCATGTCGCGGCGCATGGCGCGGCCTTCGTTCAAAACGATGTTTTTTTCCGCGCGGCGGCATCCGAAAAGCTTGAAATTGTAACGCCCGATATCCTTGCCCCATTCGTCGGCCGTCCGGTTGCGGTTGATTTTGAAATCGACGTATTCCAACTTTACCGGCGCCAGTTTCGGGTCGAACGTGAACAGGTTGCGCGCCAGTTCCGACGCGGCCGAATCATAAACGGGCGTCGCGCGTTCGCCGTCGATCACGATCGCGGTTTGGGCGGCGGCGGGCATCTGAACGGCGCGGAAAAACAGTACTATGAATAAAAAATGTTTTAATTTCATCAGATACCTTTATATATTGATTCAGCCTGTTTTACATAATCAGAAAAACATTAAAAAATGTTTTAGTTTTCTTAAGGGGTTCCGCCATGTACCTGCTGCCCGCGATTGATTTGAAAGACGGAAAATGCGTCCGTTTGAAACAGGGCGACATGAATCGGGCCACCGTGTTCGGAAACGATCCCGCCGAACGGGCGAAAAGCTTTGCGGAACAGGGCGCGGAATGGATTCACATCGTCGATCTGGACGGCGCGTTCGCCGGAAAACCCGTCAATACGCGGCCGGTGGAGGACATTTTGAAATCGGTTGACGTGAAAATCGAACTGGGCGGCGGCATCCGCACGTTGGATTCGATTGAACGCTGGCTGGACAAGGGGGTGACGCGCGTCATTTTGGGCACGGCCGCCCTGCGCGATCCCGAATTTGTCAAATCGGCGTGCCGCCTGTTCCCCGACCGCGTCGCCGTCGGCATCGACGCCAAGGACGGATTCGTCGCCGTCGAAGGGTGGGCGGAAACGTCGGCCGTGACGGCGGTCGATCTGGCGCGGAAATTTGAATCCGCCGGCGTTTGCGCGATCATTTACACCGACATCGCGCGCGACGGCGTTCTGACGGGTCCCAACCTGCCCGCGACGGTCGCGCTGGCCAAATCGGTGTCGATCCCCGTCATCGTTTCGGGCGGCGTTTCATCGCTGGACGACATCCGAAACTGCAAAGCGCACGAAAACGACAACATCGCGGGCGTGATCGCGGGACGGGCGGTTTACGACGGCCGGTTCACGGTCGCGCAGGCCGTTCAAGCATTGAAAGGGTGAAACATGAGGGCGGAAGTTTTAAACAGGCTGTTTGCCACGATTCAAAACCGCAAAGGCGGCGATCCGGCGACCTCTTACACGGCGAAGCTGTTCGCCAAAGGAACGGAGCGCATCGCGCAAAAGGTCGGCGAGGAAGCCGTTGAAACGGTCATCGCGGCGGTGGCACGCGACACGGCGCACGTCGCGACGGAAAGCGCGGATCTGCTGTACCATTTGTGCGTTTTATGGGCGGACGCGGGGATATCCCCCGACGACGTGTTCAATGTTTTGGAACAAAGGGAGGGCGTTTCCGGCATTGCGGAAAAGGCCGCCCGACCGAAGGAGTAATTGAAATGAAAACTTATGATGAAAACAATGTTTTTGCGAAAATGCTGAAAGGGGACATCCCCGTCAATAAAATTTACGAAGACGACAACGCGATCGCCTTTGCGGACATCCACCCCAAAGCCCCCGTCCACCTGTTGGTGATTCCGAAAGGCGCATATACGGACTTTTCCGATTTCACCGCCCGCGCGTCGAACGACGAAATCGCCGGATTTTTCAAGGCGGTCGGCAAAGTCGCCGAACAACGGGGACTGCCTGAAAACGGATACCGGCTGGTCATGAACACGGGACGCGACAGCGGACAGGAAGTGCCGCATCTGCACGTCCACATTCTGGCCGGCAAAAAATTGCCGGTGTGATACGGAAAAGGCGGGACATCCTCCCGCCTTTCTTATTTTCCAAGTTCTCGCGACCGGATTTGCGCGGCCTTGACCGCCCGAATCATCAACGGTTCGAACCCCGTTTCCGGATTCATCAAAACATCCAAAGCCGCCGCCGTCGTGCCGTTCGGCGTCGTCACGTTCTGCCGCAGTTTCGCCGGTGTTTCATCGCTTTGCATCATCAGCCGCGCGGAACCGGCGACCGTCGCCTTCGCCAGCTTTTCGGCCGTGTCGTCGGGCAATCCGGCCGCCTTGGCCGCCGCCGTCAACGCTTCGGTCAGGTAAAAGACATAGGCGGGGCCGCTGCCCGAAACGGCCGTCACGGCGTCAATCTGACTTTCGTCGTCCAGCCAGACCGTTTCCCCGCAGGCAGACAGGATTTCCTCGGCCGCCTTTTTCTGTTCCACCGACGCTTCGGGCGACGGCTTCACCCCCGTGATGCCCGCGCCGATCGCGGCCGGCGTGTTCGGCATGGCGCGGAAAACGACCGTGTCGCGTCCCAGTTTTTCCTTGAACCATTCGATTTTGCGCCCCGCGATGATGGACAGGACGGCCGCTTTTTTATCCGTAAAGGATTTCAAATCGCCGACGACCTGTTCAATCATAAACGGCTTAACCGCCAAAAAAACGAAATCGGGCGAAAAATCCGCCAGATCGCGCGCCGACGCCGCGCTTGCGACCCCCGCGGCCGCCAGCTTTTCACGCGTTTTTTCATCCGGTTCGGCCACACGAATGTTTTCGGGCTTGAACCCTTTTTTCAGCAGGCCGTTTAAAACGGAGCCGCCCATTTTGCCGCACCCGACCAGTAAAATCGAAAGATCCTCTTTCATCCGAAGCACTCCTTTTTTGCGGAAATTTTCCTTAAAATAGGACGTTTCCGACTCTTTTTAAAGAAAAACATTTGAGGAAAAGCCCCTTTTGGGCTTATAACTGATTTACAATTCATAAAAAACACGAGGGTGCTATGTATGTGATTACGGGCGGCGCCGGCTTTTTGGGATCGAACCTCGCGGCCGGCATAGAAGAACGGGGCATGGGCGAAATCACGGTCGTTGACCGTTTTGAAAAGGACAACCGCTGGCGCAACATCGCCAAACGGTCGTTGCGCGAAATCGTCTTTCCGGAAAACGTTTTTGAATACCTCGACCGGCACGCGGGACGGATCGACGCCGTTCTGCACATCAACTACACCGGTTTCGACCCCGAAGACAACGTTGACGCGCTGATTGACGACCGCATCCATTTGACGTGGCGGCTGTGGTCGTGGTGCGCCCACCATCAGGTGCCGTTCATCTATGATTCGACCGCGGGCGTTTACGGGGACGGGTCGCTGGGGTTCAAGGACGACGACACCGCCGCCGGACTGGCCAAATTGCGCCCGCTGTCCGCCGCCGCGTGGACAAAGTTGTTCCTTGACCGCAAGATCATCGACACGATCAACCGCGGGGAAAACACGCCGCCGCAATGGATCGGCCTGCGGTGTTTCAACCTGTACGGCCCCAACGAATACCACAGCACCCGCCACCAAAGCGTCGTTCCCCGCATTTTCAACGCCGCCAAAAACGGCAAGCTGTTCCCGCTGTTCAAATCCGAAAATCCGGCCTACAAAGACGGGGAGCAGATGCGCGATTTCATGTGGATCGACGACACCGTTGACGTGATTCTGTGGCTGTTGCAGCATCCGGAAATCAGCGGATTGTTCAACATCGGCACGGGTCAGGCGCGGACGTACGCCGACGTTTTACGCGCCGTCTATACCGCCGTCGGGGAAAAACCCGAAATGGATTTCATGGATCTGCCCGCCGAAATCAAGGGACAATACCAGTATTTCACGCAAGCCGACATCCAGAAACTGCGCGCCGCCGGATACACGAAACCTTTCACCTCGCTGGAGGAAGGCGTCGCGAAATACGTCAAGTATCTGGAATCCGACGACCCGTACAGATAAGGCCGCGGGGAAAACGTCATGACATATCAGGGCATCGCCTTTCCGGATATCGACCCCGTCGCCGTTCATTTCGGCCCGTTCGGGTTGCGGTGGTATTCTCTGGCCTATTTGGCCGGCATCGTCTGCGCGTGGTTTTTAGTGCGCCGGATGGTGCGCCGCTACCCCGGCCAAGTGACGGAAACCATGGTTGACGACGTGATTTTCTGGGGCACGGTCGGATTGATCGCCGGCGGACGGCTGGGGTATGTTTTGTTTTACAACCTCGGCTATTACCTTGAAAATCCGTCGCAAATCCTTGCGCTGTGGAAAGGCGGGATGTCGTTTCACGGCGCACTGATCGGCGTGATCATCGCGGTTTGGTTTTACGCCCGCAGCGTCAAAACAGGTTTCTTCCACTTTACGGACATTCTGGCCTGCGTGACGCCGATCGGGCTGTTTTTCGGGCGGCTGGCAAACTTTGTCAACTCCGAATTGTACGGCCGGATCACCGTTTCCGTGCCGTGGGCGGTCGTTTTTCCGAACGGCGGCCCCCTGCCCCGCCACCCCAGCCAGCTGTACGAAGCGGGGTTCGAGGGCGTTTTGCTGTTTTGCGTGCTGTATTTTTTGTGGACGCGCAGCGTGTGGGTCAGAATCCGCCCCGGATTCGTTTCCGGCCTGTTTTTGACGGGATACGCCGTCGCGCGCGGAGTCGTCGAAAATTTCCGCGAACCCGACGCGCAAATCGGTTTTTTGTTCGCCCGAATCACCATGGGACAGGCGCTGACCGTCCCGATGTTGCTGGGCGGGTTGGCAATAATGCTGTGGGCGGCGAAAAAAGCTTAGACATACGGGCGGCGGTCTGTTATTTCATAAAGGAATACGCAACATCGCAACGCTTTGAGGGATCATGCCGATAAATTTCAAAAAACGGGGCTTTTTCAAAACAATCGCTTTATTGTTGCGCATAAAGCTGGTCGTCCCCATGTTGCGGTCGAAAGCGGCGCCGGAAATCACGGCGCGCGGCGCGTTGGTCGGCATGGGATGGGCGATGACCCCGCTGGTCGGCATCCAGATGTATCTGGTTTTCATGACGTGGCTGTTCACCCGCAAAGTGTTCAAATGGGATTTCAGCCTGCCGGTCGGATTGGCGTGGACGTGGGTGACGAACGTGTTCACCGTCCCGCCTTTTTATTACGCGTTCTACGTCACCGGAAAGATTATGACCGGAACGTTCGCCGAACGCACGACTTATGCCAAATTTTACGATCTGATCAAAACGATTTTGAACGAAAACGGCGTTGTCGAAGCGTTAAAGGCCACCGCCGCCGTTTTGATCAAGGATTGGGGTTTTTCCATGATGATCGGTTCCCTGCCGTGGATCGTTTTCGGCGGATGGGGCGCGTACGCGTGGACGCTGTGGTACATCCGGCGGCGGCGCAAAACGTTGGAAAAACGTCTGGCCGGCAAGCAGAAAAAGCTTGAAAAGAAAATCGAAACGACGCAAAAGAATTTTGAACGCAAAATCGAAAAGGTCGGCCGGAAGCTGGAAATCAGCCAGCAGCGGTTTGAAAACCGGCAGAAAAAATTGGAAGACAAACTGGAACAAACCATCGCCGCGCGCCATGAAGCGCAGGAAACATCGACTGAACAAAATACGGACGACGTTTGATGACCAAAACGACATTATGCTTTGCCGAAAACATCCGATCCCGTTTCTTCACCCGTAAAAACGGCGTTTCAACGGGCGATTTTTCTTCGTTGAACTGTTCGGTCAAAGTCGGGGACGATCCGGCTAAAGTGCGCGAAAATATGCGGCGGATTGCCGGATATCTGGGATGCACGGTCGAAAAATTGTTTGTTCTGCATCAAACCCATTCGTCCATCGTCGTTCCCGTCACGTCCCGCGAACCGTTTGAAAAAACGCCCTATGCCGACGCTTTGGTCACAAACGAATCCGGCATCTATCTGGGAATCAAAACGGCCGATTGCGCGCCCGTTTTGCTGGCCGACGCCGAAAACGGCGTGGTCGCGGCCGCCCACGCGGGATGGCGCGGCGCGGTCGGCGGCGTTTTGGAAAACACCGTTCAGGCCATGATCGACATGGGCGCCGAACGGGAAAGCATCTCCGCCCTGATCGGCCCGTGCATCGCGCCGCAATCCTACGAAGTCGGCGAAGACATGAAGCAATCCTTTTTACAGGCGGACGCCAAGGCGTCGCTGTTTTTCATTCCCGCCGGCGCGGGAAAATACAGGTTTGATTTGCCCGGCTATGTTCTGGCCAGACTGGAACGGCAGGGAATCGGAGCGGCCGAATGGGTCGGCGAGGACACGTACGCTTTGGACGAATCGTACTTTTCCCACCGCCGTTCGTCGCAAAAAGGGGAAAAAAGCGGACGCCAGATATCCGTCATCGGATTGTTGGACGACGCTTTGTTTTAATTCAGCATAAGGGATATGAAATGAAAATCTTTTCAGGGAACAGCAATCTTCCTTTCGCGCAGTCGGTTGCGAACTATATGGACACGGCGCTGTCGAAATGCTCCGTCCGCCGCTTTGCGGACAACGAAATTTTCGTCGAAGTGCAGGAAACCGTCCGCGGTCAGGACGTGTTCATCATCCAGCCGACCAGTTCGCCGGTGAACGACAACCTGATGGAACTGCTGATCATGCTGGACACGTTCCGCCGTTCGTCCGCCCGCCGGATCACGGCCGTCGTCCCTTATTTCGGTTACGCCCGTCAGGATCGCCGTTCCGCGCCGCGCACGCCGATTTCCGCCAAGCTGGTCGCCAACCTGATCACCTCCGCCGGCGCCAGCCGCGTCGTGACCATGGATCTGCACGCCGGCCAGATTCAGGGATTTTTCGACATCCCCGTTGACAACCTGATGGCCGCGCCCGTCATGGTCAAGGACATCATGTACCATTTCCGCGACAAAACTCCGATGATCGTTTCCCCCGATGTCGGCGGCGTCGTGCGCGCCCGCGCCATCGCCAAACGCCTGCACGCCGATTTGGCGATCATCGACAAACGCCGCGAACGCGCCGGCGTGTCCGAAGTCATGAACATCATCGGCGACGTCGCGGGTCAGGACTGTATTCTGGTTGACGACATCGTCGATTCCGCCGGCACGTTGTGCAACGCGGCTGTCGCGTTGACGAACGCGGGGGCGAAATCGGTTCATGCCTATGTCACGCACGGCGTTTTGTCCGGCGAAGCGGTCAAGCGCGTCACGGATTCGCCGTTGGAATCGCTGGTGATCACCGACACGATCGCGCCGACGCAGGCTGTTTTGGACGCCAAGAACATCCGCATCCTTTCCGTTGCGGAACTGGTCGGCGAATCCATCCTGCGCATCAGCGAGGAACGTTCCGTCACCAGCCTGTTTTACTGATCCCGCCCTTATGACAAAAAAGCCGTTGGAAACAGCGGCTTTTTTATTAACAGGTGTTGATTTCGGTTTCAAAACGGTGTAAACAGACGACAGCTTTCCGCATGGTGCGGAAAACAACGGTTCAGGCACCCCTGGAGGCAGAACCGTTTTCAAACAAGTTTTAAGGATACAAAATTTATGGCTAAAATTACTTCCATTCGCGTTAATGAACGCAAAACGGCAGGTAAGGGGGCGGCTCGCGCAGAACGTCGCGCCGGTTTGATTCCCGGCGTCATCTACGGTGAAAAGAAAGAACCCGTGATGTTCTCGATTTCGTCTTTGGAATTGGACGCGCAAATGCGCCAGAAAGGTTTCTGGACGCGCCAGTTTGAAATCGAAGTCGGCAAAAACAAGTACCACGCCATTTGTCAGGACATTCAGACGCATCCGATTTCCGATCGTCCGATTCACATCGATTTCCTGCGCGTTTCCGAAAACGCTCTGCTGCAGATCGAAGTTCCTGTCATGTATGAAAACGAACTGGCTTGCCCGGGCTTGAAACTGGGCGGAACTTTGAACGCCATTTACCGCGCGATCGAAGTTTCCTGCAAACCCAAAGACATTCCCGAAACGCTGTTTGTGGATCTGTCCGGTTTGAACATCGGCGACGTCGTCAAAATGTCCGACGTCAAATTCCCCGAAGGTGTCAAACCCGTTGAAGATTTGGATACCACGATCGCCGCGATCGCCGCGCCGTCCGATGCTGATGTCGCCGACGAAACGCCCGCGCCCGCGGCCGATGCCGCCGCGGCTCCGGCTGCCGCTCCGGCCAAAGCGTAATTGCAAGGGTAAGCGCCGATGTTTTTGGTTGTTGGTCTGGGCAATCCGGGATCGGAATATAAAAACAGTCGGCATAATATCGGATTTATGGCGGCGGACGAATTGTTCCGCCGCTATAATTTTTCGCCGTGGCGCAAGCGTTTCAACGGCGAAACGGCCGAGGGAACGATCGGCGGCGACAAAGTGTTGCTGTTGAAACCCGCGACCTATATGAACAATTCGGGGCTGGCCGTTCACGCGGCGATGGCTTTTTATAAAATTCCGCCCGAAAACGTCATTGTCATCCACGACGACATGGACTGCGCGATCGGCAAGCTGAAAGGCAAAGTCGGCGGCGGCGCGGGCGGTCACAACGGATTGCGCAGCATTGACGAACATTGTTCGCCGAACTATACGCGCATCCGCGTCGGCGTCGGCCACCCGCAGCACGGCGAACCCGTCGTCGATTGGATTTTGTCCCCCTTTCCCAAGCAGGAATTGGACAAGATTTGCGAACTGTTGCAGGACGCCGCCGAGGTTTTTCCGTGCGCTTTGTCGGGCGGCGCGCCGGAATTCACATCCAGACTGGCCGTGTACCAGCAAAAGAAAAAAGGATAAAAAATGGGATTTAACTGCGGAATCGTAGGGTTGCCGAACGTCGGCAAATCGACTTTGTTCAACGCGCTGACATCGACGATGGCGGCGCAGGCGGCGAATTATCCGTTCTGCACGATCGAACCGAACGTCGGCCGAGTCGCCGTCCCCGATCCGCGTTTGGAAATCCTGTCCAAGCTGGCCGATTCCAAACAAACGATCTACACCCAGCTGGAATTTGTCGATATCGCGGGGCTGGTCAAAGGCGCATCGCGCGGCGAAGGACTGGGCAACCAGTTTTTGGCGTCGATTCGCGAAGTGGATGCGATCGTCCACGTCCTGCGCTGTTTTGAAAACGGGGACATCACCCATGTCGAAGGGTCGATTGACCCCGTGCGCGATGCGGAAACCATTGAAACCGAACTGATGCTGGCGGATCTGGACAGTTTGGAACGCCGCATCGTCCCGTTTGAAAAGAAAGCCCGCGCCGGCGAAAAAGAGGGCAAGGAAATGGTCGCCGTCATGCAGCCCGTACTGGACGCCCTGCGCGACGGCAAACCCGCCCGCACCGTCCGTTTCGACGACGAAGAACAGCAGAAGCTGTACAAACAGCTGTTTTTGCTGACTTCCAAACCCATTTTGTACGTTTGCAACGTGGACGAACGTTCGGCCGCGACGGGCAACGAATTTTCCAAACGCGTTTTTGAAATGGCCGAAAAGCAGGGCAATCAGGCGGTTGTCATTTCCGCCGCGATCGAATCGGAGGTCGCTTTGCTGGAAGACCCCGCAGAACAAAAGGAATTTCTGGAAACGCTGGGGTTGGAGGAAACGGGGTTGAACCGCGTGATCGCCGCGGGATACAAGCTGTTGAAACTGAAAACGTTTTTCACCGTCGGTCCCAAGGAATCGCGCGCGTGGACGATTCGCGACGGCATGACCGCCCCACAGGCGGCCGGCGTGATCCATTCGGATTTTGAAAAGGGATTCATCCGCGCCGAAGTCATTTCCTACGACGATTTCGTCGCCTGCAAAAGCGAAGCCAAAGCCCGCGAACTGGGCAAATTGCGCGCCGAAGGCAAAACGTACGTCATGCAGGACGGCGACATCTGCCATTTCCTGTTCAACGTTTAAAGGCCGGCCGATGCGTCTGGCTTTGTTTGAACCCGACATTCCGCAAAACACGGGGACGCTACTGCGGTTGGCCGCGTGTTTCGGGCTTCCCGTCGATGTCATTGAACCGTGCGGATTCGTCTTTAACGACCAGAAAATGCGCCGCGCGGGCATGGATTATCTGGATATGGTCGATTGCGTGCGCCACGATTCGTGGGAAAAGTTTTACGCGCAGCACCAAGGGCGAATCGTCCTATTGACGACCAAAGGATCCGAACCCTATCACACGTTTGATTTCAAAAACGACGACATTTTGCTGCTGGGACGCGAAAGCGCGGGCGTCCCCGATTACGTGCATCACGCTGCCGACGCGCGCCTGCGCATCCCCATGCGCCCCGAAGCGCGTTCAATCAACGTCGCCATATCCGGCGCGATCGTGTTGGGCGAAGCGTTGCGCCAAACCGGCGTTTATAACCGTTTAACCTGAAACACCTTGACACGCCTTTTCGTCCGGCGCAAACTGTGACATCGTTTTAATTTTGCATAAGGACGAAATAAATGAAAAAATCTTTGTTGGCGGCCGTTGCCGTCGTCGGTTTGTTTTCCACTGCGGCCGAAGCCGCTCCCGCCGCGAAACAGGCGGCCGCGCCCGCTCCGGCTGAAAAAACGGCGGCCGTAACGCCGTACGTTTCCGCAAAACTGGCGCGCAGTTGGGACAAAATCAAATTCAAAGGCGAAGACAGCGCCGGCAGTTTTCAGACATGGGGCGGCGATATCGCCGTCGGCGCGAAAATCGGCGACGCCCGCGCCGAATTGGAATACGGCTTCACCAAAATGGGAACCAAAACCGCGTTGGACGAAGACGAAGCGAGCAAAGTCAAATTCGGTATGCAGACGGTCATGCTGAACGGTTATTACGATTTCCATAACGACAGCGTTTTCACGCCGTACATCGGCGCCGGCATCGGTTTTGCCGACATGACGTTGAAATTCACTGACGAAGACGGCGCCTATTCCAAATCCAAAGTCAAATTCGCCTATGGTTTGAAAGCCGGCGTCGGCATCGAAGTCGCCAAAAACGTCACCGTCGATGTCGGATACCGCTATTTGAAACCGTCCGTCGCCAAATATGGCGTTGATGAAGACGGTGAACAGGTCAAAATGAAAACGCATATGAGCGAAGCCACCGTCGGCGTCCGTTTTGCGTTCTGATCCGTTTCCGGATGATAAAAAAGGCTCTGTTGAAAAACAGAGCCTTTTTTGTAACCGTCATTCGACGCGCGGCGCGTTAAACATCCGCCCGCGCCCCGCCGCGACCGTCCGCGTTATTCGTCGTCTTCGTAATCGTCGTCCGTTTCGGGTTCGGCGGCCATCGCTTTGACCAGCGCCAACACCTTTTTCGCCTGACGGCGATCGGGGATCAGATAGTAACAGCGCACCAGATCCAGCGTTTCGCGCTTGGTCATCGGATCGTAATCGAAAAACACGGGTTCTTCGGCCAAAGCGTTCGCGCCGGCCAGCATACGCGGGGACAATTCAGCCACCTGATCGTCCATTTCTTCAAAAAAGAAGCTGATGGGCACGCCCAGCACTTTGCCGATGTCAAACAAGCGGCTGGCGCTGATGCGGTTCATGCCGCGTTCGTATTTTTGCACCTGTTGGAATGTCAACCCGATGCATTCGCCCAGTTTTTCCTGACTCATCCCCAACAGCGTGCGGCGCATTTTAACGCGCGCGCCGACATGGACGTCAATCGGATTGGGAGAACCGTCGGCTGTTCTGCCGCGTGAAGATCTTTTTCTATCCATAACCGTTTCCTCGTTAAAAACCCTGACTTAGTTAGATAATCGTTATTTTATGACTAAAAATCAACAAAAAAGCAACGATTTTAAAAAAAACAGCGGTGGAAAAACAAACAGACGCTTGATATCACGAAATAACGATCACCGACCGGCGGCGATCGATTTTTGCAGCAGGACTTGACGGCGTTTGACCGCGTCGGCGTATCCGCCGATGCGCGCGGACGGATCGACGGGACGGTAATCGGACGGCACGTTTGTAATGCGGCCGTGTCCATGGGAATCGACGATGAACAGCGCGCCTTCGACATTTGCGCGCTGGGTTTTCACGCCGTCGGCGTATGTTGTTCCGACGGGGATTTCAACGGCGCGGCAAGCGTCGCTTTTGCGTTTGTACAGTCGGCCGGGGGACGCGAACGCCCTGCGTTTGTACGCTTGGTCAGAACAATAGCGGTCATCGAAACCTGCGCGTTTCAAAAAACCAAGCATCCGCTTGACATCGCGCGTGTTCATTTGTTCCGCCGCGACGCCGTTTTCCCGTTCATACGCGGTCAGATAGCGGTTCATCATATCGACCTGTTTCGGCGTCAAACCGTTCAGCAACAAAATGTCGTTGCCGTCGCCCTTTAAATGCTGAGCGCCGTATTTCGTGCCGGCATCTTTCGGATTTTCAAAATCCAGCGGCTCTGTCAGCCCTTTCAGCTCGACAATATAGCGGCGGGTTTCGCTTTTGACGGGCGTGCCGAATTTCGCCACCAGCTCAACATCTTTCGCGGTCAGTTCCATTGTCGCCCCTCCTTTTTCTATTATTAAAACGCGTTTTTTCATTAAAAACAAGGCATTGATGCGCTTTCGGACTTGACAGGCGCGCGAAAAACGAATAACATTTCGTTATAAAATGCAAAAACAGAACGCTGATGTCAGGACGAGGGGATTGTTTCCGCTCGTCTTTTTTATTTGAAAGGATAAAAAATGACGGTAAGCAGTCAAACAAACAAGGTTATCTATACCGGAAACGGGGTTGCGACGGAATTCGCG
>ERZ808252.185-NODE-185-length-64973-cov-9.963539_pt1 | contig 64973 bp, 49 predicted proteins | sample MGYA00521242_ERZ808252 | MGnify/ENA primary metagenome ERZ808252 (study PRJEB31516, sample SAMN03275581) | gut metagenome | biome: mammalia-associated habitat; material: feces | host: Papio cynocephalus | place: Kenya | collected 2012-08-07 ... | reverse complement strand
ATATGAAGGCTGTCATCATCAAATGTTCAGTGCTGAATGACTTCTATGCCACCAATATCTTCAAGGTGTTTCCCGTGGCAAAGAAGATTCTTTCCATAAAAGACATTGACAACAGACTGAAAAGGGGCGACTATAGTCTGGTGAACGAGATTGCGAAAGTGGAAGATGAAAAGACTGATGAGACAAAAGAAACAAAGGTTCGTTTCAACTATTCTTTCGCTACAAAGTATTGCAGTCACCATCAGCCTGATCTGTTCCCGATATACGACCGCTATGTGGCCGACGTGCTGTGCGCATTGAAGAAACAATACCCTAATGTGTTCTCGTTCAAGAAAAGGGAAGAACTAAAACGGTATGAAATGTTTGTAAAGGCGATAGACGAAGTGAAGGCTAACTTCGGACTTGAAAACTATAACTATAAAGACATGGACCGCTATCTGTGGCTTCTCGGAAAAGAATATTTTAATCCTTATAAAAAATAAGAAAAATGGCAGAATTTAGAGTAGATTCAAGAATGAAGGTGAAAACCCTCAAAGCTAATTTCAAAAAAGAGTTTGGCGCAACATTGCGCGTGTACACAACCGTAAATTGCAAGACCGTAGCAGACGATGACGCTACATTGGCTTCGCTGATGAAGAGCGCCAAGGGCGGTGAGCTCACCGTGGGCGGCAACCTCCGTGTGGGCAGCTTCGAAACAAAAATCAACGAGCTGTATGGCATCGGTGTGCAAGTGGCCAACTCAACAAACACCAAACTGAGTAATAACAAAATCACTTTGGTAGCTGCTGGGAAGGAATAACATTTAAAAACGTTGCCTTGGGAAGAGTCCTGTTTTCCCAAGGCAACGCTTAGCTGATACTGGTAAATGGGGTTCGATCTTATTTTAAAAAGAATTGATGTCACATAGAGGTGATCTCTCCCTTTTAAAATAGACTTTGCCCCATTAAATGCAGATAAAACCTTTCCAATAATATAATTGTTGGTTTGGTAGAAATGCTAAAGGCTGATAGACAAATAGATTCGGAAGAAGAAGCGTATCTTTATAGTTCCGCCAAGTCGTTAGACCTGTCCAGTCAGGAATTAATTTGTTACAATAACAAAATGGTTTTATTTTAAATAATGAAGAGTTCAAGTATCATCGACGTACCCCGCCAACCGTCTCAGGCCGACCTGTTCGGCATACAAGTGTATCAGGATGCGCTGATTAAATATGTGCGACTAACGGAAACGCCTATCACCATAGCCCTGCAAGGAGAATGGGGTTCTGGTAAGACATCACTGATGAATCAGTTGCGCTACAATCTATGCGAAGCGGACGGTGCTCCTTACTTCCCGATATGGATTAATACGTGGCAATACACACTGATGAAATCATCTCGTCAAGCCATCATTAGTATACTCGAAGGTATCATCAACCAAATTGGGCAACTTACTTCTTCCACTCATAAATGGGAAGAGAGCAAGAAGAAAATTGGCGGACTGTTTAAAAAGATGGCCACAGTCGGTACAAAGGTGGCGGCAGGTGTGGTAGGCATTGAGGGTGATGTAGTGGACGACTTGTTCGACACTGGGGGAAACGCATCGCCAGAATCAGACATCGCCCAACTGAAAGACGAAATAGGCAAACTGATAGAAGATGCCCTTCAGCACGACCAGAGCCGCAAGGGATTCATCTTCTTCATTGATGATCTCGACCGTATCGACCCTCCTGTGGCAGTGGAGATACTTGAATTGCTGAAAAACATCTTCGATCTGCCTAACTGTGTGTTTGTGCTTGCCATCGACTATGACGTGGTGATAAAAGGACTAAAGCCCAAATTTGGTGAACTGACAGACTCCAACGAACGGGAGTTCCGCTCGTTCTTCGACAAGATAATACAGTTGCCGTTCTCCATGCCCGTGGCATCCTATTCAATAGACACCTTCTTGGTAGATGCCTTGAAGAAGATTGAGTTCTTCACGCCAGAGGAATTGAATGACACAACACTGGCTTCTGACCTGTCGGAGATAGCGCGGCTCTCTGTGGGATCCAATCCCCGTTCACTGAAACGTCTTACCAACACCCTGTCACTCATTTCCATCATCAACAGCATGGAGAGCAAAGACCAGAAGACGAGCGATGTGACAGGTAAAGAGCTGAACTTCGCATTGGTGTGTATGCAAATTGCTTATCCATACATCTACAACCAGTTGACCGAAGAACCCGACTTCAAAGGATGGAACGATCGCATTGCCTCTAAGTTGAAGCTCCGTCAACTCACGCAGGCAGAGAAGGAAAGTCTCGATTCGGTTGAGGAGTTTGACGAAGAATGGGAGAAGGTATTGTTCCGAATGTGTCAGAAAGAGACGTATCTCAGTACACGTACATTTAGTGTTTCATCATTGCTGAACAAGATTGCAGAGATGGTAAACGATGATGCCAACCTCGGAACTATCATTTCTGACACGCTCGAACTATCATCTGTGACTAACTTGAAAGCCTTCGACGGACCACTTAAAAAGGTATATAAGTTCAACCGTGACACAAATAACTATCGGTATAAAGGCAAGGAGTATAAACAGAAAACACAGCTCGTTACGACTATCATTAAAGACTACATCGAAAGTCATCCTGGCTTGACATATAACCAGCTATGTGCAGCTTTCCAAATAAGAAAGAATATGTCGAAGAAGTTCATGCCCATCGATGATTACCTTGCACTGAAAGAAGCCAAGGGAAAGGTGGACTTCTTCTCCAATTATAATCGTGAAGATGCCATTAAACTGGCTGACAATGCCATCGTCATCTGCTCAAACTGGCCAACTACCAGTCAAGGCAAACCTTCAGACTTCATGTTCTTCTTGGACAAGTGCAAGGCGTTGGGAATAGAGGTTACGGCATGTTGATGAAAACTATTAGGAACAAAATTTAGTTGATTATGGACAAAGCTTATTACAGAAAGCAGATTATTGACCTTCGTGCAAGAATTACAAAGGAAAAAGAGGCTAAGAAAAAGGACAATGAACAATATGCCAGGCTTATAAAAGGCTCTTCTACTATCACCACAAAAGCACAATTCAGGAAGATCAAAGTAGATAGGTCAGCCTCTCACGATCGCACGATAAATAACCTAAAGGCTCAAGTGGAACGGTTGAAAGAAGCCATGAAACGGGCATGAATGCTATGCTGAAGAATTAGTTATATAAAATCATGCCGAATGATATAGAATGAATAAGCCCAAATCGTCATTACAGATTTTTTCTTGCAAAAAGAAAGCGAATCCTGTAATGACCGATTTGGGATAAAACGTTCAAACAATCAATAAATTATGGCAAGAAAATCAATAATTCCAGGCTTGTCCTTTTCTTGGAAGCGTGCTGTGGGCATCACTGGATTAAAACAAAAGGTGGCACGCAAAACAGGCATACCCACCACACGTGGTGGATTAGAACGTAAAATTGGCGGTACCCTGCTCAAAATGATATTCGGCAAGAAACACAGGCGTTGACAAGAGATTCCAACAAATATCCGTTTGGCAATGAAAGGATTTTCAAATTTTAAGACTGCGGTAAGGAGCACTGCCCTCGTGTGCCTGGCAGCAGTGTGCCTCATGAAACTCGACTCATGCTCGTGCAGCAGCGATTATGCTGGGTTCAGAAAAGCTATGGCAGCTGGAGAGCTCACACAGGCACAGAGCTACCTTATAGACATGGGAAGCGGAAGCAATGTCGAGGACTGCGCCATACAACTTATAGAAGCTTACCTAAAGATAGACATGCCCGACAAGGCTATCAGCGTGTATGAAAACATTACCTCTTGGCACAAGGACAGGTATAACATGCAGTGGACCGGTGGGGAGTATGAACGCAAGGCATGCAAACTGCTTCGCGAATACTTGATTGCCCACGGTCAATACGAAAAAGCGTGGAACTATTATCCTCTCGAATACGAAGACGAGAACTACAGGGAAAACGCACAGGCTCACTTTGCCTATATATCGGATGTCGTGGCTGACATGTGCTCCAAGGGGCAGCAGGATGACGCTGCAAAGTTTGTTGAGAACCAAATACGCTGGTTCGTGACATACGTTGATTCTGACACTTATGAAGATTCGGAAAATTTAAAGTCAAGTTTCGGCAGCGACGTTGTCAGGCAGAAATTGCTTAACCAAATAGACAATTCTTATTAACAGCTATGAAACCTCATGCATATCTCTTGTGTTTCACTGTAATGTGCTTCTTGCTCATGGGATGCGGCAAAGAGAAGAAGCCCGACTATATGCCTGAAATGGAACGGCTGAATTATGAGAACACTATAAAGAAGCTCAACACTATCTATGCGGAGGCTTCCGAAGCAGCCAATTGCGATACAGAAAACGCAATGTTCCGGGTAAGAGAAGAATTACGTCAGCTCGACTATGACTTTAACGGCGACAATATGGGCGTGGATGCTCGCAAAAAGTGTCAAGAACTGAAGAATCGTATTGACGCTCTGAAGGCTAATCCTGAACTTGCCTTCAATGGCGCGCCCTCTGCTGGCACAGGATATGGAAACATTACGGTGAAGGGTTCTAAACTCATCGCACGTAACAATATGAAAATAAGCGGTGTAGAACGATTCGCCTATGGCCTAAATGCAGGAGATAATCTGACCATCTCACTCGATTGCCAAGGTGCGATGCAAGTGGATCTTTACGATGTAAACCGCCAAAAGTTAGTGAAGCGATTTTCGGCTAATGGCACCGTGAATGAGACTATACCAATCAGCGAAAAAGGAATTTATGTCGTAGAATTGCAACCAAATAGCGGAAACGTAGGCATTGCAGACGTGGCTCTCTCAGTGACAGGTAAAGATGCTACGCCACGTCCGCGCATCAGGGAAAAGTTAACAGACTGCAGCAAGGGTGACTTTATGGCTCAGGCAGTTCCTCAAGTAAAGATTTCAAAGGTGTTCAGAGAACCTAAGAAAGTGGGACTAAGGGGAAATCTAAAGGCAATGTTCTCTGGTAAGTCGAGAGTGGTTATTCCTGTTCATGTACCTGCGGGCTGTGACCTATTGCTTTATTCGCTTCGCATATCTACTAACGAAAACACTGTGAGCAGCGACGGAAAGTTTGCAGAGAACCTGTCTGTGGCATCGCGAAGAATCAAGATTTTCGGAAAGACCATATATGAGAGACAGAGTCTTCTCAGCAGTCTCGTGAACACTTTGTTGCTCAACACCCGTCCACCACGAGAGGAAGATGCCTTCTGCAACATGTACGTGCTTACAAGCTCTGCCCAAGCAAAGAAGTTTCAGGACGAAACATCATCATCAGGCCATTACAAGTATGACGTGGGACAATCACAACTCGGTACACAATCATGCAACGGCAGACTGAATCCGAAAGGGCATAAGACAATATACCTTGGCATTGAAAATGAGCGGATGCGTTATGACAACTACATTTGGTTGGAAGTTGCGGCTATAAACTATACAACAAAATACGTGAAGCCTGTTTATCTGTCAAGATAATTGTCATGACGGATAGGAATTGGTTGAACAAAATAGATTACTAAAAACCTTGAAGTGCCTGTGTTCTTTAGAAAATCTAACAGCAATCAACAAAGGCCGGGTCTGACTATCAGAGCCGGCCTTTATTACATCTACAGTTGGAAGTAAGAAGTAAAGAGAGAAAGGGAAGAGATCTATTTTGTTAATCCAGCCGGAGAAGCGGAAAGAGGTTCTTTGTAAATGCCGTAAACAGCCCCAAACGCCGCCAACTTCCGGCGCCATGATTTGCCCATATCGAGGATAAAACGTACCTTTGCAGGCCGTTGGGCTACTGCCGCAGGCCGACTATGGCTTGGCATGGACGGACATTGCAGACGCCCGACACCCTGCATCAACAAACAAAAAGAAGATGAAAAAGACATAGGACATCCATACGGACAAGTCCTTATGTCCTGTATCAACAAGCAGAAAGAAGATGAAAAAGACAAAGGACATCCATACGGGCAAGTCCTTATGTCCTGTATCAACAAGCAGAAAGAAGATGAAAAAGACTTTATATACCACAGCCGCTGCGCTCGCCCTGCTCCTCTCGGCATGCGGCGGACTGAAGAATGCCTCCTCCAACGGGGGAAAAGCTGCGGAGACGGATGCCGTCACCTCGGCCACCACGATGACTTCCACAGCGCAAGTGACCCCCAACGACCAGGTGCTGAGTGTGAAAGAGCTGATCGGCATCTACGCCAACCCGGACAATATGGACACGGCCATGAAAAAATATGGCTACAAGGTGCAGAAAGATTACGAGATTTTCCGCGTGGCAAAGTACGACAAGATGTACTATAAGAACTGCCGACTGCCCCAAAAAATTGTAGACGGGAAGTATGCAGACTACCCCCGCGCGCTCCGGGCGGGCATTTCCAGCTATGTGGCGGTGGGCGACGATGCCGCCATGATGGGCGTATTCAACGACAACGCCTACGAAAACCTCGTCCAGCAAGTGTTCGCCGCCGGCTTCCATCTGGACATGGAGGGCAACGATGACATCTACACCAACGGCACATACTACATTGCCTGCAACAAAAGCTACCGCACCTTGCGCATCACCACAGTGAGCTAAGTGGGCCGCAGTGCCGCCGAACCAACCCCAAACATACAGAAAGAGAGTCCAGATGAAGAAACTATTCATAGAAACCTACGGCTGCCAGATGAACGTAGCCGACTCGGAAGTGGTCGCATCAGTGATGCAAATGGCGGGCTATGAGCCTACGGAAGCCGAGGAAGAGGCCGACGCCATTTTCCTGAACACCTGCTCCATACGCGAAAACGCCGAAAACAAGATTTACAACCGCCTCGACACGCTCCACGCCAAGGCGCGACAGCGCAAGGCGGAGGACGGGAAGCGGCTGATTCTCGGCGTGCTGGGCTGCATGGCGGAGCGGGTCAAGGACGACCTGACGGCTCACCACCACGCCGACATCGTCTGCGGACCCGACAGCTACCTGTCGCTACCCAGCCTCGTAGCGCAGGCAGAGCTGGGCCACAAGGCCATCGACGTGGAGCTTTCCACCACCGAGACCTACCGCGACGTGACCCCACGGCGCATCGGGGGCAACCGCATCTCGGGCTTTGTGAGCATCATGCGCGGATGCAACAACTTCTGCCACTACTGCATCGTGCCCTATACCCGAGGCCGAGAGCGGTCGCGCGACGTGGAAAGCATCCTCCACGAGGTGCGCGACTTGAGCGAACGGGGCTTCAAGGAGGTCACGCTGCTCGGACAAAACGTCAACTCCTACGGGTTGCTCCCCAACGGCAAGCGGCCCGAGGGCGGCACTTCCTTCGCCCAACTGCTCCGCATCGTGGCAGAAACTGTACCCCACATGCGCGTAAGGTTCACCACCAGCAACCCCGAGGACATGACCGAGGACATCCTGCACGCCATCGCCGAGGTGCCCAACCTGTGCCGCCACATCCACTTCCCGGCGCAAAGCGGCAGCGACAAGGTGCTCCGGCTGATGAACCGCAAGTACACCCGCGAGGAATATCTGAAGAAAGTGGCAGCCATACGGCGCATCATCCCCGACTGCGGACTGACCACCGACCTCTTTGTGGGCTATCACGACGAGGGCGAGGAAGAATTTCAGGAGACGCTCTCGCTCGTGCGCGAGGTGGGGTTCGACTCAGCCTTCATGTTTAAGTACAGCGAACGCCCGGGCACTTACGCCGCCAAGCACCTGCCCGACAATGTGCCGGAGGAGGAAAAGATACGCCGTCTGAACGAGCTGATACACCTTCAGACGGAAATATCGGCCGAGCGCAACCGCATGGACGTGGGCAAGGAGTTTGAGATCCTGCTGGAACGCGCCGCCAAGCGCAACCCCAACCAGCTCATGGGGCGCACGGAGCAGAACAAGGCCGTCGTCATCGACCGCGGACAGCACCGCATGGGCGAGACCCTTCGCGTGCGCATCACGGGCAGTACCTCCGCCACCCTCTTCGGAGAGGTGCTCTGAGACAGCGCATGAAGGGCAGGTGATAATCGCGCTGAGGAGCTGTCAACTGCCCTTCCAAACAAGTAAACCCCAATTGGTCAGTAGAGAGAAGCCGACAAGGCAACGAGAAGTGCTGCATCTTTACGATACCATCTAATGACCGCTCTGGTGGTAAATAAACTTGACAGCTGGAAGTTTTGCCTGTCATGAGAAGAGAATGACACAACGGTTTTCGCCATTTTTGTAAACTATTGTGCGTCAACGACTTACAAACATCAATTTTATTCCGTTCCAATACAGCCCCTATTGCGTTGCGATAGGGGCTGTTTTGCGATGCCATACCGGCCCTATCACCAGGCGAAAGAGGCGCTATCGCAAGACGAAAGAAGCCCAATGGCGGAGCATAAACTATAAAGACACGCAACACATTGATACACAGTATCTTGCAAATCCATCTCACTGCCATAAGAAAAACACACGTCAAGATAGGGATAAGCAGCGCAGATGCGGAAAAGTTCGGACAAAACTGGGTCGATCATTGAATCCAAATAGGCCAGTACATTTCATCGGAAAAGATGGGAATATTTCTCCTTTTCTTGTTGAGTTCGGCCTGATTACCGATTTGTGTCAAAGAAATTGCCGCAGGATTCCCCAAACGGCGATGATGTGGCAAAGGCTTCCCGCAAGGACAAAGAAGTGGAAAATGGTATGGGAATAGCGCCGGCGGCGGAGAGAATAGAACACTGCCCCCGTGACAAACATCACCCCCTCGGCAACAATCCAGGCCACCGATGCGACCTCCACCGCCTGGAGCAGGGGCTTGAAGGCCACCAGCACGCTCAGCCCCATGCCGACATAGGTGAGCGTTTCCAAGTTGCTGTGCGGCTTCAACTTGCGGAGCGAGCTGATGGTGCCGCCGATGGCACACGCCCACACGAAGGCAAACAGCAACCATCCCCACAGTCCCTCCTTGCGAAGGGCGATGAGCGTGATGGGCGAATAGCTTCCGGCGATGTGCCAATAGATGGCCGCGTGGTCCCATTTGCGCAACCGCTCCTTCCAGAGGCTGCCCGGACGCAGCGCATGGTAGGCCGTAGAAGCGGCGTAGCTGCCCACCATGCCCAGCAGATAGAGCGACACGCCGAGCGTGGCCCATCCATCCCTGACACGGAAGCACCAGTAAAGGAACACCACCCCGAAGACCACGCCCAGCAATATGCCCGCGGCATGGCTCCAGCTGTTCCACATTTCCTCACGATGGGTATAGAAAGGCTTCATCAACGGCTTATCATTAAGTATTATCTCGGTTAGGGCACAGACCCAGCCCCACGCCGCCATTACGGCTTAAAGGGCATGCAAAAATAAGACTTTCCGCACACATCCGCAAGCATCTGATCGGATTTTTCTCCTGCAAAGACCGCTACTGCCAAAGACTGGAGACTACGGCGAAAGGTTGTCCTGCCCCCCATCTTGCGACAAGAAAGAAGCAATAAATGGGTTTCTTTGCCCTTATGTTGAAGTTTTTTTAAAAAATTACACGCTGTTAGCGGAAATTTTACTATTTTTGCCGTCATAACATTCCACCCATTACAAACATGTTGAACATGAGTTAAGAAATGGTTAAGATTGCATGACAAAAAGGAAACAATTCAATTAAAATAAGATTCTATGGACAAATTCCAATCCAACATGCTGAAAGGCATCATCGTCTCGGCGATATGCCTGTCGCCGCTGCCCGCCAGCGCGGCCATGTCGCCTACGGACAAGGCCGCTCCTGCGGCCGCGCAGGACGACGGAAAGACGGTCGGCGGAACGGTGCTTGACGAGAAAGGTGAGCCCATCATCGGGGCTACCGTATCGGTGAAAGGCACGAAATTGGTCACCGTGACCGACATTGACGGGCGCTTTGAGCTGAAAGTGCCCGACGGGAGCACGCTCTCCGTGAGCTATCTCGGCTATACCGCAGTGGAAGTGCCCGCCACAGGGGTGGGCATGACCATCACGATGAAGCCCAACGATCGCCAATTGGGCGAGGTTGTGGTGACAGCCTTGGGCATCCGCCGCTCAGAGAAGGCCCTGTCGTACAACGTACAGCAGGTGAGCAGCGACGAGTTGACCACGGTCAAGAGCACCAACTTCATGAGTTCGCTCGCCGGCAAGGTGGCAGGTGTGAACATCAACACCTCATCGGCCGGTGTGGGTGGCGCCACGCGCGTGGTGATGCGCGGTCCGAAGTCGATCAACCAGAGCAATCAGGCGCTGTATGTGGTGGACGGCGTGCCCATCAACAACCGCAACAACGGCGAGACGGGAAGCATGTACTCCGTGCAGCCCGGCGGTGAGGGCATAGCTGACATCAACTCTGAGGACATCGAGTCCATCAGCGTGCTCAGCGGTCCGGCCGCAGCCGCCCTCTATGGCTCTGCTGCCGCACAGGGAGTCATCATGATCACCACCAAGAAGGGAAGCAAAGGACGCGTGCAGGTGACGATTTCCAACAGCAGTCAGTTCCTCAGCCCGTTCAAGATGCCCGAATTCCAAAACACTTACGCCAACAGGCCGGGCGAAGTGCGCTCATGGGGCGAGAAAGGCGGGTCGCCCTACAGCGGGTTTGAGCCGGAAGACTTCTTCAACACGGGAACGAACATCCAGAACAACGTCTCCCTCACCGTGGGCAACGACCGCAACCAGACCTATCTCTCGGTGGGTACGACCAATGCGCGCGGCATCATTCCCGACAATAAGTACAACCGCTACAACTTCACGGTGCGCAACACGACGAAGTTTCTGAACGACAAGCTGACGCTCGACGTCAACTTCAGCTACGTCAACCAGAACGACCGCAACCTCATGGCACAGGGACAGTACTTCAATCCGCTCGTGGCGCTCTACCTTTTCCCGCGTGGCGAGAGCTTCGATGCCATCCGAACCTTCGAGGTATGGGATGCCTCGCGCGGCATCTATGTGCAGAACTGGAACTTCGGCGACGCGCTCCAGATGCAGAATCCCTACTGGGTGGCGAAGCGCATGAACCGCATCAACCACAAGCATCGCTACATGACCAACGCCAGCCTGAAGTATCAGGTCACGCCTTGGCTCGATGTGACGGGACGTTTGCGCTTCGACCGCACCAACACGAAGTTTGAGGACCAGCGCTACGCGTCCACCATCAACATCTTCGCCCACAGCCCCTATGGCTTCTACAAGTATGAGAACGTGTCCGACCAGGCACTCTACGGTGACTTGATGGCCAATATCAACAAGACACTGGGCAACTTCTCCATCGGCGCCAACATCGGTGGATCGTTCCAACGCACACAGTATGAGGACTATGGCTACCAGGGTGGACTCAAGGCTCCGTCCAATATCTTCACCCCTAACGCCATCGACTATGCGACAGCTACCAACGACAACCGACCCATCTTCGAATTCAACAAGCACTACATCAACTCCATCTTCGCCAATGCGGAGCTGGGATGGAAGAGCATGCTGTTCCTCACCCTCACAGGACGCAACGATTGGGACTCCGCTCTTGCCGGAACGAAGCATGAGTCGTTCTTCTATCCGTCGGTGGGTATGTCGGCGATCATCTCCCAGATGGCCCGCTTGCCCGAGTTTATCAGCTTCCTGAAAGTGCGCGGATCGTGGGCTTCGGTGGGTTCTGCCATCAGTCCGAACATCGCGTCAAGGTGGCGCTATGAATACAACCCAGCCTCACAGAGCTACTCCACCGTGACTTACAAGTTCCCGGACACGTTCTATCCTGAGCGCACCAACTCGTGGGAGGCCGGCCTTACGGCGCGCTTCTTCGACAATGCCCTCACGCTTGACGTCACATTCTACCAGTCCAACACCCGCAAGCAGACCTTCCTCCGCCCCATCACGGTCGGCGAGGGCTACAGCCAAGAGTATGTGCAGACGGGTAACGTGCGCAACCGAGGCATCGAGCTGGCACTGGGATACAACAAGACATGGGGCGACTTCACCTGGAACAGCTCCTTCACCTACAGCATGAACCGCAACAAGATCATCGATCTGCTCGATGATCCCAACGAAGTCATCAGCTGTGCCGGACTCAGCGGAGTCAATGTCATCCTCAAGAAGGGCGGCACGATGGGCGACGTTTACTCCTATTCCGACTTTGCACGGGACAACGAGGGCAACATCGCGCTCGATGCCAGCGGCAATGTGATGCGCCAAACGCTCTCCAACCCGAAGTATTGCGGGTCTGTGCTTCCGAAGGGTAACCTCGGATTCAGCAACGAATTCTCCTGGAAAGGCATCAACGTAGGCTTCCTCATCACCGCACGCCTCGGCGGTATCGTGCTGAGTCAGACCCAAGCCCTGCTCGACTACTACGGCGTTTCAAAGGCCACTGCCGACGCAAGGGACAACGGAGGCGTAGCCGTCAACACAGGAAAGGTGTCGGCCGAAAGCTACTACAGCGTGGTGGGTGGCGACAACCCCATCTGGTCGGAGTACATCTACAGCGCCACCAACGTCCGTCTGCAAGAGGCACACATCAGCTATAACTTCCCGCGCAAGTGGCTTGGAGGCATGGATCTCACCTTGGGAGTTACGGCCAACAACCTCTTCTTGATCTACTGCAAGGCACCATTTGACCCCGAGACGACCGGCTCTACAGGCACATTCTATCAGGGCTTCGACTACTTCATGCAGCCCAGCCTGCGCTCACTCGGCTTCAACATCAAGCTGAAATTCTAATCATACATTATATAATAAGGAAGAAAAATGAAAAATAAGATATTCAAGCTCTCCGGCATTTCCCTCTTCGCGGCATCAGCCCTGCTCGTCACAGGTTGCACTGCGGGCTTCGAGGAGGCCAATCGCCCTGGAGACATGGCCTCTTCCGAGGAACTTGGACGCGACAACTACAGCACAGGGTCGTTCCTTGTGCAGATGCAAAACGAGGCATTCCCCGAGCAGGAGAACACCTATCAGATGAACCAAGACCTCATCGGCAACTATCTGGGCCGCTATTTCACCTACGCCAACAACGGTTTTGCGAGCAACAACTTCGTCCGGATGAATGCTCCGGTGAACTGGGTGCGCTACCCATTCGCCGACAGCATGCCCAAGACGGTGTCGGCCTTCAACGAGATCGTGCGCCTCACGGGCACGGAAAGCCTCAGCTACGCATGGGCATTGATTCTCCGTGCACAGTCTTTCCTCCGCCTGACGGACATGTATGGCCCGATGCCTATCGGCGCAGAGGAGGATGCCAACGCCTACTCTTCGCAGCAGAAGATTTACCACACGCTCGTCGATGACCTCGACAAGGCCATCGGCATCATCACTCCGATGATTCAGGCGGGCGGCGGAACGCTCACACAGTTCACCAGTTCGGACAAGGTTTACGACGGCGACTTCACCAAATGGGTGAAGTATGCCAACTCCCTCAAGCTCCGCATGGCCATCCGTATGCGCTTCGTCGAGCCTGATTACGCCCGTACCGTGGGCGAGAAGGCCGTGAAAGACGGCGTCATCACGTCCAATGCGGACAACGCTTCCATCTACTATGTGCCCAATGGGCTCTATAAGACCTCCGTGGAATGGGGAGACACCCGTGCCTGCGCGGACATCGAGAGTTACATGACGGGCTACAACGACCCGCGATTGACCCAGTATTTCAGCACACCTGCAACGGCGGGCGACCGCGCTATCATCGGTTGTCGCGCGGGAGCGAAGATTGGTAACAAGTCGGTAGCAGACGCAATCTACTCTGCTGCCAAAGTTTCTCAAGACTCAAGGGGCACGTGGATGACCGCCGCCGAGATGACATTCTGCCGCGCCGAGGGCGCCTTGGCAGGCTGGAGTGGCATGGGCGGCACGGTGGAGTCGCTCTACAACGAGGCCATCACGCTCTCCTTTGAGCAGTGGGGAGCCAGCGGAGCCGCCGACTACATCGCCAACAGCACCGCAACTCCAGCCGACTATGTGGATGCTGCCAACGGATACGGACAGGATCACAGCAAGATGAGCACCATTACCGTCAAGTGGGACAACAGCGCATCGGCCGAAGAGAAGCTCGAAAGACTCATCGTGCAGAAGTGGATCGCCCTCTTCCCCGACGGACAGGAGGCCTGGGACGAGATTCGCCGCACTGGGTATCCCAAGGTTTTCCCGTCGGCACAGTCGACGACCTACGACCTCACAGTACCCAATCGTCTTCCTTTCGACTACATGGAGCCCGTCCAAAACAGTGTCAACTACCAGAAAGCCGTGCAGCTGCTCGGCGGTCCGGACACCTATGCGACAAAGATGTGGTGGCAGAAGTAGCATCAATCATTTCAAAACAAAAACGATAAACAATGAAAGATTTGTTCAAAATACTGTTGGTTGCCGTAGGCATCACGGTGTTTGCCAGCGCCTGCGACACCGATACAGAGATAAAAGATCCAGCCAACTTGACCGACCCCGACCGCTCGGAGCAGTACTACGAGCAGCTGAGGGCGTACAAGCAGACCGACCATCCCGTAGCCTTCGGATGGTTTGGCAACTGGGTAGGCGCGGGAGCCTCGCTTGAAAACTCACTGCGCGGGCTTCCCGACAGTGTCGATTTCGTCTCCATCTGGGGCAACTGGCGCAACCTAACACCCGAGCGTAAGGCCGATTTGGAATACGTTCAGAAGGTAAAGGGCACCCGTGCGCTGCTTTGCTTCATCGTAGCCAACGTGGGAGACCAGCTCACCCCAGAGGGAAAGGACCCCAATGAGTTCTGGGGAGAGGGCGATGAGGCCATCCGTCGCTATGCAAACGCCATCTGCGACACCATCGACAAGTATGGTTACGACGGCTTCGACTACGACTATGAGCCACATTATGGCTCTCCGGGCAACATTTCCGGCCGCCCAGAGGCTGAGAAAGTGTTCATCGAGGAGCTCGGAAAGCGCATCGGACCGAAGTCGGGCACACAGAGGATGCTTGTCATCGACGGTGAACCGCAAAGCATCAACCCCGAAGTGGGCGACTACTTCAACTATTTCATCGTGCAAGCCTACTCCTGCTCTGGCGATGCGGACCTCGACTCGCGGCTCAACAGCACCATCCGCAACTTCGATGGAGTGCTCACCCCGCTCGAAGTGGCCAAACGCTACATCGTAACGGAGAACTTTGAGAACTATGCCGCAGCCGGTGGCGTGTCTTATCTCGACCGTAACGGCAACCAGATGATGAGTTTGGAGGGCATGGCGCGCTGGATTCCCAGCATCAACGGCCTGCTATTACCTAAGGGTGGAGTCGGTACCTACCACATGGAGTATGAGTACAATGCCGGCAAACAGCCTTCCTACCCCGCCCTGCGCAAGGCCATCCAAATCATGAACCCGGCAGTCAAGTAGCATTTTTATCCTTATTAAAAGATGAAGACAATGAGTATCAACAGCAAAACCATACTCGCAGGAATGGCCTTAGGTGCCCTGCTGCTCACGGGCTGCAACGATGCCGAGTACGACACCCTGTCGAATCAGGCCTATATCCTGCAAACCAACACCAACGCCAACACCTCCGTGAAGCTCACGGTAGGCGCGGAGACCGCCTCAACCACGGTCAATGTGCGGCTGAGTGACGTGGCCAACGCCGAGAGCAGCTACCGTCTGGTCTACGACACGGCCGTTGTCAACGAGTACAACCGCATCAATGGGACCCCCTATGAGTCCCTGCCAGAGTCGGCCTACACCCTCTCATCCAACGAGACCACCATCGAGGCCGGCGCATCCGTGTCATCTCCCATCACACTGACCGTGCCTCCCTACACCGAGGCGCTGAAAACATCGGGCAAGAAGTACGCCATCGGCTTCCGTTTGGAGAATACCAGCGGCAATGCCAATGTGCTTTCCTCGGGCAGCAAGATTGTTTACATCCTCGACCAGGTCGTCATCCAGCCCGTCGTGGTCCTCGACCGTGAGCACAACATCAGCAAAGAGCTCGTGAAGACGTACCCCTTGACGGAGTGGACAGTCGAGATGAACATCAATAAAGACGTGCTCTACACCCAAGTGGGCCAAGGCAACAACCAAGCCATCTTCGGTGCCACGCCCGATGAGATCTATATCCGATTCGGCGACGCCCCCATCGAGGGCAATCGCTTACAGATTAAGACGCAGGGAACGCAGATGAACTCGCAGATGCTCTTCAACGAGCACACCTGGTACCACCTCGCATTCGTCTGCACCGGCACGAAGCTCTACCTGTACGTCAACGGACAGCTCGACAACTCCATGGATTTGCCGGGCAAGACGACCAACGTAAGCAAGATAGACATCTGTAGTCCATCGACCTACTGGCTGGGAAGCGCCATGTACAGCGAGGTACGCTTCTGGCAGAAGGCACGCACACAGGCCGAGATTGCCAACAATATGTATTCCTGCGACCCCACAACGCCGGGCCTCATCACCTATTATAAGATGGACGAGGGCAAAGGCTTCTCCTTCCGCGATGCCTCCGGCAACGGGAATGATGCCGAAACCACCGGCCAGGCTGTTCCCGAGTGGGTACAAGACGTGAGAATTGACGGTAAATAAGCTGCCTTTCCCTTCCTCCTTCACTGGGGGAAGGGAGACGGCTTCAGCCAAAGCACCATTTCATTTTAACCAACAAACAAGACATTCACCGCAGCCAACGCGCCACGACACCAACGCCTAAGGCGCGCCACACTACGCTTCTCCTTATATAAAAGGAAGCGGGCCACGGAGAAATGAACATTGATTATGAAAACGAAATATTTCTTATTGCTCGCCTTGCCACTCGCATTGGCCGCCTGCCAAAGCGAGCCGGAAGTGGGTGACACGCTCTATCCCACCACACCCGAGACCAATGAGGCGAAAGTTTATATCAACGAAGTCGCCATGCCGGGCAACCAACACACATTCAACGTGCTGCGCACGCCCTACGGCATACAGGCAAAAACCGACACGGCAAGCTTCTATGTGCACATCAACAAGCCTGTCGCCAACGATGTCAAGGTCAGTCTGGCGCAGGTCGATTCCCTTAACAAGGACTTTTCCGGCGACACCACACTGCTGCCGTCTAAGTTTGTCGGCCTCATCAACGCCACAGTGACCATTCCTGCCGGCGCAATGGTATCGTCAGACCCCGTCCGCATCGCACTCAACGACGTCGATGAGCTGACCGCATCGGGTGTCGCACCATTGGCGATCACCTCCGTTCAGGGCGGAGCCGTCGCAGGTAGCGACCACAATGTCTACTACGTCGCAGTGAACTACAAGCAGACCAACAGCTGCGTGAAGAGCCAGTCTAACAGCGACCTCAAGGGTCTGACCGAGGTGGACAAGTCCAAATTCACGGTGACCGTTGACGGAAACACCATCGCCGACCTCAATGACGGCAAGAAGTCGACCTACTATGTCAATGAGACACCAGGTCAATACGACATCGTGGTCGACTTGGGAGCCGAGCTTCCCCTCTCCGCACTGGCCTTCCACTGGGGTTACCAAGCGGGCTACTGCCCCTCATCGGTTGAGATTTTCACCAGCCCTGACGGCACGGAGTGGACAAGCCGCACCGACGGATTCACCGACTTGACGTCGATACCTGGTTCCAAGCAGACCGCCTGCCCGTTCATCTTCTACCAGCCCATCACCTGCCGCTACGCCAAACTCCGCGTGGGCAGCTGCTCCTACGGTACTGAATATGGCGACGATTACAACTACCCTGTAATCTCGGAGATAAGGGTCTTCAAGTAAACTGCGCTCCATCTGAGCATACAGCAAGGCACTCTCACACCCAGGGAGTGCCTTGTTGGTTTTCCAACATCCATTCCCTACCTAACTATAAACCCAAATCGGTCATTAGACCGAAATCGACAAAATAACGAGACGTTTTCCATCTTTTCGCCCCTTGTCACTGTTTCTTTCGGCATCTTGCTGCCGTAAGTGTTTCGCCATAGCCCGCTATGCCTTCAACACTTACGTTGCAACCTGCACGAAATAAACAGCAACCTGGGACGAAATCTAATGACCGATTTGGGATAAAGAAAATAAATCCTGGACAAAGGCGACAACCATAGGGAATAAATGTGTAACTTTGCAGCCACGAACTTCAACTATACTGTCTGTATTCTCTGCTGAATTTATGCACAAAGCACCTCTCGTGACGGTCATTACCGTGACGTTCAACGCCCGAGCCGCATTGGAACGCACCATAAGAAGCGTGGCAAACCAGGATTACCCACGCCTGGAATACATCGTGATAGACGGTGGTTCCACCGACGGCACACTCGAAACGATAAAGGAAAACGAGGGAAACATCACCCAATGGGTGAGCGAATCAGATCAAGGTATATATGATGCGATGAACAAAGGCGTGCGGATGGCGCACGGTGAATATTGTATTTTCATGAATGCCGGCGACACTTTCGTCACCCCGCACACGGTTTCCGACTTCTTCTCACAACTCTACGCACCAGCCGATGTGGCCTACGGCGACATCATTAAGAATGGAATACTGAAACCGGCTCTGCCGCCCCGCAACTGCCACAAGATGTATTACTGCCACCAGGCGGTGTTTACCCGCACCGATTGTCTGCGCCAATATCCTTTCGACACGGCTCACCGCTACTCCGCCGACTTCAAACAATCAAAGCAACTGTTCCTTGCTGGGAAGAAGTTCGTACACATTCCGCTGCCTGTGGCCGACTTCGATACACACGGAGTGTCCAACGTTCACCGCTCGGCAGGGCTTTGGGACAATATCCGCGTGGTGTGCGAGACCGACCGATTCGCCGACCGATGCCGCTTTTTGCCTCACCTCCTACTGCCCTGGATGATGTGTAAGTTGAGGGGAAAATAGGATTAGGGCACAACAGAATCGCCACAGCCAGCCCCACACAAGCCCCACTCGGCCACCCTTCTTAGCGTTGCAAGCCTGAAATGTTGAGCAGTTTGTCTATCGTGTAAAGCACTATGCTCAGCCACCCGCCGCCATAAACGTCCGGAAACATCGCGCGAACCTGCAGCTTCGTAGGCTCCGTCGACCGCTTCCAGCGTTTCGCATACTTTCCCTTCACACACTGACGCTGATACCACCCAAGCCCCAACATGGCAATGGCATTGCTCACAACGGCGGCATTCTCCAGCAAAGCCTCATCCTGCCCAGTAGCGGAAACCTTTGCGGCATGCTGCCTAAAGTAGTTGAGAGGTTGGGGTATCTCGATCACCTTTCCCTGGTTGCACATCTCCAACCAAAACTGATAGTCGCCATTATGGCGGTATTTCTTGTATTCTGGCGTCACGCGGAGCGCGCAGTCCCTGCGAAAGACCACCATGCTCGCATTGTAAGGGGCATTGTAGAAAAGCATGCGCGTGGCGCAGAAGTAGCGGGAATCGTAGACACCTCCATGGCTGAACGGCGACCGGCCGTCCCAGACATTGGGCAAAATTTCCCGCCCTTCGCCATCGATGATGTGCGAATGCGAGAACGCAAGCACTGCGTCGGGACGCCGCTCCAGACTGCCCACCAGCTCAGACAAGAACGTAGGGGCAGCCACGTCGTCGCTCTCGGCTATCCATACATACTTTCCCTTTGCCAGCCGAAGCCCCTTCTCCCACTGACAGAAGGTGTTTCCGGTGTTGACCTCGTTGAAAATCATGTGCGTGACGCGCTCCTCTGAACGGTAATGAGCCAATATTTCACGGCTATTGTCCGTGGAGGCGTCATCCAGCACGATCACTTCAAAGTGGGGATAGTCCTGCGCCAATATGCTTTCCATGCGCTCCTCAAGGTAAGGGGCGTGGTTGTAGCTGGGCATTACGATGCTCACCAGCGGTATTTGAGTTTTGGTTGGTTTCATCATCGCCTAAAGGTCTGCAAGCACTTTCATGTAAGTCTGCTCCGTCTCCCGTGCCGTTTTCTCCCAAGTGAAGCCCTTCAGCCGCTCCGCCCCGCGTGCTGCCAGTAGGCGGCACAAGCTGTTGTCAGAAAGGAGGCGGCTGAAAACCTGCTCCAGTTCGTCTGCCGACTCAGGGTCGAAGTACACCGCTGCGTCGGCGGCCACTTCCTCAAAGCAGCTCGCTTGGCTCAACACCACGGGGCAACGCTGCGCAAAAGCCTCGAGGATGGGCACACCGAAGCCCTCGTAGAGCGACGGATAGACAAACAGACGGGCGTTGCGATACAGGCTGGCGAGCCGCCTATCGCTCACGTCACTCATCACCGTCACACGCCCGGCAATGCCCTTTTGTATGAACAGCTCCCGCTCCTCGGCCGACAGTGGCCGCCCCGTGAGCACTAAATGAAGCTCGGGATAACTGCCGGCAAGCCTTGCGAAAGCCTCTGCCACGACCCCAAAGTTCTTGTATCCGCGACGTTCGCCCACATAGAGCACATACTGCGACGGCACGCCCAAGGGCTTTTCCGACGACAGGGGCTGCGCGTTGAGTCCGTGATAAATCACGTCGATGCGCTCTTCTGGCACGTGCAGCAACTCCATCACGTCGCGCTTGGTGCACTCGCTGATGGCAATGATACGCGCGGCGCGTGCCGCCAACAGTCGTTTATAGTGCGGAGTGGGGTCATTGGGAGCAAAATATTGCGGGAAACGCTCATGGGTCATGTCATGAATGGTGAGCACAAACGGCTTCCCGCCTAACCCTTCAAGAAAGTAAGGATGATAATAAGTGGGGTGAAAGACGTCAAAATCGCCGCGGCGGATGGTGTGGAGCGAGTGGCTTCGGTTGATTTTCCGAAACACCCCCTCCATGATCTTAAACGCTCGTTTGGGCACGGGCGTGTAGCGGACAAGCTGCGTCCCGCGGATGTACTGGTTCATGGAGAAGCGGATGTCAATCGCCGCGTCCACACGACGCATGTTGCATGCCAGTTCGTAGAAGTAGCGCGAGATGCCTCCGAAACGCTGCATGTGAAATGCCTGATAATCATACAGCACGCGAATCTTGTCTTCCATAATGCCTATTTATAGCGGTCTGTTGGTGTTCAGCATGCAAAGTTACGCAATTATTCCTTACCCTTCGCTGTGCATGGGGGAATATTCTTCCCGTCCGCTCCTGCTGAACCATAATCTAACAGTGCAGCGCACACCACGAACAAAGAGGACATTCTCCGCAGATTGCCCCTCCTTGAATTGTACATACCGATGGGTCTTTAGCCCGAATCGGCCACGACATGGATGATTCTCCTGCTTTCCATCACTTCCGTCCGAAGCGCACATCAGCGGCTTGCTGACCTTACGGCCCACCCATCCCAATGGTTTCAGAAGCCGAAAAAGCTGTACACGTCACATCAATCGGTTGGAAAAGCAATCATTTTTAAATTAAAAATTCGACGTTTTTAATTTAAAAACCAAAAGAAAATAAATTAAAAATTTAAGCAATTTAGGCCAAAATAGCACACGGAACGTAACACACTGTCTTGCAACAGGTTAACCCCAAGCACTCAATGGCAACTACATCAAGCGGTGGACTATGCCGAGGCGGTATCACATTTTTCTTGGATGAAAATTAATTTTTAGTAACCGTTTTGAAATAATTCGCCCATTTCCTCGTTAAGATATTACGGCGTAGCGTGTCAATGCCCCGCCACACCGTCCCACAACACTGCAATAAGGTGGCGCGGGAATGACGAATCACGTAAGAAAAGGATGAAAAACAACATAGAAGGACTCCTCCATGACCTGCTATCCATGGAGAAGAAGCCCGTCCGCGGACTGTTGGCGGTGGAGTGGGTGGCGATGGTTTACCTCGCCATCACGCTGCTGCTGACACTTTTCCTCTACACCAAGCTGCCCGAAGCCGGCGACATGGTGAGCCGACGCATACAGATCGTGGCCATGACGGCAGCCCTCTGGCTGGTCTACCGACTGTGGCCCAGCCGGCTGACGCGCTTCTTCCGCGTCGCGGGACAGATGAGCCTTCTCGCCGTGTGGTATCCCGACATCTACGAGTTCAACCGCGTCCTGCCCAATCTCGACCACTTCTTCGCCACCGCGGAGCAGACGCTGTTTGGCTGTCAGCCCGCATTGCTCTTCCACCAGTGGCTCCCCTCCCCCCTATTCAGCGAGGCTTTCGACATGGGCTACTTCAGCTATTACCCCATGATAGCCCTCACGGTGTTCTTTTACTTCTTCTGCCGCCCCCAAGAGTTTGAGCGCGCATCGACCGTAGTGATGCTGTCGTTTTTCCTCTTCTATCTGATTTTCCTCTTTTTGCCCGTCGTCGGCCCCACATTCTACTACAAGGCCATCGGGATGGAGAACGTCCTGTCGGGCCACTTCCCCTACCTCCACGACTATTTCAGTACCCACACCGAGTGTCTGCCGTCGCCCGGCGACCCTGCGGGACTCTTCTACCAGCTCGTCGAGAGCGCAAAGGATGCCGGCGAGCGCCCCGTGGCCGCCTTTCCCAGCTCCCATGTGGGCATCAGCACGGTCTGCATGCTGCTTATCTGGCACGCCCGCAACCGCAAACTGCTCCTTGCCCTTACGCCGTTCTACGTACTGCTCTGCTGCTCCACAGTCTACATTCAGGCCCACTACCTGATCGACGCGCTCGCCGGACTGCCCGTGGGCGTCTTGTTCTTCGCCCTGTCCATGTTCGCCACGCGGCGTATGGCGACGAAAAGGCGGGTGCGCGCCCGTGCCACCAAAGGCAGAGTGGCCAACATTTGAGCCAATCATTTGCACCATCCGACGATAATTCGTACTTTTGCAGCAGTCAAACGTGCAGGGGAAAAATGAAGTTCAGCGGCTCTACGCCCCATACTCCCGACAGCATCGCCGGCCAAGGGGCCGACTGGCTGAGGTCGGGGTGGACAACGGGCAAGCCCAAAATGAGTCTCATCGGTCAGGGCATCCGCTTCCGGCATGGCCATAAAGACCTGAACATCATGAAAGGCATGACGCGCATCCCGCACGACCAGCGCGGACCAATGCTGCCCCACACCCCACACTAACCCAACGAATCCATGCGGAATTTACTTTACCATGCGGCCTATGGCCTGCTCTACGCCATCTCCCTGCTGCCGCTCCGGCTGCTCTACGGCCTTTCCGACGGCCTTTATCTCCTGGTGTTCCACATCGCACGCTACCGCCGACACATCGCATGGAAGAACCTGCGGAGCGCCTTCCCCGAGCGCACGGAGACAGAACTGCGGAAGACGGAGCGGGCATTCTACCACTGGTTTTGCGACTACATGGTGGAAAGCATCAAACTGCTCTCCATCGGCGAGAAGGAGATGAGGCGCAGGATGGCATTCAAGGGCACGGAGCGGGTCGACCAATGCATCGACGGGGGACAGTCGTGTGCCATCTATCTGGGGCATTATTGCAACTGGGAGTGGGTCAGCTCGCTTCCCCTGTGGGTGTCGACAAGGGGACAATGCGGACAAATCTACCACCCCCTGGAGAACGTGGGCATGGACAAGGTGTTTCTTTCCCTCCGTCAACGATTCGGCTCGGTGTGCATCCCCATGGCCGAATCCATCCGCCGCATCATCAAGTATCGCCAGAAGGGCATTCCGACCATCATCGGCTACATCTCCGACCAGAAGCCCGTATGGTTCAATATCCACCACTGGTGCGACTTTCTGCACCACGACACCCCCGTATTGACGGGCACGGAGCGCATCGTTCGGAAGCTGAACCAAGCCGTTTTCTACTTAGAGGTCAGCCGCGTGAGGCGGGGTTATTACGAAGCAGAGTTCAAACTCATCACCCGTACCCCCAACCAGTACGGGGAGAACCAGCTCACCGACACCTACTTTCAGCTGCTGGAGCACACGATATGTGCGCATCCGGCCTACTGGCTCTGGACACATGACCGCTGGCAACGCACGCGCAAGGAGTTCAACGACCGCTTTTATGTGAAGAATGGCAAGGTCTTTGCGTATGACATACCATTGAGCCAACGGAAATAACCGGGGTAATCTACTGAGGTATGCCGCTGCTTTCAGTTGGCCATAAGCCCTCTGCAAGCACATCATATCATAGATATGTCGACGCAGAAGAAGCTATATTACAGCCGCATATAAAATACGTAGTAAAGCATTGTCAACCAGTAGCTTGCGTCCTACACTACCGAACTATTACCCAAGCCGCAGAAAAATCCCCGCATCCAACTTCCACACCTACCCATTCTGCACGGAAACAAGCCCACGCCCAGCTACAACCCTTCGGGCATCTTCCCCATGACATGGCCAAGCCCAGCAGGATTAAGATATTTTAGCACGTTATATGCAAAAACTTTGCAAAAGATTTGGTGGTTCGGAAAAAACGTCGTTAATTTGCACCGTGATCAGAAATCACAGGCAATTGTAATCAATCTGCCAGCAATGCACTACTCGCGGGAGCGTAAGGTAATTGATGAAAGGTAACAGCAGAAATCCATGTAAGGGATGGCGGTTGTTCTCGGTCATTCATTTCCTGACGCCTCCGCGTTTTTGTATGGACGAATCTCCTTGATAGGACAGGAATACGTGTAAACCAAATAACGACGATATGGAAGTAAAGAATGCATTCGCGGGGACGCTGGAGTCGGGTGATATCCTGATTCAAATCACCCCCTCGGAAAACGACAGCCTTCAGATCGACCTCGACTCGACGGTAGAGTACCAGTTCGGCGGCCAGATTCGCAAGGTAATCCAAGAGACTTTGGAGAATTTGGGCGTGGAGAAGGCCCATGTGAAAGCCACAGACAAGGGTGCGCTCGACTGCACTATCCGCGCCCGGGTGACTGCCGCAGCAGTCAGGGCCACGGGAAAGGACGTCTGGGAGGACTAACCTTTCGCACACGAAACCGCCCTTTATGAGTCTATACTAACGGAAGTCTAAACACAAGAAAGTAACCGACAGAAGAAGTATGCAGAGATTAAGAAGAACTATGATGTTCGTGCCGGGCAACAACCCCGGCATGATGCAGGATGCCTTCATCTACGGCCCCGACTCGATAATGCTCGACTTGGAGGACTCGGTGACGATGGCAGAGAAAGATACGGCGCGCCTGCTCGTCTATAACGCCCTGAAGACCATCGACTACGGCACAACGGAGATGGTGGTGCGTGTCAATCCGCTCTCCACGCCGTATGGCAAGAAGGACATTGAGGCCGTCGTCAAGGCGGGTGTCGACGTGGTACGCATGCCGAAGACGGAGACAGCCGACGAGGTTCGTGAGATGGAGGCCGAGATTGCCCGCGTGGAAGAAGAGATAGGATGCCCCGGACGTACAAAGATCATGGCCGCCATCGAGAGCGCACTCGGCGTGGTCAACGCCTACGCCATTGCCACGGCGTCGAAGCGTATGATGGGTATCGCCCTCGGCGCAGAGGACTATTGCGCCAACCTCAAGACACAACGCACCCCGGAAGGCATTGAGCTGCTGCTCGCCCGCCAGACCATTGTCGTGGCCGCACGGGCCGCAGGCATCGACGCACTGGACACCGTCTATTCCAATCTCAACGATATGGAGACCTTCCGCAAGGAGGTGGAGCTGATCCACAAGATGGGTTTCGACGGAAAGTCCATCATCAACCCGCGCCAGATAGACATCGTCAACGAGGTGTTCACCCCGTCGCAGAAAGCCATTGACAAGGCCATGGCCGTCGTAGGCGCCATCAAGGAGGCCGAGAAGCGCGGATCAGGCGTGATCGCACTGAACGGAAAGATGGTCGACCGCCCCGTCGTCCTTCGCGCACAGAGAACTATTGATTTGGCCATTGCGGCAGGAGTATTAAAGAAGGAGGATTTTGCATGAGCAATTTAGAGCAAAGACAGGCACTCATCAAGGAGATGGCTGAGCACCTGAAGAAGAACGTATATCACAGCAAGGAGCACAAAATCACCACGCCGCGCAAGGAGTATCAGGCCGAGAGTCAGAAGGTGGTGTCGCTGGAAGAGGCCATCCGCAAGTCTGGTTTGAAGGACGGCATGACGGTGTCTTTCCACCATCACTTCCGTGGCGGAGACAAAGTGCTCAACATGGTCATGGCAAAGATTGCCGAAATGGGCATCAAAGACCTCCATGTGGCAGCCTCCAGCCTCAACGACGTGCACAAACCCCTCATCGAACACATCAAGAATGGTGTGGTGACGCGCATCTCTACCTCGGGCATGCGTGGCGAGCTGGCTAAGGCCATCAGCCACGGAATCCTCAAGGAGCCGGTCGTTTTCCGCTCACACGGTGGCCGAGGCTCAGCCATTGCCAACGGCGATCTCCATATCGACGTGGCCTTCCTGGGCGCATCTTCCTGCGACCCGATGGGCAACGCCTGCGGCTATTCACGCTCCAAAAACGCCAAGAGCATCTGCGGATCGCTGGGATATGCGCTCCCTGACGCGCGCTATGCCGACAAGGTGGTGATTCTTACCGACGACCTTGTGAGCTACCCGAACACGCCGACCTCCATCTCGGAGCATGACGTGGACTACGTAGTAGTGGTCGATTCGGTGGGCGACTCCTCTAAGATTGCCTCCGGCGCCATCCGCGACACGAAGAATCCGCGCGACATCCTGCTCGCCAAGTCGGCTTGCAAGGTGATTGTCAACAGCGGTTATTTCAAGGACGGATTCTCCATCCAGACGGGATCCGGCGGCGCTTCCCTGGCCGTGGTGAAGTATCTGCGCCAAACGATGATTGACCAGAACGTAAAGGCGTCCTTCGCTCTGGGTGGAATTACTGCCCACATGGTGAAACTTCATGAGGAAGGACTGATAGACCACCTCATCGATGTGCAGTCTTTTGACAAGGTTGCCGCCGAGTCCATCAAGGTAGACCCGAAGCATAAGGAGGTGTCGGCTAACGAATACGCCTCTGCCGACGAGCCGGGCGCAGCCACGAAGTTCCTCGACATCGTCATTCTCTCGGCACTGGAGGTGGACGTCAACTTCAACGTCAATGTGCTGGTGGGCAGCGACGGCATCATCCGCGGTGCCATTGGCGGACACCCCGACACTGCGGCCGACTCGGCTTTGAGCATTGTCGTCTGCCCGTTGCTGCGCGGCCGCATCCCGTGCGTGGTCAATGAGGTGACCAACCTCATCACACCGGGTGCCACGGTCGACGTGGTCGTGACGGAATATGGCGTGGCCGTCAACCCGCGCCGTCCGGATCTCGCAGAGCGTATGCAGGAAGCGGGTGTCAAGCTCGTCACACTGGAGAGCCTGCGCGACCGTGCGCTCAGCGTCATCGGAACGCCAGCACCACTGCCCTTCGGCGACAAGGTGGTCGGTGTGGTGATGAACCGCAACGGCGAAGTGATGGATGTCATCAAGAATATCAAGGATTGATTCCTCTTTGTTTATATAATATAGTAAGACAGAAATAGGAGAAGGCGGAGGTTGGCTGCTCTTGAGAATGGCCAACCACTGTCCTCCCCTATTGAATTTTGCAAAGAGACCGGGCCGTAATGGAGATAACGCTTGAACAGCTTCTTAGAAGTCGCGACCAGCGATGGGACACCGAGCGACGCCTTCTGAAGGCGTTTCCCGACCAAACTCTCGTCGTACTGACCGTCGTCATGCCGGGAAGTGTCAAGCGCGATGCCCGCACAGCAGTCATTGCCCATGCCGCCGAGGCCGCCATCAATGCCTTTTTGGGTCCCCGAGTGACGCTGCGGTACAAGAACGACGCGCCTACGGGATATGAAGGCTACTGGATTACGGATGGCGATGCGACGCGCATCAAGCGGCAGATGTGCGGCATTGAGGATTATCATCCACTGGGCCGTCTCTTCGACATTGACGTCATACGTCCCGACGCTACTCCCATCCCACGCACGGACGTGGGCTTTGAGCCACGCCGTTGTCTGCTCTGCGAGCACGAGGCACGCTGGTGCATGCGCAACCACACCCACACCCAAGAGGAAATACAGCAGCGAATCAACGAGATGGTGAACGACTTTAACGCTGAAAACTGTCGCTTATGTATGCCGACTACGAAATAAGAGAAGTGCCCATCGGCTATGCCCCTGCACGCCGGAAGGTGGAAGAGTTTCTCGGGAAACGCACCTTGCGACTGGACAAAGTGGACTACTACGAGGCCATCTACCCCCGCGGGGGTGACGAGATGCTGGCCGTAGGGGGGCTGTTGGGCGACTCCATCCGCTGCATTGCCGTGAAAGAGGGCATGGAGGACGAACACCTGGCCAACTGGCTGGTGTCCCATCTGATGGTCATCGTACAACGACGGGGCTACCCCACGGTGAAAGTATTCACCAAACCGAGCAACAAGGCCATCTTTGAGAGCCTTGCCTTCGAGACATTGGCTGAGACGGGAAGCGTAGTTTTCATGGAAAACAGCCAGATGCCACTGAGGGATTATCTGCTCAGTCTGGAGAAACTGGCGCGCCCTGGCAAGTCGGGCGTGATCGTGATGAACTGCAATCCATTCACCCTTGGACACCGATATCTCATTGAGGAGGCTTCCAAGCAAGTCGACAACCTGTATATTATCCCCCTGAAGGAAAACAACCGCAACTTCAACTATGATGAGCGGCGTGAGATGATAGCCCTCGGAACAGCCGATTTGGCCAATGTGACCGTATGTGAGGGAAGCGCTTACGCCATTTCTCAGGCCACATTCCCCACCTATTTCCTAAAACAGCTCGACAAGGCCTCGGAAAACCAGATCGAACTGGACTTGCAGATGTTTGTTCACTATCTGGCTCCCGCACTGGGAGCAACGGTGCGCTTCGTCGGATCGGAGCCGTTTGATCCGCTGACGCGCCGATACAACGAACTGATGGCCGAACTATTGCCAAAAAGTGGCATTGAGGTCGTGTTGATAGAGCGCAAGGACTTGGATGGAAATCCCATCAGTGCGTCGCGCATACGCGCCTTCATCGAGAACAATAAGATGCATGCGGCCATGCAATTGGTGCCGCCCACAACGCAACCTTTTATCCTTGCGAAGTTTGCTGTAGATGCTTTGCAGAAGGAACTTGACACTACTCCGAAGCCAGGACTGGTCGACAAGGACAACTCGGGAGCTCACACAGACATGGATTACATTCTCATGGAGCGCAGCATCGGCGCCCTGCGACCCTATTTCGTCAAGTTGGCGCAACTCGGAATGCGGGCGGACACGCTCACCACGCAAGACGTGCAGCGCATCGGAATGGAAGCAGAGGCTGCCATGTTGAAGACGACCCATGGAGTGAACACCCATCGCGGCGCATTGTTTGCGCTGGGCATTACCGTAGCTGCTGCCATGTGGCTGTACCAACACGAGGAACATGAGGTGCGGAAGGAGAGTCTGCGGCATCTGATTTCGAAGATAGCGGCCGGATTTAAGCCCTCCGCCCACACGCATGGGGCAGAAGTCATGGCCAAGAACCATGTGAAGGGCGCAAGAGAGAGTGCCATTGAGGGCTACCCCGAGCTGTTTGAGACCTGGGGACCCTACTACCGCGCACTGCGGGAGGACCCCTATCGCGCCCACCGCACGCTGCTAAAGATCATGTCGATGCTTCAAGACACCAACATCTACTACCGCACGGACGCCGAGACGGCTGAGCTGGTACGCCAATCAAGCAGCATGTTGCTGCAACGGTTCTCCATCAATGCGCTCCGTGATGCCGACGCAGAGTTCATCCGTCACAACATTTCGCCTGGAGGTTGCGCCGATATGCTATCGCTGACAATACTAATCAATGCGATTCTGAAATAGAAGAGAGTACGTGTTGCTTATATATATTAATGAGAAAACATAATTTTATCAAATAACAAAAATCACATCTATTATGGTTGAACTGATCAAACATGGAGTGTATCTACTCGACGGCAATAAGGTTTCTGAGGAAACAACGGGCATGCCCGCTCCCGACGAGGCGCGTGAGAACACCATCACCTATGGCATTCTGCGTGCCCATGACGTCAATGGCGGTAAAGGCAAGGAGATGCACATCCGCTTTGACGCCATGATGTCGCACGACATCACGTATGTAGGTATCATCCAGACGGCCCGCGCCAGTGGGCTGACCAAGTTCCCACTGCCTTACGCCATGACCAACTGCCACAATTCTCTGTGCGCCGTCGGCGGCACCATCAACGAGGACGACCACGTCTTTGGCCTTTCTGCAGCAAAGAAATACGGTGGTATCTACGTTCCCGCCAACCAGGCCGTCATCCATCAGTATGCCCGCGAGGAGATGGTGAAGTGTGGTAACATGATTCTCGGGTCAGACTCCCACACCCGCTATGGCTCACTTGGCAACATGGGAGTCGGTGAAGGGGGTGGCGAGCTGGTGAAACAGCTCCTCCAAAACACTTGGGACATCAACGCTCCAGAGGTGGTTCTCGTATGGCTTGAGGGCACACCCCGCCATGGTATTGGCCCCCATGACGTGGCCATATCGCTCGTCAAGGCTGTCTTCGAGAGCGGATTTGTCAAGAACAAGGTGCTGGAGTTTGCCGGTCCAGGCGTTGCCAACTTGTCAGTCGACTTCCGCAATGGCATCGACGTGATGACCACAGAGACCACTTGCCTCAGCTCCATCTGGATAACGGACGACAAAGTGCGCGAGCATTATGAGCTGCATCGCCGCCCCGAGTGCTACAAAGAGCTGCGTCCAGGCAAGGTGGCCTACTATGACAGCATGGTACGCATCGACCTTTCCAAGCAAGAATCGATGATAGCGTTGCCTTATCATCCCTCCAACGCCGTGTCCATCCACGAGTTGCAGGCCGACCCAGAGGGTGTTTTGCGCCGTGTGGAGGAAGACACGAAGCGGCGGTTTGGCAACAAGGTGCATCCTGACTTGATGAGCAAGATTCGCAACGGCAAGGTTTATGCCGACCAAGGTATCATCGCTGGCTGCTCCGGAGGAACTTATGAGAACCTCTGCGAGGCCGCTGCCATCCTTCGCGGCAAGTCGGTCGGCAACGATTATTTCACTTGCTCGGCCTACCCTCAGTCCTCTCCGGTCTATATTGCAGCCAACCGTGCAGGCGTAACCAGCGACCTCATCGAGGCTGGTGTGGTCATCAAGCCCGCCTTCTGCGGGCCATGTTTCGGTGCTGGAGACGTTCCATCCAACAATGGACTGAGCATCCGACACACCACACGCAACTTCCCCAACCGCGAGGGATCTAAGCCAGGACAAGGCCAAATCTCCATGGTCGCACTCATGGACGCACGCAGCATAGCAGCCTCAGCTGCCAATGGAGGAATCATTACCGCCGCAACCGACATCGATTACGAGGCTGACTACAAGCCTTACCGCTTCGATGACAAGATCTACGAGCACCGTGTGTACAAAGGATTCGGCAAAGCTGACGCTGAGCAATCCCTCCGCTATGGCCCGAACATCAAGGACTGGCCGGAGATGTTCCCGATGCAGGAGAACATGCTCGTCGAGCTTGCCGCCGTTATCCACGACCCTGTGACCACGACCGATGAGCTAATACCCTCCGGTGAGACCTCAAGCTACCGCTCCAACCCCCTCCGCCTGTCGGAGTTTGCCCTCTCCCGCCGCGTGCCAGAGTATGTAGGACGTAGCAAGAAAATTCAGCAGATGGACCATGAGCGCCGTGCCGGCAATGCCCCCGAGCACATTCTCGCTGCCCTGAAGCAGGTAGATGCCACCGCAGAAAGCACATCTTTCGGCTCTTGCGTGTTCGCCAACAAGCCCGGCGACGGCTCCGCCCGCGAGCAAGCCGCCTCCTGCCAGAAGGTATTGGGGGGCGATGCCAACATCTGCTATGAGTATGCCACGAAGCGTTACCGCAGCAACTGTATCAACTGGGGCATCGTTCCGTTCACCATCAGCAAGGACACGGAGTTCAACTATGAGGTCGGCGACATGGTATTCGTACCCGGAATCCGCAAGGCCATCCTTGAAGGCAAGGAGGAAATCGACGCAAAGGTCATTACCAAGAATGGGGTGAAGCCCATCCATCTGCTCTTCCAAAACCTCACGGAGGACGAGCGCGCCATCCTCGCCGATGGCTGCTTGATCAACTATTACAAGGAGCACAACAAGCATTAAGACCAAAAAGTGAAACAGGAGCGGGCGGCGCCGTGCCATGCCCGCCCCTGACTTCACGTCAGCCATAGAAAGAATCTATCAATAACTAATACAAAGAAATTCCAAAGAAACAATGGAGAAAATTCAGATGACCACCCCTATCGTTGAGATGGACGGTGACGAGATGACCCGAATTTTGTGGAAGATGATCAAGGACGAGCTGATATTGCCGTTCGTTGACCTCAAGAGTGAGTACTACGACCTTGGTCTTCCCTACCGTGATAAGACCAACGACCAGGTCACTATCGACGCAGCCGAGGCCAACAAGAAGTATGGCGTGGCCGTGAAGTGTGCCACGATCACTCCCAACCTCCAGCGCATGGACGAATACAAGCTCCACCAAATGTGGAAGAGCCCCAACGGTACGATTCGCTCCATCCTCGACGGTACGGTGTTCCGCGCGCCCATCCAGCTCCCGAGTATCAAGCCTCAGGTGCGCTGTTGGGAGAAGCCCATCACCATCGCCCGTCACGCTTACGGCGACGTTTACAAAGGTGTCGAGATACGTTGCGAAGAGGCTGGCACTGCCAAGCTCGTCTTCGAGGGCGAGAGTGGCAAGAAGGAAGAGGTGATTATCCACAAGTTCGACGGCCCGGGCATCATCCAAGGCATGCACAATGTCGACAAGTCCATCCGCTCCTTTGCCCACGCCTGCTTCACCTATGCCCTGGATGTGCACCAGGATCTATGGTTCGCCACCAAGGATACCATCTCCAAGAAGTACGACGCACAGTTCCGCATCATCTTCAACGAGGTCTATGAGGAGTGCTACAAGGAGAAGTTTGAGAAGAACGGCTTGGAGTATTTCTACACGCTCATCGACGATGCCGTAGCCCGCGTGGTACGCAGCAAGGGCGGTTTCATCTGGGCTTGCAAGAACTATGACGGCGACGTGATGAGCGACATGATCTCCACCGCCTTCGGTTCTTTGGCCATGATGACTTCCGTCCTCGTCAGTCCGGAGGGCAACTACGAGTATGAGGCTGCCCACGGCACAGTGACCCGCCACTACTACAAGTACCTCAAGGGCGAGGAAACGTCCACCAACCCCATCGCCACCATCTTCGCATGGAGCGGCGCACTCCGCAAGCGTGGTGAGAAAGACGGCATCCAAGCCCTCGTCAACTTCGGCAATCAGCTCGAGGGAGCATGCTTCGACACGATGAACAGCGGCGTAGTTACCAAGGACCTTGTCAACCTCATGGAGGGCGTAGAGGCCCACGCCGTCAACTCGCTCACCTTCATCCAGACCATCCGCAAGCACCTTGAAGAGCGTCTGAGCAAGTAAGCAACTGTCATAAGCTACATAAAAGAAGTCCGGCTTCCGTCGCCATTGAGCGATGAAAGCCGGACTTCTTCTCTATCAACCAGTAGGATGGGGGCTGAAACTCTATTCCGGCATGAGACCGAAACTGGAAATAACACGCGATGGGAGGCAATATTTCCGCCCCTGGTTGTCACCGCTCCTTTCGGCAGCTTGCTGTCGTAAACGCTTCACCATAGTCCACTATGCCTTCAGCAGTTACGTTACAACCGACACGAGACAGACTGCAACCTGAAACGAAACCTAATGACCGCATCGACATAATAAAGCAAAAACTATAGCGGTTGACGGGCTACTTTCATCGATGCTTTATACTTTCAAGCCTTCGCATGTGCGCTGAAATATCATGACAAAGCCGTCGGCCATTTCGATAGGTATGATATGAGCTTGCAATATCGGCTCTTTTGCACAGCGAAAGAGCCCCTTTTGCACGATAAAAGGGGCGATATTGCAACGCTTTTCAGTACCTATTGCCAACTCGTTGATTTTCAAACAGTTGACTAATGCACTGCTGCAGACTTCAGAAAAAGACGGGGTATAATAGATTTTTACAAAAAAGTGATTTCCCAACTCTGTTTCTCATTCCTGCCAAGGACGTCCCCCACACTGGTTTCCGGGTAGGGATGACATGGGGGAAATGACCACGATGCGCCCCCAGGCAACCACATCAAGTCGGCCATGGTTCAGGAAGGAAAGGGGAGCGACAGCTCTCCGCCACCGAGAAGGTTGAAGGTTCGGCGGTGGTAGGGGGTGATGCCGTGCTTGCAGATGGCCTGACGGTGCTTGCGGGTGGGGTAGCCCATGTTGTGCTGCCAGTCATAATCGGGATACTCCTGCGCCAGACGGAGCATGTAGTCGTCGCGGAAAGTCTTGGCAAGGATGGAGGCCGCGGCGATGGAAAGGAACTTTCCGTCGCCCTTGACGATGGTCGCGCAGGGCAGGTTGTGGTAGGGATGGAAGCGGTTGCCATCGACAATGACCGCCTCGGGGCGCACCTTCAGCTGGTCGAGTGCGCGGTGCATAGCGAGGATGGAAGCGTTGAGAATGTTGATTTCGTCTATCTCCTTGGGGGTGACGATGCCCACCGCCCACGCCACTGCGTCCCGTAGAATCACCTCACGCAGGACATAGCGCTGCTTGGCGGTGAGCTTCTTGGAGTCGTTCAACCGCTCGTTGTGGTAGTCATTGGGGAGGATGACGGCGGCGGCATAGACACTTCCTGCCAGACAACCGCGCCCCGCCTCGTCGCATCCCGCCTCTATCTTGCCCTCATGATAGTTGTTTTTCAGCATAACTGCTCCTTATGTGGTGTTCCAAACGTGGGGTGCGCCATCAGCGCATCGCCCCGTCGGAGAAGCTGAGGGGCATGAGGTCGTGTATGCTCCGCACGACATATACCCCCTTTGTGCCGTAGAGCAGCACACGGATGTCCTGATGATAGCGGTCCTCTATCTCCAATCCCACCTGGCGGCAAGCCCCACAGGGCGTGACAGGCACTTCGGTCAGCCCCTTGTCGTTGCTTGCCGCGACGGCCAATGCCACAACCGGCTGGTCGGGATAGTTGGCCTGTGCGGCAAAGATGGCGGTCCGCTCGGCGCACAAGCCCGACGGGAAGGCGGCGTTCTCCTGGTTGGCCCCGATGACCACATGGCCGTTGTTCAGTCGCAATGCCGCCCCGACGTGGAAGTGGGAGTAGTTGGCATAGCTGTTATGCGTGGCCTCGATGGCCCGCTGCACGAGTTCTCTGTCCTCCTGGCTCAGCTCTTCCATGGAGCAGAGTGTCACCTTTGTCTTAATTTCAAGTGCTTTCATACCCTATATATTTATTTGAATCTTTGATGGAAAGGAAGACCTTTCTCACTGCAAATCTACGAAAAAAAGGACAAACACCATATTTTTTTGCCCTTTTTCTGACGAGCAAACCGCTATTTACCCACATCGGCCATTGTATCAAGCCGCCTTCAGCCATTTTGTTTCGTCCCAGATTACCGCTTGTTATGCGCAGGCGGCCACGCCGGTATCGAGGACATGGCGGGCTATGGCAAGACACAGCCGGCAGCATAATCCCAAAAGACAGGGTGACAGCTCACGACTATACGCCATTTTTAATAAGGAGAAGGCTGAGTGATAAGCCCAATTTCATCAAACTGTAACAACCGTAAGGGGGTTAAAAAAGGCATTATGAGTAATTTTGCAAGCGAAATCAGAACATAAAAAAGTTTTTATCGTATGATGTTTAGATCACTGATAGCCCTTTGGCTATTGCTTCTACCCTGCCTTTCGTTTGCCAAGGCATCTTCGGGCAAGGATGTAAAAACCGTAATTCACCTTATTGAGACCACAGACGTGCACGGCAACTTCTATGGTTACGACTTCCTGAACGGGCGTGAGCTGGAAGGCGGTCTGCCAAGGGTGTGCACCTATGTCAACGACCTGCGCCGAAAGGCAGGCGCAGAGCAGGTGGCCCTGCTCGACGCAGGCGACGTATTGCAGGGTCAGCCCTGCGTGTACTACGCCAATTTCATCGATACGCTCTCCACGCACCTGTCCTCGAGCATGATGAACTACATGGGATACGACGCCGTGGCGTTCGGTAATCACGACATAGAGGCCGGCCATCCCGTCTTTGACCGATGGGTAAGGGACAGCAGCCACCCCATGTTGGGAGCCAACATCGTCTCGGAGAAGGACGGTTCGCAGTACCTCAAGCCCTACACCATCATCAAGAAGGGTGGGCTGAGGATTGCCGTGCTGGGGCTGATCACCCCGGCCATACCGATGTGGCTGCCCAAAGACTTGTGGAGCGGGCTGCGATTCGACGACATCGTGCCCACGGCACGCCGATGGGCTGCCTACATCGAACAGCACGAGAAGCCGGACATGCTGGTGGGATTGTTCCATACCGGCCTGAAAGGGGGCAGTTTCAACCAATATGACGAGAATGCCGCCGAAGAGATTGCGCTCAATGTGCCGGGCTTCGACATCATCTTCTACGGACATGACCACAGGGCCTACTGCAGCACTGTCAAGAACAAGCAGGACGGCAAGACGGTGTGGCTGCTCAACTCCGGCCCTTCGGCCAACAAGGTGGCACAGGCCGACGTGGTCGTCAGCAAGGAGAAGGGCAAGCTGAGAGTGGAAAGCATACAGGGACAGCTCGTAGGAATGGACGCATACGCGCCGGACAAAGCGTTTCTGAGCAAATATGAGCCGACCTTTGACAAGGTGAACCAGTTTGTGAATGAGCAGATTGGCACGCTCGCCGAGCCGATACACACCTTCGATTACTTCTTCGGGCCGTCGTCAATGGCCGACCTCTTGCACAAGGTTCAGATGGCCAACGCCAAGGCTGACATCTCCCTCGTCACCCCACTCACGTTTAACGAAGTGATCGACTCGGGGAAAATATACGTGAAAGACATCTTCAAGCTGTATCGTTACGAGAACCGTCTGAACGTGTTCCGCCTCACAGGGCGCGAGGTGCGCGGAGCACTGGAGCGCGCATACGACCTGTGGACGAACACCATGCACACGGCATCCGACCATGCGCTCAACATAGGAGAAGCCCCGGGCAAGCGGACAGGCTTCAAACAACCGTCGTTCTTGTTCATGTCTGCAGCCGGTATCACCTACACTGTGGACCTCACAAAGCCTGACGGAAGCAAGGTGACCATTACCAAAATGAGCGACGGCACGCCCTTTGACGCCTCCAAGACCTACCGCGTGGTGGTCAATTCCTATATCGGAAGTGGCGGAGGAGGCCTGCTCACCGAGGGCGGAGGCATCAGCTTGTCGGACCTTTCGAAGCGCATCGTGTGGACTTCCGACAAGGACTTGCGCTACTATGTGATGGAATTCTTCCGTCATCACAATGGCCCGGTGAGCGTCCAACCACTGTCCGACTGGCAGTTTGTGCCCGCCGACTGGACCCGTCCTGCCCTTGAACGCGACAAGGCTTCGCTCTCGGGCAAGTAAATCGATGCGACGATAGAACCAATATGATTATTCAGGAATAACCCAATAAATTAAACAAATGAAAACAATTAAGGCATTGATGCTTTTGGTCGTGGCCGTCTTTTATGCTGCCGTGGCCAATGCACAGGTGACTACTTCAGGAATGAATGGTCAAGTCACAGACGGCAAAGAGCCACTGATTGGCGCCACGGTACATGCGGTGCACGTGCCTTCAGGCACATCCTACATGGCCACGACCAACGAAAAGGGACGCTTTGCCATCCAAGGAATGCGCACGGGCGGCCCGTACAAAGTCACGATTTCTTACATCGGGTACAAGAAATCGGACTTTGAGGGCATCCGACTCTCCTTGGGAGACAACTATGTTTTGAACGCCAAGCTGCACGAAGACGCCACACAGCTGGGCGAAGTCGTCATCACGGCGACGGGAAGCAAGTTCTCTGGCACCAAAACCGGTGCGTCGACCAACATCAATTCCCACCAATTCACCACGCTGCCTTCGGTGGACAGGTCTTTGTCCGACTTCACCAAGCTGTCGCCTTACGCTGGTTCAAGCAACTCCTTCGCCGGACTGGACGCCCGAATGAACAATATCACCATCGATGGTGCCAACTTCAACAACAATTTCGGCCTGTCTTCGGCATCCATGCCGGGCGGCGGAAATCCTATTTCACTGGATGCCATCGAGGAACTCCAGGTCAATATCGCACCTTTCGACGTGCGTCAGTCCAACTTCATCGGCGCAGGACTGAACGCAATCACCAAGAGTGGCACCAACACTTTCCGTGGATCGGCTTACACTTACTTCAAAAATGAGCATCTCCGCGGCAATACCATCGACGGATATGACCTCGGCGACCGGCCCAAGGAGCAGAACAACGTCTACGGCTTCACCCTCGGAGGACCGATTATCAAGGACAAACTGTTCTTCTTCATCAACGGAGAATACGATAGTGCGCCACGTCCTATCTTCAAATGGAGGCTCTCCAACGACGGCATTGGCAACGATGCCAACCTCATTACCCGCGTCACGGCACAGGATATGGAGAACTTCGCGCAGGTGTTGCGCAGCCAGTATGGTTACGAACCGGGCTCTTACACCGATTATGATGCCGGAGAATTTACAAAGAAAGCGCTCGCAAGAATCGACTGGAACATCAACAATGCCAACAAACTGACGTTGCGCTACAACTTTACCGGGAACAAATACACCAACCCGACCAGCCAAAGCATGCCGGGAAGCAGGACACAACATGGCCATTACAGTGCGGCCTCGCGTCCATTCCGCAACAGTTGCTACGACATGAACAACACCGTTCACTCGCTCACCGCAGAGCTGAACACCGTCCTTGGCAACAATATGTCGAACCAGTTCCTTGGCACACTCACGTTGATTAAGGATGAGCGCGGGTCGGATTCATCACCATTCCCGATGGTTGACATCCTGAAAGACAACGATATGTTCATGACAGCGGGCTATGAACTCTACACCTACAACAATGCGGTGAACAACAATATTTGGACACTCACGGACAACTTCACCTGGAATATCAACAAGCATTCCGTCACTGGCGGCCTGTCTTACGAGCATCAATACTTCGCTAACTCCTTCATGGGCTGCGGTCTGGGGTACTATCGCTATAACAGTTTCGATGATTTCAAGAACGGTGCGGCGCCCATCCTCTACTCCCTCACCTATGGATACAACGGGGAAGACAAGCCAAAAGCAGAATTGTCCTTCGGCCAATGGTCTGCTTATGTGCAAGATGTGTGGAGTGCCAACCCCAACATTAAGGTCACGGCAGGTCTCCGTATAGACATCCCTACCTATCTTAACGAACTGCAAGAGAACAAGACCATATCGTCTATGACTTTCCTTAACGGTGCAAAGATTAACACAAGCCAGTGGCCAAAGACGCAGGCATTGTTCTCACCGCGATTGGGTTTCAACTGGAATGTATTAGGCGACAACCGCCTCGTGCTGCGCGGTGGAACCGGAATATTCACCGGTAGGATGCCGTTCGTCTTCTTTACCAACATGCCTACCAACAGCGGAATGCTCCAAAACACCGTCACCATCAGCGATCCGGAGGTGCTCAAGAAGCTCGCCGGTGGTGTGAAAGACAAGAATACGGTGATGAAGTTGCTCCCCGACTACTTCCCACAGCAGCCCAATGGCAACATCAAAAACTCCGCAGTGGCCGGCATTGACCACGACTTCAAGCTGCCACAGATATGGAAAAGCACCCTGGCCGCAGACATCAAGCTGCCGCTTCCGTTCAATGCGAACCTCACACTGGAGGGAATGTACGCCAAGAATATCAACGCAGTGAGACAGCTCAACGTCAATATGATCTCGCCGGACGACCCAAGCGTGAAGCATTTCGAAGGCCCAGACCAACGCTATATGTATCCCGGCGGGACGAACAACAAGGTGGTCAAGGACCTCACTGGTGCTTATCTGCTCACCAACACGAGCAAAGGACACAGCTATAGCTTGAATGCCACGCTCAATCTTGACCCCATCGAGAACCTGCACCTGATGCTGGCATACACCCATACGGGCTCAAAAGAAATCTCCGGCAACCCCGGAGCACAGCCCTATGAGCTTTGGCAGAACACGCCTACGGTCAATGGCGGTAACGAACTGCCGCTTAGAAACTCACAATACCTCACCCCTGACCGCCTGATCGCATCTGCATCCTACCGCTTTGCCTACGCAAAGCACTTCGCAACCACGGTCAGTCTGTTCTACACAGGGGCCACAGCGGGCAACTATTCCTACACATACACCAACGACATGAACCAGGATGGCGTCAACAACGACCTCATTTACATCCCGAAGAGCAAGGACGAGCTGACCTTTGTCGACAAGAACGGCTTCACCGCAGCACAACAATCCGAGGCGTTTTGGAACTTCGTCAACCAGGATCCGTACCTCAAAAAGCACAAAGGAGAGTACGCAGAGGCTTATTCTGCACGCTACCCGTGGGTCAATCAGTTTGATTTGAAGGTCGTTCAGGACTTCTATGTGCAGGTAGGCAAGAACAAAAACACCATACAGTTGTCGCTCGATATGTTCAACATCGGCAACCTATTGAACGACAAATGGGGTGTGGTGAAAGTGCCGGTCAACAACGGAAGTCTGCTGAAATATGAGGGAACGACGGCCAACAACGTGCCACAATACTCCATGTACAGCACTATGGTGGACGGAAAGAGCGTGTTGCCCACCTCAACATTCGACTTCCAGAAGAACAGCAGCAACTGTTGGCAGATACAGATAGGCTTGCGCTACATCTTCAACTGATTCTAACAGACACCAAACTTACAGGGAAAAGCCTGAAAGAACGCTCGCAACGAGGTTCTTTCAGGCTTTTCTTATTTCACCAGTCTGCCGCCAAGCAACTGTACTGGCCTCAACAGAGACTGCTATCTGTCCGCTATTGCCCGACTTACTAAAACTCTTTGGCCAGTCCTCCCTCGCTGGTTTCCTTGTAAAGCGAAGGAATATCATGGCCCGTCTGCTTCATCACGTCCACCACTTTGTCGAAGGAGACGCGGTGTTTTCCGTCGCTTAGCGAGGCATAGAGCTGCGCATCGAGGGCACGGCACGCCGCAAAAGCATTGCGCTCGATGCAAGGAATCTGCACCAAGCCGCACACTGGGTCGCACGTCATGCCGAGATGGTGCTCCAGTCCCATCTCCGCGGCATACTCTATCTGCGAGGGGGTGCCGCCAAACAGCTGGCATGTGGCGGCAGAAGCCATGGCACAGGCCACGCCCACCTCTCCCTGGCACCCCACTTCAGCCCCTGAGATGGAGGCGTTGGCCTTGACCACGTTGCCGAAGAGGCCCGCCGTGGCCAGCGCATGGAGGATTCTCGTCTCGGAAAAGTTGTGAAACTCTGCCAGATGTACCAGCACTCCGGGCACCACACCGCTTGCCCCGCAGGTCGGGGCAGTAGCCACCGTGCCGCCAGAGGCGTTCTCCTCGCTCACGGCCAAGGCATAAGCGAAGACGCGGCCGCGGCTTTGGAGCGACGGTTTGTACGCCAACGACTTCGTATAGTACGTCGGTGCCTTGCGGGCGAGGTGCAATGGCCCGGGCAATGCGCCCTCATGGTCGATGCCACGGTGTACCGCGCTCTGCATTACCCGCCACACTTCGCGCAGATAGTCCCAGATATCCTTGTCCTCGCACTGCTCCACATACTCCCAATAGCCGCGTCCATTGCGCTCGCACCAGCGGAGAATGTCCTTGATGGTGTGGAGTTTGTAGCGCTCTTTATGGCAGAAGCAATGGTCCTCCTTGCCTTTTCCCTCCGACAGTGCGCCCCCGCCGACGCTGTACACCGTCCACTCTTCGGCGGGATGGTCGTCAGCATCGAATGACACAAACTTCATTCCGTTGGGATGAAAGTTGAGAAATACCGTCGGCTTCCAGACAATCTCCACGGGAGCAACCGCCTGCAACGCCTCCTTGATGGCCACGTCTGTCATGTGTCCCTTGCCTGTCGCGGCCAGGCTTCCATAGAGCGTGACCTCAAAACGGTGGGCATGAGGATGCCGTTGGAGGAATATTTGTGCTGCCCGTTGCGGCCCCATGGTATGGCTGCTCGACGGACCTTTGCCTATCCTGAATATGTATTTGATGGATTCCATGTCGTGAAACGTTCTTTATTGGTCATGATAAAAAATTGGGACAAGGCGGAATCCTGCCCCTGACAGATGCCCGCACACCCACCAAAGGGCGCGTGCGAAGCCCTGCACGACTGCCGCATCTCCATACTTGGACATTCATTTGGCAGCGGAAAACGAACGAGAAGGCCTGCCTTATGCAAGGTCCGCCCCTCTTTCTGCCCCATGATGCCCGCCTTCTGCGACAGGTTAAGCCTTGTCTTTGTAAATGAGTTTGTTTGCTCCGCTGGTGATACGCAGCGCCTCGGGATGCTCCTTGACATAACTGTCGATGTGGCGCACGCGCTTCTCATCGAGTATCTCGTCGACGGCAATGAGTATGCCCGTCTCCTCCACCTCGCCAAATCCGTCGTTGATGGCCGTCCCGAAGAGCTTCATCGTGGGCGAGAGACTCATGTAGGCGTTGACAAGTGGCGGAATGTTGAAGCCCAACCGGCGTATCTCATGGTTCAAGATGCGGTAGTCTTCCTTGAAGTTAGCCCCCGTGAAGATCTTGGCCAGCTTCTCCTCGGGATACTCCAAGGTCAGCGGATGGATGGGGGCGATGAGGTGGTCCTTGTCATCGAAGTGCTTTTTGAGGAAGTAGAGAATCATGTCCCGGCCGATACGGATGTAGTTCGGATACATGGTCATCTTGCCAAAGAAGTACTTCACGTTGGGATTGATTACCGTCAGTGCGCCCAGCCCGTCCCAAAGGTTGTCAAGGGCAAAGATGCTCTTGGCGTTTTTCCGCACATTCTGGTACTCGAGCGACACAAACGACCGCCCAAGCTCCACGGTATAGGGCATGAAGTCCTTGAGGAAGCGGTCGGAGAAGTGAAACATGTGGCTCGTGGCCAGCTCCGGCTGCCCGTCATTGTTGAGCTTCCAGTTGCGTCCGAAGAGGTATCGGTAGCCGCCGATTATCTCCTCCTCCTCCGGATTCCACACGATGAGCTGCTTATAGCAGTTGTCACACGTGTCAAACTTGTCTATATCCACCGACTTACCCGTTCCTCCGCCTGCCGTGCGGAACGCTATCTCGCGCAATCGGCCTATTTCCCGCATCACGTTGGGGGCGTTGTGGGCCGTCACCACATAGATGTCGTTGTGGCTTTTGTTCGTTGTGCGGAGCAGTTTATCGGGAGTAAGCTCGCTGCGCAGAACCTCTTTGCTGATGGGTTGGATAATCTCTTCTTCCATTGGTCTGGAGTATTGTTTTCAAAAAACGGGGAAAATTCCATATTTTTCGGCACGGTCACAGTGCATAGACCTGGTCTTCCACCCAGAGCGCCCACTCCTTGGGGGAGCGCGACCGGTCGAAAGTCTGCCAGGGTATGGGCTTGCCAATCTTGACGGTGAAGTCCTTGTCCACGTTGCGGTACATCTCATCGACGAGGAAAAGCATCGCGATGTTGACCTTGAGGTGCAGGCGCTTCTGCCAATTGGCAATGCGATAGAAGCGGTCGGAGTTGCGTCCGCTGAAGTGGATGGGCACGACATCGCGATGATACTGCACGCTTTTCGATACAAACGTCTTCTTCCACGGCAGGTCATGGATCACCCCGTGGTTCATTCTCGAGTTGAGTCCGGCGGGAAACATGATGATATGCTCGTTGCCTTGGAACGCTGCCTCGACCATACGGGGGAAGTCGCGGCCCTGCTTTCCTGTCTTGTTGATGCCCACACAGACGGGTCTGAGCCCGGGAAGGTTCATCAGCAGGTCGTTGACCAGGTAACGGAAGCGGCCATCATAGTGCTTTCCGATGATGCTTCCCAGCGCCACGCCGTCTTGTCCGCCCAGCGGATGGTTGCTGACAAAGGTGTATAGCCTGCCGTCGTCTTTGGCAGGCAGGTTCTCTTCGCCCTCTATGGTGATGTGCATCTTGAGATATTCCACGGTGGAAGTGAGCCATTGCGTGCCCACCTCGTCGCGGTGGTCGTGCAGGAATTGGTTCACCTGGTCTTCATGGGCTATCTTCCGCAGCCAGTTGATGAGGATTTTAGGCACAAAGCGCGCCTTGCCGCCCAGCTTTCCGGTGAGTATCTTCTCGATGTCGATCGTCTTCTCCATCCGTTTTTCTTTTCGTCAATTCTCTCTTACGATGCGCAAAAATACTCTTTTTTCCAAAAGTGTGCAACTATTTCCGCCGAAAAAGTGAGCCGCCCGCTTTTATTTAATATTGGTGTAACAATTCCATCGCCTCGCCAAACTATCGGTGCCGTGGTGTCCGATTTTCTTTGTTGCACGGCGAAGGGGGCAACCCACGCTGGATTTTCCGCACAAGAAGTCAAATAATCCACCCTCACAGGCACTGCTTCGTGCACAGACGCACACTGCTTCTTACTCACGAATATTTTTAACAAAACAAGGTTTCATGAAACAGATGCAGCACACAAGCAGATGAGCAAGAGCAGAAAGGCATCCTCATAGGGAAAACTAACCACACAAACACCTAACCTATTGTGAGTCAATGGGTTCTGTTATACATAAATTTTTAAATTAAAAACCTCGGATTTTTAATTTATTTTTCCACAATTTTTAAATTAAAAATCAAAGCGTTTTATAGGGAAAAGCTACGCCATACCATCCTTATCGCCTTACGCTTCCGCCTATCCGACAAACCAACTGGAGGTGAACAACACAAAAATATCACACAAAATGCCACCCTTCTCCGGTCTTTTTCCCCTTCTCGGACAGCCCACTTCCTCCTCCAACAACAACACCCCGCAACGCCTCACAAACAACACCAGAAAGGCTTTATATCAAGAAAACGGGCTTTTTTGAAAACTTTTGTGGGGGAACGTGGGGAAAAGTGGGGAAAAATGCGTACCTTTGAAGCCGAATATATATTCTTTCGAAAAAGGACACATGCGATTTTTGGGCACGATAGATTCCAAGGCCGATGCCAAGGGACGGGTGTTTCTTCCCGCTCCCTTCCGCAAGGTGCTTGCCACGGCGGGCATAGAGCAGCTCGTCCTGCGCAAGGACATCTTCCAGCCGTGCCTTGTTCTCTACCCAGAGTCGGTGTGGAACCAGATGCTCGACACCCTCCGCGCGCGGCTCAACCGCTGGAATCGTCAGGACCAGATGGTGTTCCGGCAGTTTGTCTCCGACGTGGAGCCCGTCGCACTCGACGGCAACGGCCGCTTCCTCATCCCCCGTCGCTATCAGCAGATGGCCGGCATCGAGGGGCAGGTGCGCTTCATCGGCATGGACGACTCCATCGAAATATGGAGCGGCGGCAAAGGGCAAGAGCCCTTCATGGAGCCCGGCGCCTTTGCCCAGGCACTGGAGGAGCGGATGGGCGACGCATTCTTCGGGGCAGCGGAAGACGAAAAAGACACTAACGAACCCCAGCCATGACCCATCCAGCCACAACCTATCATGTGCCCGTCCTCCTCCATGAGAGCATTGGCGGGCTCGCCATCCACGACGGCGGCATCTATGTCGATGCCACTTTTGGCGGCGGAGGCCACAGCCGCGAGATGCTGCGGCAGCTTCACGGCACGGGGCACCTCTACAGTTTTGACCAGGACAGCGATGCCGAGGCCAACATCGGCCCCGATGTCCCGGAGAACTTCACGTTCGTGAGGAGCAACTTCCGCTACCTGAAGAACTGGATGCGCTACTACGGCGTGGAGCACATCGACGGCCTCTTGGCCGACCTTGGCGTCAGCTCCCACCACTTCGACGATGAGGAGCGGGGATTCTCCTTCCGCTTCGACGCGCCGCTCGACATGCGGATGAACAAGCGCGACGGGCTGACGGCGGCCGACCTCCTGCGCGACTACACCGAGGAGCGGCTGGCCGACGTGCTCTATCTCTACGGCGAATTCAGGCAGTCGCGCCGTCTGGCTGCGGCCATCGTCAAGGCCCGGCAGCAAAAGCCCATCGCCACGACAGCCGAACTGGCCGCCGTGGCCGCGCCACTGCTGAGCAAAAGCCGGGAGAAGAAGGAGATGGCAAGGCTCTTCCAGGCGCTGCGCATAGAGGTGAACCACGAGATGGACGCCCTGCGCGAGCTGCTTTCGGCGGCTACCGACGTGCTCGCGGTGGGCGGAAGGCTGAGCATCATCACCTACCACTCGCTGGAGGACCGCCTCGTAAAGAACGTGATGCGCAGCGGAAACGCCGAAGGAAAAGTCGAGAAGGACTTCTTTGGCCAACCTCGCACCCCCTACCGGCTGGTCAACAGCAAGGTAATCGTGCCCACGGCGGAGGAGCAGGAGCGCAATCCGCGGAGCCGCAGCGCAAAGTTGAGAATAGCAGAAAGGACGGATAACTGATGGACAAAGACAAGGTGCCGCAGGAACTGCTGGCGGGACAATCCGTAGAGCTGGACGTAGAGGACTCCGACGGAGCCAACGCGACGGAAGGAAAGGTGGGCAAGCAGCCGCATCAAAAGCCGGAGCCGCGCCCAACGGACGTGCCGGAAGAGAACGAAACGCCCCACCAGCAGAGCGAAGCAGAGCCGGCAGAGGAGGATGCCGAGGCCGAGCGAGTGGCGGAGGCCATCAAGCAGGCCATCGAGAAGCAGGCGCGCGAAGACGAGAACCCGCACTCCACCAGCTTCACGCTCCCCCAGATTATCGGCGGAGAGATGCTCCAAGCCAGCGTGATGCGCAAGAATGTATGGCTGATAGCACTCATCGCGCTCTTCCTCGTCATCTCCGTCACCAACCGATACAGCGTGCAAAAGAAGCTCATCGAGATCAGCAAGCTGGAGGTGAGGCTTAACGACGCAAAGTATAAGGCGCTGTCCATGGGCAGCAAATACACCGAGAAGACACGACTGAGCTATGTGCTCAAGGCCTTGAAGAACAGCAAGGACAGCGTGTTGAAGATTCCAGACCAGCCCCCTTACAAAATACAGGTGCCCGAGGAGGAGCAAGATTGACGGCAACGGGCGCAAAGAATGCGTGGCTGCAGCGCGTTCAAAAAGCGATAGTTGCTTGAAGTATAGACACAATGAGTAAACTAAATGATAAGAAGGTAATTCCACGCTATCGGCTTGTAGCTGTGGGCATGACGCTATTGATGTGTTGCGTCATGGCAAAAGCCTTATACATCATGACGGTGGAGAAGAGCTACTGGGCTGAGGCAGCAAAGCAATCCGTGAGAGACAGTGTGAGGGTGGAGGCCACAAGAGGCAACATCCTCAGCTGCGACGGACGACTGATGGCCAGTACGATGCCGCAATACAAGATATACCTGGACTTCAAGACCCTCAGTGAGACCCAAAACGACACGGCATTCATCGACAGCATCGACGCCATCTGCCATGGATTGAGCGAAATATTTCCCGAAAAGTCGGCAGGAGAGTTCAAGGAAGAACTACTGAAGGGACGGGAGAAGCAGAGCCGCGCGTGGCCTATATGGAAGCAACGGGTCGATTACGACACGTGGACAGAGGTGTCGGCGCTGCCCGTGCTCCGCAGGGGAAAGAACAGGAGCGGCCTCCATGCCGACAAATTCAGCTACCGTCAGCACCCGTTCGGCTCACTGGCGGCTCGCACCATCGGCGACCTGTACAAGGAACAATACGGCGGACGTAAGCCAAGGTGCGGGATAGAGATGTCGTTCGACTCCGTATTGCGCGGCCAGGACGGCATCGGACACAACGAGATGGTGCGCAACAAGTTTCTCACCATCACCGACGTGCCGCCCGTCGACGGCTCGGACGTGGTGACAACCATCGATGTCAACATGCAAGACCTGGCGGAACGCTCCGTAGTGGACGAGTTGAAGCAGATCAATGGCAACGTAGGCGTGGCCATTGTCATGGAAGTTGCCACGGGAGACATCAAGGCAATGGTCAACATGGAGCGTTGCGCGAACGGCGAATACAGGGAAATCGCCAACCATGCGGTTAGCGATCTGCTCGAGCCGGGGTCCGTATTCAAGACTGCATCCATCATGGCGGTGCTCGACGAAGGCTATGCCGACACGACCTACACGGTAGAAACGGGTGGCGGCGTGTGGAACATGTACGGCCGGGACATGAAGGATCACAACTGGTCGCGGGGTGGTTACGGCACATTAACGCTGCCCTGGACGCTCAAGTACAGCTCCAACATCGGCGTGAGCCGCATTGTCGACAGGTTTTATCACAACCAGCCAGAGAAGTTTGTGCAGAAAATCTACGACTTTGGGCTGGCCACCAACTATCATTTTCCCATCCCTGGATATACGCCAGGGCACATCCGCATGCCGAAGAAGAACAAGCGGGGACAGTATGTCAACTGGAGCAGGACGGCCTTGCCCTGGATGAGCATCGGCTATGAGACGCAGGTGCCGCCGATACAGACGGTCACCTTCTACAATGCCATCGCCAATGGGGGAAAACTGGTGCGCCCGCGCCTGGTCAAGGCCATCGTCAAGGACGGCGAGGTGGTCAAGGACTTCCCCGTACAGGTAGTCAAAGAGCACATTGCCAAGCCGCAGACCATCACCTGGATACAACGCATCCTGCGCGAAGTGGTCAGCGAAGGGCTGGGCAAAAAGGCAGGAAGCGATAAGTTTGAAGTAGCGGGAAAGACGGGAACGGCGCAGATGTCGAAGGGCGCGCTGGGCTACAAGACGGGCGGAACGGACTATCTGCTCTCCTTTGCGGGCTACTTCCCCGCCGACAACCCACGCTACACCTGCATCGTCTGCATCCAGAAACATGGACTTCCCGCCTCGGGTGGCGGCATGAGTGGAGTCGTCTTCCACAACATTGCCGAGGGAATCATGGCGCAAATCCTGAAGGTGAGCATGGAAGACGCGCGCGACACGACATCGCTATTGCTGCCCCGCGTGAAGAAAGGTGACCTCCATGCGGCCGACTTCGTGCTCAACAACTTGGGATTCGACCTCATCAACGGGTGGAAAGGCTACTACAAGTGGGGCGATCCCGTCTGGGGTGTCGTCGACGACAGCACCTCGCGCAACAAAATAAGGCTACTCAGACTGCCCATGACGGGCAGGGCGTTTGTGCCCAATGTCCGGGGAATGGGGGCGCGCGACGCGGTTTATCTTCTCGAAAGCCGCGGCATCAAGGCACAAGTCAGCGGACGAGGCGCGGTGGTCGGCCAGAGTCTGGCACCGGGAACGCGCATCCGAAGCGGCATGGTCTGCCACCTTACATTGGAGTCGTAGCCGCAATGGCCTACAAATATATAATAAGGACAAAACAAAGGACACAAAGATATGAAAGCATTAAGCGAACTGATCAAGGCAGTAACCCCACTCAAGGTGGAGGGAAGCTGCGATGTGGAAATTAAAGGAGTGGAAATCGACTCCCGAAAGATTGGAAAAGGCGACCTGTTTGTGGCCATGAAGGGCACGCAGGTCGATGGTCACCGCTTCATACCCAAGGCAATAAGCCAGGGCGCAGTGGCCATTCTCTGCGAGGATATGCCTCAGGAGAAGGCCGAAGGCGTGACCTACATCCAGGTTTCTTCCACAGAAGAGGCCGTAGGTCCAGTGACCACGCACTTCTTCGGAGACCCATCGAGGCACCTGAAGCTCGTCGGCGTGACGGGAACGAACGGAAAAACGACCATCGCCACACTGCTTTACGAACTCTTTCGCAAGCTCGGCCACAAGGCGGGGCTGCTCTCTACGGTGTGCAACTACATCGACGGCGAGGCCATTCCGGCCGACCACACCACGCCAGACCCCATAGAACTGAACGAGCTGATGGCCAAAATGGTCGATGCCGGGTGTGAGTATTGCTTCATGGAGTGCTCCTCCCACGCCATCCACCAGCACAGAATAGGCGGTCTTCACTTCCAGGGGGGCATCTTTACCAACCTCACCCGAGACCATCTGGACTACCATAAGACGTTTGAGAACTACCGAAACGCCAAGAAGATGTTCTTCGACATGCTGCCAAAGACGGCATTTGCCCTCACCAACGCAGACGACAAGAACGGCCTTTACATGGTGCAGAACTGCAAAGCAGCCATCAAAACCTACTCTGTCGAGCGCATGGCCGACTTCAAGGCGCGCATCTTGGAGTGCCATTTCGGTGGAATGTACCTTGAAATCGACGGAAAGGAAGTGGGTGTGCAGTTTATCGGCCGCTTCAACGTGAGCAATCTGCTTGCCGTCTATGGTGCTGCAGTGCTGCTTGGGCAGGATGCACAGGACATACTCGTGGTGATGAGCACGCTGAAGAGCGTCAGCGGCCGCCTCGAACCCATTCAGTCACCAGAGGGATTCACCGCCATCGTCGACTATGCCCACACCCCCGACGCCATTGCCAACGTGCTCTCCGCCATCCATGAGGTGCTCAACGGCAAAGGAAAGGTCATCACCGTGTGTGGCGCAGGAGGCAATCGCGACCACGGCAAGCGCCCACTGATGGCGCAGGAGGCGGTGCGTCAGAGCGACAAGGTAATCCTTACGAGCGACAATCCACGCAACGAGGACCCGCAAGCCATCATCGACGACATGCTGGAGGGCCTCAACGCACAGCAGAAACGGAAGGTACTCACCATCGTCAACCGCCGCGAGGCCATCCGGACGGCCTGCATGATGGCCGAAAAGGGCGACGTCGTGCTCGTGGCAGGGAAGGGACACGAGACCTATCAGGAAATCAATGGCGTGAAACACCACTTCGACGACCACGAGGTGCTGCACGACCTCTTCAACGAAAAGTAAGGTAAAGACAAAACTCTCATGTTATACTACATCTTCAGATGGCTGGACCAGTTTGGCGTGAGCGGCTCCCACTTGTGGAGTTACATCTCCTTCCGCTCGATACTCGCCCTTGTCTTGGCCTTGGCTATCTCTGCTTGGTTCGGCGAAAAGTTCATCAAATTCCTCAAGAAGAAGCAGATCACGGAGACGGCGCGCGACAAGAAGATCGACCCATTCGGCATCAGCAAGGTCGGCGTTCCGTCGATGGGCGGCATCATCATCATCGTTGCGCTGCTCATTCCCGTCATTCTACTGGGGCGGTTGCGCAACATCTACCTTCTCTTGATGATTGTCACGACCGTCTGGCTCGGCTTTCTGGGGGGCATGGACGACTTTATCAAGATATTCCGCCACAACAAGGATGGGCTGAAAGGGAAGTATAAGATTGTCGGACAGGTCACTATCGGCCTCATTGTGGGACTTACGCTCTGGGCATCGCCAGACGTGAAGTCGAACCAGAACATGGCGATTGCACAGGAGAACGGCCAGGAGGTGGTCGTCAAGCACAGTGAAAAGGCCGAGAAGACGCTGAAGACGACCATCCCCTTCGTCAAGAACCACAACCTGGACTACTCCAAGGTGATGGGATTCTGCGGAAAACATAGCGTCGCAGCGGGCTGGATACTCTTCGTTATCATGACCATCTTCGTGGTAACTGCCGTCTCCAACGGCGCAAACCTCAACGATGGCATGGACGGAATGTGCGCAGGAAACTCCGCAATCATCGGAGTCGCACTTGGAATTCTGGCCTATGTGAGCAGTCATATACAATATGCCGCCTACCTGAACATCATGTACATACCCGGCTCGGAGGAGCTGGTGGTGTTCTTCTGCGCCTTTATCGGCGCGCTGATCGGCTTTTTGTGGTACAATGCCTACCCCGCCCAAGTGTTCATGGGCGACACCGGCAGCCTCACCATCGGCGGAATCATCGCCGTGGGGGCCATCATCATCCACAAGGAGCTGCTCTTGCCCATCCTCTGCGGCATCTTCTTCGTCGAGAGTCTGAGCGTCATCCTGCAGGTATGGTACTACAAGTTAGGGAAACGGCGGGGCGTGAAGCAGCGCATCTTCAAGCGAACTCCCATCCATGACCACTTCCGCACGCAGGACACACAGCTCGACCCAGCGTGCAGATACCTCATCCAGACGCCCCATTCCGCCAAGCATGAGGCGAAGATTACCACGCGCTTCTGGATTATCTCCATACTGCTCGTGGCACTGACCATCATCACACTGAAAATCAGATAATAGAAACCCGGGCGCAGGGGGACACACAACGCACCGCCTCAGCACGTCGACGACGCGCCAGGATGTGCGGAAAACGCCTCCCGCCCACACCATAAAGCAAAAAGAAAGATGAAAAGAATCGTAGTTCTTGGGGCTGGAGAAAGCGGCGCGGGAGCCGCCGTACTGGCCAAGAAGGAAGGCTTCGACGTGTTTGTCTCCGACACTTCGAGCATCAAGGACAAATACAAGAAGCAGCTCAACGACCACGACATAGCGTGGGAGGAGGGCCATCACACCGAGGAGAAAGTGCTGTCGGCCGACGAGGTCATCAAGAGTCCGGGCATCCCCAGCAGCGTTCCGATGGTGCAGAAACTCATAAAGCAGGGCACACCCATCATCAGCGAGATTGAGTTTGCCGGACGATACACCCACAGCAAGATGATCTGCATCACCGGAAGCAACGGCAAGACCACCACCACGAGCCTCATCTACCACATTTTCAAGGATGCAGGCTACGACGTTGGACTGGCAGGAAACATCGGAAGAAGCCTTGCCCTGCAGGTGGCCGAGCACCCACACGAGTACTATGTCATAGAGCTCAGCTCCTTTCAGCTCGACAACATGTACAAGTTCCGGGCCAATATCGCCATCCTGCTCAACATCACGCCCGACCACCTCGACCGCTACGACTTCAAGTTTGAGAACTATGCGGCCGCAAAGATGCGCATCATCCAGAACCAGACCGGCGAGGACAGCTTCATCTACTGGAACGACGACCCGGTCATCAGGAAGGAACTGGAGAAGTATGACATCAAGGCCGTGCGCTACCCATTCTCCGAACTGAAGGAGAACGGCTCCATCGGCTACATTGAGGAGGGACAATACATCATCGAGAAGCCCACTCCCTTCAACATGGAGCAGGAAGAATTGTCGCTCACAGGCAAGCACAACATCTACAATTCGCTGGCTGCGGGCATTGCTTCCGACATCTCCGGCATCCGCAACGAGGACATCCGCAAGAGCCTGAGCAACTTCCCCGGCGTGGAGCACCGCCTGGAGAAGGTGTGCAAGGTGGGCGGCGTGCAGTATGTCAACGACTCCAAGGCCACCAATGTCGACGCCTGTTGGTATGCGCTGGAGAGCATGCGCACGCCCACCATACTCATCCTTGGCGGAAAGGACAAGGGCAACGACTACACGACCATCAAGGAACTCGTGCGCCAGAAGTGCCGCGCCATCGTATATCTTGGCGCAGACAACACCAAGCTCCACAAGAATTTCGACGACATGGGGCTTCCCGTGCGCGATACCCACACGATGAAGGACTGCGTGGCCGCCTGCCACGAGCTCGCCAAACCGGGCGACACGGTGCTACTCAGTCCCTGTTGTGCCAGCTTCGATCTCTTCAAGAACATGGAGGATCGGGGCACTCAGTTCAAGCAATTGGTCAGGGCGCTCTGACAACGGGGCGCCAAAGCGTGGCCCTATAAGACGAGGACGCAGTGAGGCACGCATGCCCCTGCGATGGGACACTGTCTGAACTGCGTTGCAATAGGGCCTCTATTGCACTGCAATACAGCCCCTATTACGCTGCGATTCAGCCCCTATTAGGACGCCATTCAGCCCCTATTGCACAACAATAGGGGCGGTTTTGGAAAACCATGCACCAGCACCGGCAAGACAACATGGGGAAAAACAGCCTTAATGGTTATGTAATAAGCTGATAAATAGCGAATTACATACTCGACAAACGCATCATCCCGCAGATAAAAAAAGGCACGCCGGGGCGGCTAAAGTCCAAAAAAGGATAAGGAAAGGAAAATGAAAAAAAAATCGCTGGCCAACATATTCAAAGGAGACAAAGTCATCTGGATGATTTTTTTCATCCTCTGCCTGGTGAGCATCATAGAGGTTTACTCGGCTTCCAGCTCGCTAACCTTGAAGGGAGGCTACTTCTGGTCGCCAATCATCGACCACGTCAAGAAGATTCTCCTGGGTCTGGTCGCGCTGATATTCGTGCTCAACGTGGAGTGCAAGTACTTCAAGATGCTCACGCCCATTGCCCTTGCCGCCTCCTTTCTCATGGTGATTTGGGTGCTCGTGGGCGGTCAGACCATCAATGGTGCCAACCGCTGGATAACCATCTTAGGCATCCAGTTTCAGCCTTCGGAGCTGGCCAAGGGCGCACTGGTGCTCGCCACGGCCCAGATTCTGAGCGCGATGCAGACAGACAAGGGCGCGGACAGGAAGGCGTTCCGCTACATCCTGCTACTTTCAGGGTGGATGATCATCCCCATTGCCATAGAGAACGGCTCCACAGCCTTCCTGCTATACATCACCATTTTCTTGATGATGTTCATCGGGCGCGTGCCGCGCGACCAGTTGGGAAAGCTCTTCGGCGTGACGGTGCTGCTGGCCACCCTCTTCTTGTCGGTGGTGCTGGTGTGCGGAAAGACCGACCAGGAGATGGCCTCGTCGCCCCGGCAAACCCTGACGGAGCAGACGGCCAAGGCCGGGGCGGGAAAGCCGAAGGGACTGGCAGCCCGTTTTGAGGACCGACTGGACACATGGAAGTCGCGCATTGAGAAGTTTGTCGCCCCCGACAGCATTCCTCCCAACAAGATTGACTTGCGGGGCAAGGACTCACAGAGGTACTATTCCTGCATCGCCATAGCCTCATCGAGCGTCATGGGAAAAGGGGCCGGCAAGTCGACTGCCCGCGATAGACTCGCCCAGGCATTCTCCGACTTCATCTATGCCATCATTATCGAGGAGCTGGGGGTCTGTGGCATGGCAGGAGTAGCATCGCTCTATATCTTCCTCCTCTTCCGCGTGATGATCATTGCCAACCGTTGCGTGAACAACTTCCCTGCCTTCTTGGCGATGGGGCTGGCCATCATGCTCGTCAGTCAGGCACTCTTCAACATGATGGTCGCAGTGGGGCTTGCCCCTGTCACCGGCCAGCCGCTGCCGCTCATCAGCCGTGGCGGCACGTCGACCGTCATCAACTGCATCTACATCGGCATGATTCTCTCCGTCAGCCGATCTGCCAAAAAGAAACCAGAAAAGGATGCGCAACCGGCGAACAATAGAGAAAAATAAAGAGGAATAGGCAGAAAGACATTTTTTTTGCCTATCTTTGCATAAGATAAACAGTACCCAACCATTGGAAAGCGGATGCTCATTGCAGCGGTTAGCAACATCCCTTTCAGAGTTAAGACTACACGAAGAGAATGGACAAAGAATTGAGAATCATCATCAGTGGCGGCGGAACGGGAGGACATATCTTCCCCGCTGTGTCGATAGCCAATGCGCTGCGGCGTATGCGCCCAGAGGCAAAGATACTCTTTGTGGGTGCGGAGGGCCGCATGGAAATGCAGCGCGTCCCTGCTGCAGGGTACAAAATCAAGGGGCTTCCCATCAAGGGATTCGACCGCCGGCACCTGTTGAAGAACGTCAGTGTGCTGTGCAAGCTGGTCAAGAGCTTGCTCATGGCACGCCGCATCATCAAGGACTTCCGCCCAATGGTGGCCGTGGGCGTGGGCGGATATGCCAGCGGGGCAACTCTCTATGAGTGCGCGCAAATGGGCATCCCTTGCCTCATACAAGAGCAAAACTCCTATGCCGGCGTCACCAACAAGCTCCTCGCCAACAGGGCCAAGAAGATATGTGTGGCCTACGAGGGCATGGAGCGTTTCTTTCCAGCCGACCGCATCATCATGACGGGCAATCCCGTGCGGCAGAACATCCTCGAGGAGAAAGGCACACCAGAGGAGGCGCGCCGCGCGTTTGGGCTGGACGAGGGCAAGAAGACGGTGCTCATAGTCGGCGGAAGCCTGGGGGCGAGGACGATGAACCGCAGCGTCTTGGAGCATCTTGACGTGGTGAAGGCACATCCAGAGGTGCAGTTTATCTGGCAAACGGGCAAGTACTACTACGACAGCATACGACAGAAGATGAGCGGCAAGGAGCTGTCCAACCTCAAGGTGATGGACTTCATCGGCGACATGGGGGCTGCCTACCGCGCCGCCGACCTCGTCGTGAGCCGTGCAGGGGCAAGCTCCATCAGCGAGTTTCAGCTCATCGGAAAGCCGGTCATCCTCGTGCCCAGCCCCAATGTGGCCGAAGACCATCAACGCAAAAACGCCATGGCACTCGTCAACCGAGGTGCGGCACTCTACGTGGAAGACGCAGAGGCACCCGAGAAGCTGCTGGACTTGGCAATAAGGACGGTGGGCGACGACGGGAAGTTGCGCCAACTGGGCGAGAACGTAAGCAAAATGGGCATCAAGGACTCTGCGGACATCATCGCCAGAGAGGTGCTCAAACTGATAAATCAATAAGAGATATGGAACTGAAAGACATAAAAGCCGTCTACTTCATCGGCGCGGGTGGCATCGGAATGAGTGCCCTCGCACGCTACTTCATGCACCGCAAGCTCGCCGTGGCGGGCTATGACCGCACTCCGACTCAGCTCACCCATGAGCTGGAGCAGGAGGGAATGAAAATCCATTATGAAGAGGACGTGGAACAGATTCCCACCGACTGCCGCGACAAGCAGCACACCCTGGTCGTCTATACGCCAGCCATACCGGCCGAACACGCCGAGCTGGTGTGGTTCAGAAGCCACGGCTTCGAGATAGAGAAGCGCGCACAGGTGCTCGGCACGCTCACCAGGGCACACAAGGGGCTGTGCTTCGCAGGCACACACGGCAAGACCACCACGTCGACCATGTGCGCACACATCATGAGCCAGAGCCACATGGGCTGCAACGCCTTCCTCGGCGGCATCTCGAAGAACTTCGGAAGCAACTATGTCTTCTCCCTCAAGAGCGACTATGTGGTGATAGAGGCCGACGAGTTTGACCGGTCCTTCCACTGGCTGCGCCCCTGGATGTCGGTCATCACGGCCACCGACCCCGACCATCTCGACATTTACGGCACGAAGGAAGCTTATCTTGAAAGCTTCCGCCACTATACAGAGCTTATCCAACCGGGCGGCGCGCTGATCATCAAGAAAGGACTCGAGGTGCGACCCAACGTGGCAGAGGGTGTGAGAACCTACACCTACAGCCGCGACGAGGGCGACTTCCACGCCGAGAACGTCCGCATCGGAGGCGGAAAGATTGTCTTCGACTTCGTGTCGCCGCTGGAGACGGTGACCGACGTGACCCTTGGGCACCCCATCCCCATCAACATCGAGAACGGTGTGGCCGCTATGGCCATGGCACAACTCAACGGCTGCACGGCAGAAGAGCTGCGCAAGGGAATGGAAACCTATGCGGGCGTGGAGCGGCGGTTCGACTTCAAGATCAATAACGACCGCCATGTGTTCCTCAGCGACTACGGCCACCACCCGAAGGAGATTCTCCAGTGTGCCAAGAGCTTGAGGGAGCTGTATGCTAACCGCAAGCTGACCGTCATTTTCCAGCCGCATCTCTATACCCGCACACGCGACTTCTACCTCGATTTTGCCGATGCGCTGAGCCATTTCGATGAGGTAATCCTCACGGAGATATATCCGGCACGCGAGCAACCCATCGAAGGCGTGACCTCGAAGCTCATCTATGACCATCTGCGGAGCGGAATTGAACGCTCAATCATAGCCAAGCACGATGTGCCGGAGTTGGTACGCAGCCGCGATTTCGACGTGCTGGTCGTACTGGGCGCAGGCGACCTGAACGACTATGTGCCCGAAATAGCCCGGATTCTGAAGGAGAAGGAAAAGGCGTAACGTAGAGGAGGCGCGGCGTGAGAGTCAATGTAAACTGGAAACGGATGGCATTCGTCATGGCCGACTTGGCACTTGGGGTGTACCTTGTCATGGCCGTGACCCTGTGGAACACGCCGCCTTTGGCCGGAAGGGTCTGCTCCAAGGTGGACATTAACATCTCCGATGCCAACAATATCGGCTTTCTGGGCGCAGAAGAGATCAAGCATATCCTCACAAAAAATGGCCTTTACCCCCTCGGAAGGCCCATATCCAGCATCCAGCCACGGGCGATAGAGGAGGTGTTGCGCACGAGCGCGTTTGTCAAAACGGCCGAATGCCAAGTCACACAGAGCGGTCATGTGCTGATAGACCTCAAACAGCGCGTGCCCATCGTGCGGGTCAAGAGTGCACGGGGTGACGATTATTATATGGATGACAAGGGACGTCCCATGCCCAACTCCAAATATACGAGCGACCTGATCATCGCCACAGGCAACATCAACAGGCCGTTTGCCTGCTACTTCATCACGCCGATGGCCGAGGCTATTATGGCTTCCGACTTCTGGAGAAACCAGATTGTGCAAATCAACGTGTTGCCCAACCGCGGCATAGAGTTGGTACCACGGGTGGGGGAACACATCATCTACCTCGGAAAACTGCCCGGAGGCCGAACCCGCCGGCAGATAGAGGAGGCCGTGGCGGAGTTTATGGACAAGCAGCTGACCCGCATCGAGAAATTCTACCGCTACGGACTCTCGCAGACGGGGTGGAACAAGTACAGCTATATCGACGTGGAATTTGACAATCAGATTATTTGTAAGAAACGACAATAGAATAACTTAACAAGGAAAAGATATATGGCAGAATTTATTGCAGCCATTGAGCTGGGATCATCCATGTTCAGGGGGATTGCCGGCAAGAAGAACCTTGACGGGAGTATCACCATCCAAGCGCTCGTCAAGGAGGACGCTTCGCAGTGCATCCGCAAGGGAGTGGTCAACAATATCGACAAGACGGCTGTCTGCTTGAAGAATATCGTGACCAAACTCAGCAAGGCTTTGAAGCAGAGTATCAGTCAAGTGTACGTTGGTGTGGGCGGTCAGTCGGTGCGGAGCATACGCAATGTGATTGTCAGGGACCTGCCGTCGGAGACCATTGTCGATGGCGACATCGTCGATGGACTGATGGACAGCAATCGTGGAATGGACTATCCTGACCTCGAAATACTCAACGTGGTCACACAAGAATACAAGATAGGCAACCAGTATGTCGTCGACCCAGTGGGAATAAAGGGCACGAGACTGGAAGGAAACTTCCTCAACATTGCGCAAAGAAAGCTGTTCTACAGCAACCTAAACGAAGCTTTTGAACGGGCAGGAATTGACATTGCCGAGATATTCCCTGCGCCATTGGTGCTTGCCGACTGCGTGCTGACCGAGTCGGAGAAGCGCAGCGGGTGTGTACTGGTGGACCTTGGAGCCGAAACGACGACTGTTTCAGTGTACCACAAAAGCCTGTTGCGCCACCTGGCGGTCATCCCTCTGGGCGGAAACAACATCACCAAGGACATCACCGCGCTCAAGATGGAGGATCGGGAAGCCGAGCTGCTGAAGCTCAAGTATGCGTCTGCCTACACTGAAGTGGCGGAAATGGACGCCGAAATGGAAGCAAGCCGCACCTATCCCATAGACGGTGAACGCAGCATAGAGAGCAAGCAGTTGGTAGATTTGGTAGAGGCAAGGGTGGAAGAAATCATCCAAAACGTGTGGCATCAAATCCCCGTGGAATATTCAAATAAGCTCCTTAGCGGCATCATCCTCACGGGCGGAGGATCAAATATGAAGAACATCGAGCTGGCTTTCAAAAAATACACGAATGTGGAGAAGATTCGTAAGGCCAATTTTGTGAACCTTTCCATCAAGTCTAACATCGAGGATGTCAAGAAACGCGACACGACACTCAACACCATTATCTCCCTTATGGCCAAGGGAGACATGAATTGCGCCGGCAAGCCTATTGCCCATAAGGGTGCGGATCTCTTTGGACAGACTGGAGAAAATGCCCCTCAGGCAGAGCCGAATGGAAATCATGCGCAATCCACCACACAGACTGGAGAAAACAAAGGTGGGAATACGATAGAGCCAGAGGTTGCGCATCCGCTACCAAACAAAGAGGAAAAAACGGAATCTGAACCCCAAAAAGCCAGCATTTGGTCGAAAATCGGCAAGAAGTTAAAGAACTTTGGGGGCAAGATTATGGAGGAAGAATAAGCCGGGCGGCACGCGGTGCGCAAGCGGGATGAAAGGACACCACGGCGTTTCCCTACGGAATGAGGCAGTGGAATCATCCTTCGCAGTAGCTTTCGGGGGAAAAAACAATCAAGATAACTTTGAACAACAACGATGGAAAAAGATAAACAGAACGTTGCCACGCTGGCCGATCATCTCGATTTTGGCGAGCCGGAGCACAAGAACAGCATCATCAAAGTGATTGGTGTCGGTGGTGGAGGCGGCAATGCCGTGAACAATATGTACAAGCAGGGCATCCATGACGTATCGTTTGTAGTGTGCAACACCGACGCACAAGTCCTGCGCGACAGTCCCGTTCCAGAGCGGTTGCAGCTTGGAAGCGAGGGTCTGGGAGCCGGAAACAAGCCCGAGAAGGGCCGCTTGGCAGCCGAGGAGTCGCTGGATGACATCAAGGCTATGCTCAGCGATGGGACTAAGATGGACTTCATTACCGCCGGAATGGGTGGTGGAACGGGCACAGGCGCTGCACCGGTCATTGCCCGCGTGAGCAAGGAAATGGGCATACTTACCGTGGGTATCGTGACCATTCCCTTCAAGTGGGAGGGCAACAAGAAAATCGACCAGGCCCTCGACGGTGTCGATGAGATGTCCAAACACGTCGATGCACTGCTGGTTATCAACAATGACCGGCTGAGAAAGGTATATACCGACCTCAGTGTCATCAACGCATTTGCCAAGGCCGACGACACGCTGAGCATCGCAGCGAAGAGCATTTCCGAGATTATCACCGTGCGTGGACTGATAAACCTTGACTTCAACGACGTGCGAACGGTACTCAAGGACGGTGGCGTGGCCATCATGTCCACGGGATTCGGGGAAGGAGAAGGACGCGTGCGAAAGGCCATCGACGACGCATTGAACTCACCGTTGCTCAACGACAACGATGTGTATAACGCCAAGAAAATATTGCTTTCTATTGCCTTCAGCAGCGAAAGCGGCGCAGACGGTGGCCTGGCCATGGAGGAGATGAATGAAATCAACGACTTCATGAGCCGCTTTGGGGCCGACTTTGAGCTGAAATGGGGCATGGCCATCGATGACTCTTTGGAGAAAAAGGTCAAAATTACCATCCTTGCCACTGGCTTTGGTCTCGACAATTTGGAGGACGTCGCCAATTATCACAGCCGCATGGAGAAAGAAAAGGTCAAGGAAGAAGCCCAGAAAAAGGCCGTACAGGAGGAGCAAGAGGCTGAACGTGGCGCACGACGAGACAAGTATTATGGCGACAAAATGACCAAAGCACGCCCACATATCTACATCTTCTCGCCAGAAGACCTGGATAATGAGGACGTGATACTCGACGTAGAATCGATTCCTACTTTCAGCAGAACAAAACAAATGCTGAAGGAAATCAAGAAGAAATCCACCCCAGAGCAACTGCACGAGGAAGTGCCGGTAAAGGATAAGGTGGAGGGAACGATTCGGTTTGAGTAACCTTTTGCATGGATTAAGCCTGCACTTTGAACCCAGGGAATAAGCGATCCGGTAAGCCGCAGCTGGGCTTATAGATGGGCCGGCCCTGTCTTTTGATTCCTCCTATAAGACAAGGGGAGACAAGCAGCATGTTCTACTTGCCTCCCCTTGTTGCATTTCAGAGTAGGATTGCCCCCAGTTGGGGAAGGAAACCTACACTGTTATTTTTTCTATTCTCAACTTCAAGACACCACAAGGTACATGAGCTTCCACCACGTCGCCCACCTTCTTGCCAAGGAGTGCTTCGGCAATGGGCGACTTAATGGAGATTTTTCCTTCCCTCACATTCGCCTCATGGGGGTTAACGATGGTATAGGTCATCGTGGTATGGGTTGTCAGGTTGGTCATCTGAACCTTTCGCAACAACCCCACCGTATCGTCATCCAACTGCGACGTGTCCATCACGCGGGCAAAACGGATGATATTCTGCATATAGCTGATCTTGCCCAACAGTCTTCCCTGTGCGCGTCTTGCAGCATGATACTCGAAGTTTTCGCTCAGATCTCCTTTGGCACGTGCCTCAGCCAACTCACTTTTGGCCTTGGGCAGCTCGACATTGATCAGCTCATTGAGTTCCTTGACCAGCTTGTCATAACATTCCTTGGACAAGTATTCCATTGTTCCTCTACTTGATATGATGTGAATATGGGAGGACTCTCCCTCCCCAAAAGAAGAAACCGCCGCTCCTTTTGGTAACAAAGCCTAAGGAACGGCGGTTGGATGTTTATATCTTCAGCCTCCGAATCGCTCCGGGGCTAAGATGCTTTAGAGCTTAGGACCAGCAGCAACGAGCTCCTTACCAGCCTCGTTGGTGGTGTACTTGGCAAAGTTCTTGATGAAGCGTGCGGCCAAATCCTTAGCCTTGGTCTCCCACTCAGAAGCGTTGGCGTAGGTGTCACGCGGATCGAGAATAGCCGGGTTCACCTTCGGCAGAGATGTAGGAATCTCGAAGTCGAACAACGGAAGCTTCTTCGTCTCGGCCTTCAGGATGCTTCCATCAAGGATAGCGTCGATGATTCCACGCGTATCAGGAATGGAGATACGCTTGCCAGTGCCGTTCCAACCAGTGTTGACGAGGTAAGCCTTTGCGCCAGATGCGTGCATCTTCTTCACAAGTTCCTTGGCATACTTGGTAGGATGCAGCTCAAGGAATGCCTGACCGAAGCAAGCAGAGAAGGTCGGAGTCGGCTCAGTGATGCCACGCTCCGTACCGGCCAACTTGGCGGTAAATCCAGAGAGGAAGTAGTATTGCATCTGCTCCGGAGTCAGGATAGAGACTGGAGGCAGCACACCAAAGGCATCAGCCGAAAGGAAGATGACGTTCTTTGCGGCAGGAGCCGAAGAACCCGGCTGGATGTTATGGATATGATAGATAGGATAAGACACACGGGTGTTCTCCGTAACGCTCTTGTCGGCGAAGTCAATCTTGCCGTCCTCAGAGACTGTAACGTTCTCCAAAAGGGCGTTGCGCTTGATGGCACCATAGATGTCCGGCTCGTTCTCCTTGGACAGATTGATTACCTTTGCGTAGCAACCACCCTCGAAGTTGAAGATGCCGTTGTCGTCCCATCCGTGCTCATCGTCACCAATAAGGCGGCGCTTCGGGTCGGTGGACAGAGTGGTCTTACCCGTACCAGAGAGACCAAAGAAGATGGCAGTGTTCTTGCCTTCCATATCACAGTTGGCAGAGCAGTGCATTGAAGCGATTCCCTTCAATGGGAGATAGTAGTTCATCATGGAGAACATACCCTTCTTCATCTCACCGCCATACCAGGTATTGATGATGACCTGCTCACGGCTGGTCACGTTGAAGGCAACGCAAGTCTCTGAGTGAAGGCCCAGTTCCTTGTAGTTCTCCACCTTAGCCTTAGAGGCGTTGTAGATGACGAAGTTCGGCTTGAAGTTCTTCAGCTCCTCCTCTGTCGGGCGGATAAACATGTTAGTCACGAAGTGTGCCTGCCATGCCACCTCAACAATGAAGCGCACTGCCATACGGGTGTCCTTGTTAGCACCGCAGAAAGCATCGACAACATAGAGGTTCTTGTTGCAAAGCTCCTTCACTGCAAGTGACTTGACGGTCTTCCAAACCTCCTCGCTCATGGGGTGATTGTCGTTCTTGTACTCCTCAGAAGTCCACCACACGGTGTCCTTTGAGTTCTCGTCCTTGACGATATACTTATCCTTGGGCGAACGGCCAGTGTAAATACCGGTCATCACACTAACAGCACCAAGCTCGGTAACTTTACCTACCTCGTAGCCCTGAAGGCCAGCCTTGGTCTCCTCCTCAAAGAGTTGCTCGTAAGATGGGTTGTGCGCAATCACCGTGGAACCAGTGATACCGTACTGAGCTAAAATACTCTGATCAATCTTTGCCATTGCTTTTTGATTGTTTTAATAATGATAAATATATACCTTTTTGCCTTAATCGGCCGTCGCGGAACTAACCGCGGGGCTGTTGTTATTCCTGTTTCTAAATCGATTGCAAAATTACAACATTTATTTTTCGTGACGAAACAAGTACGTTAAAAAAGCGTCAATCAGACGGAAGAAACCGTTAAAGAAACGAAAATCATAGAATAAAGGGCGAAAATTGCCATATCCACATATCAAAAGGCGGAGATAAATTCGTAATTTTGCAGTCCGAAAAGTAGGACGGAGACCGATAGGCGGCACCGCTCCCTTGCCATCATCCATAAGCTAAAAGAGTATGAAAATTATCAACTTTTCGGAACAACCTTCTATTATCAATCAGTACATGGCTGAGCTTCGCGATGTCAGCTATCAGAAGAACCGTCTCTTGTTCCGCAACAACATCCAGCGCATCGGCATGTACGAGGCGTTTGAATTGTCGAAATCGCTCCTCTATACGCCCCACGACGTACAGACTCCACTTGGGGTAAGCCGCATCGAATTGCCCTCGGAGCAAATCGTGCTGAGCACCATCTTCCGCGCAGGCCTGCCCTTCCACCAAGGATTCCTCGACGTTTTCGACCATGCGGGCAACGCGTTCGTATCGGCTTACCGTGAATACAAGGATGTGGCCCACCACGAAATAGACGTCCATGTGGAGTATCTTGCCACGCCAAGACTCGACGGAAAGGTGCTCATCATCGCCGACCCGATGCTGGCCACGGGCGGAAGCATGGAGCTGGGCTACAAGGCTTTCGCCACCAAGGGTGAGCCGAAGCACATCCATGTGTGCTGTGTGCTCGCCACACCCGAGGGCATCGAGCACATCCGCAAGACCTTCCCGGAGGAGAAGACGACCATTTGGTGCGCAGCCATCGACCCAGGCATGAACGAGCACAAGTATATTGTGCCTGGCTTTGGCGACGCGGGCGACCTCTGCTTCGGTGGAAAGCTCTGACTCTTTTTCTACCACACCCTACCAACTCATACCCTGCCGCGCGACAGCACCCATCTGGTTGTGGCGCAGCAGGGCTTTTTTTTATTCACGCCAGCGTAATAAACCCAAATCGGTCATTAGACCGAAATCGACAAAAACAAGAGACGTTTTCCATCTTTTCGCCCCTTGTCACTGTTTCCTTCGGCATCTTGCTGCCGTAAGTGTTTTGCCATAGCCCGCTATGCCTTCAACACT